>SAMEA3663047__coassemble_63_pt1 | contig 51288 bp, 43 predicted proteins | sample SAMEA3663047__metabat2_low_PE_033 | metagenome-assembled genome bin SAMEA3663047 (sample SAMEA3663047) | pig gut metagenome | biome: pig gut; feature: pig-associated habitat; material: faeces | place: France | collected 2012
AAGAATTTGTCGAGTTTTTCCCTGATAAATTCATTAATGTGACTAACGGGATTACACCTAGACGTTGGTTAGCTCTTTCCAATAAGCGATTAAGTTCTTTTTTAAATCAAACAATAGGAACGGATTATTTAACGAATCTTACCAATTTACAAAAAGTAATTCCTTTAGCTGAAGATAGTGGATTTAGGGAAGAGTGGCGTAAAATCAAAATACAAAACAAGGAGGAACTCGCATCTCGCATTCATAGAGAGCTGGGAATCTCTGTGAATCCACAGTCTATTTTTGATTGCCATATTAAGCGTATACATGAGTACAAACGACAGCTCATGAACATACTTAGGGTTTTATATTTTTATAATGAAATTCGCAACGGCGGCTCCGCAGAGAAGGTTCCAACAACGGTCATTTTTGGTGGCAAAGCGGCTCCAGGCTATGCCATGGCGAAGTTAATCATCAAATTGATAAATAATGTTGCTCATATCATTAACAATGATCCTAAAGTAAATGATTTGCTTAAGGTGGTCTTCTGGCCTAATTATAGGGTGTCTTTAGCAGAAGCGATAATTCCTGCAGCAGATCTATCCGAGCAAATTTCAACAGCCGGAATGGAGGCTTCAGGAACAGGCAATATGAAATTTGCTTTAAATGGGGCCTTAACGATTGGTACTATGGATGGTGCTAATATTGAGATGGCCGAACATATTGGGAAGGAACATATGTTCATTTTTGGTCTTTTAGAAGAAGAAATTGCAAATCTCCGAAACGAGTACTATCCCCAAGGAATTTGCTCTGCTAATCCCAAAATTCAGGAGGTTCTTGATATGGTATTACAGGCAAGACTTCCTCAAGAAGACAAGGATCTCTTTAAACCCATTGTGAATAGGCTTTTGAATGAAAGAGATCCTTTCTTTGTGCTTGCAGATTTAGAATCTTATATTGATGCGCAAAACCGTGTTGCAAGCGTTTTTCAACAACCTGAGGAGTGGACGAAAAAGTCTATCTACAACGTCGGAGGAATGGGCTTCTTCTCTAGTGATAGATCCATTGCTGACTACGCTTATAACATATGGAATGTCTCTAAGCTTCCTTCTTAGAAAGTAGGGGGGAAAGGAGTTTCTCCCCGTTAATTAAGAAGTAGAACAGAAGGAGCTTCAAGAAGCTTCTGTAGCCGTTTCATAAACATAGCCGCAGGGTACCCATCAATCACTCGATGATCTACAGACAGCGTGAGCATACATGTAGATCCTACAGCCAGCTCGCCATTTAAAACGATGGGCTGCTCTTCAACGCTTCCTACAGCTAAAATAGCTGCCTGAGGAGGATTGAGGATGGCTGTGAAATCGGAAATTCCTGTCATGCCAAGGTTAGAGATACAGAAAGATCCTCCTTTATATTCTTCCTCTTTAAGAGCGGATTGTTTGGCTCGTGCTGCTAAGGCTTTAATCTCTGCGGAAATCATACCAACATTTTTTCTATCTGCGCACCGGATGATGGGGGTAATGACTCCATCAGGAATTGCTACAGCAATGGAGATATCAATAGTTGAAAAGCGGATAATTGTATTGTCTACGCTATTGAATCCAGAGTTGATTTCTGGAAATTCTTTTAAAGCCAAGGCACAAGCTCGCACGATACAGTCGTTTATAGATAGCTTTATATTTTGGGCTTGAAGTTCTTTCAGTAATGCGAGTAGAGGAGAAGCATAAATCCGTTGTCGCACATAGAAATGTGGAATAAAGGTCTTAGCGGCTTGTAACCGTTTAGATATGGCTTCTCTAATAGGAGACAAGGGTTCTTCTACGTAGGTGCCTGGATTCACTTCGGGAGCTTCTGGATATCCAAATCCTGCGATTCTTAAAGGAGGAGCCTTCTCTAAATCTTTTTTTACAATCCGTCCCCCCGGGCCGCTACCAGCTACCCCGGAGAGATCTAAGTTTTGTTCCTTAGCTAATTTTTTTGCTAAGGGGGAAGCCGACACTGGATCCCCAGGGTTTTTGATGGTTAGCGGGGTAGTTAGAGGTGGTTCTGGACGAAATCCCACAATGGCCATGGAAGGCCCGGCATAATGAGAATTATCCTGCTGAGAAGACGTATTCGGTACAATTTGTGTAGGCTCATCCGTGCTGACAGCCTCTTGCGATGGTAGAAGCTGTTTCAAATCGTACGTAACATTTTTCTCTGTTGAAAACACAGCAATAGGCGCCCCGACAGGAATCTTAGTTCCTTCTTTTACAAGAATTTCTAACAACCATCCGTCTTCCGAGGCTGTGTGTTCTAACACGGCTTTATCAGTAGAAATTTCTAACAAAACATCTCCAAAATGGATTTCATCTCCAGCTTTTTTGAGCCACTTGACAAGGGTCCCTGTTTCCATTGTAGGAGAAAGCTTAGGCATTTTTAACAAAGAAACCACAACGTTACCTCATAAATTTTTCAATGGCATCCAGGATGCGGTTAATATTAGGAAGGGTCGCCATCTCTAGGGATTTATTGTATGGCATAGGAGTTTCTTTTTGACAAATTCTTAGAGGGGGGTGGTCTAAATAGTCAAAAATGTGTTCTGTAACAGTTGCTATAATTTCCGAAGCTATTCCACAAAAATAATGCCCCTCTTCTACAACGAGACAATTTCCTGTTTTTTTTACGGAAGAAAGGATCGCAGCAACATCTAAAGGCTTAATCGTTCGTAAATCTAAGATTTCAATAGAGATTCCCCAGCGTTGTTTGGCCATTTTAGCTGCTTGCTCCACAACAGTCACCATACGACTATGGGAAATAATGGTTAGATCTTGGCCTTCTTGAACGATTCTAGCTTTCCCAATAGGAGTAAGATATTCTTCTGATGGGACTTCTCCTTTAAGGTTATAATCTAATTCGTTTTCTAAAAATAGAACGGGGTTATTATCGCGAATCGCAGATTTAAGAAGCCCTTTGGCATCTGCTGGGGTTGATGGAGCTATGACAATTAATCCTGGAATATTGGAATAAAGAGCTTCTACACAATGAGAATGTTGACAAGAGACTTGAGCAGCAGCCCCATTGGCTCCTCTAAAAACAATAGGAACAGAAAATTTTCCTCCGGTCATGTAGTGCATTTTTGCTGCATGAGAAATGATCTGATCCGCAGCGACTAAAGAAAAGTTCCAGCTCATAAATTCAATAATAGGGCGTAGCCCGGTTAATGCTGCACCAATTCCAATTCCGGAAAATGCAGCTTCGCTGATGGGGGTGTCAATCACCCGATTCGGGCCCCATTTATCTAAAAGATTTTTAGTAACTTTATAGGCACCATTGTATTCAGCGACCTCTTCTCCCAAGATGCATACATTAGGATCTCTGGTCATTTCCTCATCAATAGCTTGTCGTATGGCTTCTCGAATTTCGAGTGTAACAAATTTAGGCATAGACCCCCTCTTCTAAAGTTGCAACGGCTGGTTCTGGATCAAGACGAGCTTGGGAGAACGCTTCTGAGACTGCTGTTTTGCTTATTTGTCGTAGATCTTTAAAATCCTCCTCAGATAAGACGTTAATGCGGATCAACCATTCTTTTGCAAAAAGAATAGGATCTCGTTTAAGTAAACACTGCATTTCCTCTTTAGAGCGATACAAATTCGGATCAGAAATAGAATGGCCTCTAAAGCGGGAACATAAAGCTTCTACAACGATAGGAGCTCCCGTTTTTTGCATATGTTGATATGCTTTCTCGAATCCAATCAGCGAATTGAATAGATCGAAACCGTTGAGGGTAACAGAAGATATTGCGTAAGAAGGGGCTTGGGACTCTGCTATGGGTTGTTTAGCAATTGCTCTATGCAAAGCTGTTCCCATGCCCCAACCATTATTCTCTATAACAAGCATTAGGGGAAGGGAGTGAAGAGAGGCAAAATTCAATGTTTCATGAAACACTCCCTGAGCAACAGCTCCGTCTCCAATAAAACATAAAGAGATAGAGGATAATTTTTGATATTTCATAGAGAAAGCGGCTCCCGCAGCTAAAGGAATTTGTCCGCCAACGATACCAAATCCTCCTGGAAGACGTTCGCCACACATATGCATGGAGCCTCCTCGTCCTAAGGCGCACCCAGTTTCTTTTCCTAATAGCTCTGCTGCCAGTTGATGTAGGGGAACATCTAGTAAAAGGGCAACTCCATGACAGCGATACGAAGAGAAAAACCAATGATCTTTCCCTGTACAGGCAATGGCTGCTGTAGCAACAGCTTCCTGACCTATATAGGAGTGGTAAAATCCCCCAACAAGACCTTCTAAATACGCTGCTTCTCCTTGAATCTCAAATTCACGAATAAGCAGCATTTTTTTTAAAAGGTTAATGCAGAAATCAGTTCCGAAGAGTTCAATAACACGGGAAACTTGGTCTTCTGTAGTTTCCTCAGAAGCTATGTTAAGAGTCAGGAGCTGCATAGATTCTCTTGGATAAAGGGTTCCTAAAAAATATAGAGCTACTTTCAAAAACTTGTCTTGTTAGAAATTCGTTCAAGCACAATTTCTTGAAAGCCTTTCTTGTTATGCAAAGCCAGCGTGAAAAAGAAACCAGAAAGCTTTTGGCCTTCGCAAATATATTACATGTTGCCGGGCGCAAAGCCTATGCTACACAAAATAATTTTTCAGCACTACCTAGAAAAATGGATGAAGTACATACCTTTTTTTTAACTTTAAAAATTTATTTTCTTTGCTCAGACCCTATTTTAAGAGGGTTTTGAGCGGTTTTCGACTGTTGTATTTTATCAGAAAAAAAATTACAGTTTTCGCTCAAAATTTTCTTTGTTAGGAGCCGTAGTGAATTCTTTTAATGCCTTCTTCGGTGTGTTATCTCCGGCAATTCCTAATGTGGGAGGCTCCTCTGAAGTCGTTGGAGAAAATAAACAATCTTTAGAAGAAAGAAGGCATGATAAAGAATCTAAGCTAGAAAAAAAACTTTTAGCTATCCGAAAAAGGTCCAAATGTTTTTGCCCTAGCTCCCCAAATGTTTCTCTGCAAACTAAATCACTAAAGAATGCTGGGAAGTTTCCTTGTTCCGAAGAAGAGTTGCAAGATATCCGAGATTTGTTCTCGTCTTTGGAATCGTTCAGACAACAGTTAGCCCAGTTATTTTTTTATACACCTCCTTTAAATCTAGGGTGGGAGGATTTTTTAAAATTTTTCCAAGCTTTTGAGAAAAGGGAATTGGGCGGAATTTTATTTTCTGCGGGACCCTTCGAGTCTTTTGATAAATATTTGTATCAAGTGAATAGGGTTAGAGCTGTTCCCATGTTGGTTGCTACAACGGTTTCTTATGCTCTACAGGCATATTATTCTTATGCACATCGGGCCCCTTTTCAAGAAAAGGAGGATTTCTTTCGACTTGGAGAAGCCGTTGGGGAGTTTCTGAAACAAAGAAAGGTTTCTATTACTTTGATCTACAAAGAAATTTTAGATCTAGATGATAAAAAGTATTCTGAGCTATGTCGAGGGCTTCAGCAATCACAGATTGTTCAGGGAGAAGTGTTTCATTCTTTGGTTCAGGAGAGAGAAGGGCTGAATCCAATTTCTGTGAACTACGACCTGATGGGGACTATTGCAGCGCTATCCGCAAATATAGATAGATCGTGTTTGCGGTTTTCAGGAAGTCATATTTTTCATGATGATGAAGCTGCCATTGAAACTTTGCACAAAGGTGGGGATGTTTTTACTTTTTCTTCTTTAGCTGAATTCCAGTTTAGCGAGAAGCGTTTACTGCATTTAGTCGATACAGGAAGAGTTTGCCCAGAAATTATCCGCAAGAAACTGATTAAAGTTTTGTTGTTAAAAAAAAGGAGCTCTTTATGAGCCCTTTGTTGTGAATAAAGAAAACTGACTTCAAACGATCCTGCCAAATCAGTGCTGTTCGGACAAAGCCTCTAGCTTCTGAACCAACTTCTCCAGTGCTGCAACGCGTTCTTCAAGGCGAGGAAGATTGCGTACTTTTGCTACTTGGCGATGAATCTCTTGGTATGGACGAGCAGGAGCTCCCCCGTAGATTCCTGGGGAGGTGATAGATTTTGTAACACCTGTTTGTGCCATCATGATCACGTGATCTGTAATACAAATATGTCCAGTTATGCCGGCTTGTCCGCCAATAATTACATGATTGCCGATTTTTGTTGATCCCGCAATTCCTGCTTGCGCTACAACCATGCTGTGTTGACCAATCTCTACCTGGTGTGCAATTTGTACAAGGTTATCAATTTTAGAGCCTTCACGTATGATGCTGTGTTTAAATCTTCCTCTGTCAATAGTTGTATTAGCTCCGATCTCTACATCATCTTCAATAATTACTTTCCCCAAGTGTTTCAAATGTTTATGTTGTCCAAAAGCACTTGTGACATAGCCAAATCCACAAGAACCTATAATGGCTCCAGGTTGAATGATGACTCGCTTGCCGATAGAAACTCTTTCCCTAATCACAACTCGAGGATAAATATAAGAATGCTCTCCAACAGATGAATGAGCCCCGATAACGCTTCCCGTTCCAATATGACAAGCTGCTCCAATATGCGCATGCTGGCAAATTACAGCATAAGGCTCGATACAAACATGTTCTTCAATAACCGCTGTAGGGTGGATAACCGCCGTGGGATGAATACCCGGAAACCCCGAATCTACTGGAGTAATGAACAATTCCAAGCACTTCTGAAAAGCTAAAGAGGGGGACTCTGACACTACCAAGAAATTTTTGTTCAGCTCTCGATATTTTTGGAATTGTGATCGAGAAAGAATAATGGCGCCAGCTTCCGAAGACTTCAAATGCTTAGCATATTTTTCATTGTCTAAGAAAGTAATGTGTGCCGCTTTTGCTTCCCCAATCTCTTCAACTCCGGAAATAAGAGTGGCTCCATTTCCGTGAAGCTCGACGTTTAAAAAATCAGCTAACTGTTTAAGAGAGTAAATGGGTTGGGACATACGGCACTCCTCGGCTAGCTTCGCATGTTAATTATTTTGAAAAGAATCATCAAGAATTTTAATGATATCGTCCGTTTTGTCTGCAGAGGCATCAATGGCTAATACAACATCTTCGTTAAGAAGCACCGAAAGGCCTTCCTGAACGCGAACAATTTCAGAAGCTTTTTTCACTTCGTCCATGATTTTTTGCATGCGTTTGAGATTGCTTTGATTTAGTATTTGGTAATACTGTCCCTGAGCGGTGTTGTATTCGGCTGATAGCTCTTCGAATTTTTTTCTCAGCTCGGTTGCTGCAGATTCGGACAAACCTTCCATGTAGTCGTCGTCTTGAAGTTTCGAGTAAATAGAAGAGAGTTCTTCTTCCATCTTTCCCATGCTGTTTGAGAATTGTTTTTTCATTTTTTCAAATTCAGCAGCTTCTTTTTTGCCCAGAGCAGATTCTTCTAGACAGCGACGTAGGTTAACAATCCCGATCGTACTAGTAGAACTTGCTGCAAATGCGGGTGAAGAAACCAAAGACAGTGAGATAAACAATAAGAGCTTTTTCATAATTCTTTCCTATAAAAACATAAGCAGATAGGTGAAAGAAGAAGGGGGAGAGAGCTCCTTCTCCTTTCGGATTCTAGAATACTCCTCCCAAAGCAAAAAAGAATCTTTGAGATACATCAATTTTCTCATTATTAAAAATTTCTGTTGGGCGGAAAGGCCAGCCCCAACCCAGCATAATGGGTACATTATTCATCATATCGAAACGCAAACCAAATCCAGCGCTACTACAAAGATCTTTAAGTCGAATCGTGTACTCTTCAGTTCCGATAAAGCCCGAATCAAGGAAAACGAATGCATTGATGCATGGCTGAGAAATCAAAGGATATTGAAACTCTTCTGTTAGCAATAAAGAAGATAAGCCTCCTTGAGGTTCTGTTGGAGAAAATTTAGGTCCAATAATAAACGGTTTGTATCCGCGAACAGTAGATTCTCCTCCTAAAAAGAAGCGTTCACTAACAGGGATTCCTTGTGCAGTTGTGGAGCCAAAAGGCTTAATAAATTTAGCTTCTCCTCGAATTTTTAAAACACCTTTTTTGGTGAGCAAACGATAGATAGAACTACTAGCTGTTAGTTTTGTGAACTGGTAGGTTCCTCCCAATCCGGATAATTCAAAGTTTAATGAACCTCGAACCCCCATAGTAGGCTTTCTAGGGTTATCAATGGAATCGTAAAGAACATTAAGTCCCGCCGCAGAAACAAACCCTTTGTTACTGTCTAGATCTGGTCCTGGTCTAGTGGAAGTTTGTGTTTTTTTGCGTAAGCTTAGACTAGTCTGACTACCACGATAATACAATCCATACTTCAATTTATCATTGAGGATGTATGTCGTACTGACGTTTCCTCCGTAAGTGTCAACAGAATAATCCTTAGATAAAGCCTTATTAATAGATTTATCTAATTCTACGCCGAGGATCCAAGGAGTGTTCAAGAAGTGAGGTTTTGTCCATTTGACGGTATAATCAGTAGTCTTGTCTCCTAAATTGGCTTTTAAGAAAAGATATTCTCCACCTCCTCGCAAAGATTTAAATCCTTTTTTGAAAAAGTGTCGAGCGCCAAATAAATCAAAGTTGCTTTCTGCAATCTCTGCCCCCCCGAACAAATGGTCTATGGAACTAAATCCTAAAAATAGTCCGAGATTACCAGTTTCCGTTTCTTTCACCTCAATAAAAACATCTCTATAGAGATCGTTTGAGTCCAACGGATCTAGTTGAGAGCGTACGGTATAAACGCTTACGCTTTTGAAATAGCCTGTATTACGTAAACGAGTTTCTGTATCCTCTAATTTTAATCTGTCAAAAGTATCGCCAGGGAAAAGACTTGTCTCGTGCAAGATCACATCATGTTTGGTGTGTGTGTTCCCTTTGATTTTGATGAGTCCAACTTTATATGGAGCTCCCTCACTTACTTTATAGGTAACGTCATAAACGGGAAGGGTTGGATGAGCGCAAAAGGATACGTCCACATTTGTATTCACATACCCATATCTAGCGTAGGTGCTACGGATTTTTTGTGCCCCAGTCCAAATTTTTTCTGGACAGTACAAGGAATTAGGACCCACCAATAATTGTTTATCTAGCAGTCGTCTGGATAAAGAAGAAAATCCTTCCAGGTGTACGTGACCCAAAGTATACAATGGTCCTTTTTCCACATTGATAAGCAGCGTAAGATTTCCTTTAGCATCAGCGGAAACTTCTTTTGTTACCTTAGCGTCGGCATAGCCTTTATTTTGAAAATAGTTAGCTATAGCAAATAAATCCTGTTCCACCATGTCTGGATGGTATACTCCTGCCCCGGTAAACCAGCTGGTTGTGGTGGAGTATTGTTTAGTTAATACGAGATCTCCCAGTTCGGATGCCTCTGTTCGAGTGATGCCTGAAATGGTTAGTTTCTTTATGCGTCCGTAGGGGCCCTCTTTGATTTGAATAGAAATATCAATATACCCTTCCTTCTCATTGTGATCGTGAGAATAAGATATTTGAGAATCGTAATATCCGCGTCTTAAATAAAGCGTTCGTAGAGCATCAAAATTTTTAAAAAATTGCTCGCGATCAAATAAATCGTTTTTATAAAGCTCTAGAGTCTTTAAAACTTTATGAGTAGGAATGGCTTCATTCCCGGAAACATGGATTTGTCTGACAACAGGTTTTGCTGTTAGAACTAAGGAGATAACTGCTTGTCCATTGCGAAACTCTACAATGGGCTCTACACGGTCGAAGTCTTTCGAAAGCGTTCTTAAATCTTCATCAAAATCCGCCTGAGAGAATAGCATGCCCTGCTTCGTTTTTATTTTGGGAATAGCGCGCTTGTTCTGAACGTTTTCTCCTTGAGTTGTAATGGTAACAGATTGTACCACGATACATCGTTCTGGAGACGCTCCGAAAGCCTTTTGTAAAAAGGGGAGCAACAGTAAAACAGCGAGTTGCAGAATTATTTTTTTTCGTATTCCAAGCATTCTTACTTCCTTTATCTAGAAAAGTCTTCGCAAGGGATGAAGCTTTGTCCTGCTCTCTTGAGCAGATGTCTTTTTCTTTTCAAAAAAGAGAAAGACATCCTTCTTCGACCGGAAGCTATCCTCACAATTGCCTCTATGTACGTTGAGGAGAGCTCCCTAAGACCTATCCAATTACAATAGAGAATCGAGGATAATTTGACTAGCCCTACAAATACAGCAAAAAAAGAAAACGATTGAACTATCAAGCCCAGAAAAAGGGTGGGTGACAAAGCAGCCCCTCTAGCAGGTTCGGGGGAGAACTCAGAGGGGTGCTGGTCGCTGGCAAAAAAACTAGCTAAACCGCCTCAAATATACTTTAAAGGGTGTTTTTTGAAAAGCGTTTCGGTTTGTGAGATGGTTAAAAACCGTTTCTTCCAGCAAAAGCTCTGGCTAGGGTGTTGGTGTCTACAAAATCAAAGGATAACCCAACTGGCATTCCAAGGGCCAATCTCGAAATTTTTATGGGAAGGTGGGAGAATTCTTGTTTCAAAAACAAGGCTGTAGCATCTCCTTCTAAGGTTGCGTCAAGGGCTATGATAATTTCTTGAGGAGAGAAGTCTTCTATACGTTGTTTGAGAATAGCGAGCTTTTCTAGAGACAAATGTTTCCCGGTAATGGGAGAAAGAAGGTTTCCTAAAACAAAGTAGTGACCTTTAAAAATTTTGGATCTTTCAAAAGAAAATACATCTTTTGGTGTTGCAACGATGCACAAAGATGAAGAGTCTCTAGATTCGCTACAAAAATCACAAGGGGTTGTTTTATTAGCTTTTAGGCAAAAACAGTCCGGACATGTTGTGTGCGAAGTAGAAAATTCTTGTATGGCCAAGCCCATGGCCTCAACTTGAGCAGGGTCCCAATCCAGTAATTCAAAAGCAATCTTTTCAGCTGATTTAAATCCAATTCCAGGAAGTTTTTTTAAAAATGAAATGAGTTTTGCAATGTAGTCTGGATATTTCAACATGTCTTTAAGCCAATTGAGATCTGTACATCTAGATAATCGATTATGGGGATAGATGCAAAATAAAGGTTAGAGTATAAACGCCCCTAGCAGTATACTCGATTTTTTCTTTTTGTTTGCAGGTGCATGTGAAAAAAGATGTGAGAGCGTCGATCTGGGGAACTGGTTCGTATTTGCCTAAAAAAATTTTGACGAACGCGGATCTAGAAAAAATAGTTGAAACTTCCGATGAGTGGATTTCAACTAGAACGGGGATTAAGGAGCGTAGAATAGCTTCTTCCGAAGAATTTTCTTCTTTTATGGGGGCAAAGGCTGCAGAAAAGGCTATAGAGGCTGCTCAAATTTCTAAAGATCAGATAGATTGTATTGTATTTTCTACTGCGGCTCCCGATTATATTTTCCCATCCAGTGCTGCATTGGCTCAAGCTTATTTGGGACTTAAAGATGTCCCCGCTTTTGATTGCCTGGCTGCATGTACAGGCTTTCTTTATGGGTTGTCTGTAGCTAAAGCCTATGTGGAGTCCGGAATGTATCGGTGCGTCCTCGTGATAGCGGCTGACAAGCTATCTTCCTTTGTTAATTATGAGGATCGCAATACTTGCGTGTTGTTTGGAGATGGCGGCTCGGCTTGCATTGTAGGCCCGTCTAGACCAGGATCTTTAGAAATAGCCAAAGTAAATTTAGGGGCGGATGGAAAACAAGGGGATCTTCTTCGGTTGCCTGCAGGAGGAAGTCGTTGTCCAGCATCTCAAGATACCATACAAAAACAACAACACTTCATTACCATGGAGGGTAAGGAGGTGTTTAAACACGCTGTGCGACGGATGGAGTTTGCGGCAAAAACTTGTATTACGGAAGCTGGGCTACAGGAGAAAGATATAGATTGGTTAGTTCCTCATCAGGCGAATGAACGTATCATTGATGCGATTGCAAAACGTTTTGCTGTTGAAGATTCTCGAGTCTTCAAGACTCTTGCTAAGTATGGAAATACTGCAGCTTCTTCTGTAGGCATTGCCTTAGATGAACTATTACGTACCCATGATATTTGTGTGGAAGAGCGATTATTGTTAGTCGCTTTTGGAGGAGGTTTGTCATGGGGAGCTGTAATTTTGCAGCAGGTGTAGCAGAGGAGATCAAGTTATGAAACGTATTGGATTGCTATTCCCGGGGCAGGGGAGCCAATTCGTGGGTATGGGCAAGGATCTTTGTCAACAATATCCGGAGGTAAGGAGGTTATTTGTTCAAGCAGATGAGTTCCTTGGCTTTTCTTTATCTTCTATTATGTTTGAAGGCCCAGAAGACGTCTTGTTGAAGACAGTGAACAGCCAGCTAGCTATCTATCTTCATAGTTTAGCTGTATTAGAGGTTTTGTCTAAGCGGTGTTCTTTTGACCCAGTTTTGGTGTCTGGTTTAAGTTTGGGAGAGTACACCGCTTTAACGGCGTCCAAGCGGGTGAGTTTGGAAGATGGTCTTCGTGTTGTGCAAAAACGAGCGGAACTCATGAATGCTGCTTGCGAACAATCGCTAGGAGCAATGGCTGCGGTTTTGGGATTAACCGCAGATGTTGTGCAAACAGCTTTGGAATCTTTGGGTGAAGGGATTTGGGTAGCTAATTACAACGCTCCTAAGCAAATCGTGATTGCTGGAATCAAGGGGAAGATAGAGGAGGCTGCTACGATTTTGCGGGGGTTGGGGGCTAAAAAAGTAGTTGTGCTAAAAGTTTCGGGAGCTTTTCATACTCCGCTTATGCAATCTGCTCAAGATGAACTGACTCCTTATCTTTATCAGTTGGCAATCAAGGAGTCGAATATTGCTTTTGCTTCCAACGTAATAGGAGAGTTGGTCCAGGAGAGTACAAAGATTCGTTCTTTAATGGTTAAACAAATGACTTCTCCAACACTATGGTATCAAACCTGTTTTCAAATTGATCCCAAGGTAGATTTGTTGCTTGAACTTGGACCAGGGAATGTTCTGACAGGGCTTTGTAGATCTATAGGGCTTGTTTCTCCCTGCAAACATTTAGGATCTGTAGAAGATATAGAAAATTTTTGTCGGAGTTGTGATGAGTAGTTTATTGATGAACAAGACAGCAATTGTGACAGGCGGTTCTAGAGGGATTGGTTTTGCCATAGCAAAACTATTTGCGGAGCAAGGGGCCGATGTTCAAATCTGGGGGATTAATGGGGATGCTGGTCAAGCAGCTGCTCGAGAGCTTTCTGAGAAAGCAGGAAGGAAGGTGTCTTTTGCTTTAGTGGATGTGAGCAAAAATGAGATGGTTTCTGCTCAGATTCAGCAGTTTTTAACAGAATATGGGACTATCGATATTGTTGTTAACAATGCGGGTATTACTCGAGATGCTCTTTTGATGAGAATGTCGGAGGAAGAGTGGTCTGCGGTGCTCGATACGAACCTGGGATCTATATACAATGTTTGTTCTGCAGTTATAAGGCCTATGATTAAAGCTAGGTCTGGAGCTATTGTTAATATTAGTTCTATTGTAGGGCTAAGAGGAAGTCCGGGGCAGACAAATTATGCCGCAGCTAAAGCAGGAATTATTGGATTTAGCAAAGCCTTGTCTAAGGAAGTTGGAAGTAAAAATATCCGGGTTAATTGTATTGCTCCTGGATTCATCGATACAGACATGACTAAGGGATTAAGTGATAATTTGAAAAATGAATGGCTAAAGGGCGTCCCTTTAGGGCGCGTTGGCTCTCCAGAAGAAATCGCCAAGGCTGCTTTATTTTTAGCTTCTGAGCAATCTTCTTATATTACAGGACAGGTTTTAAGCGTTGATGGGGGGATGGCTTAAGGAGTTGGGAAAGGTTATCTTGAAAAATTAAGTTTTTTCGTGTTAACTTCTTCTTTATCTTCGCGAGCGGTTTGTGCTTCTCGCTCTAAGTCCTTCTAAATTTTTTATTTAGTGGGAGTTTCGTTGGCTGTATATACAGTCAGAACCGGTAGCTAGGCAAGGTTGCCCAGCTTATTAGGAACCCTTACGCATAGAATGTGCGAAAGAGTAGACTTGTGGGAGTTAGTTAATCAAGCTTTATTTAAAGCTAGATTTTTTTGCTGTAAACTCTGCGAGAAAACCGGTGGTTGCTTTGAGCAGCCACAAGTCGGCCGTCTACTTGAGATGGAAGGCGCTTCATTTTGAAATGAAAGTAAGGATCATAGGATGAGTTTAGAAGATGATGTAAAGGCAATTGTAGTTGAGCAGCTTGGAGTAAGCCCTGAGGACGTCAAAGAAAACTCCTCTTTCATAGAGGATCTTAATGCTGACAGTTTGGACTTGACCGAGTTGATTATGACTTTAGAAGAGAAATTTGCTTTTGAAATTTCTGAAAATGAGGCCGAACAACTTCGTACGGTTGGCGATGTAATCAAGTACATCCAAGAGCGTCAAAACTAAACTCTTTGCAAAGAAGAGTCTTGCGTCCACAGCTTCGATAAGAGGAGCTGTGGTTTTTTTTTAATTCCGAAAAATTATTTGTTTTGAGTAAAGCTCTAACAACGCTAGCGCGACGGAAGGGCATTCTTCAACGATGCTTAAGAATTGTCCTTTGTTCAATACGAGCGTTTTTACAAGAGTAATAGCTTCTGCAGAATATTCTCTAGGTTTGCTATTGAAAAAGCTTTCTTCTCCAAAGCAATCAAGAGGTTTGAGACGTGTATTAATAGCTGGTTCTTTGGCAAAGATTCTTACACATCCTTCAGCTATGACGTATAAGCTAAAGCTTGGTTGCCCTTCTGAAAAAATTTCGGAGCTTGCCTTAAAGAGCATGTCTTCGGACTTATCTGCTATCGAAAGTAGCACATCCATATCCAAAGAAGCGAATAGAAACGTTTTTTTCAGGAGAAAAGCTTTGTCTATAAGGTTCAAGGAAGTCCCTCCTAAAGGATTAAATTTGCGGACTCGTTATACATTCTCGGGATAGTATAGAGGTTTTTTGTTTCTTCGCAAAGTTTTGTAAAGCAGCAGAAAACTCTGCATCACAAATAGAAAGCTCTTCTTTTAATTGCAAAGCTGTAAGCTTGCTGAAATGGAAAGGAGTTTTTTCGATCCAGTTAAGAAGTTCTTCAATGGCTAAAGGTTCGACACCTCTTTTTAGATAATATTTTTCTTCAAAAACTGGTACATCACGATATACAAAAGGCGTGATGAGAGTAAAAAGATGGCTTTCGCTATCTTTTTCCAAAGATTCTAGAGCTTGGGCTCGAGCCTTTAAATTCTTTCCTGTTAAGGATCTGATTAAAACGTCTGCATAGTCTGTGGAACCAACGATAGCTAAAAAGGCTAGCATGAAATTTACTTCAGCGTGGTAATTAGCCTCCAAGGTTTCGATAAGTAGATGGAGATCGTAGCGAGGATAACGCTTCTGTATAAAATTTTTATGATAATCATAAAATAGAGCTTTGCTAGCTTTAGCTTTTAAAATTTTTAAAGCGAGTCGTTTTAGCTGTCGATGATCGATCTGGCTTAGTGCTTTTGCCGCCATAATACGGCAGCTATTGTGTAAGGAGGAATCAGAGATAATATCGACTAAAATAGGAGCACATTCCTTAGGAAGAGAAGCTAAAATAGTTTCTGCGTGCTTGCGCAAAACATTTTTGAGTTGAACTGCGGTGGTGATGAATTCCTGAATCAAAGAAGGTTGTAAGAGAGGGGCTAAGGTCTTGAGTAAGGCCATAGAGGCTTGGATATCCTTAGTTTTTTTCAGAGTATGCAAGATAGTAGGGCCGTATTGGTTATATTGCTTGTCTGCGCAGCTTTCTAAAGCTAAACACGCCTGTAGGAAAACTTGCTCATTGGGATGTGTTAAAAATGGAAGGATAATAGGAAAATTCGAAGGTCTGCGTTCCAGAGCTAAGACAGAAAGCCCTTTGACTATTAACTCGGGATCTTCAGATTGTAGAATTTCAGAAAGGCGGTTTTGAGCAAGAGTCTGATATTCTCCACAGGGTTTGTATTTTCTTACGCTAAGAATAGCGGCGAACAATCTGTCCCCAGATTGATCGTAAAGATCATCGGCAACGTCAGAAACATTGAGTAAGTCATGTTCCACAAAATAGAAGTGAAGAGCTGCGGCAATGGAAGGATGTTGGGGAAGGCTGCTCCATCGTTTTAAAAGCTCCAGAGTAAGAAAATCTTTGGCCCAAACACTGTTTTTCAACATATTTAACGTTTTGAGCTTCCCTGACAATCCTAGTTTGTTCATATGAAGAAGTAAATTAGGCAGGACCGCACGATTTTTGAGATTTAATAGGTGTTGGAACGCAAACATCTGATGGCGTTCTTGAGGACTTTTTAAATGGGTTAATAGGAAGAGTTCTGCTTGACGTTTTTCTGTGTCACTCATCTCAGAGAATCTCTCGGATATAGAGCGTTTAAGGTGCACGGCTTCTAAAGAAAGATTTCTCAGGATTGCTTTGGAATAGCTAGTCCGTAATAGCATTGCTAGAAGGATACATACTGCGGAGATGATAATACAAAGAGCGTACTGATGAGGGATGAACAGGCAGAGAAGAGCGCAGATAAACATGCCTGCGGGTTCAACAAAAGATTCGATAGCAATACGCACTTGGTTTCTGATTTTATTAGGAATTCCATAGATCAACAGTTGTAAATTGTTGTCGTCCAAAGCGTAAGCTAGGCCCTCTCTAGCAATCATTCCCATAGTTGCTATAAGGACAGAAGTTTTAATAGACCAGCAGAAGAATAGGCTAAAGAAACAAATCGGAGCAAAGAGAATAATATTATTGATTCCAAATTTTGTAATTACTCGGCTATAGGCGAATAACGCAAAGAACATATTCCCCAAAGAAATCCAGGAAGAATATTTGGTAAAATTCTCTGTTAACTCAAAATTATTCGCATTCCCAAATTGAGTATCAAAAATTTTTAAGTAATTGTATTCGGTGAATACAACAAGCAATTGCATGAGAAAGTAAAAACTAACCAGATAAAAGGTATATTTATCTTTTAAGCATAGTTTCAGGGTTTGTTTCGTAGATGGAGGATACCCAGTATCAAGGAATAGGTCGTGGTCTTCAGAGAGTTCTTTTAGCGAGGAAGAAATGTAGTGTACCAAAGGAAAGGTAAGAGTTATGACGATAATAAAGGCGGCTAAAATAAGCTCTGCCCCCAGATACTGAATCTGGTTGACAATACGAGCGCCTAAAAAGTCCCCGAAAAACGTAATTGCATTGAAAATGCAGAAATGGCGTTTAGCATCTTGGATATTAAAAAATTGATCTACAAAACCCCAAAAATTAGCATAGCACAGAATAGTTAGGCCCCAAATTAGGATTCTGTAAATAAAAATTGGAGAGCCAGAAACGCTCCTATGTATGGCAAGATGCCAAAAAAGGTAAAAATTACAAACCAATACACAAGATATAAACGAAAGAAAAAGGGCCTTTGGCGAAGCTCTTTTTCGGGAAAGATTATAAAGAATTAGACAAGAAATAAAGCAGAGGAAAAAAGATGCGCCTAAATAAGCAAAAGGTAGCTTTTCTGCTCCGATTTCCTCTAAAAACAAGCTTTCTCCCAGAGCCAAAGAACCGTAGCACGCAACGCTCCAAATAAGCCCTAACAAGAGAAACAATAAGGCTCGCTTCTCTTCCCCACGACGCAAACTGAGCAAAAAACGTAGAGCTCGCAATGATCAGCTTCCTTTATAGAAAAAGGAATATGCTAATAGATTTAATTATTAATTTCAAGCGTGTTAAAAATTAACTCTAATTCTAAACATTGCTTTATACAAGGTTTCGCTTGAAGTTTTTCAATCATTTTTTGTTAAAAATATGCTGGCAATAGAAACGCAGCAAATTAGTGTAGTGATAGAGGCGCTAACGATAGCCCAGATAGCATTAGTTGGTCCAGCCAAGATAACAAGAATGAAGGGCAGAATCCCGCTAAGCCCTAGAGAAGCAAAAATGATAACGGCTACGGCAAGAATTGTTGCTGCAACTAAACAGGCTGCCAAAAACAGGGGCCCCAATCCCAAAGCCCCTTGTGTTTGGGTCGTTTGGGCTAATTTTTTTTTAAGAGAAGAGACCTCTGTTTGCAGAGTAAAAAGATTGTTCTGCATAGAAGCTAGTTGCTGAGGATAGACAGGAACAGTGAAAAAAGGGTCAGTAGGACTCCAAACGGAAAATTGAGGGGAGGATGCGGATGGCAATAACGGAGACGGGGAGCCTTTTTTCTTTTGGGGGGCAGGAGAGGGCGGGCAAGGAGCCGTGGATTTACTTGATGTATCGGATACGGAGTATGTCATAGCGCTACAACCCTTTTTATTCCCAGATAGCAAGATCTTTTACTTTTCTAAAATTCAGTTGTTAAGTCTTATTGCTGGGGAGAAAATTTGGTGGAAATGATAAATGTATGAGGTTTAGTAAGAAGCTCGATGTTGCGAAGGCAAAGAAGTAGCAGCGTTGTAGCTACACAGGTGAACACGGGAAGGGATACGCTGGCTCCAATAGTTACTGTGTTAAGTGCGGCTAGGAGAAAGGGGAATCCCCCGCAAATCGTAACGATAGAAAGAACGATCGCAGCGATTGCTGTAAGCGCAAAGAATGTCAGAACCGCGATAACTATTTTCTTGCAGGTTGGAATATTGTTGGTTTGAACAGAAAGTCGACTAACGCTTTCTGGTGTTGTTGGATTGCATACCGAATGAAGCATGTTTCCCTCTGTAAGAATCTCAATAAGGGGCTTTCAATGACTCAGAAAGCCCCGGTTGGCTGGTGAGTATACCATGCAAAAGACTTACGATCAACTCGCTTAAGAGTTAGTTATTCAAGTAAAATCTTGTGTATAATTTGCGATTAAGAAGAAATAGAACTCCTCCTCCTAATCCCCACTGCATCAGCAAGCTCGAAATATTATAAGAGCGAAAGGGGTTCCACCAGTATTCTTGAGGAAGTAAGGCGCCTTCATAGAAATACCAGGCGAGTAAAAAAATTCCTTCTAAAGGTAGTAAAAATTTCACTAGAATGTCGAAGTAAGCTTTCAATTTGTAATCACCGGGCACGGTATTGATCACTTCTTTTCTCAATGATGGGATACCGTAGCGCACGGCCGCATAAATAAAAATCATGCCATTGAGAATGAGCGCGATTCCCCAAACAGTGTCTTGGTTGTCAAAGAATTGCAGATTCAAAGCGGAAGGGACCCCAATCAGGAAAGCTGTAACGGTTGCAAAAGATTCTGCAAGGTGTTTTTTGATGCCGAATTCTGTTAGTGTTTGTGATAGCAGAAACAGCATGGAGATCATTGAAGATAAGGCTGCCATAGAAAATGCTAGGAAAAAGATAGCGCTGAAAAAAGAGGAAAGAAGGCTGGCATGAGGTAGTCGAGTGAATAGCTCTGGGAGATATATGAATGCCATGCCTATATTGGACGCTCCGACTCCCTCTCTCAACCCCAACAGTTCTATTGAATCTAAAGATGCGCAAGCGGAAAAAACAATTACGGCCATAAGAAAGGAAATAAGGTTATTGGTAATGGCGGTAATGGCTCCGTTGGTAACCAAGCTTGTTTGTTTTGAAGCGAATCCTGCATATACGAGCAGAAGCCCCCAACCAGCTCCAGTGTCCCAAGCGTTTTGGGTCAAAGCTTCTATCCACACTTTATAGTCGGATAAAGACTCTTTGTTGAAAACAAAGAGAAGACGAATGCCTTCCCAAGCGTTAGGTAGGGAAACTGCTCTTGCTAACAGAACAAGAGAACAAAGGAAAAAGAGGGGAATCAAGATCTTGTTACAAGTCTCTATTCCGTTAACAACTCCTTTTCGAATGACGCAATAAGCCAAGAATAGGGCTAAACAATGGCAACTCAGAGGCATCCAGCTTTGGCAATGATTCGCCCAAAGTTCGGAGAAGTTGTTGCCGGGAAGGATTTTTCCAGATAAAGCATAAAAAAAGTAACTAAATCCCCACCCCACAATATTAGAATAGTAGCCGAGTATGCAGGTTGCTACGAGGACTACAAATCCTCCTAGCCAGGCAGCTTTTGGGCCTGCAGTTCGAATCAGAGCTCCTATAGGAGCTTTCCTAGTAAGCTTTCCTATAGAAAGCTCAACAATAATTAGCGGGATAGACCAGATTAAAAGAAATAATAACCATAAAAGAATGAAGCCTCCGCCCCCATTTTGGGCTACCATTCTGGGGAATCGCCAAATGTTCCCGGCTCCGATAGCAACTCCCATCATAGACAAAATAAACCCTAGTCTCGATGAGAATACGGTGTTTTTTTTATTCATAAATTGTTCTCTTTTTTTGGGGTAATCGTAAAAAAGCCCGACTCGTCTGATCACGTAAGTCGAGTCGCTCCCGTAGAAAAAGACTTGATGCTAGGAAAGAAAGACCTTTGATAGAGGTCCCTCCAAAACATTCTCGTCTCCAATTTAATAAGCTCGAGGGTTTGGGGTCTACAGAAGCTTTTTATTTCAGAGTTTTATTTGTTTGGGCGCGGGCAGGACGGGAGCTCTGTGTCGAAGCCAGAAAATTTTTTATTTATCAGGGAGACAACACAGCAGTCAGACCAAACATTGATCAGGGTTTCTAACATGTCCAGTAAAGCATACGCAGGAAGAATGAGGCCTAAAAGACCTAAAGGTATATTCATAGAAGAGAGTAAAGACGATGTTAGAAAATAGCATCCCATAGGAACCCCTGCGTTCCCAACAGCAGCTAGAGTCGCTATAAAAACCCAACTAATCAGCGACAAAGGAGAGAATGTGATTCCATTAGAGATTCCGATAAAAAGTACTGTTGTCAGAATAAATGCAGCGCAAGCGTTCATATTAATTACGGAGCATAAAGGAAACACAAATCTAGAAATTGTAGGGTGGATATGCAAATTTTCTTCTGCGACTTCCATTGTTAGAGGTAACGTTGCTGCAGAAGATTTGGAAAAAAACGCTGTAACCAGGGGGCGAGACATACGCTTAAACGTTTGTACAGGAGAGAGGCCCTTTGCTTTGAGAAAAAGGGGAAGGACAACTAGTCCTTGAAGGCAATTAGCTCCAACAACACAAAATAGATAGCCTCCGAAAGAAGAGAGCTCTAAACTTCCTGTACGCATCTCTCTTACGAAAAGAAGTGAAAAGGCAAAGGTTGCTAAAGGGAGCATTTTTAAGACGCCCTTAGCTATGTTAATAAGCAAGGAAAAAAGGGTGTTGAAGGCACTTCGAACGAACGAGCGCTCAGTTTCTGGGAGAGAAAGGGAGAAGATAGCTAGTAAGGAAGATAAAAACGCTGCCGCAATGACATTGCTTTCTAGGAAAGGCTCTAAAACATTTCCTGGTATTGTTTTTGAGAGGACCGCCAAGTATCCAGTTGCATTAGCTTCTGTGCTTATGCCAATCTCTGTAAATCGCACCGAGGGCTTGACAAGAACAAACAAAGCCAGTGCTATACAAGCAGAGATGGCGGTTGTCAGCAGGGTATAGTACAAAGAAGCTCTGACAACAGCAATCATAGACCTGAGATTATTGATGGACGTGATCGTAGAGCCAATAGCACAAAATACGAGTGGCAGGCTCAAAAGTTTCAGAAGTTTCAAAAAAACAGCGGAAATGATCTCAGCGCCGAAGGAAATAAAAGGAAGATGGGGGTACCCAAGAAGAAGTCCGAGAAATATGCTTAAGCTCAGCAAAACGTTGCTTCTTTCAGAAAAAAACAAAAATTTCGTAGGTGAGCGCATACAACCTCAGTTTTTCTGAAATAAGCAATGTTTTAGGGACTAAATCTAAGAAAGAGAAGCTTTTTTTTCAAGAAAAGAGCTTTTATGAAGTAAGGAAATGTTAAGAAAAATTAATTTTAATAAAATGACCGCATCTAGTTATTAAAAAGGAGGTTATGATACAATAGCCCCCCGAACTTTACTTGAGATATTAAAATTTGAAAGAGGGGGAGAGGACAAATGAGTTGTCCTATCGGTAATGGGGGAGCGCATGGCGCGCGCTTTCTAAGTATGGCCGAAAGCTTGTCCAATTATACAGATAAAGTGCGGGAAACGTGCTCCGCAAAAGTAAGTGCCAAAATTACTGGTATAGTGTTGACTGTGATTGGACTTTTAGTGGCTGCGGCAGGAATTGTGGTTGCTGCGGTAGGGATTGGATGCGCAACTTCTTTGGCAGCAGGATTGGGCTTAGTAATTGTCGGTTCTGTTCTTTTGGGATTGGGCTTAGCTAAAATGAGAAGCCGCCGCTCAGAGTTAGAGCGTCAGCTTGCGACTATCGAGCATCAAATTCAGAATCTCAGGGAGGAATACGAAGCTTTACAAGGGGTCTATGACATAAACCGTCTGGCTCGTCGAGCAGCAGGTGAGCGCTGCCAAGAATTAGAGAATCAAATACTCGAGCTATGCGAGAAACACGCGCAAGCTATACGAACTCTTGAAGAAGATGCGCGCAAAGACAGGGAACAAGTCACGGAGTGTTTCAAGACACGATTGCAGCGGAGCCAGGATGCTTGCAGCCGGCTAACGGAGGAGTTGTGCAAAGCAAAAAATCAGTGTGAACAACTTCAACAAAAGTTGTGCTCTTTGGAGTCCAAAAAGAAAAAATAAAGGTTACGCGGTATTTGATCCTTTGAAAAGCCCTCCTTTTTTGGAGGGCTTTTTTTTGGCCCCTAAAAAAGGGCTTTTCGATGATCTCGATGCCGCAAGCGCCACAAAATCAGTTTTTTGCGAATAAGGAGCGTTTTGATAAAGTGTTCCCGCTTTAAAATTGAAAAAGGAAAACAATGAACACTATTAATGTTAATGGGCAGTCAGCTCCTGTGACAACATCCTCTTCAACATCTTTGAACTCGGTTGGCAAAGGCCTGTCTACGAAGGCAAAAATTTTAGATGTTGCTCTACTCATTATAGGAGCTTTGATTGCGGTTTCCGGAGTGCTCGCTTTTGTTTTGGGATCCAGTTGTACGATCTTTTTTGCCTTAGGTATTGCAGCATTAGTTTTAGGATCAGTTTGTTTGGGAGCGGGATTATCTCGTATTGTGTGTAGATCCCATTACGCAAAATTGGAAGCTCAAAATCTTTCTACTCGTCAGCAGTTGCGTAGTCTTTCGGAAGAGAAAGATGCTTTAACTTCCGTTGTTTTGATTAATAAACACTTTTTGCAAGAGCTGGTCAAAGAAGTCCAAGCGTTGGAGTGTAAGGCTGTAGAACTAGAGGCGGATTGCCTTGCCAAACTAGAGAAAAATGAAAAAGAGTTGTTAGAGGATGTGCGATTAGTTTTGTCTAGTTATACCAGAAGGTTAAAAGATGCTGAACAGGAAAAAGCTGCTCTTAAAGCATCTTTAAATCATTAGAACTCCTCTGCTCGAACTTCTTCTTAATCTTTTGTTCGTGTTTTTGCAGTAAAACATTCTAATGTTGCATCTGTAATAGCCTGGAAAACCTGAGTCAGAAAAAGATTTTAGGGCATTACGTTTCGTGATGATCTGGGCTTTTCAAAAAATCGAGTTCTTAAATGCAAACAAAACCTTCTTTTCTGAGGCATTTCATCTATTGTCTCGTGCAGAGGAAAAGAGGGTGAATTAAAAAGTTTTTAGTTTTTATTCGTCTTTTCTATCATCCTCGCCCTTTTTATAGATTCGGATGACGATGACCGGCGTTTCTTGATGTTCTTCTTGTAATTTAGCTCAAATACAACAGTTAGATTCTTCTTTTTTTAATAGTTCATAGAAAAAGTCTGGTGTTTATGGCTTCATTAGGGGTTTTCTTTGCTTGGGGTAGTTGCGCTTTGTTGTGTTTGTTCTAAGGAGAGGCTTCTCTGTTGTTTGTGGGGCTGGGGTTGGGATCTGTTAATGATTAGCTCAGTAGTATTAGGGCTAGGCATAGTAGAATAGTAGGTAGTCGGGAGGATCGCTTTATAATGGAGGAGATCTTTTCAATGTGCCGCTGTTAGAAACGGTGTAAAAAATTTTTTTATTTAATTCGCTTTCCTGTAGCATGGGTGCCTTTTTTTATAAATAGAGGAACTATGTTTAGTATTTCTCCCTGTTGTAACCCCTGCAAGCCAGCTTGTGCTGAACGGCTTGATGCTAGGGAGGTTTCTGACAGCCAAGGAAAATCCCTTGCGATAACCTCTTTAGTATTGGGAATTCTTGCTGTTTTAGGTAGTGCTATTTTATTGCTTTGCTCGGGAAGCTTTGTTTCTTTCTTTGCTGCTATCCTTGGGTTACTGGCCATGACGATTGGTTCCGCTGCTTTAGGTGGAAGTTTGGTTTATTTCTTTAGTCCTTCCTTAGGATCAATAAGCCCTTCTGTAGCGCCTCCTTTATCACCTTCTCAAGAAGGTTCGGTATTGAATATGGTTCGCTCTTATCAAGAACTTCTAAATGAAGCGGAAGCAGATTTGAAAGAGGTAGAGGGCTTGCTGACTCAAAAGGAACAGAAACTTGAGTCCCTGCAAACAGAATTAGACTCTCTCCGGCAAAAAGAGAACCCATCAGCTCAAACGAGCAACTCGACCATCTCCTAAATAGGGCGGCTATGAAGATTTTTCATTGTGCGAGCGTTGTAGATAACTTTAAGAACTCAAAGTTTTCAACAGAAGTTGGGAGACAGAAGAATTTGCTTGTTACCAGCTTTAAAGCGCGGCAACTTTTTGCTGTGATTATGGGGTGTTTACTCGCTGCTTTAGGTGGGGTGTTAATCTGTTTAGGAGTGATTTATTCTTCCGGAGTGTTAGGAGTGATGGGCGCCGGTATGGTCATCTGTTCGTGTGTTGGGGGTGTTTGGCTACTTTCTTATTTGTTATTGGCCGTGCAGAAACGTGAACAGTTGTTGGCAGAAGCTAAGGAAAGTACGCATAAAATCTCTGGCCATTATGTGGCTCTCGAGACTCAAAAAAATCTAGAGATAGACCTTCTACAAGAACGGTTGAACATGCTAGACACATTCTACTCCAAATTTTATGGATGCGGCTAGGAGGTTTTTGAAGGAAGTAAGTTTTCTGTTAAAACGATCTCCAGCGGTTTTCTATTTAGAGTAAAGCTTCTTTTCTGATATCCTCTCCCCTTTTGTCTGAGGGGGAGAAGATATCTATGCGATTAACTGAAAATAGTGAGTCTCTTAGTCTGGTTTCAAAACATTTCCCAGAGCAAAAGCCTGAAAAGACAGGCTTCTCTTGCAGAGAGCGAGTTGCTATGGCCGCTTTAGCTATTCTCGGTGTTTCTTTAATAGTTGCTGGGAGTCTTTTATTCGTTTTGGCAGGGTGGACTGCTATGCCTTTAGTGAATGTGATTTTCTCTTTAATCGTTCTAGGGGCTGTTATGTTGGGTGCAGTACTTGGAAAGTTTCTTACAGTTGTGAAGCAACCCAAACAACTTTCCTCGAAAGAATTTTTTATTGAGGAGGGGGGGCAAAAAATGGCGGAAATAGCTAAAGAAGAGAGTGCTTTAGCTGTTCGGCAAGCACTGGAAGAAATGGAGGCTATTTTGCAAAGTGCTTCTTGAAACTTTTCAAATAAGCCAAACTTTCTATTAAAAGGTTTTAGAGGTTTTATGTAAAAATAAAAGCTTCGCCATGTTAGAATCGCCCCCTTTATTTTTTTGGGGGGCTAAATGATTGACAACATTAATGGTGGTTTTGGTGACGGTTGTGCACCCGTATCAGTTTCCTTCAGGAAAGAAAATTTACTAGAGCCTACATCTTCAGAGTTGATTTGTGGGAGAGTTGTTGCAATTGCCTTAGTTGTCTTAGGCTCTCTTCTCGCCATTGCTGGATCCGTTTTGCTTGCTGTTGGGGCAGTTTCTTGTTGGCTTCCACCAGTTATCCCTATCATTATGCTATCTATGGGCGTGCTTCTTTTTGGGGTTGGGGTCGCAAGTCTGTGTTCTCAGAGATCTCCTTGGGTCAAAATGACTGGAGAATCCCTCAAATCTGTTTCGGATAAATCGGTAGAAACCGAGAGTAGCGAAGAGATTCGCCATCTACAAGCTCGTGTTGCCCAATTAGAGCAAGAATTACAGACTAAAGAAAGAAGTTCGAGCGAGCGATTATCTGCAGCACAATCAGAGATCGCTGAATTGCAAGATCTTTTAAGACGCTTTCAAGTATCTCTAGAAGTTGCGCATCAGACAATAGATTCTAGGGAAGCACAAACAACTGGGGATACTGTACCTCTACATTTACTTGTAGCCGCGAGATCTGAGATTACAGACTCGCATGCTTATATCAGACTTTTGGAACAAGCACTAGAGGAGGAAAGTGTTCTTACAGAAGATCTCGGACAAGATAATGTCAAACTGAGTAAAGACCTCAAAAACGCTGCTTACAAAAAGAATATGGCCATATTAGGCTTGCGCCATCAATTGCAAAAATTGCAAGCAAAATTGTCTTTAGAGGAGGCTTTGCGGGTTAGTGATAATGTTTCGTGGTCCGATAAGTTTAAACGACTCGTTTTCTCTAAGAATATGGCTATATTAGACTTGCGCTATCGAATTCAGTTGCTGCAGGCGCGTCTGTGTTTGGCTGAAGCAGGTAAAGACACAAATTCCTCGCCAGAGTGTGGAGATTTAATATCGTTCGACTAACTTTCGTTTTTACAAGGTTCCTTTTTGTTTTTCAGAAAAGACTTGCAAGGCTTTTTGCAAGTCTTTTTTCTTCATGATGCCCTGGAAGGGCGTTTTCAGCCAAAAAACTTTTTGATTTTTTTAAAAAAATGTTTTTGTAAACTGCCCTCCTTTTTTACTGGAAAGGAGGAAAAATGGTGAATATAGCGTTAGGAGCTTCTAATGGAGTCAATGTGTCTAGAGAGACTCTGCCATCATCGATCGTGGGGGAAAGAGATAATAGCGCGTCCACATGTTGTCACAAAGTTGGCGTTGTTGCTGCGTTGATTTTGGGACTTTTAATAGCTGCTGGAGGGGCGGTTATGTTGGCTTTGTTGTGTGCTTGCTCTCCTCTGCCTTTGTTTTGTGCTGGAGTTGTTCTGGTTGCTTTAGGGGCTGTTATTTTAGGTATTGGGATCGCGAATGTTTGCAGTTTTTGTTTTAGAGCTAGAGGAATAGAAGTTCAAAAACAGCGTCTTTTACAGCAGGAAAAGGAGCTTACCGATCTGCAGAAAAAACTATCAGAGGCCCAATCTGACGTGGAACAATTAATAGAAGAGAAGATCGCCGCACAGCAAACAAGCTCGGAGATTGTTCAGTCCTTATCAGGCGCTATTGAAGACCTGACTGTAAAATGCCAAGATGCAGCATTAGAAAGCCAGGCTAAGCGGAGGCTTTTAGAGGAAAAGATCTCTGCTTTAAGGGAAAGATGCGCGATTCTAGAAGGTAGCAGAGAAGATGCTCGAACTCTTCTTGAAGAAACTAAACAAGAACTAGTTGCTCGTCTGGGTGTTTTGGAAGACAAATACTATAATAGTCTTGCAACCAGAAGAGCTTTGCGTTTGGACTTAGAAAAAATGCAGGCATATGCTGCAGACCTTGAAGAAACTCGCGAAAAGCTTTTAGCACAAGTTCAGCGCCTTCAAGAAGAAGCAAAAAAGTTGCCTAAAAAAGACCGGATGATTGAAGAGCTTAAGACAATGATTTCTCACTATGAGCAGATTTGTGATGAGCGAGGAAGTTGGATCCGAGCATTAAAATCTGCCAATCAAGAGCTTTTAGAAGAGGCTAGGAACTTGGTGGATCAGGTTCAGTTGTATAGGGAATGGGTGAAAGGAAACGATACAGAAGATTTGTCCTCGAGCCCGTTGGGTAGCGCATCCGAAGGTAGTGATGATGAAAATGAAGAGCAAGATAATTTTGATTATGGTGCTCAAGTTTAATTGTTATCTAGAAAAGCCTCTTCCAGAGAGGCTTTTTTGACTTTCAACATCTTAATTATTTTTTTGAAATAACCATCTATTGATAGTCTTTTGGAATAATTTTAGCTGCAACATGAAATTGAGGGGCAGTATGCGTTGTTGTTGTATAGAAAGAGCGAAGCCTTTGAATACAGATGTTCGAACTGTTTTAGAGACAAAAGAGCAGAGAAAAAAAGATGTCCTATGCGAAAGAGTGGCCGCTTTCGTGTTTACATTTATTGGAGTTATGCTTTTGGGAATTGGCATGATGTTGTCTTGTGCAGTTTTTGGAGGATCTTTAGGCATGATTGGGAACGGGTTAGTATTGGCTGCATTAGGGGCGGTATGTTTAGGGCTCGGGCTTTGTCGATTGTTTCTTCTTGTAGAGAGAAGGCCTATGGAGAGGATGAAGAAGAGATTATTAAACCAGCTAGAAGCTTTGGAAAAAGAAAACCAAGAACTTAAAGCTATTAGAGAGCTCCAATTAGGCATTTTAGAACGTTATGCGCAACAAGTGGAAGATATGCATGCTGCGCAAGAACAACGTATTGCAATGAGACATAAATTGCTTAAAGAGCGGGAAGCTATTGTGGGACGATTAGAACGCTTGTTAGGTAAAAAAAATACAGAAGAATCTGTCGAAGTTCTTCTTTAAGAATTTTTAGGTAGGGAAGATTTTTCCAGAATGAAAAAAAATGCTTTTTGGACGGAAAAGAGTTGTGTTTAAAGTATTTGTTCTGATAAATTCCTCATCTAGTCTTTTGGATGCGTAGCTCAGCGGTTAGAGCACCTGTCTTACACACAGGGGGTCATAGGTTCAAATCCTGTCGTGTCCAAGATTGCGCGGGAGTAGTTCAACTGGTTAGAGCACCGCCCTGTCAAGGCGGAAGTTGCGGGTTCGAGCCCCGTCTCTCGCGAGCTTCAACCAAGGGGGTGAACAATGGCTCATACCATACGTTTCACGAAGTTTAGTTTCCCTTTATATTTCTCTAAGACTCTTAGCTGGTTTATCATAGGCGGTTTTTTAGCTGCTTGTGGTGTTCACATGGTTCTTGCTCCTAATGACTTGATCGATGGCGGGATAGTAGGATTATCCATGATCGCTGCCCACTCCTTTGGGAAGCAGTTTCTTCCAGCGTTTTTAGTGTTGTTTAACTTGCCTTTCATCATTTTGGCTTGTAGACGTATTGGGAAGTACTTCGTTGTGCAAATGATCACAGCAGTGATTATCTTTTCCTGCTGGTTATGGCTTATAGAAGTCTTACCCGAATGGCTGGGTATGCAACCTTTTATTTTCGATGGTTCAGAAATAGAAACAATCGTTCTCGGTGGAGTGGTTTTAGGAGCTGGCGGCGGGTTAATTATTCGACATGGTGGGGCCACAGACGGAACGGAGATTTTAGGGATTATCGTAAATAAGAAAAGAGGCTATACGGTCGGACAAGTTATTTTATTTGTGAACTTTTTTATTTTCTCCTTAGGAGGGATTGTTTACCGTAATTGGCATACAGCTTTTATGTCTTTGTTGACCTATGCTGTAGCTATTAAAGTTATGGATATGGTGATTTTGGGATTTGAAGACACTAAATCCGTGACTATCATTACTTCTTCCCCTAGAAAACTAGGGAACATTCTTATGGAGTCCTTAGGGGTCGGATTGACCTATCTGCACGCAGAAGGAGGATTTTCTGGCGAGCCTCGCAATCTTCTGTATATCGTTGTAGAACGCTTGCAGCTTTCTCAGCTCAAAGAAATTGTTCATAGAGAAGATCCAAGTGCTTTTATAGCCATTGAAAATTTACACGAAGTGATCAACGAAAAAAGAACCTCTCATTAAGAGGGGTTCTCCCATCTTTTTATTAAGGGACTATCTAGCCGTAAGGTTGCTAAAATTTTCCCTACAATGTCATTAGCTATATCGTCTACTGTTTGAGGCTTGAAGTACCAAATAGGCATAGGAGGAAGTATAATGGCTCCATTTTGTGCCAATTTGAGTAGATTTTCTAGATGAATTGTTGATAAAGGGCTTTCTCGTGGAACGAGGATTAGAGGTCTTTTCTCTTTTAACGCAACATCCGCAACCCTTCGGAGCAGGTTATCGGCTAAACCGCAAGAGATTGCTGCGATAGTTGCCACGCTACAAGGAACGATGATAGTTGCATCAACTGAGCTCGACCCTGACGATAGAGAGCTTTCTATAGAGGTAATATGATGAAGCAATATGTTTTTATGAAGGTGTTGAGGAATTGTGGCTAAAAAAGATTTTGTATCTAATTCATAATACAAAGTTTTTTTTGCTGAAGGGGATATGATAACATCAACATGATGCCCTAACTTAGCAAGTTCCGTGACTAATGTTACCGCTAGTATTACCCCCGATGCTCCAGAAATACCTACAACATAGCGTCTCATGAGGTTCCTCCTAATAAAAATAGCCCGATCATATTAGCAAGAAACGCGATACCGAGGGAAAGGTTCCCTAGAAAGAATTTTTGCTGAAGCTCAGCTGGAGAGCTTAAATTAATACATGTGTAGCGTTTGATTGTACGAAAGATTTCAGCTAAAGGTAAAAAAGAGCATAGATAAAACACCTTCCTATCGAGGACAAAATAGCCTAGAAATAAGTAGGCTAATGCACTAATTGCTAAATTTGCAGCAGCCATTTTGATGGAAAATTGTGTTCCAAAACATGCGGGAACGCTGAAAAGGCCCTCTTTTCGATCAAACTCTAGATCTTGGATAGCGTAAATGATGTCATTTGCTGCGATGATCATTCCAAAAGAGAGGCCAAGCAATGAGGCCATGCAAAATATAGAGAAGGAAGGGACGGGGGCAATAGCGAAAAAGTTCATAAGTATCGCGAAATAGTAAACGAGCCCTAAAATCCAATGGCAAAGAAACGTAAAGCGTTTCGTATAAGGATAAACAATCATAAGAAGAGTGGCTAAAACAGCAAGGATAAAACATAGAGGATTGAAGAACCAGCAAAAGCTTAAGAATAGGATAAGACAAAGAATCAAAAGCAAAACAGAACTTTTAGTAGAGAGAAGTCCTGCTGGCAATACGCGCATTTTGGTGCGCGGATTACGTTTGTCTATTGCGCAGTCTACAATTTGATTTATGATCATTCCAAAAGCTCTAGCAACAAAAAATGCACTTCCGCCCAGAAAGAGAGTTTTCATAGAAGCTAAAGAGAATAAAGGGAATGCGGTGTTTGGAAGAGAAAAGCAGAATAATGTGGCAGAAGCGAGGAAAAGAAGAGCAAATAAAGCGTATTTACATTTGATAAGCTGCTGAATCAATTCAATTTTGGGCATAAACTCTTTCGATTTTTCAGGATTGTAGCGGACAAATAGGATGGGTATTATAGACTAGGGGAAAAATGCGTTGAAACTATAGTTTCAACGCATCCATAAGTTTAAGCTAGGTCTTCTTCGAGACTTAAAGAAGAATCCCATTGAACGGATTGTTCAAAGGACTCTTTAAGGAAGGCTAGATCTTCTTCGGAAAAGGTAGCCAGGGGAGTGTTTTTGGAAATAAGTGGGGCAGCGCTAATATAGTTATTGGCTAAGGCTAAGTATTCATCAGAAAGATCTCCAGACACCTTATCTTGCATATCGTATAGCGTGTAGTAGCGTCGATTTCCTTCGGTGCGAACCAGTCTTGGCGTACCAAACAAAAATTCATCTCCAGAAAGGGTGAAGCGGATTCCTTTCCAAGGAGAGTTATCGGAGCTAGCAGGGAAGTTTACATTAAATCCTAAAGGATCGGCATGTTTATGAGAAACTGTGAACTCACATAAAGCGCGAATCAATGAGGCCATTTGAGCTTCTTGGAAAAAAGAAATGTTTTCACATTGAGAAAGAGCTATTGCAGGAATTCCATGAAGGTTCGCCTCCCTTATAGCACCCACAGTTGCGGAGTAGTAGAGGCAGCGGCCAGAATTTTTTCCGTTATTGATCCCTGATAAGACCAGGTCTGGCAGTTTGTTTTTAAAGAGTTCTCCAATAGCTAACTTTACACAGTCAACAGGAGTTCCTACTACAGCCCAAGCCTCCTGAACTTTTTGAGGGTAATCAAAAGGTTCTAGGGCTGTCGGCTCTATTAGTGAGAAGGCCATGCTTCGTCCAGACTGTTCTTCCAAAGGTGCTACAACATAGAGATCTGCAAAATTGGATTCGCGAAGCAAGGAAACTAGTAGGCTAATTCCCTTGGCTTTGATGCCGTCGTCATTAGTAATAAGAATTTTAAGTCTTTGTTCCTTAGTCATGACTCCCTCTTTGATGTAGTTGCCTTGCAATGGGTTGTTTGCATAGCCGATTTCATAAATATATATATAGCGCAAGTTAATTGAGGAGAAGATAAAGAATGTGAAAATTATCTTTAACAACCCAAAACTTTGTAATCATATTTTTGTAATTAACAATTAACTATTCAACAATCTATTATTCACAGGTTGTTTAGAGATTCGAGACGTTTTATTAGACTAAAAACAATTGCAAGGAGTGGAGTTATTAGCCAGCTTGTTTTAGTTAGTCTAGTTTTCTATTTTGTATGCGCGATAATTTACATCTATTCTTTTTTTCTTGTTAAAAGAAGCTGTTTGAAATTATCTCAGCAGCTAAAACACATCGACATTCCCACTATTTTACATCACAATTTCTATGGCAAGGTTATCTACGCAAAACAAGAGAAAAGGGTCACAGATTGTTATGTTGCCGATTATCAAAGGGTTCGCGTGTTTTGCCGAAGATTCCGTTGTTTTGGCGTTGCTTCAAACCCAATTTTTCTTAAATTCATACAAGATTTTGAGTCGATAACAACTCTTGTTAAGAAACATAATAGCGAGATTATAAGTTGTTTACTGGATCTTTATAAGGAATTTTTTGATCACGTTCTACATTACCCATTGGATGAACAACAAAGACGCTCTATTATATCAGAAGAAGAGAATTGTTTAGTCATTAGCTCTGCAGGAAGTGGGAAAACATCTTCTATCTTAGGGAAGGTGCGATATCTTATAGAGATTAAGGGAATAGATCCTCGTCGTATAGCTCTGATTAGTTATACCAATAAAGCTTCATTAGAACTTACAAAAAGATTGGCTACGGATGGATTAAGGGGATATACCTTTCATAAGTTGGCTGTTGACCTAATTGGAAGCGTAACAGGAGTTAAACCCTCTATCTGTAGCCGTCCTGAGAAGATTCTTGCAGATAGCTATCAAGAATTATTGAAAACAAAGTATTTTAAAAAGAATGTATTAGAATATTTTGCTAATTATGGTCCTTTCACACCTGAGTGGGAAATTCGAGATAATTTTTCTGAACAAAAGGAAAAACACTTGAAAGCCGTATTCCCTGATATGGATGGGAAAACGATTTATGTCCGAAGCAAACAAGAGCAAACCGCCTGCTTCATTTTATCGTCTTTAGGCATTTCGTTCCGATACGAAGAACCTTATGAATTTCAAGTAGCAGATGCAACGCATTCTCAATACAGACCGGATTTTTCTCTTTACGTTACTGAGCAGAATGGAAGTTTAAGACGTATCTACCTGGAGCTTTTTGCTATTAATAAACAAGGACGAGTTCCTCCATGGTTTGTTGAAGGGACAAATAAGACTTATGAAGAAGTGAATCAAAGATATTTAGATGAGATAGATTGGAAAAATAAAACTCATAAGAAGTTCAAAACAGAACTGCTTGCTTTAACTAGTGCGGATTTCAGCTATTCGAATATTCAGGATAAATTAAGAAAACTATTAGAAGAAGCAGGCATCCCTATTCAAGAAAAGAAAGAAGAAGAGTTATATCATACCATTCTTCCTAAGCAGAGTAGTCAAGAGAAAGCGTTTATTAAACTTGTAATACAGTTTATTTCTTTGATGAAATCGACTCATCAATCTATTAAGGAAGTACTATATCGCGCAAAAATCGCTAAAGATAATCAAAGTTCTTGGCTTATTGAAAAAGTCTTAAAACCTATTTACGAACATTATGTGGATACATTAGCTAAGAAGAATCAGATTGATTTTACTGACGCTATTTTGCGAGCAACAGAAATTTGTCGAAGCTCTCGTCCTGAGAAGTACGATTATATTATTGTCGATGAGTTCCAAGATATTTCCGCTGCTTGTTGCCACTTTTTAAAAGAATTGCGTAAGGGGAATCCTCCCGCTAAGATGTATTGCGTTGGGGATGATTGGCAGTCTATCTATCGATTTGCAGGAAGTGATGTAACTGTGTTCAATCAGTTTTCCGATTATTTTGGTCCAAAAGAGGTCCATAAACTAGAGACTACCTATAGATTGGGAGAGCCTTTGGTCTCTTTAGCTTCCGGCTTTGTACAACGTAATAATTCACAAATACGAAAAGATTGTCGTTCCTTTAATCCAGATACTAGGACTGAGTTAGTATTTATTCCTTATTGTTGCAGGTCGATTTCCCGCAACGAAATGGATTATTGCTCTCGTTTAGAGCAAGAAATTTCTAAGATTCCAGAAGATAAATCTATCCTTTTATTGGGGAGGTATTCATCCGATGACTACCTCTTATCTCAGAAACATCAGTTTGTTAAAACAAGGAACAATCTTTTTTATATTATCGGAAATAGAAAAATAGAATTCCTTACTGTACACAAGGCAAAAGGCCTTGAAGCTGATTACGTAATCTTGCTTCAATGCAACGCCGGAATTTTTGGGTTCCCTAGTATTATTAAAGATAACGCGGTGCTTAACTATGTTTTAGTAGAAGAAGATTCTTTTCCGTTTAGCGAGGAAAGAAGATTATTCTATGTCGCTATAACACGAGCTAAGATTAAAACTATAGTCCTTTATGATAAAAAATTCCCCTCAGAGTTTGTTAAAGAGTTTGTAGAGGTGGATAAAAAAAGCCCTTCAGAGGTTGTTAAAGAGTCTGTAGAGGTGGATAAAAAATGCCCTTCAGAGTTTGTTAAAAAGTCTGTAAAGGTGGATGAGGAACCCGTGAATGCCTATAAAGTTTGGACACGCAGAGAGGAGTTTCTTTTGTTACAACTATATAAAAAGGGAGAGAGTGCTAAGGACATTGCTACGAAAATGGGACGTAGCCCATCTGCTATAAGATCAAGATTACGCAAGCTGCAGCGGGCTTGTTGAAACGTCACAATACTTCCTAATGCTTTCTTAGCGTTACTAATTATCTTTTGAAAGTTTGTTCCTTATCTCACAAATACTAGCAAGAGAGGTTGTCTTCCTGGATGGAAACAGTTTTCTCGACGTTATTAGCTTTAATGAGTCCCGATTCTCTAACAGCTAAAGCAATATTATGCCTTGCTTGAGGGAAAATCGTTTCCAATGTTTTGAGAGCTTCTTCTGTTTTTGTTCGTAAAGAAATGACGGGGCAACGACAGGTAATGCGAGCAAATCCGCTTTCTTTAGCGAATTTGCGGATAAGGTCTTCGGGGATAAAGATAAGAGGGCGGAGGATCGTGATTCCGAAATTTACCATGTTCACTACAGGTAGCATGCCCGCAAATTCTGCTTTATGCAGAAGATTCATGAGTGTTGTTTGCACCGCATCGTCTCGATGATGTCCAAATGCGACAGCTGTTGCTCCGACTGCTTTGGCCGTATCAAAAAGAATGCGACGTCTGATACGGGAGCAAGTATAGCATTCTGGTGTTTCGGTCTCATAAGGAGATGGAATGGAAATAAGTGGTACTTGGATTCTATCGCAGATAGAAGAAAGATATTTTTCGCTAACGGCTGCACCGCAAGAATATTTGCCTCCAATATGGATTGCATGAAGAGTTAATTCTGGGAATCCTCTACCAGAAATGGCCTTTAACATTAGTAACAAAGATAGGCTGTCTTTACCTCCGCTCAGGGCAACTGCAATACGTGTATGCGTTTGCAACATGGCATGAGTATACAGCGCTTTGCGCACCAAGCTTTCAACACGTTTCCCAGATTTTGTCCATGGAGGGGTGCATTGTAGTGTAAACATGGGATAATTCTAAAGGTTCTTGGATTAGAAATCCAGAGCAAGAAAGAAACGGTCTTCTTAAAAAGACCGTTTCTAAGTTTGAAAATTATTTAATTAATTTTTTATGGGAATAGTACATCCCGAAAGGAATGCAACAATTGACAGCAAAGGCTAGAAGCAACAGGGCTGTGTAATTAAAATTACCTTTCATAGACGAGAAGGAAGCTACAGCCTGAGGGGGAAGGAAGCTGATGCCTAAAGCGAACAAACATGAAAGGATTCCGAGTGTAGATAGGATACACATTCCCACAAGTTTTCCAGGTACCGAATACAGTCTTTGAGCTTTAGGCTCTTTTATTCTAAGAACTGGGCCCGCTATAAATAAGCAAATGTACATCACAAGGTACATTTGAACGCTGAGCGCACTTAGAATCCAATAGGCTAGATCTGCAGAATCTACATAGACGAATACGAAAGTGAACAAAGTAACCACAATGGCTTGGAAAAGCATCAGATTAGTCGGAACATCTCTAGAATTCGTTTTCTTGAAAATTTTGGGTAAGCAATCATTTTGGGTAGAAATGAATAACCCTTTGGTTCCAGCGAACATCCACGCGTTCAATTCTCCCAGAGATCCCGCTATCGTCATAGCTACGATAATCCCTGTCATCCAAGAAAGATTGTATTTTTCGAAAAACAGAGAAAAAGCTCGAATTAAACCAGAAACCAGACTGATTTCTTCTTTAGGGATTACGATAGCAATGGCCAAAGAGCCTAAAACTAAAATAGCGAGGGTAGACACCGCCCCAATAAAAACAGCTTTAGGGTAATTTTTTTTGGGATCTTCCATATCGGAAGCTAAATTGGCATTTGCTTCCAATCCACACAACGCAAGAAGCATTCCAGATAAAAGGACAAAAGAAGATGGAGAAGAGAAGTCGGGAAGAAGTTCGTTCCATGAGAGATTAATGGCAATCGGGTTTCCTCCTTGAATCCAGTAAGCAGCGAAAGCAACCAAAATGGCTCCGGGAATGAGCGTCCCTATAATTACGCAAACGGAGCTAAAAATAGCAGAGGTTCCGATGCCTAAAAAATTAAAGAAGGTGAGTCCCCAAAAGCCTAAAAGAATAACAGAGGCTAAATACAGCCGATTGTTGGCAAGATCGGGGCTAATTTGATAAACGAGCGTACTGGCAATGAATGCCAACATTGCAGGATACCAAGTCATATTATGAAACCACTGCATCCATATAGCAAAGAATCCCCAACGTTTCCCCAAGGCGTCGCGTGTCCAAACATAAATGCCCTGAGGTTTGAAGGAAGCCAGCTCGGCTGCGATAAGTGCGTATGGAATCATAAAACAAGCCACGGCTGCGGCATAAAAAAATAGAGTGGACAAACCGTGCTTGGCTGTTAAAGGAAGGTTTCTTAAACTAATTACTACTGCAAGAGATAGCATCCCTACAGTAAAAGTCCCTAACGGGGTAGAAGATTTGCGATGATGCATGAGTACCTCTAAATTACGATATGGAGATTGTCGGATCTAAATAAATATCTTGAATTAAATTAAGTAACCGGACGCCTTCAGAGAAGGGTCTCTGGAAGGCTTTTCTCCCTAAAATCAGTCCCATGCCGCCAGCTCTTTTATTAATTACCGCTGTTTTTGCTGCTTCAGCAAAGTCATTTTCTCCTGAAGGACCCCCGGAATTAATCAAACCAACTCTCCCACAATAGCTATTTAGTACCTGGTATCGGCATAAATCTATGGGATGCGTCGATGATAGTTCCGAGTACACAAGATCATCTGTTTTGCTAAAATTAATTGTTTTAAATCCCTCTTGTAACGTTGGAAGCTTTTGTTTAACAATATCAGCTCCTAACGTTGCTCCAAGATGGTCCGCCTGTCCCGTTAAATCCGCTGCAGTGTGGTAGTCTACTCCATTCTTAACAAAATGCGGATTCCGTAAATAACACCATAAAACGGTGGCCAAACCGAGTTCTCTAGCTTTTGAAAAAGCTTTAGAAACGGCCACGATTTCTTCAGAAGAAGTTTCTGAACCAAAATAAATAGTGGCTCCTACGGCCACAGCCCCCATGTTATAAGCATCTTCAACCTGACTGAAGAAGATTTGGTGATGCGTTGTCGGGTAAGATAGCAGTTCATTATGGTTTATTTTAAGTAAAAAAGGAATTTTATGAGCATATCGTCTGGCTAACGTGCTCAAAACCCCGTAGGAAGAGGCTACAGCAGAACAGCCGGCTTCTATTGCAAGGCGTATGATATTTTCTGGATCAAAATACATGGGATTTTTAGCAAAAGATGCACCAGCCGTGTGTTCAACTCCCTGATCAACAGGAAGGATAGAAAGGTACCCGCTTCCGCCTAAACGTCCATGATCAAACATCTGCTGTAGAGAACGGAGCACGCGATTATTTCTATCTGATTCTGCAAAAACTCTCGATACGAAGTCTCCAGAGGGAAGCGTTAATGCTTCTTTTTTTATCACACATTGGTGAGTAAGGAGAGAGTCTGCGTCTTTGCCAAGAAGATCAAAAATCGTTGTCATTCGAAAATGCTCCTATTTCATCATTAGATCGGGTAAAAATACACCTGTCTTCGCCAGAGATGTAACAGGTGGATTGTCTATAAATATTTCTTAGCATGCAAACATTTATTTCATTGGCCAAACCCGACAAAGCAACTCTTTTAAGAATCTGCTAGTTAAGATCTTTGCAAAAAAGATTAGAGAGGAGAATGATTGTCATATAATTTTTCCCCCTAAAGATAAGTTATATTAAAATAGTTTCATCTCCTATTGCATATGGGATGCGAAAGAGAGGTAATTTTTTTATGCAAGCAGACCTTCCTCTCACCTCTTCCTGCTCTACTAAAGGGGTGTCTCTAGAGCAAGAAGCTCGATACAATCGGGCTATGATTCGTTCTAAACAAAGTCAAATTGCGGGGCTTGTTTCGGCAATAGCAGCGGCTGTACTACTGCTGTTGTTGGTGGTTGCTCTCTCCATCCCAGGATTCCCTGTTGCTGCTGCAATTGTTCTTGGAGGGATGTTTGCTTTATCTATAATAGCTCTAACGGCTTCGCTTTTGGTGTATATAGCCAATGCTAAGCTTGTGGCTATGCGCATTAAATTTTTAAGTAGCGAACTACAGAATTACTTTGCAGAGTCCTCTATATTGGGATCTGTTCGTAAGAGTTTGGATACGAAAGTTCCAGTAGTTTCTGGAGAGCCAGAAGACCTTCTTCCTAATAGAATCGGTATTGGGAGTATGGAAGAGGCTCGTGTTCACAATAGGAATATCGCAGTAGATTGTAAAAAATATAAGCAACGTCTTGAAAAAGTAGGTAAAGAGTTTTCTTTGGTTTGTGAAGGAATTAGCGAGGTCATTCCTACAGAAGAAGATGCTCCCATTCCCATCGAACCATCCGATTTAGCTGGGGTTTTTCTCGTTTCATTTTCTCCAGATAAAAATCCTATTTTAAAAATAACTCGTCACGCGGAGAAAATGCTGCAATCTCAGGATGAGTTCTCCAACGGGATGATTTGGTTATGTGGCGCCCTTTCTGATCCTAAAAAATTTGCGAGTCCTTTCCTATCTCTTGTAGAGAACATTCAGAAAGGAATTCTTGTGAACAAGGATTTGACGACAGACGAAGAAAGAAAATTTGCGTTAGAATCTTCTCTTCTTTCTCTAAATATTTTCTTCTCTGGCTGGTGTTTAGGGAATGCTGACCATAATAAATATCTGGCCGCTCTAGTAGCAGAGAACTACAAAGAGGTTTCTGAAAGAAATCGCATTCTTGATCTTTTAGGCACAGGGAATGTGATCTCAGCTCTTGCATTAGCAAGTAGTCCATCACCAGATTCTTTCGTTCATACGGTGTTGAGAGAAAATAAGAAAGAGCCCCATCAGCAAGAGAAGAAAGAGGTCTGGTGTTCATATGATGATATAGATCCTTCTCGCTGTCTAGGCGCACTGCCTAAGCAGTTTGAAGCAAACTCTCCGGATCAAGAGGAGCTTCCTCAAGAGCAATTAACCCTGCTGCTCAAAGATTTAGACAGCAAAATTCCTTCGGGGGTATTAGGAATTATAGCAAAAGCATCCTCGTTCGATCTCCAATCAGATTTTGCCGGTATTTTGGATGTGGTACAAAAGTTAACCGTTTTGTTCGACAAATATCCTCCGCTGTGCGAACAAAATATTCTCCTTTGGTTAAGATCTGCTTTAGCTCAAGTTGGTCTGCAGAAAAAGTTGCGAGCCTTTTTGCCTGTTTCAGAAAAAAGATTATTGGAAAAAGTCCTTTCGACATTCTTTCTGGGCTTGTATGTTAGGGGGCTGCTGTCGGTAGGACAGGTTCAGGAATTAGCCAAAATTTGTAACACCAAAGATTCTAATGAATTTTGTCAGCGAGCCAGCGATCTTTCTTTAGTGAAAACGGCTTTGCCTGCGTTGTTTGGTTAAATCTCGATAAAGGTTTGAAGGAATCCTAAAGAGATTGTAGGATTACCATTTAAAAGAGGGGGCGAACCTTTATTAGATGGTTTCGAGAGGCCTATGTTTAAACCTGCAGCAAATACTTCTTCTTCCGATGATTTTTCTCTCATAAAACAAAAATTAGCACAAGAGGCTGCGGCTTTGGTGGAGCCAGGAATGCGTATAGGCTTGGGGAGCGGATCTACGGCTCGAGAGTTTATTCTGGCTTTAGGAGCACGCGTTCGTCAAGAGCAATTGGCCATTACTGCTGTTGCTTCTTCAAGAGTTTCGCATCTGTTAGCCCAAGCTTTAGGGATTCCTTTTCTGGACCAAACGCTTTTCCAAGATTTAGATTTGGTTGTGGACGGGGCCGATGAGGTGGATCCCCATTTACGTATGATTAAAGGAGGGGGAGGCGCGCTTTTCCGTGAAAAGATTCTTCTGCAAAGAGGGAAAAGAAATATTATTTTAGTGGATGAACGTAAGCTTGTTCCTGTGCTAGGACAGTTCCCTCTTCCTATCGAAATAGCACCTTTTGGTTGTTCTTCTGTACAAAACATTCTGAATCAACAAGGATATTTTGGAAAATGGCGAGAAACTTCTCATAAAGAGCGTTTTGTTACAGATAACGGAAACTACATCTATGATGTGAGCTCTCCAAATCGCTATACGGATCCTGAGGATGACCTGAGGAAACTATTACAAATTCGTGGCATTATTGATGTCGGGTTTGTTATAGCAAAATCCGAGGTGTGGGTAGGTTACGCCGATGGTACTGTGATTCGGAAAGAAAGCACATGAATATTGATCGAGAAATCATAAAAGATACTTCTCTCATTTTACTAGACTTTCGTAAATTAGTGCGTTTTCATAATTATGCGGGCATTATTTTAGGGACGGAAGAAAAGCAGTTTGCTATCTACGGTCATGTTTCGATGGAGGCTTCTTTTAAACAGGGTGATGATCTTGGAGAAGAAGAGCGTCAGCGTCCTTTAACGCACGATGTTCTAAAGTTTGTTTTAACCGGCTTTGATATATCTGTTGCTAGAGTTGTTATCACTGAGTACAGGGACAACGTTTTTTCTTCACGATTGTTTTTGGAACAAAAGAGAGGGGATCGTTTATACATAACAGATATAGATGCGCGTCCAAGTGACAGTATTCCTTTGGCTATTCAGCATCAGGCTCCGATTTTATGTGTAAAATCCATATTTGATGAAACTATCCCTTACGAAGATTAATGTGTTATAATCGAATATCATGACCAAACTTCCTTATGCCGTTTTAGAAAAAGGTTCTCTGTTAATAGCCTCTCCAGATGTGAATGGGGGGATTTTTTCTAGAAGTGTAATTTTAGTTTGTGAACATAGTCCAAATGGATCTTTTGGATTGATTCTCAATAAAACATTGGAAATGGATTCTCCGGAAGAAATTTTTACCCTAAATCATTTTGATGAATCCAGGGTTCGGTTTTGTATGGGAGGCCCCTTACAGGCCAATCAGATCATGATATTACACTCAAGTTTAGACAGCGAACAGCCTTCTATAGAAATTTGTCCTTCTGTGTTTTTGGGAGGAAATTTTTCTTTTGTCCAGGAAGGGGAAGGAAAGTCTCCTGACGGAAAAGTGCTTTTATGCTTTGGGTATAGTGGTTGGCAAGCCGGTCAATTGGAAAAAGAGTTTCTAGAAGGCTTATGGTTTTTGTCTCCTGCAAGCCAGGAGTTTGTTTTCTCTGAACATCCAGAGAAATTGTGGTCTGAAGTCCTGCAAAATCTAGGAGGACGTTTTGCCTCGTTATCAACGGTTCCTGAAAATTTGCTACTAAATTAAAGAGAAAACTTTTTCCAAGCTTTCAATCAACACCTGCTGAGCATAGTTTAGATTTTCTATAGAGTGAGCGGTGGACAAAAAGCTGGCTTCGAAGGGTGATGGGGATAGATATATCCCTGCAGAGAAAGCTTGCTGATAAAATTTTTGAAAAGATCCTGCATCACAAAGTTGTACATCTGCAAGGTTTGAGGGGCGATTTTTGCTGAAAAAGAAGGAAAACAGACTTCCATAACGGACAAGAGTAACAGGGATCCCAGAACTTTGAATCATGTGTTCGATGGGGGACAAAAAAGCATGCTCAATAGTTGCTAATTGGCTATAAAAATTTTCTTTGCGGCACAAATAGACAGAAGCTTTTCCGGCAGTCATGGCTAAAGGATTTCCGGATAAGGTGCCCGCTTGAAAAATTGGTCCAGCAGGAGCTAGGTAGTCCATAATTGTTGTTGGGGCGCAGACCGCTGATGCTGGCAATCCTCCACCTAAAATTTTCCCAAAAACAAGGATGTCTGGTTGTGTCTGATGCAGAGCTGCAGCGCCCCCTTTGCCTACTCGGAATCCTGTGACCACTTCGTCCATGATAGAAAGGGAGCCTGTTGTTTTGCATGTTTGAATAATGCCTTCTATAAAACCTGGGGAAGGAAGAATCACCCCCATATTGGCACATATGGGCTCAAAAATGACTCCAGCAACTTTATGGCCAATAGCATTCATAACATCTTGAAACAGATGAAGATTGTTGAAAGGAAGAGCCAAGGTAAGAGGTTTGGTGAGATCCAGGGTTTCAAGGGGGATTTGTGGAACTGGAATCTCTTGCAAAAAAACATCTGCTTGTCCGTGGTAGCACCCGGAAAATTTAATGATAATAGAGCGTTCTGTGATGCCTCTGGCGAGCCGAACAGCCGTCATAGTAGCTTCCGACCCAGTCGACATAAAGCGAATTTTATAGTTGTGTTGGATGCCTAGGTAAGAAAAAATCTCTTCGGCAAATATAATTTCCTGCTCAGAAGTGAGACCATAAGAGATTCCCTTTTGCACACCTCGTTGGATTGCCTCGCAAATAAAAGGATGGTTATGACCATGGATCAAAGAGCCCCAGGATCCACAAAAATCAATATATGTTTTACCTTGAGAATCAACGAAAGAGTCTCCTGAAGCTTTAACGACTACAGGAGGAATAATGTTAACAGCTCGACAGGCTCGAACAGGAGAATTGACTCCTCCAGGGAAATATTGACTGGCTCTGGAGAAAAGATTGGGCATAATCGTCCTCTAAAAAACAGAGAGAAAAAGGATTGTATACTAAGAATTATATAAAAAAAAGATGACAGAATTAGGTCTGGAGAGGACTTGATTTCGATCTTAAAGATAGTGTATGTTTAGCGCTTATTTCTTCCTTAGTGCAAGGTGTTTGCAATGGAAGTGTGCCGCTAAAAATAACAACAGGTTAGGTGCTATGCGCTATGATCCCGGTCTCATAGAAAAAAAATGGCAAGAGTTTTGGAAAGAAGCACAAGCTTTTAAAGCCGAAGAAGATGAGACTAAAACAAAATACTATGTTTTAGATATGTTCCCTTATCCATCTGGAGCTGGACTGCATGTCGGGCACCTAATCGGTTATACGGCAACAGATATTGTTGCAAGGTATAAGCGCGCACAGGGATTTTCTGTTTTACACCCCATGGGATGGGATAGCTTTGGACTCCCTGCTGAGCAGTATGCTATACGTACAGGAACACATCCTAGAGAAACCACAGAAAAAAACATTGCTAATTTTAGACGGCAGTTGACCTCAATGGGGTTTTCTTATGACGAAAGCCGTGAATTTGCTACCTCAGATCCAGAGTATTACAAATGGACGCAAAAGCTTTTTTTGGTTCTTTATGAGAAAGGATTAGCCTATATGGCTGATATGGCCGTAAACTTTTGCCCCGAGTTAGGGACCGTTTTATCTAATGAGGAGGTGGAGAACGGTTTGTCTGTTGAGGGAGGATACCCTGTTGAAAGAAAAATGCTTCGTCAATGGGTATTACGTATCACTGCTTTCGCGGATCAACTATTAGCGGGATTGGATGACTTAGATTGGCCAGAAAGTGTAAAACAACTTCAGAGGAACTGGATAGGTAAATCTACAGGGGCTTCAGTCTCTTTTGCAACAGAACATGGTGTTCTGGAAGTATTCACAACAAGACCGGATACTTTGATCGGGGTTTCTTTCCTAGTATTAGCTCCCGAGCATCCTTTAGTGGATCTTTTGACCTCTGCAGAGCAAAAGTCCTTGGTAGCTCAATACGTCAAAGAAGTGCAAAGCAAGAGCGAACGTGATCGCATTAGTGAGATGAAAACGAAAAGCGGGGTCTTTACTGGATCTTACGCGAAACATCCTATTACCCAGCAGCCTATTCCCATTTGGATTGCGGACTATGTATTGATGGGATATGGATCGGGAGCTGTTATGGGAGTTCCCGCTCATGACGATCGGGATTTACTCTTTGCGCAACAGTTTGATTTGCCGATTGTCTCTGTGATAGGTGAGGATGGGACATGTATCAATAGCTGCCATGAAGATTTTAATCTGAATGGTCTATCTGGAGAAGAGGCTAAGCAGTATGTAATTCGCTTTTTAGAAGAGAAAAATCTTGGAGCTGCAAAGACTGCTTATAAGCTACGTGATTGGTTGTTCTCCCGTCAACGATATTGGGGAGAGCCTATTCCTATCATTCATTTTGAGGATGGTTCTTGTCGTCCTTTAAGAGAAGATGAGTTGCCTTTATTGCCTCCTGAAATCCAAGATTATCGTCCCGAAGGGGTTGGCCAGGGGCCTTTGGCCAAGGTAAAAGATTGGGTGTATATTTTTGACGCAGAGCGGCAAAAAGAAGGTAGGAGAGAAACCCATACTATGCCTCAATGGGCCGGCTCCTGTTGGTATTATTTGCGTTTCTGTGATGCGCATAATTCTGCAGCTCCTTGGGCCAAGGAAAAAGAACGCTATTGGATGCCTGTAGACCTTTATATTGGAGGTGCAGAGCATGCCGTATTGCATTTATTATACGCTCGTTTTTGGCATCAGGTTTTTTATCAAGCAGGGATGGTCTCTACCCCAGAGCCTTTTAAAAAGTTAGTCAACCAGGGTTTGGTTTTATCGACATCCTATCGCATTCCGGGGAAAGGATATGTGGCTCCTGAAATGGCTAAAGAAGAAAATGGAAAATGGGTTGCTCCTTCAGGAGAACTTCTTGATGTGCGTCAAGAAAAAATGTCTAAATCTAAATTGAATGGAGTAGATCCTAAAGTTTTGATAGATGAATTTGGAGCGGATGCGGTTCGGATGTATGCCATGTTCTCTGGACCATTAGATAAAAATAAACTCTGGTCAAATCAAGGAGTTGCGGGTTGTCGACGATTTTTGAATCGTTTTTATGAAATGGCAACTTCTCCTCGAGTGGGAGACGAAGAACTTTTTGAGGGAATGTCGTTAGCACACAAACTTGTACAACGAGTAACGGATGACATTGAAAAATTGTCTTTAAATACGATAACCTCCTCTTTTATGGAGTTTATCAACGAGTTTGTGAAACTTCCCTCTTATCCTAAAAGTGCCGTAGAAATGGCTGTTCAGGCTTTAGCGCCCATTGCTCCTCATGTTAGTGAGGAATTGTGGGTGTTGTTAGGGAATACTCCGGGTATTGCGAAGGCCGGATGGCCTAAAGTACTTCCAGAGTATTTAGAAAAACAGGAAGTCACTATGGTGGTTCAAGTAAATGGTAAACTTCGAGCTCGACTAGATGTCCCTAAAGATGCAAAAGAAGAAGAGGTTCTTCCATTAGCTAAAGAAGCCGCTTCCAAATATTTAGAGGGGATAGAAGTGAGAAAAACTGTTTTTGTCCCCAACCGATTGGTCAATTTCGTGATATGATAGGCCGCTGGCTAACCTCTCGTTTTTACGATGCCTTTTTGATTTGTGCATTTTTAGTTGGAGCACCGCGTATTTTTTATAAGGTGCTCTTTCATGGAAAGTATATCAATTCCTGGAAAATTCGATTCGGGATAGAGAAACCTAAGGTTAAGGGGGAAGGCCCTCTTGTTTGGTTTCATGGGGCTTCTGTAGGAGAGGTTTCTCTTTTGGCTCCCTTGCTCAAAAAGTGGCGAGCAGAGTTTCCAGAATGGCGGTTTGTGGTTACAGCATGTTCTGAAGCTGGGGTGCATACGGCTCAGCGTTTGTATGCTCCTCTCGGGGCCACAGTTTTTGTTTTGCCTCTCGATTTAAGTTGCATTATCAAACCTGTTATTCGAAGTCTAGCTCCTCAAATAGTTGTTTTTTCGGAAGGAGACTGCTGGTTCCATTTTTTGACGGAAACCAAAAGGTTAGGGGCTAAGGCTTTTTTGATTAACGGTAAGCTTTCAGAACAGTCTTGCAAACGTTTTTCTTTTTTTAAACGTTTAGGACGAAGCTGTTTTTCCCCGTTAGATTTATTCTTGGTGCAAGATGAGTTGTATAAACAGCGTTTTTTACAACTCGGTGTTCCCTTAAACAAAATACGCGTTTGTGGGAACTTAAAAACCTTCGTAGAGACCGAAGCTTCTGTAAATAACAGGGACTTTTGGAGAAAAAAATTACAATTGTCTCCACATGATCAGTTGATTGTATTGGGGTCAGTACATCCTAAAGATGTCGAGGTTTGGGCAGAGGCTGCTCAACACCTCAACAAATCATCCACAAAAATTTTATGGGTTCCCAGACACCTTGAAAGGCTAAGAGAACATACTAGACTGTTGGCAAAAGCTGGAGTTTCCTTTGGTTTTTGGAGTAAGGGCGATTCTTTTTCGCAATACAATTCCTTAATCATGGATGAAATGGGAGTTTTAAAGGATCTTTATGCCGCAGCAGAGCTCGCTTTTGTGGGGGGAACCTTTGATCCTTCGGTAGGGGGCCATAATTTGCTGGAACCTCTTCAAAAAGATGTTCCACTTATGTTTGGGCCACATATCCATGCTCAATCGGTTTTAGCGGAACTATTGAGAAAAAAGGAAATTGGGGTGCCATTGGAGAGAGGATCGCTTTTGGAGGTTGTTGAAGAACTTCTCAGAGATGAAAAGAAACGACAACGGTACCTTGAAAAAGGAAGAGACTTTTTGAAAGGGGAAGAAAAAATTTTTAAGCAAACCTGGGAGATATTAAAAGAGCAAATTGCTTGCATAAAAATTTAAGAACATGATAATCTTATGCTTTCTACCGCGGGATAGAGTAGTGGTCATCTCGTTGGGCTCATAACCCAAAGGTCGGAGGTTCGAATCCTTCTCCCGCTATTTTTTAGATTCGTGTGAGGCGGTATAGCTCAGGTGGTTAGAGCAGCGGAATCATAATCCGCGTGTCGTTGGTTCAAGTCCGACTACCGCTATCTCCTCTTTCTCTTTTATTATAATCTACTTGCATTTTGTTCCGATAAAATCCCTTTTTCCCAGAGCAGTGTTAGTGGGCGCTGGTCAACAAGTGCTTGTTCTTCAAAATATTGCAAAGGTCCCGGAAATCGATACATGTCTTCTAATAGGCAAGCCCCTTTCATTTTGTGTAAGTACTGCACCATAGGGGAATAAGGAGATACAGAGTCCGTTTTGATCACCGGCGTCTCTTCATTGAAACGTTTTTCTAAGTGCATCATTTTATATAAGGGAGTCGCGGCGATAGTCCAATGGGCATACTCTTCGGCTAGATTTCCTATAGTTACCATGTATCCTGTTTTTCCGCGTACTAAGAAAAGAGAAGCGGCTATCCCTAGAGCTAAGCCATAATTTGAATCGAAATTTGAAGGAAAACTGGCTCGCGATTCATAACCTAGAAAATGCGTTACTGGAGAAAAAGGCATAGAGGGTTCGAGTTTAGCTATTTCATCACGAACTAAAGAGGCCAAGAGTTCTTCTACAGCAATTTTAGAGACGCGAACATTTCCATAAGAATCTCTATCAAGGAGTAACTGGTCTCGAATGTTTTCAGGGAGAGAAGAAAAGGTTGTCATAGCTGTAGGAGATAAGCGCTGATCAAAATCATGAACGGAAAAATGCCCTTCGGCTATTAGTGCATTCAGTTCATGAATTAGCTGCTTTGTATCTGGAATTTGTTTGATCAACCCCTCTGGAATAAGAATGGTGCTGTAATTTTTATCTTTATGAAAGCGCTCGATAAGCCCTTTGGCGATGCTATGACTTAAACTTCGTAAAGATGTATGCCGAATAGCGATTTCTTCTCCGATTAGCGTGATATTCGGTAGGGCCTGTAAACCGCATTCCAAAGTGCTATGAGAAGCTTGTTCTCCCATTAATTTGACGAAATGGTGATATTTTCGAGTGGAGAGAATATCCTTTTCTAAATTACCGATCATTTCAGAATAGGTTCGGCATGATGTGTGAAAGCCTAAGGGGGTTTCGATCCAAGAGTTTTTTAAATCGCCATCAATAGTTTTTGGTACGCCAATTACAGCTGTAGGACAGTTATGCTCAATAAAGTATTCTGCAAGCATTGCAGTATCTGTGTTGGAATTATCTCCACCTACAATGAGCAGGCCATGTAATTTCATTTTTTTTACTGTGGCGAGAATGGCGCTTTTTTGCTCTTTAGTTTTGATTTTTTCTCTACTGGAAGAAAGCATGTCAAAACCTCCAGCATTGTAGTAGTCATAAATAACGGAGATGTCTAAGTCTTTGTATAATCCGCGAATTAGCCCCAAAGGCCCTTTAATAAAACCAAAAAGCTTAGTTTCTTTATTAAAAGCCCTTAACCCTTCAAATAATCCAATGACTACATTATGGCCTCCAGGAGCTTGCCCTCCGGAAAGCAATACTCCAATACGTAAAGGTAAAGAAGAAGAAGCTTCTCCTTTGTGAAGGGTTATATCTGGGAGCGAGCATAGATGGGGGATATGCCTGGCTAATGAATGGGGTGCCGGTTCAGAAGAAGGCGAAGCCTGAATATGAAGAGAACGTAAACTATCCAACAACTCCAAAGTAGCAGGACGATAATGTAATCTTTGTAGTTCAAAATAACTCTTATTTACAGAGAGAAGCTCCATGATGTGCCCAATAATTGATGTGTTAGCCAGTTAACAATGTCTTGAAAAGCGTTTGAATGCACGCAAAGATGATGAGTCATTTTAGGATAGGTGCGATAAGAAAGTTTCCCAGCAAAGTTTTTGGTAAAGAGATCTAGGTGACGCAAGGATATAACAGCATCCTCTTCGCCTTGTAAGTAAAGAACTGAGACTTGCTCTGAAATTTTGGAAAGAGGGACCAAGAGGTCTAATTCAAGAAATTGTGAGCAAAATGTTTTTCCTAAAGAGACGCCTTGATAAGAAAAATTTTCAGGGGAAAGCCCTTGGGGTAGTGATGAAGAAAGCTTGGCGTCTTCTAACCACAAAGATCCTTGGATGGTGGGAGCCCATACGGCTGCATGTTGAATGGTTGGAAACAAAGGAAGATTCAGCAGGGATAAGCTACCGCCTAAAGAGGAGCCGAATAAAGCAACAGAGGAACTTGTTTGGGGAAGAGAGAGACCAAATTCTATAATTCGTTGGGAGGCTTGGATATAGTCATTAAGGGAAAATTCATGAAGAAAGCCCTCTGCATCACCATGCCCGGGAAGATCCACTCGCAAAACCGAAATGCCTGCTTGTACAAGTTGATTAGCTAGATGAACATATGAACGCTTCGTTCCAGTTTTGCTTGAGGCTAATCCATGTAACACAATAACTAATGGAAACTCTTTTTCTTGAGAAACAGGAGTATGTAAGATTCCAAGGGAAGAAATGTTATCCAATAAAGGGATTTCAAAAATTTGTTTCGTGTGAGGGAAGTAACAAGGCTGTTTAGTCATGATAGAGAATGCATTTTTATCTGTTGGAATTATTAATAATCCTGATCGGGGATTTCTAAACAAATAGAACAGCGTTTTTGCCATTCATTATGATTTAAAAATAAAATCAGGGGAGGGAAATCATCGGAATGAGAATTTTCTGGAGAATGGATTTGTAAAGGCCCTACAAAACGATAAGAGTCCTCCAAAGCCCAAATTTTGCGATAGAGAGAGAATTTGCTAAAAACCGGGCTAGAGATATCGACCAATCTTTTTTTTATTAATGGCCGAATGCTTCCATCCTTATTTTTTTTTGTGGTTAACATGCGTACGATAGGCAGGGCACGTAATCGCCATTTTTCGATAGGGCTCGTTAATCCTTCAATGGTGGTTAAGTATCCATTGCAGCGGTTGAAAACGAGGATCCCAGCACCGTAACCTAAGTTATAACTATATACATTATCAAAGTGAGTAGGAGTCCCTGAACGCCCTTCATAACCTAAAAAATGAGAGATGGCATTAAAGGGTACCTGTTTAAAGTGTGTTTCCAGGTGTTGTTGCACCAGATAAATAAGAAGCTTATCTACGCTAATTTTAGATACATAGACATTTCCATGAGCATCTCGATTATATAAAAGTTGGTGACGAATGTCCTCAGGGAATTGGTTTAGCAGTTGTTGGGATGAAGAGGATAGTTCCTGGAACAGATCGGCGCTTTCAGGGAGGGATTCGATTTCCTTGACGAGAGTCTGTATCTCGGGGATAAACTCAATAATTCCTTCAGGAATGAGAATAACCCCATAATATTTCCCCATAGCTGCTCGATCAGCTATGACCTCGCAAACCTCTTGAATTAAGGAGCTTAGAGAGGTTCCTTTTTCTGCAATCTCTTCTCCTATGAGAGCCATATTAGGGTGCGTTTGTAGCGCGCATTCTAAGGTAATATGTGATGATGAGCGCCCCATGAGTTTAATAAAATGATAATGACCTTTGCAAGACAGCGCGTCTCTAGAGATATTGCTAATAATTGACGAATAGAATTTCGTGGCAGTATCGAAACCAAAAGTTAGGTCTAGAAATAGATGTTGTAGATCACCATCGATAGTTTTCGGAACGCCAATTAATACAGTCTTAGCGTGATGTTTAGCAAAATATTCTGCAAGGATTGCTGTAGCAGTGTTTGAACCGTCTCCTCCAATAATGACTAATCCATCTAAATCCAATTGGTTCGCAGTTTGCAGACAGCGAGCTTTATTTTCTTCTGTGATGATATTTGTTCTACCAGTTCCAATGCAGTTGAACCCCCCAGAGTTACGAAACTCTTGCATGAACTCTTCCGTAATTTCTACTGTATTATTGTTAAGTAGCCCATGTCCATCACGCAAAAAACCTAAAAGTTGGCTGTCAGGGTGCA
>SAMEA3663047__coassemble_75_pt1 | contig 43907 bp, 33 predicted proteins | sample SAMEA3663047__metabat2_low_PE_033 | metagenome-assembled genome bin SAMEA3663047 (sample SAMEA3663047) | pig gut metagenome | biome: pig gut; feature: pig-associated habitat; material: faeces | place: France | collected 2012
CAGGACAAAAGAAGAGCGCAAAAGCCAGACCAATACCTATCGCAACAGCAGTTGTTCCTAAATATAATCCCAGACTTCTTAAGCCTATACGCCCAAGTTTTTTCATATCGCTAATCGAAGCGATTCCCAAAACCATGGAGCAAAAGACCAAAGGATACACTACCATACTCAGTAGATTCAAAAATATATCCCCAAAAGGCTTAACAAATGCTGCTTTGTCTTCTAGAACTAAGCCGGAAACAACTCCAACGATCAATCCTATAAAGATTTTTACCCATAATTTCATGTAGTCACCCTCTTATTTTTCCGGACGGCTTCTATTGCATCCAACATGGCTACCATTCGTTCTTCGTTGCTCACACAAGAAAACCTCATGCGGACTTCCCCTATGGGCAACGACATCTCCTCAGCGAGCGATCCTATTTTTATGCTATCCTTTTCTGTGCATAAGAGCCCCACTCCTTGGCGCAAAATAATTTTTTTACAGAAAAGCTCTAACTCTTGTTTGGTTATCCCCTCGTGGTCGGGCAATAGATGCGTTCCTAAAATATGGATCCCCTCTTTCCTTAACATAGTCAAAAACCCTTTTGGGAATCCTAAACCACAAAAAACCCCCACTCCCAAACCTTTCCAACGATCCCGAGGCATATTCGCAGACGTATTCAACCAAACAATCTCCGAAATCTTCGGTTCAATAACAATCTTGGCTTCGGAATTGAATCGATCTAACTCGCGCAGATCAGACGGAGAACACCGACCATTAACTATGATGTAATTCGCCTCACCTAATCGTTCCGGAAAATCCCGAAGTCTCCCTTTTGGGAAAAAAGCTCCTCCTCCAAAGGGGTCTGATCCATTCACCAGCACAATGTCGATATCTTTATGAATACGCTTATATTGAAATCCGTCGTCTAGTAACAACACATCGAAAGCTTCTGCACTTTTTTCAGCCAGAGCTCTGCGATCTTTTTGTATCCTTACTGTTCCTGCAGGCAAATACTTTGCTAAGAGCAACGGCTCATCACCAACACACGAAGCCGAGTGAAGCAAAGGATCCACAATAACAGAAGACTTCCGCCGACTATACTTTCCCTTGTATCCTCTAGACAAGACCGCACAAGAAAGTCCTCTTTCCCTTAAGGCTTGAGCCAACCACAACACCAAGGGGGTCTTCCCAGTCCCACCAACAACAATATTCCCCACACTCACAACTGTTGCCTGTACCCGATGCGGAGATCTCGAAATCTTATGTCGCAACCAAACAACACAAGCAAACACTCTAGCAATAACTCCCCACACCAAGCCCAAACGATCAGACAAAGCTCCAGAAGTCGCAGAGATAATAAAATGACGGGAAAGGTCTCGAATACCAGAAAAGAAACTGAATCTCATGGGCGTCCCTTTACTCAAGTTCTTCCTAAACGAACAACCTGCAAAAACATGACAACCCTAAAGGGCTGAGACAGACTCTTCGTCCTCTTTACCCAAACAGCCCCTCCAAACAAGGACATTTCTCAGGATCGCATATAAAACGTTAAAAATCAAGTTTTAAAGCCCGACGATCAAACTTGATGTCAAATACTTCTTTGACGAACGATTTCATAAGCAATGGCTGCAACAGAAGAAGAGAGGTTCAAAGAGTCCGCTTTCCCTAGCATTGGCAAAGCAATACTACAAAAGCTTCCATCTAACCAAGAGGGGGAAAGACCATCTTTCTCAGAACCAAATACTACAGCTAGTGGTTGGCAAAAATTTTGATCAAAATACATAGTTTGTGCTGACGGAGTCGTTGCGAAAATCTTCCACTCTTGTTCTCTCACTAAAGCTAAGACTTCTCCCAAAGAAGCCTGCCAAACGGGGACAGTAAACACCGTCCCTAGGGAAGACCGAATCACATTGGGATTATACAAATCAACCACAGGATCACAAAGAATGACCCCATCAACCCCTGCGCCATCCGCTATCCTCAATAACGCCCCAATATTGCCTGGTTTTTCGGCTTGCTCAACGATCAAATAAAATGGCTGCTGATTTTTTCGCCGGAATCCTAAGAACTCTTGGCAAGACAGCTGTTTTTTTTCAAAAACAGCTATGAAATGATCTGGATGCTCCTTAAAAGAGAGTCTCTCTAAGACTTCTTTAGAACAATAAAATTTTTCAATTCCCAGAGAAGAGAGCTCTTTATCAAAGTCCCGCTCTTTCTCTGAGATCGATTCCCCACAAAACACATAGAGACACCGATAACCAGAAATCAAAGCCCGATGAATCTCTCGAAACCCTTCTAATAAAAAATATGGACTATTACGCGCCCGTTGGCGCTTCAATGCAAGCGCTGCTTTAACGCGCGCGTTATTTTTTCCTATAAATTCCATTGCGCAAAGACTCCTGAAGGCAACCGTTGATCCCCCTCACCACAAAAACTTTCGCCTACACGCCACCCCTGCAAGGGAAGCATAGGAAGCGCCCTTCTAGCTAAATAGTGCAAAAACTCTGGGGTATGCCCCGGTGTATGAGAAGTAATGAGCATATGCGAAAAAGAACTAGAAAGTAGCTGTGAACACAACTCTAATAAAAAGAAAAAATCTCTCTCTATTTTAAAGGTCTCTCCATCTGGTCCTCTCCCATAGGTTGGAGGATCTAGAAGAATTATATCATAAGTTTTTCCTCTACGAATTTCTTTCTTTAGAAAGGAAAAAACATCTTCAATGATCCAAAAAATTCTTTTTTCAGAAAAAGAATTTCCCTCAACGTTTTTTTGAGCCCATTTAACAGCGGCTTTAGAAGCATCTACATGATAAACAGTAGCGCCCTGCTGTGCACAAAAAATGGAAGATGCCCCAGTATATGCAAATAAATTCAAAACTTTGCAGGAAGACTTAGATAAAGAGGGCCGTAGATCCCGCCAGAATGTAGCATGTTCAGGGAAAATTCCCACATGACCAAAAGGGGTAAGCTTTAACAAGCATCGCACTGAATCGATGGTTATCCACCACTCTTTAAGATTGTGATTACGGAATTTCCACTCACCCTTCTCCCCTACACGGATAAACTCTGCAGAATGTTGTTTCCACAAAGAAGGTTGCGTCTTCGGCCAAATCGCCGTAGCAGCAGGGCGGATCAAAAGGACATCCTGGAATCGCTCTAGTTTCTTCCCATCCCCACTATCTAGTAATTCATAATCCATCATTTGCCTATCTTTTCGGACTGAAATCGCATCACCGCATCCACCTGCATTTTTGTCATCATATCAGGCTCTATGTTTACTCGAGACCCAACCCTCTTGTATCCCAAAGAGGTCCGTGCTCGGGTCTCTGGAATCACGCTGACAGAAAAGATATCACCCCGGACTTGCGCGACCGTTAAACTAATACCATCAATGGCAATAAAACCTTTTTCAAGAATATAAGGCACCAGATGTGCTGGCGCCTTAAAAAACATATAAGATTTTTCCACAGCAAGGATAGAGCCTACACCACAGACATGCCCAGAAACAAAATGGCCACCTATTTCATCCCCCAATCGAACAGAACGCTCTAGATTCACCATGGTCCCCACTGTATAATCTTTAATCGTGGTACAGGCCATGGTCTCTTCTGCAACATCAAAAAACAGCAGTTCATATTCTCTTTTGACCAAAGTCAAACATATTCCATCAACAGAGAGACTACTCCCTGGAGCTCCATCGATTAATTTACGGGCAAAGATTCCTATCTCCATGAAATCCCCGTAATAGTTGACAAGCTCTACCCGAGCGACCTCTTGAATAATGCCTGAAAACATAGATACCCTAACGCCTTGCTAGGCTATAACAAAATATTTCTTAGTGACTTTAAGGAACTAGATACACGACAAGATACACGACAAAGCCTCTCGGATCACATCGAAGCAAACTTCGGTTGCTTATAATCAAAAAATGATTATACTCCGAGACCGTCTGTAGAGAAAACTTTCCCTAGGACAGAGCTCTTTTCAGCACGAGAGATAGGATTTTATCCATTAAAATAAAAACCGTGGTATCTTGAGCGTCCTGCAAATGTTAGGCGACCTTTGAAAAAAAATCACCACAAATCACAATCAAGAATTGTGTTACCAGATCCCCCAACCCATCTCTTTCTTGTATTTCTGGAGGACCTGTTAGTAGTCCACAAGGATCCAATGTTTGAATTTTTAGGAGGAATCTCCCATGCTATGCCCATTTTGTAACCATGGAGAGCTTAAAGTTATCGACTCTCGAAACTCTCCAGAAGCTAATGCAATTAAACGACGCCGAGAATGCTTACGATGTAATCAAAGATTCACAACATTTGAAACTGTAGAGTTAACTGTACAGGTGTTAAAGCGAGACGGTCGTTACGAAAATTTCCAAGAATCTAAGCTTGTAAATGGGCTGAAAGCAGCTTCCAGTCACACAAGAATTGGTCAAGAACAGGTACAAGCCATAGCTTCCAATATCAAGCAAGATCTTCTGGGCAAACAAAATCGAGAAATCTCTACCAAAGAAATAGGCGAACTAGTAATGAAATATCTAAAAAAAGCAGATATGATTGCCTACATTAGATTCGCCTGTGTTTACAGAAGATTCAAAGATGTGGGGGAACTCATGGAAGTGTTATTATCTGCGACACCAGACGGTGAAAAATAAACATGAAAAGGAGAATTTTATGCCCCTAACGGCCGAAGAAATAGCCGATTTTAAAGCTCGCCTTCTCGAGATGAAGGCTAAATTGTCCCATACTTTAGAAGGGAATGCTCAAGAAGTAAAAAAACCTAATGAAGCGACCGGCTATTCGCAACACCAAGCTGATCAAGGTACAGATACATTTGACCGAACCATCAGTTTGGAAGTAACAACTAAAGAGTACAAACTTCTTAGACAAATTGATCGCGCTTTAGAAAAGATCGAAGAAGCTTCTTATGGTATTTGTGATGTAAGTGGAGAGGAAATTCCGTTGGCAAGATTAATGGCAATCCCTTACGCTACAATGACCGTAAAAGCTCAAGAAAAATTCGAAAAAGGACTTCTTTCCGGAAACTAGTTATAATGCCGACCCGCTCTTTATCAACCTTCCTTACTCTCCTACTCCTAGCCTCTCTTGATTGGGTCTCAAAACTAGTTGTGTTACTTAAGAGTTGTCAACTCTCCCCCCACTCCCCGGCTTTACTTTATAGCTATGTGTGGGGACACTTTTCTTTTCTCATTACCCCTTCCTTCAATGAAGGAGCGGCTTTTGGTCTATTTGCTCAACATAAAGTCCCTCTTCTCATTTTCCGCATTTGCGTTATCTTAGGCCTTTCTCTTTTCTTAGGAATTAAATATAGATCTTTACACGCAAGAACACGAATTGCTCTAACACTAATTCTAGCAGGAGCTCTAGGTAACGTAGGGGATATCGCTCTACATGGGCGGGTTGTTGATTTCCTTTCCCTCAACTACTACTCTTGGAGTTTCCCTTCTTTTAATTTAGCAGATACCTTTATCTCCGCAGGCACCCTTCTGCTTGTTGGGCACCTATATTTTAGCAAAGACAGCAAGAAATATTTTTAATTTGCTCCTCGTCAAAGGATCCCCTACCAAACAAAAAGGAAAAAGGAGATAATATTAGAGTTATTTTTTTCAAAAAAATTGGTTTAAATAGCATCTTATGAACGCATTGCTATCTTTCTTAACTGCTTTTGATGACTTTATTTGGTCATACGTAGCGTTTATTTTGATCCTTTCGCTCGGAGTTGTGTTCACATATAAATCTAAGTTTGCACAATTCACTCAGCTCCCTTCTTTTTTCAAATTGTTTTACCAATTTTCAAAAGAAGCTTCGTTAAAGGAAGAAAATCATAAGAAAGGCGTTCATCCATTAAAAGTTTTTTTTGCATCTGCCGGAGGGAATATCGGCATAGGGAATGTTGTCGGAGTGGTCACCGCCGCCTGCGTTGGAGGCCCCGGGGCTCTTTTTTGGGTATGGGTAGCCGGAATCCTTGGGTCTATCGTTAAATATTCCGAAGTGTATTTAGGAATTAAATTCCGACAGTCTGACGCAAACCATGTTTATCATGGAGGCCCCATGTTCTTCCTTGATAAAGCCTATAAGACCCGTATCGTCTCTGTCATTGTAGCAGTTCTTCTTTGCATTTATGGGGTAGAGATTTACCAGTTTTCGGTTATTGCGAACACCCTATCCTCCTGCTGGAACGTTCCAAAACTTCTCTCTATTGCAACCCTTCTCTTTCTGGTTGTCTATGCCGTGCAAGGAGGATTGCAGCGGATTGGGAAAATCTGTTCCTTAGTTTTACCTTTCTTTATGTTGGTTTACTGTGGAATGGCTTTTTATATCCTTGTTCAAGAAATTCATACACTCCCAACGCTTTTCTCAACTATTTTCCACTCAGCCTTTACAGGCCACGGAGCCATTGGAGGATTTGCAGGATGCACTGTTGCTTCAACGATTCGTCAAGGACTTTCTAGAGCCGCTTATTCAGGAGATATCGGCATTGGCTTTGATTCGATTATTCAAAGTGAAACATCTGCTACCAACCCTCAAACCCAAGCCCAGCTTAGTATTGTGGGAGTCATTGTCGACAATCTTGTCTGTACATTAAGTCTTCTCATAGTCCTCGCTTCTGGAGTTTGGCACAAGGCCGGGCTTGAAGGATCTGAGATTGTGGAACAAGCTCTCTCCTCATACTTCCCCTATATCCGCGTATTTCTTCCTGCGTTCCTTTTTGCAACGGGGTATACAACGATTATTTCCTACTTCCTTGTTGGGAAAAAATGCGCAAACTTTATTGGCGGAAGCAAAGGATCTTATTTATATACTCTTTACGGCATAATGGCTTTACCCGCTTTCTGCTTCCTACCACAAGATACGGCATTACTCGTCATGTCCGTCTCAGGAGCATTGTTGTTATGCCTCAATCTATTCGGAGTTTTTTTAATGCGAAAAGAATTGGTCTTCCCTGCAAAAACCTCTGAAACCCGTGAAGCATCTGGCCCCTCTCTCTCTTCTTAAGAAGAGAGAGAGACATAAAGCTGTTGCTGATCAAAGCAGCGTCCCTTATATATGGTCCTTCTAACCCATGAGAACTTTTAGAAACCCATAGGTAACTTTGTCTTTATAAATAAGGTTTTTTCTACTACAGAAAGAGCCTTCCCAGAGGAGAGCAAAACTCCCTCTTATTCAAGGACAAAATTCCTCCAGACTTTTTAACTTCCAATGTCATATAATGATAGCTTGCAACCAAGAACTTCTTTCGCCTAGAGGCTTAGATTTGCTCAGCAAAAATTCTAATTCTAATCTTACCCCCACGATATTTTATCCATCAGACCATAATATTGATCTGCAAAGCTTCTCTCCTCACGCTCTTTCTGTTGTGAAAACATTAAAAAAGGCGGGATACGAAGCCTATATCGTTGGAGGATGTATCCGAGATCTATTGTTAAAAAAAGAACCTAAAGATTTCGATGTCTCTACTTCCGCTAAACCAGAAGAAGTCAAAACCTTATTCAAAAATTGCATTCTTGTAGGTAAACGTTTCCGTTTAGCGCATATCCGCTTCCCTAATCAAATTATAGAAGTCTCGACCTTTAGATCGGGGAGCAACGAAGAAGATTCGTTGATCACAAAAGATAATCTGTGGGGATCTGCTGAAGAGGATGTGCTGCGCAGAGATTTTACTATTAACGGCCTTTTTTATGACCCCAGCGCAGAAGTCGTGATCGACTATACAGGCGGTGTTGAGGATTTAAAAAATCGATATTTAAGAACAATCGGCGATCCTTTTCTTCGTTTTAAGCAAGACCCAGTGCGCATGCTGCGCTTATTAAAAATTCTGTCTCGCTACGACTTTACTGTCGATCCCAAAACTTTAGAAGCTCTTCAAGAGTCTCGTCATGAATTAATCAAAAGCTCGCAACCTCGAGTCTTTGAAGAGCTTATCAAAGTCCTGAGCTCTGGAGAATCTACGACGTTCTTCCAACTAGCTTCTGAATACCGAATCTTAGAAATCTTATTCCCCTATATGGCTAAGGCTTTTAGCCTGAGCAAAACTCTACAAAATCAAACTTTTGCTAGCTTGACGGCTTTAGATACTAGGGTTCGACAACGCTCTTTCTGTTTAGAAAGACATCTTCTGTTAGCGATATTGTTGTTCCCTATCGTGAACTTCAATGTTCGGTATAAGTATAGTCAGCATCCTACTATGTCCATCCAAAATATCTTTGACTATATCAAAAACTTTTTAACAGAATTTTTTGCAGACTCTTTTACCAGTTGCTCCAAGAAAAATTTTATTCTGACAACTTTGCTTTTGCAGATGCAGTATAGACTGACTCCGCTGACTCCTTTGAAAAAAGAAAGAAAATCTTTCTTTAATAAAAAATTTTTACGCCACACCTACTTTCTTGAAGCCCTTTACTTATTAGAAATCCGCAGCAAGGTATATCCAAAAGTGAAAGCTACATATGAGGAGTGGCTCAAACATTATGAACAAGCCTCGGAGTGACTTTCTACGTGCATTTGGGAAATTTTCTCCCCTATAGATTTACAATGAGCTATTATGTTTCCCCAGAAAATCACACTTTGGTTATACCCCTTAGGGCTTTTTGCTAACCTCTTCTTTGGTACAGCATTTTGTGTTCAGTGGTTCTTAACTAAGAAGAAAGGAAGCTCTTTCGTTCCCAAAATTTTTTGGCACCTGTCCAGCACTGGAGCAGTTTTGATGATCTGCCATGGATTTATCCAAAGTCAGTATCCTATTGCCCTGCTCCATTCCTTCAACCTGATTATTTATTTCCGGAATCTCAATATAACTTCCTCCAATCCCCTTCCGGTCTCAAAAATCGCCTCTTTATTGGTAGCGACCGCAACAGCAATTACGTTATCCTTTGCGATCGGCACATATTATCTTCCCCACATGACATGGATGGCATCTCCAAATATCCTACATTTGGATCTTCCAGAAGCCAATTTTTCATGGCAGATGATAGGATGCATCGGATTAACGATCTTTTCTTTAAGATTTTTTATCCAATGGTTTTACCTAGAATATAGAAATCATACATCCCTTCCCCTTCCTTTCTGGAGGGCCAGCCTATTGGGGGGATCTATTTGCCTTGTTTACTTTTTACGAACCGGAGATCTCGTCAATGTTTTGTGCTATGGATGTGGACTATTTCCTTCTCTGGCAAATCTTCGCATTGCCCGTCGAGAATCTCTTCACAAACCTTTTAGCAACAGCTGCTTCATCTCTGCGGGGGAACATAGCGGTGATACTCTAGGCGCAAATTTATTAAAAGCAATTCAAACAAAATACCCAGATATACACTGTTTTGGTGTAGGAGGGCCGCAAATGCGCTCTCAAAAATTTTGCGCGCTCTTTACCATGGAAACGTTCCAAATTAGCGGATTCTTGGAAGTGTTTCTAGCTTTGCCTAAATTATGGTACAGATACCGCCTTCTGTATAAAACGATTCTTAAACAAAACCCTCGCGCGGTCATCTGCATTGACTTCCCCGATTTTCACTTTTTATTAATAAAAAAGCTTCGTTCTCTCGGATATAAAGGGAAGATCGTGCATTACGTGTGCCCTAGCATATGGGCTTGGAGGCCTGCAAGAAAAACTACTTTAGAGAAGCATTTAGACTTGCTTCTATTAATCCTTCCTTTTGAACGAGCGTTGTTCCAGGATTCTCCCCTCCGTACAATATATCTGGGGCACCCTCTTTCTGAAACTATCCAGCTTTTCCGTCCTAAACAAAACTGGAAGGAACAGCTCCATCTTCCCCCCAACAAACCCTTCGTTGCAGCTTTCCCAGGAAGCCGTCGAAGCGATATCCTGCGTAATCTTATGATTCAGGTACAAGCTTTTCAGGCATCAGATTTTGCGACAACACATCATTTGCTTGTATCTTCGGCACACCCTGAGTATGACCACCTTATTCTGGAAGTTTTGCAACAAAATCGTTGTGTGCATAGTCATATTGTTCCCGCTCAATTTCGTTATGAATTGATGAGAGAATGTGATTGCGCTCTTGCAAAATGTGGAACCATTGTCTTAGAAACAGCTCTTAACCTCACTCCAACAATAGTCACCTGTCAACTCCGTCCTCTAGACTCCTTTTTGGCGAAATATATTTTCAATATTATCCTGCCAGCCTACTCTCTCCCTAATATCATTCTAGGAAGAACCATTTTCCCAGAATTTATCGGGGATAAAAAAGATTTTCAATATGAGGACGTTGCTGCAGCGTTAAACATCCTTAAAACATCTTCCGCTCAAGAACAACAAAAAAACGCATGTAGAGAGGTGTATGAGGCCATGAATGAGTCTACATCAACCATGAAAGAGTGTCTCTCTCTTATATTCGAAACCAGTTAACACCTCTATATCAGCGACTTACGCAAGATTTCTTGGGTCGATAGAAAAAGATCTTTCTGTTTATAGTTCCCTTGCAGAATGACGCCACAAGGCGTTTACAATGAAGGAACTTATGAACCAACCCATAAAAAAACACTCTCATTTTTATCCTAAAACCCCATCTAAACCCACTTTCTCAACAACAACCCCCTATCTAGCTCTTATTCCCAAGCTCCTACTTGGTTCTCTGATAATTTATGCCCCATATTCTTTTGGAGAAATGGAATTAGCCATTTCTGGACACAAATACGGCAAAGATCGAGATACCTTCACGATGCTCTCTTCTTGCCCAGAAGGCACTAATTACACTATTAACCGTAAACTTATCCTAAGCGACTTCTCTTCAATAAATACCTTCTCATCGGGAGGAGCTTTTAAAAATATAGCAGGGAAAATTTCCTTCTTAGGAAAAAACCCTCATTCTGCTATCCATTTCAAGCACATCAATATCAAAGGATTTGGATCCGGGGTCTTTTCTGAATCTTCAATTGAATTTTCTAATTTACGCAAACTGGTTGCTTTTGGATCCGAAAGCTCTGGAGGCATCTTTACAGCAAAAGATGACATCTCCTTCAAAAATAATCATTACATAGCCTTTCGTAATAATATCGCTAAAGGAAATGGTGGGGTCATCTTACTTCAAGGTGCTGTTAAAGGAAATGTGTCTTTCACCGATCAAAGGGGCGCTATAATCTTTTCTAATAATCAAGCCATTGTCTCTTCATCTATAAAACATAGTGGGCGTGGAGGAGCGATTAGCGGAGATTTGACTGGATCTCGAATTCTTTTTCTTAATAACCAACAAATTATGTTTGAAGGAAATAGCGCTGTTCATGGAGGAGCTATTTATAGTAAAAATGGGGTGGTAGAATTTCTTGGCAATGCAGGCCCTCTTTCTTTTAAAGAGAATAGCTCCGTAGCCAATGGAGGAGCTATTTATACCAGCAATTTCAAGGCAAATCAGCAAACAGCTCCTATTGTATTCTCACAAAACAATGCCAACAAGAAAGGCGGAGCTATTTATGCTCAATACGTTAACTTAGAACAAAATCAAGACGCCATTCGTTTTGAAAAAAATTCTGCAAAAGAAGGCGGCGGAGCAATTAGCTCATCCCAATGTGTGATTACAGCTCACGATGCGATTACTTTTGCAGACAATGCTGCAGGAGATTTAGGAGGCGGAGCGATCTTTTTAGATGGGAAACTCCCATCGCTATCCCTAGTAGCCCATAGCGGTAACATTGCATTTAGCGGCAATACAATGCTCCAGGCCACCAAAAAAGGTGCTCTTTCTCGACATAATTCCATTTTTATCAAAGAAGCACCTTATAAAATTCAATTCGCAGCGAACAAAAACCAGTCCATTAATTTCTTTGATCCAGTCATTGCCCTAGCAGCATCTCCCTCCCCGGTAGAGATCAATGCTCCCGAACATGAAACCCCGTTCTTTTCTCCTAAAGGGACCATTGTCTTCTCTGGCGCTAATCTTTTAGACAATGCTAGAGAAGATACGCTTAACAGAACCTCCATTTTCAACCAGCCCGTTCATCTTCATAACGGAACCTTATCTATTGAAAATGGAGCTCATCTCATTGTCCAAAGCTTCAAACAAACAGGTGGCCGCATTAGCTTATCCCCTGGCACCTCTCTAGCTCTCTATACGACGAGTACGCTCTTTCATGGCAACGTTTCTAGTAAGGAGCCTGTTGAAATTAATGGGTTAAGCTTTGGAGTAGACATTTCTCCTTCCAATCTCCAGGCCGAAATACGTTCAGGAAGCGCTCCTATCAGATTATCAGGTTCCCCTTCTATTCACGATCCTGAAGGCCTATTTTATGAAAATCGAGATACCGCGGCGTCTCCTTACCAAATGGAAATCCTTTTATCCTCGGATAAAGTGATTGACATTTCCAAGTTTACCACAGACTCCCCCGTATCGAATAAAGAAGCTGGGTTTCAAGGAGCTTGGCATTTTAGCTGGCAGCCCAATACGATAAGCAATACCAAACAAAAAATTTTACGCGCATCCTGGATCCCAAACGGAGAATATGTTCTTGAAGCAAACCGCGTTGGCCGAGCAGTCCCTAATTCCTTGTGGAGCACGTTTTTACTTTTACAAACAGCTTCTCATAATCTGGGAGATCACCTATGCAATAAAACGACACTTATTCCAACTTCCTACTTTGGAGTATTAATGGGTGGAACTGGAGCCGAGATGCGCACCTATTCTTCAGACAGAGAAAGCGTTGTCTCTCGTTTAGGCGCAACAGGCACCACTATCATACGGCTGACTCCCTCTCTTACCCTCTCCGGAGGAGGAACACATATGTTCGGAGACTCTTTTGTTGTTGACTTACCAGAGTTTATCACTTCTGAGGGAATTGTACAGAACGTTGGACTTACCCAAATCCTAGGACCTTTGACTCTAAACTCTACTTTATGCGCAGCTTTAGATCACAATGCTATGATGCGCGTATGCTCCAAAAAAGATCATACCTGTGCCAAATGGGATACCTTTGGAATCCGCGGAACGTTAGGAGCCTCTTATACGTTTCTAGATTATGAGAATATCATTCGCATATTCTCATTTGCCAACATAGAAGCTACCAATATTATGCAAAGAGCATTTACTGAAACAGGCTATAACCCAAGAAGTTTTGCTAAGACAAAACTGACGAATATCGCCGTTCCAGTAGGAATTGGTTACGAGTTCTGCTTAAGCAACCACTCCTTTGCTTTATTAGGAAAGGGACATATCGGATACTCTCGAGATATTCAACGAAAGAATCCAGAAACCCTTGCTAAGTTAACTATGAATGACTTCTCATGGACTACCGAAGGCTGCCCCGTTCCAACCTCGGCACATACAGTGGCAAACCAACTCATTCTTCGCTATAAAGCATGTTCTCTGTATGTAACAGCATATGCCATCAACCGAGAAAACAAACAGATCTCAAGCAGCTTATCTTGCGGAGGCTATGTTGGTTTTTAATAAGCTCTTATAGAGAACGCTTGTTAAAAGCTTGAGAACTTCATGATAAATTAGGCAAGGAATACCTTGCCTAATTTATTTTTCTGATTTATCTAACGCCTATCGAGTTCGTACGTATTCAATGGGTTTGTCTTCTATGAAATGGATGTCAGCTACTGCTGTGTTTGCTGCTGTTCTTCCTTCGGTCTCAGGGTTTTGTTTCCCAGAATCTAAAGAATTGAATTTCTCTCGCACAGGCACCTCTTCTTCTACAACCTTTACAGAAACTGTTAATGAGGACGGCGCAGAATATATTGTCTCTGGTAACGCATCCTTTACCAATTTCACGAACATTCCTGTTAAGACAACAACCTCGAATACATCAACCTCTACCACACCCCCCAATAGCAAGCCTTCTGCCGATACAACTCAGACAGGAAAACTTGTCAGTGCCGCTTCCTCTTCTTCTAGTACCACCGAGAACACTCCGAACACTCCAGATCCTAAAGGAGGTGGAGCTTTCTATAATCCGCATTCCGGAGTTTTATCATTTATGACGCGATCAGGGACCGAAGGTTCTCTGACTCTATCTAACATCAAAATGACTGGGGATGGAGGAGCGATTTTCTCTGAAGGAGCTCTGCTTTTCACAGACCTTACGGGGTTGACTATCCAAGGGAACCTTTCTCAACAGTCTGGAGGGGGAATCTTTGGAGGCTCTAAGATCTCTTTATCCGGAATCACTCAAGCCACATTCTCGTCCAACTCCGCAGAAATCGTTGTTGCAGCAGAAACCCCTCCTACCGAAAAACCAGAACCCGCAACAACAACAACAACAACAACAACACCGCCAACAACAACACCAACACCACCGACAACAACACCAGACTCTAACTCCTCCTCCTCTGGATCAATTCCTTCTTCTGCTCATAGTCGTTTCATTTGCGCTTCAGCTACTCAAACTACAGACAGCGATACCAGTTCGGATCCTAAACCTGGATCCGGAGGTCCTGGATCCGGAGGTCCTGGATCCGGAGGTCCTGGATCCGGAGGTGCTATCTATGCTAAAGAAGATTTCACCGTCTCTGACTCTAAAGCAATCGTTTTTTCAACAAACAAAGCTAGCAAAGATGGCGGAGCAATCTTTGCTGAAAAAAATATTCTTTTTGAAAACATTGGTTCATTAAAAGTCCAAAGCAATGGAGCAGAGGAAAAAGGCGGGGGTATCTATGCTCGAGAAGACCTCTCGATTCAGTCTTCTAAACAAATCCTGTTTAACTCCAATACCAGCAAGCAAGGAGGCGGAGCTCTTTACATCGAAGGGGATGTAAAATTCCAGGATCTTGAAGAACTTCACATTAAATACAATAAAGCTGGCACGTTTGAAACGAAAAAAGTCACCTTATCGCTACCAAAATCAACTGATACACCCAAAAGCTCGTTAGCCGCATCTTCCCAAGCTGAATCGAACCCAGTATCTTCCCAATCTGAATCGAACACAGCATCTCCCCAATCTGGATCGAACACAGCATCTCCCCAATCTGGATCGGGCACAGCATCTTCCCAATCTGGATCGGACACAGACACAACTACTCCTACACCTGCACCTGTAACAGCGAAAGGAGGAGGGATATATACTGACAAAAATCTTTCTATCTCCAACGTTACAGGGATCATCGAGATTGCGAATAATAAAGCAACAGATGTTGGAGGCGGTGCTTATGTAAAAGGGACGCTCACTTGCGAAAACTCACACCGCTTACAATTTCTGAAAAACTCCTCTGATAAAAAAGGCGGAGGACTTTACACAGAAGATAGCATTACCCTATCCAATCTGACCGGAAAGACTTTATTCCAAGAGAACACTGCTAAAGAAGAAGGTGGCGGACTTTTCATCAATGGAAACGATAAGCCCCTTATCATGAAAGGTCTTGATAGCTTTTGCCTGATCAATAACACTTCTGAGAAAAGCGGTGGGGGTGCCTACGTCTCCAAAGAAATATCTCAAACCTATACTGCCACCATTGAGGAGTTCCCGGGCATTACTCCTGTACATGGCGAAACAATCATTACTGGGAATAAAGCTACAGGAGGTAGCGGTGGCGGGGTCTGCACAAAACGTCTTGCTCTATCTAATCTCCAGACCGTCTTATTATCTGAAAATTCTGCATCAGAAAATGGAGGCGGAGCCTATACATGTCCAGATAATTTTCCTCCTGTAGCTGATTCTTCGACCCCAGCAGTACCCCCATCCTCAACAGGAACCCCATCCGCCGCAGGAGCACCAACCGCCGCTGCAACCTCTTCTTTATTTTTTTTAACAGCATCCACAGATCCTGTCGCTGCTGCTCCTAAAGCGGACAAGGATCCTAATGCGGACAAGGATTTTTTAATCGACTATGTCGTCAACACCACGATTAGTAAAAATACTGCAACAAAAAAGGGTGCTGGTGTTTACGCCAAAAAAGCTAAACTATCCCGCATAGATGCTCTTAACATCTCCGAAAACTCTGCTCAGGAAACGGGTGGAGGGATCTGCTGTACAGAATCTTTAGAATTAGATGCTATTGTCTCCCTATCCGCAACTGGTAACCGCGCAGGGAAAGAAGGCGGAGCTCTTCATGCAAAAACTTTAACCGTTTCTAATTTACAATCAGGATTCTCTTTCTCAAACAATACAGCAAACTCTTCGTCTACAGGAACCGCAACAACCACACCACAACCCGATTCTCCAACTGCAGCTTTACCTAAAGCTTCTGCAGGAAGCCCTTCGCCCTCACAACCAACGTCCTCACCAACCCCCTCACCAACAACGTCCCCACAAACAACGCCCTCACAAAAACCCCTAACATATGCAGGAGTAGTAGGAGGCGCAATTTATGGGGAGACGGTCTCCTTCTCCAAGTGTAGAGGACTTTGTCAATTTTCAGGCAACTCTGCCATAGATAATACCCCTTCTAACCCCTCTTTAAATGTCCAGGGTGGAGCCATCTATGCAAAAACGTCTTTATCTATAGAGGCGGAAGATTCTAGCACTTCTTATGTCTTTGCTGGGAACAGCGTCTCTAGTGGGAAGGCTCCAACCACTGGGCAAATAGCCGGTGGAGCGATCTGCTCTCCTACAATCACATTAAAATGCCCAACTACATTTTCTAAGAACACCGCTTCCATGGCAACAGCAGCTCCCTCATCCGGAAGCTCCGCGCCAGATGCCTCCGCAAGCTCCATAAAAGATACCATTGGAGGAGCCATCGCAGGGACTACGATTTCCCTATCAGGGACTTCTCGCTTTTCTGAAAATGCAGCAGATTTAGGAGCTGCCATAGGAACCTTGAGCTTGACAGCGCCTGACGGGTCTCAACAAACTCTTACTGAACAAATTTCTCTAGAGAATGGATCCTTCTCATTCGAAAAAAATAAAGCGAATAAACGCGGAGCTATTTACGCGCCGAGTGTTTCCATTAAAGGGAACAACATCACATTTAACCAAAATACATCTACACATGATGGGAGCGCGATTTATTTTACTAAAGACGCAACCATTGAATCTTTGGGATCCGTTCTTTTTACTGGGAATAACGTAACCAACGCAACCGCTGAGCAAGCGAACTCCCAAACTTCTGGCCAAATCACCAATACAAAAAACTATGGTGCTGCCATCTTTGGGGATCCTGGAAGCTCCCAGCAAACCGATACAACTTTAAAACTCATTGCTTCCTCTGGGAATATTACTTTCAGTAATAACAGCCAAAATACAACTCCAGACAGTCCAGCTAACCAGTTCTGCAGTATCGCAGGATATGTGAAACTATCTTTACAAGCCGCGCAAGGAAGATCGATTAGTTTCTTTGATAGCATCCATACCTCCACGAAAAAAAATGGCCAAACACAAAATAATTATGAATCTCTAGATATCAATAAAGCTGAGGATAGCAAAACCTATTCAGGGACAATATCTTTCTCTTCAGAACTCCATAAAAATAAATCGTATATTCCACAGAACGTTGTTTTGCATAACGGAACACTTGTTCTTAAAGAGAACACGGAATTACATGTAGTTTCCTTTGAACAGAAACCTGGCTCAAGTTTGATCATGGAGCCTGGAGCCGTATTGTCTAACCAAAATATAGCTAATGGAGCCTTAGCTATTAATGGACTAACTATTGACTTATCTAGTATGGGAACTCCGCAACCAGGAGAAGTCTTCTCTCCTCCTGAATTACGTATTGTTGCCACTTCTTCCAATGCGGCTGGGACAGGCGTAAGCGGTAGTAGCGGCGGAGCAGGCGGAGGAAGCGGAGTAGGCGGAAAGGTAACCGCCTCTAAAGAGCTCTATACAGCAGCCTCCGCAGTTCCTGGCGCAACTAATCCAACTATGGGCGATAATAAGGTTTTCTTAACAGGAAATCTTACTTTAATCGATCCTAACGGCAACTTTTACCAAAATCCCCTCTTAGGAACAGATCTATCCAATGTCCCGTTAATCAAATTGCCAAGCAATGCCGGTGATATCGATGTTTCTGCTTTAACTCTCTCTGGAGACCTTGCTCCTAAGAAAGGATATATAGGAACTTGGACTTTGAATCCCGATCCACAAACAGGGAAGATTGTCGCTAATTGGAAATTTGATATGTATCGTCGCTGGGTATATATCCCAAGAGACAATCATTTCTATGCGAACTCAATTTTAGGTTCCCAAAATTCCATGATTGTCGTGAAGCAAGGGCTTATCAACAATATGTTGAGCAATGCTCGTTTCGATGATATTGCTTACAACAACTTCTGGGTTTCTGGGGTGGGAACTTTCTTAGCTCAACAAGGGACTCCCCTCTCAGAAGAATTTAGTTATTATAGCCGAGGAACTTCTGTAGCCATTGATGCAAAACCTAGACCAGATTTCATCTTGGGAGCTGCTTTCAGTAAAATGGTTGGAAGAACCAAAGCGATTAAGAAAGTACATAATTATTTCCATAAAGGGTCCGAATACTCTTATCAGGCCTCTGTCTATGGAGGGAAGTTCCTGTATTTCTTACTCAATAAACAACAAGGCTGGGCATTACCCTTCTTGTTACAAGGGGTTGTCTCTTATGGGCATATTAAACACGATACGACTACTCGCTATCCTTCTATTCATGAGCTAAATAAAGGAGATTGGGAGGATCTCGGATGGTTAGCATATCGACGTGTTTCTATGGATCTTAAAGAGCCATCTAAACATTCTTCTAAACGAGTTTCTCTTTATGGAGAACTTGAGTACTCCAGCATTCGTCAAAAATCATTTACAGAGATCGATTACGATCCTCGACACTTTGATGATTGCGCCTATAGAAACCTATCAGTTCCTGTCGGCTGCTCTTTTGAAGGTGCTATTATGAGCTATGATATCCTTATGTATAACAAGTTATCTTTAGCTTACATGCCTTCTATCTATAGAAATACCCCTGTTTGTAAATATCGAGTCCTATCTTCGAATGAGACAGGCGAAGTTGTTTGCGGAGTCCCTACAAGAACGTCTGCTAGAGCAGAATACAGTACACAACTATATCTAGGACCCTTCTGGACCTTATACGGAAATTATACTATAGATGTAGGCATGTACACTCTGTCACAAATGACTAGCTGCGGAGCTCGCATGATATTCTAAAGAAGTGGCCTCTGAAACAAGGAGTCCAAACTTATTCGAGCGGCTTTTTATAAAAATTTTAACACATAAAAAGTCGCACGAAACTTGCCCCTATTCTCCCTAAAAAACTTCGTTTTCAAACTTTTTGAAAACTTCGAATTACGACTCCAAAACCTTCTGTTTTTGCTTTTTTTTAATTCATGGTCTATCTAACACCTATCTTTGTTTTATAGTTAGGCTATCCGAGTTATGAAATTTCTATCAGCTACCGCTGTGTTTGCCGCAGCTCTCCCCTCTGTTACCGAGGCTAACTCCTCTGAATCCCCAACAGAATCCAAAATAAAGCATATAGATCTAAACTCGAACAGAACAGGATCCTCTTCTTCTCCATTTACAGAGACCGTTCCAGCAGAAGGTGCTGAGTACAAGATTTCGGGTGACGTTTCGTTTTCTAGCTTCTCGAATATCCCAGAGGAGATCAAAGATCCTTCTTCAGCCCCCGAAGGAGAAGAAGATGTCGGTAACACAGAAGAGTCTTCTCCGGATAGCCAAAATACAGAAACAAATGCAGAAGAAAACCCACAAAGTTCTTCTCCAGGGGCTCAAGGAGATGCCTCTCCAACGCCCTCTTCGCAAAATGCTGAAAGTGGCACTGAAGGAAGTTCTTCTTCTACACCCACCACTTCCTCATCAACATCTTCTGATCAACCTCAAAATAACGCGATAGCGCTCCGCTCTTTCCTGTACTCTTTGCAAGCAGAAACAGAAGAGCCAGCCCCAACACCCCAAGAAGATGTCTCTAGCGGAGAACCTACTCCCCCAGAGTCTGTAGAAGAAGGTCAACAAGAGCCGAGTGTTCACAACACAGATAGTGGAGGCGGAGCCTTTTGTAACAATCATACAGGGACATTATCCTTTGTAAACAACCCTGCAAATCCAGGCTCCCTCACCCTATCAAACATTCGAGTAACAGGAGCAGGTGGGGCTATTTACTCGAAAGGACCTTTGAGCATAAAGGATCTTAAACAGCTTGTATTAAAAGAAAACTTATCTAAACAAGCTGGTGGAGCTATTTTAGGAGAATCCACAGTGACTATCAGTGGCGTAGACACTCTTACGTTCACTAAGAATGCTGTCAAAGTTACCTTTGTTGATAAATCAGAAACTGAAGGTTCAGAAGCTGAAGCTCCTTCTGTCAGTAATAATGACTCAGATAACAGTGCTTCCGGTGGCAGTAGCAACGGAGATTCTGCTGCAGTCCAAGCCGCGGCCTTTTCAAGATTTTTATCCGCATCTCCTAGTGCAGATCCTCAACCGAAAGAAGCGGAAAATGCGGCTAGCCCCTTAAACTTTGAATTAGGCTGTGGAGGAGGAATCTACTCTAAAGGCGCACTTACTGTTTCGGACTCTAAAGAGATCTCCTTTAATGAAAACTCTGCTACTAAAGATGGAGGAGGTATCTATTCAGAAGACGAAATATCGGTAAGTACCGCTGAGAAAGTTCTCTTTACAGGCAACACCGCAGGGGTGGTAGGGACAGAATCTGCTACCGATACTGAGCAAACCCCCACAGATCAGGAACAAGGCTCTCAAAATACGGAACAAGGCTCTCAACCGAGCTCCCCTGATTCCACAGGATCTCAACCGAGAAGTACTGCTGCTGCTAGATTAACACAGCTTTCTTTAACCCGTTCCGCTTCTACAGATGTTGGCGGACCGAATGGCCAAGAAAATACTTCCCAGCAAAACGGACAAGGTTCCGAAAATAATCGGCAAGGAGAAGCTTCCGAAGATACTCAGCCAGGAGAAACTTCTTCTAATGAAAACCAGGATCAATCTGATTCTGAAAATGGTCAACCTTCTGGCAGCGAATCTTCTTCCCCAACACCTCCTCCATCCTCTAGCCCGGAAGTCATCCAACACGTTGTAGGTAGCGGAGGTGCAATCTATACCAAAAAATCTTTGACCGTTACAGATGTTACTAAAATCGAGCTTGTCAACAACTCAGCTACAGGAGACGGAGGAGCTATCTATGCAGCTGATAAGGTAGCCTTTACCACTACTGCGGCAAGCGACACTAGTGCTGCTCGAGATCCTGGAGAAACAATTATCTCAGAGAACAAAGCCTCGGGATGCGGAGGAGGCGTGTGTACTAAAGCTTTCTCTGCTAGCAATCTAAAAACACTTACTCTGTCTAAAAACACATCTGAGAAGTCCGGAGGAGCTATTTACACAGATCTGGACGCTCTTAAAACTACAGAAGGTGTGAAAACAGAACAGACTACCCCCCCATCATCATCAGATCCTGCAGTACCAGCTGCCGCTGCTAAAATTAGCCGCTTTGTAGCAACGACTTCCACTCCTGAATCAGAAACTGTAGTTGCTAGCCCTGATAATGATATTGATGTATTCATCAATAAAGTCTTGAGCGTTGCTATTACAGAGAACAAGGCCGCGAAAAAAGGTGGTGGAGTTTACGGTAAAAAAGCCAAATTCTCTAATCTTGATAAGTTAGACATCTCAAATAATACCGCTCAAGATATTGGAGGAGGTCTTTGCTTAACAGAAAGTGTTGAATTTGACGCCATAGGATCTCTATCTACCTCTAATAACTCTGCTATCGCGCAGGGAGCCGGAATTCACGCAAAAACAGTTACTATAACCAACACAAAGTCTGCGTTTACATTTGCTAATAACACTGTAAAAGCAACAGAAGATCCCAAACCAGAAGTTACTCAACCAGAGGGAACCCCTCCTTCTGAAGAAGAGAATCTGCCCTCAACTCCTAACGATGGACAAAATCAAAACCCTTCCCCCGGAAATGGACAAGATCAAGCGCAACCAGGAGCTGAGAGAAGTGACTCTGAAGAAGCTTCTAACGCAGATAGCGGGCAAGAAGTAACGGGTGAAGAAGGATCTGCTTCAAACAGATCTAATCAGCCAGAGGCTCTAGTTAGCAGCAATAGTGAAAATAGCGACCAAGCAGAAGAATCTGATTCAACACTCTCCTCTGAAATAAATGGTGAAAATAGTGAAGGTGGAACCCAAACTCTTTCTGAGGGATCTCAAGGAACATCTGAAAACAACGTAGAATCTAATAATAGCCGCAACACAGACAGTGCTGCTAATACAGATTCCACAGAGGGGGACCAAAACCCTCAAACAGATAATCAGGAAAATAGAGTTTCTAATGAAAACGAATCTGTATCCTCGCCTGATGAATCGGAAGAGCAACATACTGAATCTGAAAACGCTAATTCTCGTGACTCTAGTCAATCAGAACCTTCTGCCGCAAATAGCGAGCAAGAAGCAGCAAGTGAAGAAGGATCTGCTTCAACATCCTCCCCTGAAACAAATGGTGAAAATAGTGGCAGTGGAGCCCAAAATCTTTCTGCGGAATCTCAAGGAACATCTGAAAACACAGAACCTGAAGTAGAAAACTCCGAACCTTCTAGCGCAGATTCTTCCGGATCATCCACAAATAGTCAGGACCCCCAAGCTAGCGCATCCTCTCGTGTTGCAATTCTAAGCTCTGCAAGCACAGTTGGATCTTCGAGTGTTACGCCCCCTACTTCTGAAGCTTCTGAATCTGCTGCAGGCGGAGAAGAGTCAGAATCCGAAGCAGCAGGCCCTGGTGCAAGCCAACCAGCAGGATCTAGTGACAGCCCAACTTTAGTTGCTGGAGGAGCCATCTGGGGAGATACCGTTAAGATTGAAAACTTCTCCGGAAATGGAACGTTCTCTAAGAATACGGTTATAGATAATAAGAACTCTGAATCTACAGCCAATGTCTTAGGAGGAGCTATCTATGCTAAAACCTCCTTAGATATTAACAACGGAAGCTCTAATAGAAGCATTATCTTCTCAGAAAACTCTGTTTCTTCGAAATCTACCGCAGGCCAGGTTGCTGGAGGGGCCATCTTCTCCCCCACTGTTACGATCAAAGCCCCTGTGGTATTTTCTAAAAACTCTGCAACTCATGAAGGTTCAAATCACAAAGATACCTTCGGAGGAGCTATTGGGGCCACTACCTCGGTCTCTATCTCGAAAGGAGCACGTTTTTCAGAAAATACTGCCGACATTGGATCTGCTATTGGATTAGTGGCTGGTGCAATCCCTGTAGATAACAATTCCGTTCCTACTACAGTCTCTGACTCAGGAACCCAAAGTACAACTCCTGACACACAAAACAAGGATACGGTAAGACTCGAAGGTGGTTCTTACTATTTTGAAAAAAATAAAGCCCTAAAACGAGCAACTATTTACGCTCCTACTGTATCTATCAAGGCCTATACTGCAACATTTAACCAAAACAGTTCTGCAGAAGATGGTAGTGCAATTTACTTCACTAAAGAAGCGTCTATCGAATCTTTGGGATCTGTTCTTTTTACAGGAAACTTAGTAACTCCAACAAACAGTACCACAGCAACCTCTAAAGAAAATGTCCAGAAGTATGGAGCTGCCATTTTTGGACAAATTGCTGCTACAAATGGAACACAACCAACTTCTCAGACAACAGATAACCTTCCTCTAAAACTTATCGCTTCCGGGGGAAATATCAGTTTCCGTAACAATGAGTACCGTCCTACTGCTCCAAATACAGGACAATCTACTTTCTGCAGTATCGGTGGAGATGTTAAACTCTCTATGCAAGCAGCCGAAGGCAAAACGATAAGCTTTTTTGATGCGATCCGAACAACCACTAAGAAAACAGGAACGCGAGCAGACGCCTATGATACCTTAGATATTAATAAATCTAATGATCCTAACACGGTAAACTCTGCTTTCACAGGAACAATTATGTTCTCTTCTGAATTACATGAGAACAAATCCTATATTCCGCAAAATGTGGTTCTACACAGTGGATCACTTGTATTGAAAGCTAACACAGAACTTCATGTGATTTCGTTCGATCAGAGAGAGGGCTCCTCGCTTATCATGGAACCGGGAGCAGTTCTTTCTAACCAAGCTACAGCCGATGGATCCTTAGTGATAAATAACCTCACCATCGACTTATCAAGCGTAGGAACCACCGTATCCCCCGGAGGAGGGCTTTTCACGCCTCCAGAACTGAGAATCGTAGATACCACCGGTGGTGGAAGCAGCGGAGCTCAAACAGGTGGAACTAGCGGAACTCAACCAGGGGGAAGCACCGGAAGTGCAGACAGCAATCCTAGCAGCGGAAGTGTAGACAGCAATTCTGGCGGCGGAGGCTCCGGTAGTGGCCAAGATGCTAACAGCGCTGGTAACGGCGGCAGCTCTACTAGCACAGATAGTAGCGTTAATGGAGGCAATGGAGCAAGTTCATCGGCCGATAGTAGCAGCTCCCCTGCTCCAACCTCTAGCACTACCCCTTCTCCTGCAGCAGCCTCAGCCCAAGCTTCTATTACTAAAAACCTGACGGCAGCAACACCAGCAGCTCCAGTAAATCCAGGAACAATAGGTAATAAGGTTATTATTGATGGAGTGATTACTCTAGTCGATCCTAACGGAACATTCTTCCAAAACCCTGCATTAGGATCTAACCAAACAATCTCTTTATTGGTGCTGCCTACAGATGCCAGCAAAATGCAAGCACAGAAAGTGGTGCTGACAGGCGATGTTTCCCCTCAAAAAGGCTACACGGGAAACCTTACGCTTGATCTAAGCGACTTAAAAAAAGGAATCCAAGCTCAATGGACATTCAAATCCTACAGACAGTGGGTCTATATTCCTAGAGATAATCACTTCTATGCCAACTCGATCCTAGGCTCTCAAATGTCTATGGCCACCGTCAAACAAGGCTTGATTAATGATAAGTTGAATCTCGCTAGATTTGATGAGGTTGCTTACAACAACTTGTGGGTATCTGGAGTAGGAACAAAGCTTTCTCAGAGAGGCGGTCCACGATCTGAGGAAATGACTTACTACAGTAGAGGTGCTTCTGTTGCTTTAGATGCGAAACCTGCTCAAGATCTGATCATTGGAGCTGCATTTTCTAAGATGATTGGAAGAAGCAAGTCTTTGAAACAAGAGCATAACTACACGCACAAAGGATCCGAATACTCTTATCAAGCCTCTGTTTATGGAGGAAGACCTTTTCACTTGGTAATGAATAGAGGAACAGAACGAACCCTACCACTCTTATTGCAAGGGGTGATTTCTTATGGTTACATTAAACATGATACCGTTACCCACTATCCTACAATTCGTGAACGAAACAAAGGAGAGTGGGAGGATTTAGGATGGCTAGCTGCGTTGCGCCTATCTTCCGTCTTAAAAGCTCCTACACAAGGGGATTCTAAACGTATTTCTGTTTTCGGAGAGTTTGAATACTCCAGCATTCGTCAAAAACAATTTACGGAAACAGAATACGATCCTCGTTACTTCGGTAACTGCACTTATAGAAATTTGGCAATACCTTTAGGGATAGCCCTAGAGGGAGAATTCAAAGGTAACGATATTTTGATGTATAACAGATTCTCCCTAGCTTATATGCCATCCATCTATCGAAACTCACCAGTATGCAAGTACAAGGTACTTTCATCCGGAGAAGGAGGAGAAATTATTTGCGGAGTCCCAACAAGAAACACCTCTCGAGCAGAATACAGTACACAGCTGTACCTCGGGCCTTTATGGACACTGTATGGTTCCTACACACTAGAAGCGGATGCTCATACGTTAGCTAATATGATTAACTGCGGCGCCCGCATGACCTTCTAACAATTCTTAGAAGGCAGCTCTTGACTAGAGCTGCCTTCTAGGAACTTGTCTCTCACCATCAATTCTCCGACTCAAGAACATTCTGGCGAAAACAAAGACACACTTGCAGTGGTGAGGGTCATTTGTGCAAATGTGACAAACGGAGAGAGAGGGATTCGAACCCTCGGTACGCGTTAACGCACACACGCTTTCCAAGCGTGCTCCTTAAGCCACTCGGACATCTCTCCATAAGTACAGACTACGCCCTAAAAGCCTTAGCTACCGTCACTAAGCAGACCATTAAGGCAGTAGAAAAAACATTCTTAGTTTTTTAAGATTTTATCTCCAGCTTTTTCTTATAAAACTCATCGTTACCCAAAAAAATCCTTGCCCAACTTGTCATTCAACAAATCTCTTTACAATCTTTAACAGTCTCTTCCCTAAAGAATAAATTATACGGGAGACAAGCCATTGAACAAAATTGCTCAACAATAGAATAATGGTCCGTTGTTAATATTTTAAGATAGTATGCGCTTACTTATTTCTCTCCTCCTTTCTTTGGGGATCATTTATTCTTATGGAGACGAGATTCCTAGTCGAAAGCAGGTTTTGGTTAGTATTGTTCCTTATAAATTTCTTGTGGAACAAATTGCTGGTGATACGTGCCAAGTCTTTTCTATAGTTACGGATAATCGTGATCCCCACAACTATGAGCTTCCTCCCAAATATATAGAAAAAATACGCCAAGTAAAACTTTGGTTTCGAATCGGAGAAGGATTTGAAAGGACTTGTGAGCGAATTATCTCTTGTAAACAGGTAGACCTTGCTGCCAATATCGATAAAATCATGAATGGGTCTTGTTGCCAACGTTTTCTAAATTTTGATACTCACACTTGGTTAAGCCCGAAAAATTTAAAAATTCAAATTGAATCTATAACAGAATCTTTAATCGAAATGTCTCCAGAGCATGAGGCTTTATATCGTAAAAACAGCTTGTTATTACAAGACAAGCTTGATCAGTTAGATCAAAAAGTCTCTTCTATTGTTTCTGAAGCCTCTCAACGGAATATCTTAGTTACCCACGGAGCTTTTGCCTATTTTTGTAGAGACTACGGGTTCACACAACATACTATTGAACGCCCTAATCATTCAGAATTATCCCCTAAAGACATTGTTCGCGTGGAACGAACAATTCGCGATCATAATTTGCATTCCGTTATTTTGCTAAAACATGCTGGGAAACGTAGTAGTGCTGCTTTAGTGCGAAAGTTCAATATGACCCCCATTCTACTAGATCCTTATGCTGAGGATATTTTCACTAATTTAATAGCTATCGCAACGGCCTTTGCAAGTTTATGACAAAACAATTACTACTCGAGAATGTGTCTTTTCGCTACGGAAAAACAGGTCCTTTAATTGTTGACCACGTCTCCTGCGAAATCTGTTCTGGAGATTTCATTGGAATTATCGGGCCTAACGGAGGAGGGAAAACGACTCTTACGCAGATTATGCTTGGGCTATTGCAACCTACCTGTGGGAGAATCTCTACCTACTCTACGCGAGAAAATAGTCCTTTATCCATAGGTTGGGTCCCCCAACACTTTGCCTATGATGCTGCATTTCCTATTACCGTCAAAGAAACTGTTCTTTCTGGCCGGTTAGCAACTCTTCCGTGGTATGGACGTTATACCAAGCAGGATCATGAAGCCGCCGAAGAAGCTCTTCATACAGTCGATCTGCTCCCCTACCGAGACTCGTGCTTTTCCCATCTGTCTGGAGGACAAATCCAAAGAGTTCTTTTGGCTAGAGCTTTAGCTGCTCGTCCAGAATTCCTTCTATTAGATGAACCAACAGCTAATATTGACCCTGCTAATCAACAAAAGATTTTGCAAATTCTTTCCGCTCTAAATCAGCACTGCACGATCCTTATGATCACTCATGACTTACATCACACTGCAGGGTGTTTTAATAAAGTATTCTTCATGAATAAAAAATTAACAGCTTTGGCAGACACTAAAACCATTTCAGAACGATTTTGTTGTAACACTTTTGGTAAAAATTCATGATCTCCGTTCTCTCTTCTCTTCTCCCACCTCTTTTGTTTCCTTCCTTGTTAGCTGCGTTGGGAGCTTCCATTGCTGGGGGAATCGTAGGATCATATATCGTAGTGAAACGCATCGTATCTATTAGCGGAAGCATAGCCCATTCGATTCTAGGAGGAGTTGGGATTGCTTTATGGCTGCAATATCAGTTTGATCTACCTATCTCGCCTTTGCACGGAGCTATTGCATGCGCAATCTTTGTGGCGATTTGTATTGGAAACGTTCATCTGAAATACCATGAACGTGAAGACTCTATTATTTCTATGATTTGGTCTATCGGTATGGCCGTGGGGATGTTATGCATATCAAAACTTCCCTCGTTTAATTCGGATCTTGCGGACTTTCTTTTTGGAAATATTCTTTGGGTAACTCCTAAAGACCTTTACTTTCTTGGGATCTTAGATCTTCTAATTGTTGCTACTGTATCGATTTGTCATACACGATTCTTAGCTTTGTGCTTTGATGAGAAATACATGGCATTAAATCACTATTCTGTAAAGGCTTGGTATTTATTACTACTTATCCTGACAGCAATCACAACAGTCGTTCTCATGTACGTAATGGGAGTCATTTTAATGTTGAGTATGCTTGTTTTACCTGTGTCGATAGCTTGTCGTTTTTCTTTTAAAATGAGCCGTATTATCTATACTGCATCCATTTTGAATATGTGCTGCTCATGTTTAGGAATCATTCTCGCCTATATCTTGGACCTACCAGTTGGACCTGTTATCGCAATCTTAATGGGAGCAGCCTACTCACTGAGTTTACTGTTAAAAAGATCGTGCAATGCATCCACTCCCTCTCCAGTAAGTCCTGACAGCAAGATAAACTGTTGATCAGGGAATGTACGCTTTAAAAGAGCCAGACGTTCTTCTCGTTCATCAGGCAATAACTGATCTGTCTTATTTAAAGCGATCACCATACTTTTATTTTTAAGATCTTCTTTATAAGCCGAGAGCTCGTTAAGCAAAATTTCAAGATCCTTCTCAGGGGAATTTCTTTCTACTCCAGAGATATCGACCACCAATAATAACAATCGCGTTCGTTCAATATGACGAAGAAAATCTAATCCCAAGCCCCGATTCTGCGAAGCGCCTTCAATAATCCCTGGGATATCTGCTATAACCCACGGTTTCTGGTATAAATACCCTTTTTGATGAACTAATCCTAACGAAGGCTGTAGGGTTGTGAAAGGGTAGGCACCTACTTTAACTTCTGCGCGAGCGAGATTGTTAAATAAAGTAGATTTCCCCGCATTAGGGAAGCCCACGAGACCAATATCAGCTATGAGTTTGAGTTCTAATTCCACCAAACGAATCTCCCCGGGCTTCCCTGGAGTTGCTTTTGTTGGAGCTCGGTTAACAGATGTTTTAAAGAACACATTTCCTTTACCACCTCTACCTCCTTGGCAAACAACAATGCGTTCCCCATCTTTAGTGAAATCATGGATTAGCTCTCCAGTATGAGCATCCCGTAAAAGAGTTCCCTCTGGAACCTTTAAAACCAGATCCTTACCATTTTTTCCTGTACGATTATTGCTAGCCCCAGGCTGCCCATCATTTGCTTTAAGAAAACGAAGATTCCGGTATTCTTCAAAAGAATACATGTTGGCAACAGCTTCTATAAGAATCGACCCGCCATTACCACCATTACCACCATAAGGGCCTCCCTTAGGAAGATATTTTTCCTTTCTCCAAGCTACAACACCGTTACCGCCTTTCCCTGCGCGTAACTCTAAAGTAATTTGATCAACAAACATGAGACTAGTCCTGGACAAACAAAAAAAGCCCCATTTTTACGCTTAGGCAAAAATAGAGCTCGAAAAACTAAATTATAAATAAAAACGAACTAAGCTTGTGGTATAACAGAAACGTAAGTACGATCCGTTTTTTTCATAACAACAATACCATCCACTAAAGCAAATAGTGTATCGTCTTTTCCTCTACCAACATTCACTGCAGGATGCCACTTAGTCCCTCGTTGTCTAACTAAAATGCTCCCAGTAGAAACTCTTTGCCCTGCGCCAACTTTTAAACCAAGACGCTTTGATTCGGAATCGCGACCGTTACGGCTTGCTCCCTGACCTTTCTTATGTGCCATGACTCAAAAACCCTTTATGTTTCTTACAATTTACATAACCAAATCGCAAATCTTCACCCGAAGGTAATTTTGACGATGACCTATTTTTTTGTGGTAATTCTTACGTTTTTTGTACTTGTAAGCCACAACCTTCTCTCCGCGAACAAAAGAAACTAATTCCCCTTTCACGACAGCGCTACCAACAGTTGGAGCCCCAACGGAAGCTTTCTCTCCATCAAAAGTAAACAAAACTTCTTGAAAAAGGACTTCTTTGTTCTCTTCAGAAATACCATCCAACAATTCGACGTCTATAACATCGCCTTTGCGAACCTGGTATTGCTTATTTCCAGTCTGAATTACAGCGTAAGGCTCCATTAATTTTTCCTATAAACTTTACTTGTTGAAACTCCCCATCCTGAAGGAAGCGCCTGACTTGTCCGGAGAGCCTTTGTGTTAATGCCTACAGATATATCATCCTTAAGCGAACAACAAACATAACTACTTCCCCCACGCTTCAAAAAGACCGGCGCTCCTTTGTCCTAATCCAGGGCACTGGCCAAAGCACATGTGGATCGTAGAAACTTTTAATTCTCTGAGTAGATGCGAAACCTGCTATAAAAAAGTTAGAGGGCCTCCGTCCAACCCCCTGAACGCCACTTGCGAGTACACTCGCACACTCATAAGATGGCCAGAGCCGGGATCGAACCGACGACACAAGGATCTTCAGTCCTCTGCTCTACCAGCTGAGCTATCTAGCCACACTCGGGACCATTGTAGAGAAACTACCGCTTTAAATCAACGATATTTCTTGTTATCCGAAAAATCTTTAATCCTATTAAAAAATACCTGCGCCTACAGATTCCCTCAGAGCAAAAAGGGAGGCTGCTGCTACTCCAAAAACGAATTACAAGTTATAAAGAATTTAGCTATAGTTTTGCCTAGAATTCCAAGCGAGAGGGAATTCCCAAGCCAAAGGAGCTCTTGTTATGAAAAAGCATTTTATTACTGGCCTAGTTATTCTTCTCCCCTTAGCAATTACCATCGCGGTTGTTGGGATGATTATGAATTTTCTCACACAGCCTTTTGTTGGTATGGCTTCGGATTTATTCGAAAAATTTAGTTTTTATGCTAAATACAAAGCTTTTCTTAGATTTGGCTTACAAATTGTACTTTTATTTGGGCTTTTCTTTACAACAGTCCTGCTTGGATTCCTTGCCCGCCTTATGATTTTTAAATCTTTACTATCTGTTTATGACAAAGTTCTTCATAGGATCCCGATTATCAAAACTGTCTATAAGGCAGCTCAACAGGTCATGACGACAATTTTTGGCTCCCAATCTGGATCTTTCAAACAAGTGGTCATGGTCCCCTTCCCTAACAAAGAAGTTCTATGCATCGGTCTAGTGGCGGGAGACGCTCCAACATCATGCTCTCGAAACGCTGATGACCCCATGATTACTGTATTCATTCCGACAACTCCAAACCCTACTTCTGGGTTCCTGACTTTGTTTAAAAAATCGGACATTACCTTTCTAGATATGAAAATTGAAGACGCATTCAAATACGTGATCTCTTGTGGAGTATTGAACTCGGACCCCTGCGCTTCTTCTCCATTCATAAATCCTAATTCTTAATCCCTTCAATCGTCGCTTGTTGCGCAAAAATTTTTTAGTTGAAGCCTACTTAGAGCTCTATTGAAAAAAAAACAGCTCTCTACTATTCTGTTCTCTTCATGAGCAACAGCCGCAGCTAAGTTGCTATTTTCTTCGTAAATCTCTTTTCATCCGGAAAGAAAGATCTTGTTGGGTTATTTATATGACACGAATGAGTAAACAAGCTCGCCGTAGAGCTCAAAGTCCAAAGAAACGCAAACCCGTTTATGCTATTCAGCATCCAAAAGATGCTCCAAGAATTGCTTTTAAGGTCCACACCAACACGGTGAATAGTGTTGGCGTTTTTGTTCCTCAAATTGGTTAGTTATTAGAGAAAAAACATGTCTAGACATCGCAGTTACGGAAAATCTGTTAAAGGAGAAACCAAAAGAAACGTTCTTAAGCGTTTTGAGCGCATCGAAGTTTTGCGTAAATTAGGGCGCTGGGACGATGCTACCGCTAAGAAAGTCACAGGCCTTCTTAAAACTCCTGTGATTAAATAATTTGTATTTTTTTTGTTTATTTTGGATTCATCTTCTCCTCAAATTTTTGTTTCTAACGAGCAACAAGACGTTGATATAGATTTACAATCTGTTCGACGTCTTGTTGTTTTATTTCTGCAGATGCATAAAATTTCTACAGATCAGGTGTATATCTATTTTTTAACAGATACTGCCCTTGCTCAACTGCATGATGAGCAATTTTCTGACCCCTCCCTGACAGACACCATCACGCTTCCCATAGACAAACCAGGCGACCCTTCTTTTCCGCATGTTCTAGGAGAAGCTTTTGTTAGTCCTAAAGCAGCCATGCGATTCCTAGGGCAATATACACAATCCCAGTTATATCATGAGATCTCCCGTTATGTAGTCCACTCTTTACTACACATGTTAGGATATGACGATCAAACAGATGAAGATAAACAGATTATGCGAGCACAGGAAGACTCTTCCTTGGACTTCTTAGCTCAAAACCAAGCGTTACTACAACCTACTACATAAAAAAGTCTTCTTCTCTCTCTAGAAATCTCTATATCGATAAAAATTTTTATCGTAACATGCAAAGAAGGCTATGAGCCTCCTCAAATTAGGCTCCTAGAATAATTTCTTGTTTTACCGGAGAAAGCCCCTTTTCGCCTCTCACCATGCTATACATTCTGCTGGCAATCATCGTTCTTTTCCTTATTTTCGGCTCAGAAATCCATCGCAGAGTCTCTACCTTAACATACGGCGGGAATGGAAATCCTGCACCTCTTCCACTATTTAAAACACTTCCTTTGCTTTGCCTAATTTACGGAATGCTAGGAGCCCCTGTTTATCAATACATCAACACATTTTTCTCTGTCCCACAGCCTATTTTTTGGTTCATCTTTCTATCTTTAATCCTGATCGTTTATAAACTTTTGCCTTCTTTTTCTCGTTATTCAACCTCTACAGTCAGAACCCTAGAAAGATGCTTATCAGGAGTTAAACAATCCTCTTCTATTACGACTCCACAACTTTCAGCCCCGACACCTGCTAATGAACTATCAGCAAATATCGCTTGCCTAAACGATAGGATTGCTCGAGAAATTATGACTCCCAAAGCAGATATTTTTGCTCTTCAAAGAGACACTCCTATTTCTCAAGCATTCCCCCTAATCATAGATGAGGGGTATAGCCGTATTCCCTTATTTACGAAGAGTATCGACGACATTACAGGAATGGTTCTAGTAAAAGACCTGTTGCCAGTGTACTATAAAGATCCTCACACCACTCAACCTCTATCGTACGTTGCCTATCCCCCTCTGTATACACCAGAAATTCGCCGAGTCTCTTTACTTTTACAAGAATTTCGGCAGAAGCGGTGCCACTTAGCTATTGTTGTGAATGAGTATGGGTTCACGGAGGGCTTGGTTTCTATGGAAGACATCGTTGAAGAAATCTTTGGAGAAATCGCAGATGAATACGATGATCAAGAAGATGTTCACTATAAAAAAGTGGGGAATGCTTGGATTGTGGATGGACGCATGAATATTTCTGACGCTGAAGAATGTTTGGGCCTGCACATCGCACATGAAAACAGCTACGACACCCTTGGTGGATATGTTTTTCATAAATTAGGAGCTGTTCCTGAAAAAGGAATGAAAATTTACTACGAAGATTTTGATATTGATATCTTATCTTGCTCCGACCGTAGTGTAGAAAAAATGAAAATCACTCCAAGAAGGCGCAAACCTTTATCATAAGACAACCTATTCTCAGTGAAATCATTAGTAAAATCTAGTTTCTCTATCTGTTGTCTAAAATGTATAGCCATAGTAGAAGAAAAATTACGGAAGGGCCTTCTCGTCATAATGTCTGTAGAATCCTTTTGTAAACTCCCTAAAAACAAAACAGTCCTTCTAACTACTCAATCTTAGGAGCCTTAGACCTCATGAGTAATTTTCAAAAAGAAGAACAAGGTCAAACCGGAATTTTTCATTTACAAGGAAAACTCGATGGGGTCTCCTCTCCAGCTGTACAAGAAAGCATTTCTGAATCTCTTTCGAACGGCATGAAAAACATCATTTTGGATTGTACAGCTTTAGACTATATATCTAGTGCGGGCATTCGCGTTCTTTTACAAAGCTATCACCAAGTTGGGAAAAATGCAGGGAAAATTGCCCTGACCTCCATTTCTAAAACTGTTGAGCAAACTCTTTATGTTACGGGATTTCTGTCCTATTTTAAGGTTTTTGATTCCGTAAATGAAGCTTTACAAGCTTTAACAAAAGAAAATGCTTAATCCGGTCTTTTACTCATTCTCTTTTCAAGTGATGTGTCTCAATCAAAGTTGTGTGGTCCTGAAAAAATTTTTGGTGTAACATAACTTTGTCTTCGAAGATCCTTTGTAAAGCGTGCCAAAGCAAAATTTTTACATGAAAAGGACTTCCTGGTTACTCAAACTTATATATTAGTTGCTATGCGTAGATCTGTTTGTTACGTTACTCCTTCAGTTGCTAGGGCCGGTCAAATTTCTACCTGGAGGTTTGAATATTCTTCAGCTAATTTTCTCCCAGAGGGAACATTACTCAAATTTGACTTAGGAATAGACGGACGCCCCATAGACTGGGAGATTCCCTCTACAGACCTCTCTCAACCGCGTAACACGATCTATTTGGAAACCCCTTCTGAGGATATTGTGACAGCACGAGCTGTGTATGCTCCCGGAGCCTGTATCCCCACCTTCGAATTTGTCCTCCCCTGCGATATAGAAATAGGAGATACTTTTTCCATTATTCTCGGGGCCTCTCCTAATTTCCCTCAAGAAGATGCTTCCGGCAATGGAGCTCAATTGTTTACTCAGCGCCGTAAGCCGTTTTCTCTTTATATCGATCCTACAGGTAAAGGAGTTTTTGAAGATCCTGATATCTTCACCATGGACATCCGCGGAAATGTTTTAAAGAATATCCGTATCTTTGCTCCCTCTTATGTGGTCAAAAACAAACGCTTTGATATTACCGTTCGCTTTGAAGACGAATTTGGAAATTTAACAAATTTTTCCCCAGAAGAAACCCATATAGAGCTTTCTTATGAGCACCTGCGAGAAAATCTCAGCTGGCAATTGTTTATTCCTGAGACGGGGTTCGTCATTCTTCCCAATCTGTATTTCAATGAGCCAGGGATTTATCGTATTCAGTTACGTAATCAAGCAACAAAAGAAGTGTTTACGTCTGCACCCATTAAATGTTTTGTAGAAACCTCTTCTCATCTTTTATGGGGACTTTTGCATGGAGAATCTGAGCGCGTCGACTCTGAGAGCAATATTGAATCTTGTTTACGTTATTTTCGGGATGACTGTGCTTTGAATTTCTTTGCAACATCTTCATTCGAAATTCAAGATGGACTCACTCCTGAAACCATTAAAGCTATCAACCAAACGGTCTCTGATTTCAATGAAGAGGACCGCTTCATTGCTCTATCTGGAGCACAGTATCTTTCTGAAGAACCCGGCGAAGGAATTCGCGAGGTTCTTCTGATGAAAGAGCCCAAATCTCCAGGCAAGCATAAAGAGTGTAAACTATTCCCCTTGTCTAAGCTATATAAGCAGTCCACCAGTCACGAGTTGATTTCGATTCCATGCTTTACTGCATCGAAAAAATTTGGTTATGATTTTCAAAATTTCCATCCTGAATTTGAGCGGGTTGTAGAGATTTACAATGCTTGGGGATGTTCAGAAAGAACAGAGGCTGAAGGAAACCCCTTCCCTATCAAAGGTTCTATAGACTCTGAAAATCCCCAAGGCACCCTTTTGTCTGCCTTAAAGAGAAATTTACGTTTTGGATTTGTAGCCGGAGGTCTTGATGATAGAAACCTATACGGCAACTTTTTTGATTCAGATCAACAACAATACTCTCCAGGGTTAACTGCTGTCATCTGTAATAAATATTCTCGAGATTCTTTGCTTGAAGCCTTGTACCAACGCCAATGCTACGCAACAACGGGTCAAAGAATTATTTTAATCTTCCAAATTACATCTGCTCCTATGGGCTCAGAACTTTCGACAGCTATGAAACCAGGCTTAATGATTAACAGACATATTTCAGGATACGTGGCGGGAACTGCAAAGATTTCCTCTGTCGAGATTATCCGCAATGGAGACACGCTTCATACTTTCTATCCTGATGGGAATAATTTTGAGTATGAGTACGATGATTTGACCCCATTTGCTCAGGCCACTCTTGAAGACCCCAAAAACGGGGCTCCTTTTGCCTTTTATTACCTACGGGTCACGCAAGAAAATGGAGCTATGGCTTGGAGTTCTCCTATTTGGATAGATCTTAATTAAGCTGTGTATGACCTCTTTATTTCTTCTCATCTGTTGTGCCACAGTCTTATTAACTATAGGAGTGACTGCTGTGCTTGTGGGATCTTTTCTATTAGGCAGACCCTTATCTAAGGGATGTGGCCGCAGGGATTGCTGTCAAAAAAAAGGGTCTTGCTCTCATAACAATAAAAACTCGCAACCCGACAACGATTATGACGACTCTTCCAGCTCGCATTCTTCCTAAAAGTTCGTGGCTCAAGGCTTTGTTTGATGATTACTTGTCCGGAGTTCGGCTTTCCGAGGAACAAGCTTTACAATTGCTTCTTGTGGATGCAGAGGACGAACAAGCACTATGGAGTTTCGCAGACCACATTCGTGCCAAGCGTGTTGGCGATACTGTTTTCTACTCTTCAACCCTTTATCTCTATCCCACTAACTTTTGCCAGTTCAACTGTACTTTTTGTTCTTTTTACGCCAAACCAGGGAACCCTTCGGGATGGTTTTTTACTCCCGATCAACTCATCAGTCGTATAAAAGAAAGCCCATCCCCTATTACCGAAACGCATATTGTAGCAGGTTGTTATCCCTCCTGTAATCTTGCCTATTATGAAGAGCTTTTCACAAAAATCAAAAAACATTTTCCGGACTTACATATCAAAGCTCTTTCTGCTGTCGAGTATGACTATCTAGCAAAAATAGAAAACCTTTCTGTCAGAGAGGTCATGGAGCGCTTACGTATTGCAGGCCTAGACTCCATCCCTGGAGGAGGTGCAGAAATCTTGGTTGATGAAGTCCGAGAAACCCTTTCTCGTGGAAGATTATCTTCTCAGGGTTTTTTAGACATTCACCGAACCGCACACTCTTTAGGCATTCCTAGTAATGCTACCATGCTCTGTTATCATCGAGAAACTCCTGCAGACATTGTTACGCATCTAAGTAAATTACGCGCTCTTCAGGATGAAACTTCTGGATTTAAAAATTTTATTCTTTTGAAATTCGCTTCCGAGAATAATGCCCTAGGGAAACGTTTGCAAAAAATAACGTCAAGACACTCGATTCCTCCTGCGACCATCATTGCAGTTGCTCGGCTATTCTTAGATAATTTTGCTAACATTAAAGCTTTATGGAATTATCTGGGACTAGATGTTGCCTTACACCTACTTTCTTGTGGAGCTAATGACTTTTCTTCCACTCATCAAGGAGAAAAAGTATTTCAAATGGCCTCTTCTCAAAAGCCTATCCGGATGGACATCGAAGGAATGGCTAATCTAATCCTGCAACAAGGTCGTATTCCATGCCTAGTCAATTCCAAGGAAGTCTAACAGTTGGTTGCGTACGTTATGTTAACGCTTTACCTTTCTCTATAGGATTGTCACAAACTCCAGGGATTTCCCTGTTTACGGATACGCCAGCTAACCTGGTTCCCAAACTACTCTCAAAGGAGATTGGCTACGCCTTAACCTCTGTAATCGCAAAATTCTGTTCTCCTTTACAGCAGGTTTCTTGTTTTGGAATCGCAGCTTATAAAAAAATTTTAAGCGTTAACTTACACGCTACTTCTCAATTTTTTACTAAAGAAGCTCCCCGTATAGCTGCTACAAGAGAAAGTCTCTCTTCCATTATGCTTGTGCGTATCCTTTGCGAAAATCTCTGGAAAATTCCGTTTCCTGCTATTACATCTCTTTCTTCAGAAGAAGTTCTTGCTCAAGCAGAACATTACGATGCTTTATTATTAATAGGGGACACCGCTTTAAGACACCCAACAATTCCTGGATTTCAAACTTATGATCTAGCAGCTTCATGGTATGATCTTTCAGGCAAGCCATTTGTTTTTGCGGGGGTTCTTAGTCTTTCTTCAGTTTTTCCTGAGCAATTGCAACAAGGGTTCCTATCTGCTCTGCATTATTTTCAAGATTATAGGGAGGAAGTCTGTCGAAAGGCAGCTATGTTACTAGACCTCCCGGAATCGCTGATGCAACAATATTATACCCTATGTCGTTACGAGCTATCCGAAGACGATTTTGCTGGTTTACAACAGTTTAAGCACTATTATGACCAACTTTCGCGAAAAACCGAACATTCGCATTATGTTTGATTCCTTGGCACCCACCTATGACAAAATCAATAAGATTTTGTCTTTGGGGATGCATCTGTCCTGGAATTATTCTTTTGTGTCTCTTTTAGGGGAAACAGATCATCTATTGGATTTGTGTGCTGGAACTGGTCGTGTAGCCCTGTCATACATCCAAAAGCACCCGCAGGCTTCAGCGACCCTTGTAGATTTTTCTACTAAAATGCTGGAGACTGTCCAAAACCGCTATCCTTCAGCTCCATTCTCTTATGTGACCAGTGATGTCGCCGATTTACCTCTTCCCGACGAGTCTTTTCGTTTAGCTTCCATGGCGTATGGACTAAGGAATCTTTCTTCTCCTTTAAAAGCTCTGAAAGAAGTACACCGGGTTTTACAAACGGGAGGACGCCTTGGCATCCTTGAATTGACTCGTCCTGCTCCCTATAACCCAGCCTATCTCCTACATAAGCTTTATCTCAATCTAGTCGTTCCTAGTGTAGGTCGGTTGTATTCTGGAAACAGTTACGCTTATTCTTATCTCAAAGAAAGTATTCGCAACCTTCCCTGCGATACCACTCTTGAAAAAGAGTTCCTCGAAGCAAAACTGCGCATTATCCGAAAACAAAAATTATTTTTTGGAACGGCAACCATCTGGATTTTAGAAAAATAAAACGAAGAAAGCGTTTCAAAAATGTTTACGAACGAGCTTTCTTCCGACCGCGTTTGGTAGCCTTTTTTGGTTTGATGATATCATCGTCGTCGTCATCGTACTCTTCATCAAAAAAGTCACTAGACTCCCCATCTCCATCATAACCAAGTTTAGCAGATAACTCGCGCAAAGAGTCGAAACGCTCAGAAAACTTCGCTAGGTTCAGCTGGTCTTCCAATCGCCCTCCTCCTCGTAAGTGAGCTAAGAACTCTTCTTCTGTATCGAATTTTTCAGAAAAAGTAAGAGAAGAAGGAGATGTAATCTCTGGCAAGAACAGAAAACGCCGCGCTGCAGCAGGGACCTTTGTATAGATATCGCTAGACACCGTAGTTTCTGCTTCTACTTTCGCAGACTGTTTGGGAGGACGGCCTCTCTTAGGACGAGGATTCAAAGCCTCGTTCGAATAGTATACTTTAGACTTATTCAGGAGAAGCTGCCGCGCCTGCGTCAATTCTTTTGATACTTTTGCATCAAACAAATGCACCTTCAACTGCTCTAAAATATGTTTTGAAAAATCTAAATCTTCTTCAAAAACAAACTGGAACTTATTGTTTCGTAACCACTCAATAATTCGAATACGAGAACGTTCAACATAAAACTGTTGCCACTTCTCCTGCTCCGTCTCATGGTCATACAAAAATTCTAAAAACTGCTCGCGAGCATTTTTAGACTGCACAATTTCCAAAAATTTTTCTTTGGTGTCTATATCGTAAATTTTTTCATTTACGAAGGTCTCCATGATCTTCTTAATTTCATAGAAGGTCAATTTTGGAATCAAACAATACCGATCTGCATTCTCTTCCAACTCTTGATAGATCTTATCAAGATCTTCCTGATCTTTATCGAGATCTATGTACAAGATAAATCCCTCCACCCGATCTAAATAGAAATCTCTCTCATCATCAGATTTTGAGAAAGCATCCATCAGGCGCAGAACACGTAACAAAAGAGGATTTTGAGGTACAGGATATGTTGTCATAGGCTCCAGTATAGGGAATGCTCTGTTAGATAGCAACCCTCTCTTGCTTTATCCTCAAATTTATCTACTACATTTAGATCTAGGAGTTAACCATCCTATATTTTCACTTCGGTTCAAAAGACATACAGGGCCTTCTAAAAACACCTGCTCATTTTCAGAAAAAATCTTAACGATGTTCCCGCTCCGAGAACACACCGATAGAGAAAAGTCTTGTCCCAAAGAAAAAATATCCGCAGCGACCAAGGCACTAGCCAGCATTCCCGTCCCACAAGACAGAGTTTCTCGTTCACACCCCCGTTCATAGGTATAGACAAGAAGTAGATCATCTTTTTTTCGTTGAACAAAATCTACGTTTACTCCTTCAGGACTAAAGTCTTCATGATAACGAATAAAAGCCCCCCATTCATGTATAGGGATCTTGTTCGCATCGGGGACAAAGACCACGACATGAGGAACCCCGGTATCAATAAAGAAGACCTCTTCCGGCATACCAGGCAACACATGTGTTAATTTCCGCTTAGCCTTCTTCCAATCAGGCAATGTCATATTCACCAATACCCGACTCATAGAAAAAAACTTACCCTGATAGACCCCTCGATCCGTTTCAATAGAAACATCTTCTAAGCCAAAACATTGCGCTACGTGAGCCATCGCGCATCGCACGCCATTACCACACATAGAAGCAACAGATCCGTCGCTATTAAAAATCGTAAGCTTAGCATCCGCGATATCAGAGGGCTCCACGCACAAAAACCCATCGACCATCTCTTTCTGGCATAAAAACAAAACATCCTCAAGAGAAGGTCTAGACTCCCCTAAAACGAAACTGTTTCCTGCTCCAGAATATAAAAGATATCTACAAGTCGTTAAAAGAGAAGAGAATCCCATCTAATAACCCAAACTCCATAGCTTCATTTGCGCTCATCCACATGTCTCGATCAATGGCTTTCTCTATTACCTCTCGAGATTGACCTGTGGCTTCAACATATACATCAATAATACGTGCTTTCGTCTTTAAAATTTCACGCGCATGAATATCCAGATCTGTAGCTTGTCCTGTAATGGTCCCTCCAATGGAAGGCTGATGGATCATAATACGCGCATGCGGCGTAGCAAATCGTCGTCCTGGAGCCGCACATAAGCTCAACACGGAGCCCATCGATGCCGCTAACCCCGTAACAACAGTAGTTACCGGAGAAGAAATCATTTTAATTTGGTCCCAAACAGCAAATCCTGCGTCAACAGACCCTCCAGGGCTATTAATGACAAACACAATCGGCTGTCCAGGGCTGGTGAGTTCCAAATACCAAAGCTTTTTGATAGCCTCTGCAGCGCTCTTCTCTGTTACAGGCTCAGAGAAGAAAATACGACGAGAGTCCAACAACTTTCTATCTATGACATCTTGCAACTTATGCATCATTTCCCCTTCAGGCATAGAGTCTCCCACTAAACTAGCGTTTCCAGATCGATTTCAGGGTAAAGAGGGAATCTTCCCAACAAATCTGCTACTCGTCGTCTCGCCTCTTGAGCGATCCTTTCTGGTAGCTCTCCCTCACATTTACTAGAACCGCCCTCAGCATTGCTTCTCACAGTAATATTTCGCAATACTTTCACGATAATATTCGCAACTTCTTCCATCTCGCCCCCTCCCATACCTAAAGAGGTCAGAGCCGGGGTGCCCAGCCGGATACCAGAAGTCTTCCATTGTCCAGAAGCATCTGAAGGAATGGTATTCCGGTTCACCGCGATACCTACAGAGGTTAACACATCTTCCGCAATACGTCCAGGAACTCCTAGAGAAGTTAGATCGATAATCAGCATGTGATTATCCGTTCCCCCGGTTATTCTGTTGAAACACTTCTGCTAAGGTGCGAGCGTTATCCACCACTTGGTGCGCATACTTCCTGAAATTGACTGTCATAGCCTCTTTCAAAGCGATTGCTTTGGCTGCAATCACATGAGGAAGGGGGCCTCCCATCATCAATGGACAAGCCTTATTCAAGGTATTTGCATACTCTTTTTTGGCTAGAACCATCCCCCCTCTTGGGCCCCGTAAAGTCTTGTGCGTAGTTGTGGTAACAATATCTGCATAAGGGATAGGATTCTCCTCACCAGCAAAAACACCTCCAGCAACTAATCCTGCAAAATGGGCCATATCCACCCATAAAACTGCGCCACAATCTTCTGCGATTTGTTTTAGTGTAGCAAAATTTAAGCGTCTTGAGTAAGACGAGTACCCCGCGATAAGAACAGTCGGTTTATGTTCTTTTGCTATTTTTGCTATGACATCGTAGTCAAACAACTCAGTATCTAAATTAACATCGTAAGGAAGACAATGCATTAATTTAGACATAATATTCATACGTACAGTGCCATGCGTTAAATGTCCACCAGAATTCAAAGAAGGACCTAAGCACTTGTACTGTGCCATTTCTGCTTTTAATGCCTCATACTCCTGTTCAGGAAGATCATTGATCGTCTTGTATCCTAAACGTTGAACAGCAGGGCTTTGAATCTTTTGCGTAAGAATAGACATAATAGCGAGTAAATTCGCATCTGCTCCAGAATGAGGCTGAACAAAAGCACTCTCGGCACCAAATAATTCTTTAGCAGTCTCTGCACACTCCCACTCAATAGCATCTACATTCTCACAACAAGAATAAAAACGTTTGAATGGGCTTCCTTCACAATACTTATCTGTGAGCAAATTTCCCATCGCCAGCTGAACGGACAGGGAAGAATAGTTCTCTGAAGCAATCATTTTCAAGCGAGACCGCTGGCTTTTCAATTCTTGAACTATGCTTTGCCCGATGGAAGGAAAAGCGTGTAATAGGTGATCTAGCGCTGCTAAATAAGCTACAGACGCCAAACTTTGATGACTTTTTTCGGAAATATTTCTCAAATATCTATCTAATAAAGATGCCATATTTCCACCTCCGCTGATTAAATCCTCAAGATCCTATAAGATCTTTCCGAGGAGCTCTTTTCTCCTTTTTCCACAATTTGTTATAGAAATCTGATTTTCTTAGAGAAAAGAGGATTTTTTCTATTTATATTCAAAGATCTACGATCAAACAATCTCTATCGATCCGCCTTCCTTCATCACTATCAAAAGGCCTTGTTACATCTTTGCAGCTTCAGTTGATCATATTCTCACCGCAAAGTCAAGAAGCTTCCTATTAACAAAAAGCTTCTCTTCAATTTAAAAAAAACTCTAACATGATCTTTTTAAACAAAGGAACGTTCTCCTATTGTTATGATTCTTTACTTAGGGCTTAACCCGTCCTTTGCCAAACGATATTCTGCGGTTTTTCAGCCAATGATCCGCATAGTTCCTTTTTCCAAACGGGCTCCTCAGATGCGCCGAGCTCGACAATTTCTGGTATCCGCTTCCCATATTTTGTTAACAAGTCCCTCATCTACTCGCTGCTTTTTTGCTTCTATAAAAAAGAACATCTCTTCCTCCACGCTGATTAACAAAAACTTTGTTACTATTGGAGAGACGACTTCTTCTCGCGTACGCGCCCACTTCCCTAACGCCACGATTCAGCAGGTCCCCTTCCCTCAAGCGGAATCTTTTCTGCCCATTCTGTCCTCCTTATCTCCTGAAGCCTCCATACTCTACCCCCACTCTTTTCTTGCCCGGCCTATTATCCGCTCTTTTCTTGAGAAGCTCCCAAATCCCTTCTTTGCCTATCCCCACTACACAGTAAAACCTCTCAAACTTCCTCTTAAAACATTTCTTCCTTATAAAATCATTATCCTCACCAGTCCTTCGATTGTTCATGCGTATGCAAAATTATTCCCCTCACTTCCCAGGAAAGAATTACCTGCAATCTCCC
>SAMEA3663047__coassemble_76_pt1 | contig 43762 bp, 37 predicted proteins | sample SAMEA3663047__metabat2_low_PE_033 | metagenome-assembled genome bin SAMEA3663047 (sample SAMEA3663047) | pig gut metagenome | biome: pig gut; feature: pig-associated habitat; material: faeces | place: France | collected 2012
CAATAGAAATTTTTAACGGGGAGGCAGTCTCTGTCAGGTTGGTTATCGCTGCAGTAGAAATTTGATATCCCCCTTCTGGGTGCAAATCGACAATATGAAAACGTGCATTCGAAGGCAGGGTTAAAGAGCCGCTATTCACAACCAAAGGAGGAAGATGATCTAGTTCTACATGATGGTCATGTCCGTGTAGGTACAGGCGTACTGAAGGGAAGTGCATCAGTAAGGATTTTAAAGGGGCGTAATTCAATAAATCGTGGGCAGGTCTGGTTGTGGGAGATAGGGGATAGTGATTTGCCACGATCACATGATCCGAAGGAGGGAGAGAAGAGAGAAATCTCTCTAAATCACGGAGCTGTGATGAGGTGACTTCCCCATTTGCGGCGTACCAACCATTAAAGCAGGAGCAATCTAGTAAAACGAGCCACCAGGTAGACGTGAGCCTTTGAAAGGCAATGCGATGTGTTTGGAGTTCTTTATTTGGGAAGTAGGAATAAAACGTTTGTTTTTTCAAGGATCGATATGTGTACACGTCATGGTTCCCTGGAACTATGTACACGGGAGCGATTGTTTCGATGCGAGAAAGAAACTCTTTTGCTAAGCGAAATTCTGAATCAAGAGCGGTAATCGTAACATCCCCGGTTACGCAGACTCCATCAGCTTCGAGCTGTTCAATGAGCTGTGGGAAGCGTTGGGAGATTGCAAGAGCTCGAAAGGATACGCCACCTATAAGTTGTCTGAGTAATCCTTTAAAGCGCTTGTTGAAGCATTGAAAAGGATTTTTTGGGAACACACAAAAATGGATGTCCGAACAATGGATAAGTCTAAAGATAGTCGAGGGTTTCTTTGGCATAGGGAGATAAGGGTTTTAGAGACGGCGGCTGGATGATTAAAAAGTCGTACTTTCGGCATGATAGGTTGATAGTTAGTAAAAATTAAGTCTTTTTCTCTTCTGCTATAGGGCCTGGGGGGAGGGTATAGGAGGCAAGAAGAAGATCTAGAGCTGTATGGAGAGAGTAAGAAAAAATATCCATAACAGAAGCCAAAGGAGCAAGGATCCCTGCAGAGATCATATCTTCTATTTGTTGCGAAAGGACATTGAATCCAAGACTTGGAGTCCCTAAAGAACAGAGTTTGTCGGCAACAAGTTTTCCATCCATATGTACAGATGCAACAAGTTGCTCAAGAAGAGTACGACAGGCCGTTTGTAAAATATGTAGGGCTGCAAGATCTTCTTGAGAATCCTCTGGAGCGGACTGAAGGTTTTGTGAGGCGTAAAGAAGAGCTGCACCGCCTCCTAAAACAAAACCAGATTCTTTTGTTGTGTTTAGTGTGTGTAAAGCGAGTTGATATAAGGGAGCGGTCTCTTGTTCGATAGGAATAATCGCAATACTGTGTTCTAAGCGCTGCTTTCGTTCTTTCAGCTTTTGTCGAGAACATTCGTCTTCTGCGCTTTGTAGGGCGTAATCAAGTTGTCTGATTTTTAATTTCACAACTTCTGGAACAAGGTTTTCACAGACTAATAGGGTGTGATCTCGAGATAACTCAGCCCAGGTACACGAGCCTAACAAAGGAAGTTCTATGGGAGGTTTATTAGAGAAAGGTAGCGTTGAAAAAACTGTCGTTCCTGTGAGTAATGCAATATCTTCCAGGAGATCTGGATCAGCAACTGTCACAACTAAAACATCTAAAAGCCCTGCTATACGGTTTGCAATGCAGGTGGCCAGTGGATCGGGAGAGATTTCTTTGCAAAAAATGATAAGAGGAGTCTGCCCTTCAGAAAATTGTTTAAGTAGCGGAAGAAAAGGAAAAAGCGAGTGGATTTTTTGGTCTGTGACAAAAATTTTAGGAGCTACCAAAGGATTTTCATGAAAAGAATCTTGAGGGAAAAAAGAGGGAACCCGGTACCCCTTTTGTATTTGGATTCCCTTAACGAAACGTAGAGAGGGACCGCTGCTTTGAGATAAAGCAATCTCTCCTTCTTGTCCTATATGAGCAAGAGCTTCAGCAAAGACCTCTCCAATACTAGGATCGGGAAGGTGAGAGCGAATCAATCCTTGCACTTTTGAAGTGTCTTTTAGGAGAAACGAGTGGGACTGTAGGTGCGCACATACGGCCTGTTTTTTTGCGGCCAGAGCAGAAGCGAGAAGTCGGGGAGAAAGTCCTTGGTCAATGAAAGGAAGGGAAGCTTTTAAAAAAGCTCGAAGAAGGATTACAGCAGAGATCACGCCATCTGCATGGCGATTATAGATTTGTTTTGCTAAGGATTGAGCAAAGTACACTCCAATGCGCTCAAAGGGATCTGAAAGTTCTATGCGAGAGAGAATATGATAACCGCGTCCTTTGAGAAAATCTTTCGGAGTAGAGAAGTGCGCGGGGCCATAAAACCCTTTGACTATTTGGTAAGCCTTATCAAGGCCGGAAAATAATTGATGGATGGCATTGCGATGCATCCCATTGTTTTCGTGAGGCATGGCTAAGTGTCTTGCAAAGGTTCCCTTTGTTTTTCAGAACACTACCAACTTGCTAGTTAGATCACAACGAGATTTAAGAAGGTGGCACCCGGAATCGAACCGGGGATAGAGGCTTTGCAGGCCTCGGCCTTACCGCTTGGCGATGCCACCTAAAGAAGCCCAAGTGTACGCGAAGTCATTAAGAAAAGTCAATAAGCGTGTGTATTTTGTAGGATCTTTTTTTGGATCCAGTAGGAATGGAACAAAGTTTTTACCAAAAGGTTTTGTATCTAAGCAAAAAGCATTTGTTAGAGGTTGAATTGATAATGAATATAGAATAATTTTTAGGTCTCTAGAGGAAAGAAAGAGATCACTTTAGAAAGCTATTTTTGTTGAGTTGTTTGTTTCCTATGCGGAGCCAGGGGATCTACTATGCGGCCTATTTTATTGGAAGAATGGTCTTCTTTGTTGTTGGATATCGAAATCCCTCGCTCAGGGAAAAAAGTCACTGGAGTCGCTATTGATAGTCGGCTTGTTTTGCCTGGGGATATCTTTTTTGCCCTCCCAGGAAATCGAACGAGTGGGCATCTATTTTTGAAGCAGGCAGCGCAGGCTGGAGCTGTGGCTGCTGTAGTAGCACGCGACTACCAGGGGCCTAGTTATGGTCTACAGTTGTTCCATGTGGCAGATCCTCGAGAATCTCTGAGAGAAGCGGGGAGAACTCAGGGGGCCTTGTTCCAAGGAGAAGTGATAGGAATAACTGGATCGGTAGGGAAAACAACAACAAAAAGTTTTGCGCAACAATTGCTCTCTTCTTTTTATAAAGTTTTTGCAAGTCCGAAAAGTTATAATTCGCAGCTCACGCTTCCCTTGAGTATATTGATGGCTGATGGGGATGAGGATTTTCTTCTTTTAGAAATGGGCGTTTCTGAACCAGGAAATATGAAGAATCTTTTAGAAGTCATCGAGCCTTCTATCGGAGTAATTACACATATCGATGTGCAGCATGCGATGAATTTCCACGATAAAGGAACTGAGGGGATTGTCGAGGAGAAGAGTTTATTGTTGGAGAGATGTGGGATTCAGCTTCTCCCTAAAGATTCTTCTTGGTTTCCTTTTTTTATGAAAAAAAATTCTGCGGCTGAACAGTTTTCTTTTTCTATGAATAATGAAACTGCCGATTTTTACTACCGAGCCATTCATTCTGATGGAGTTCTCATTAGTGCTCCTGACGGAGATATTGAGTTGCCAGTGGTTTTCCCTTATTCTCCAGCTTATATGAATTTTCTTGTCGCGGTAGCTTTAGCTTGGCTCACTAATGTCCCTATGGATCGTTTAGAGCAGGTAAGCCCTTCTCTGATTTTGCCTTCTATGCGTTTCGAACAGCAAGAATATAATGGAATTCGTGTGATTAATGACGCATATAATGCCAGTCCTGATTCCATGTTAGCTGCTTTAGATGCGGTTCCTGTCCCTCCTGAGGGAGGCAAAAGGGTATTTATCCTTGGCCATATGGCTGAATTGGGAAAATATTCTAATGAATGTCATGTTGCTGTAGCTAGAAAAGCGGTAACAAAAGCGCATGTGGTTGTTTTCATCGGAGAAAAATGGTTCCCCGTTAGAGATGCGGTGCGTGATGCCAATTGCCAGATAGAATTTTATGGTTCTGTCAATGAAATTATGCATGTTGTCAAATCGTTAGTGCGACAGGGGGATGTTGTTCTACTTAAAGGTTCTAGGAGCTTAGAATTAGAAACTTTATTGCCATGTTTTTCCTTTTCCTAAGATGAAGACGAGGGATTTTTGGAGAATAAGAAAAGAAATCGTTAGCTTTTTGCAATCTCCTATTTAAGATAGAAACTCTTTATAAACGTCACCTTCATAAAAAAAGAGAGAACGGATGCTCTCCCTAATTAGTGTTTTGAAAGCTTTTTTTTTCAGCTTGTTTTTTAGTTTAGGACTAACAAAACCGCTGATTTTTTTGTTGAAAAAACAAGGATTCCAAGATCAGATTCGTAAAGACTACTGCGAAAAGTTAGAAATGCTACATAAAAACAAAGCACATATTCCCACTGCAGGGGGAGTGATCTTTGTTTTTGCAGCCATTTTTTCTATTTTTTTATTTTTACCTAAAAATCTTTGGTCTACGTGGTTTTTAGTGGGAATGGCGTTATGCTGGGGGGCTCTAGGATGGCGTGATGACCAGATCAAGAACAAGCGTAAGGTAGGGCATGGATTGTCTGCTAAGCAGAAATTTTTCATACAAAACTGTTTAGCTGTCGGAGCTGTCCTTTCTATTATGCTGGCTTATAAAGAAAGCTTTCTATGCATGCATCTTCCTTTTATGGGAATAGTGTCCTTGCCTCCGTGTTGGTTGAGCTATCTAGTGAATTTTGTTATTGCTGTACTAGCTATTGTAGGAACCAGCAATTCTGTGAATCTTACAGATGGATTGGATGGGCTTGCTGCGGGATCCATGGTCATTGCTTGCTTTGGGATGCTTGTCGTTGCGTTCGCTAATGGGGCTCCCTGGGCTTTAATTTCTGGTGTGCTTTTAGCGACTTTAGCTGGAAGCTGTTTAGGATTTCTTCGCTATAATAAGTCTCCTGCTCGCCTATTTATGGGGGATACAGGATCCCTGTTTTTAGGAGGGATGCTCGGTATTTGTGCTGTATTGTTGCGAGCAGAGTTTTTTCTACTATTCATGGGAGGAATCTTTGTTCTAGAATCTTTGTCTGTTATTGTGCAGGTAGGAAGTTGTAAATTAAGAAAGAAGCGGGTTTTCCTTTGCTCTCCCTTGCATCACCATTATGAGTACAAAGGGTCTCCAGAAAATGTTGTGGTGCGTAACTTTTGGCTGGTTGAGTTTCTTTGTGTTGTAATTGGGATTATTGCGGTGTTCTGGAATTAGAGGAGAATCGTATGGAAGCTGAGCGTGTTGTTGTTATTGGTCTAGGACGCTCGGGGAAGTCTGTGGCACGTTTTTTAGCCCAAAAGGGCGTGCGGGTATTGGGTGTGGATAGTTCCCCTCAGGCATTATGCGCTTGTCCGTATGTTCATGAATCGTACTTAGAGAGCGACGAGTTCCCTTCACAGGTAGATTATGTTGTGCGTTCTCCAGGAGTTCCTCTGGGGCATCCTTGGGTGATAGCTGCAAAGGCTGCTCAAATTCCAGTTATGACGGATATTCAACTAGCATTTCAAACGAAGAAATTTTTAGAAAACAAGTCTTTTGGGATCACAGGGACTGTAGGAAAGACAACGACCGTATTATTTTTAGAATATTTGCTAAGAAAAGCAGGAATTCAGTCTTTTGCTATGGGGAATGTGGGGATCCCTATTTTAGAAGGTATGCAAAATCCTGGGGTGCGGATTATTGAAATCAGTTCTTTCCAGCTTGCCGATCAAAGAGATGTCTATCCTGTTTTATCTGGAGGGATGATTCTAAACATCTCGGATAATCATTTAGATTATCACGGAAGCTTTTCAGAGTATTGTAAAGCCAAGCAGAATCTTGCTTTATGTATGCAGAATCCTGAAAATCTTTGGGTTGGGGATCAGCGTTTTGGCAAGCGAGTTTATTGGGAAGAAGTACAAAAGTCTATGGATTTACTAGATAAAGAAAGTGCATTAAAACCATTGTACTTGCATGATAAATACAACTATTGTTGCGCATATCTGCTTGCTCAAGCAGAATTCCCGATAGCGAAATCCCTTTTTATAGAGGCTGTAGCCACTTTTAAAAAACCTCCTCATAGGATGGAGTATTTAGGAGAAAGGGGGGGAGTGCATTATATCAATGACAGTAAGGCAACCACAGTGAGCGCTACGGAAAAAGCTCTTTTGAGCATAGGTAGTCGGGCGATTGTGATTCTTGGTGGTAGAAATAAAGGATATACATTTTCAGCTTTGTTACCAGCCTTGCGTAGATCTGCGAAGAGAGTCATTGCTATGGGAGAGAGCGCTCCGGAGATTGCTCGGGATTTGGAGGGATTCCCTGTGACGGTAGTGAGAGATCTACAGGAAGCCTTGCTATGTGCAGAAGAACAAGCGGTTCCTGGAGATATTGTGGTATTATCTCCGGCTTGTGCTAGCTTTGATCAATTTCGTAGTTATGAAGAGCGGGGAGCAATATTTAAGCAGTTGGTTGGGATGGAAGAGGTTCTTTTATGAATCGTAGAAACACGATGATTATAGCAGCCGCTGTGAATGCGGTGCTCTTGGCTGTATTGTTTATAACAGCGCGACATTCGGAGCCTGAGATAGAGTATTCTCCGAAAATAGCCCCGATTAAAATTTTAGAGCCGGTCCCTATTGTTGAGAAGGCTTCTGAAAAGCCTGAGAAAAAGCCAGAAGTAATTGCTAAGCCAGCTCAAATTATTAGAAATCCTGTTGTTTCTAAACCTGTTGTTTCTAAAGCGGAACTTGCTGCGCAATTTGCAGATAAAAATATAACTGCAGGAAAAGAGCCCCCAGCTTCTTCTCAGGAGCCTTCTCTTGCGCCAGAGGTTGTTGAAGCTTCGGCACCGGAGATTCCCGTTGTCCCTGCTCAGAGCGTAGATAAAGTTGCGGAGAAAGAAACGTTTTCTACAGTCGTTGTTAAGAAAGGAGATTTTTTAGAGCGAATTGCTAGAGCGAATCACACGACAGTTTCTGCATTAATGCAACTCAATGATTTGTCTTCGACACAATTGCAAATAGGACAAGTTTTGCGTGTTCCTAAAACACAAAAACCAGAAAAAGACCTTCAAGTGAAAACTCCTAATCCAGATGATTTCTATGTTGTTAAAGAGGGGGATAGTCCTTGGGCAATTGCTTTGAGTAATGGGATTCGACTAGATGAGTTGCTGAAATTGAATGGATTAGACGAGCAAAAAGCTCGAAAACTACGTCCTGGAGATAGATTGCGTATTCGATAAATCTCTGACGATTATTATGAAATGGTTCCTGATTTCCTGTTTGTTGGGAATTTTTTCTCTTGGGCTGATTATGGTATTCGATACCTCATCAGCGGAGGTGTTGGATCGAGCTTTGGCGTGCAGCACGCACAAAGCTTTGATCCGGCAGATCACCTATCTAGGGTTAGGTTTTGCCATTGCTTCGTTTGTTTATGCCCTAGGGTGGAAAGATTTTCTTAAGATGAGCCCAACGCTTCTCATTATTGCGGGCGTAGCATTGGTTTTGGTTCTTATTCCTGGAGTGGGAGTCTGTAGGAATGGAGCAAGACGTTGGTTGGGAGTGGGTCAACTCACATTACAGCCTTCAGAGTTCGTGAAATATTTAATCCCTTGTGTTGCTATTGAATATCTGACCACAAAAGCCTCTATCCGAAATAGTTTTAAGCATTTTGTGGCTTTCGTTGCTGTGCTATTTATTCCTATTTGTTTGATCGCTATTGAGCCCGATAATGGATCTGCTGCAGTGATTGCTTTTTCTTTAATCCCTGTGTTTATTGTCACTGCGGTAAGATTGCGTTATTGGCTTATTCCGTTGCTGTGTATTCTCTGTTTCGGAGGAGTGTTTGCTTATCGGCTTCCTTATGTACGCAATCGTTTACAGGTCTATTTACATCCAGAATTAGATATTAAAGGGAAAGGACATCAACCATATCAAGCAAAGATCGCAGCAGGATCTGGAAGACTTTTTGGTAAGGGGCCAGGGAAAGGATTGCAGAAGCTAACCTATCTTCCTGAGGCGCAGAATGATTATATTGCCGCTATTTATGCAGAAGAGTTTGGCTTTGTTGGAATGCTCCTATTGATTCTTCTATACATGGGATTTATTTATAGTGGGTATGTCATTGCCATGAAAGCTTCTCTTTTATCTGGAGCAACGCTCGCTATTTCCATCACAGTGATTATTGGAATGCAAGCTTTTATCAATTTAGGAGTGGTTTCTGGGTTGCTGCCCAGTAAGGGGGTAAATCTTCCTTTTTTTAGTCAGGGAGGATCTTCTCTCATTGCGAATATGTGTGGCATTGGATTGCTATTAAGGATATGTGATGAAGAAAATCAACAAGGTTGTATTGGCAGTTGGGGGAACGGGAGGGCACATCATCCCAGCGTTATCAGCCAGAGAGACTTTTATTAAGGAAAAGATAGAGGTATTACTTTTAGGGAATGGGTTGACTTCTTTTTTACAGAAGAAGTCAGATGTATTGTACTGTGATATTCCTGCTGGGTCACCATTTTCTTTTCGTATCAACAAAATGGTGTCAGGGGCTAAACGGCTGTATCAAGGCTATAGCGCAGCGCTTCAACAGATCTCTGCTTTTGCTCCAGATGTTGTTATAGGATTTGGGAGTTATCATTCTTTACCAGCCTTGCTTGCTTCTATGCGAAATAGAATCCCTCTTTTTCTGCATGAACAAAATATTGTCCCAGGGAAAGTCAATAAATTGTTTTCTCATTTTGCTAAAGGAGTGGGGGTGTCTTTTGCTGCTGCTAGCGAGCATTTTCGTTGTCGCGCGGAAGAGGTCTTTCTTCCTATTAGGGAGCCTTCTGAACCGATCGCTTTCCCTGGAGCATCCCCTGTAATTTGTGTTGTGGGAGGGTCTCAGGGTGCAAAAATTTTAAACGACGTTGTTCCTAGAGCTCTGGCTGACATTCGAGAAAATTATTCGGATGCCTACGTTTATCACATCGTAGGGCCTAAAGGAGATCAGCAGGCTGTTTCCCGTGTTTATCAGGATGCTGGAATTAATCATACAGTAACCTCTTTTGCTCACAATATGCTCGGAGTATTGCAAGCAAGTGATTTGGTGATTGGACGCTCGGGGGCGACGATTATTAATGAGTTGCTTTGGGTTCAGGTACCAGCAATACTTATTCCTTACCCAGGAGCCTACGGACATCAAGAAGCGAATGCAAAATTTTTTACGCAAACCGTAGGGGGAGGGAGTATGATTTTACAAAAGCATTTAACGGAAGAAAGTTTACGCAAGCAGGTTTTGCTTGCTTTAGATTCAGCAACTAGTGAAAATAGGCGCAAAGCCCTGCTAGCCGCTCAAAAGAAAAAATCCTTCAAATCATTATATCAGTTTATCTGCGAATCTCTATAGGCTCACAATGAAAAGCTTGTTTTACCACTTCATTGGCATTGGTGGGATTGGAATGAGTGCTTTGGCACACATCCTTCTTGACCGAGGGTATCGTGTGTCAGGGAGTGATCTCTTAGAAGGAGAAATAGTACGGACTTTAAAAAACAAGGACGCGAAATTTTTTCTAGGGCACAGAGAAGAACATATTCCAGAGGGAGCGGTAGTTGTATACGGCTCGGGAATTTCTCAGGAAAATCCAGAATTTTTATCTGCTAAAAATCGAGGACATCGGCTCATCCATAGAGCCGAGTTATTGGCAGAGCTTGCTAAAGACCAGATTTCTATCTTCGTGACAGGGAGCCATGGCAAGACAACAGTCTCTTCTTTAATCACCGCGATTTTACAAAAATTGGGAACAACACCTTCCTTTGCGATAGGCGGGTTGAATGGAGACGGAATAAATGGAGGCTCGGGATTCGAGTACTTCGTTGCAGAGGCTGATGAGAGCGATGGGTCTATTCAGCATTATTTACCAGAATTTTCTGTTATTACGAACATTGATGATGAGCATCTATCGAATTTTGGTGGAGACCGAGGGGCCCTGCTTGCTTCTTTGCAAGATTTTGCTTTTAGAACGCGGCGGAGTTGTTGGTACAACGGCGATTGCTCTCTGTTGCGCTCTTCCTTGAAGGGAAATACATTTGGATTTTCTTCCTCCTGCGATTTGCATATTCTATCTTATCGCCAGGAGGAATGGAGAGTATTCTTTACAGCGCAGTATCAAGGGATTCTCTATGAGGATGTAGAAGTTCAGTTAGCCGGTGAGCATAACGTGATGAATGCTGCTGCCGCTATGGGCATTGCTCTCTCTTTAGGAATAGATGAACTCACGATTAGGGATGCTTTGCGGGAATTTTCAGGGGTCCAACGAAGATTGCAAAGAAAAAATGTGTCGGAGACGTTTCTTTTCTTAGAAGATTACGCACACCATCCATCGGAGATTTCCTGCACACTGCAAGCTGTTCGTGCTGCTGTTGGACAAAGACGCGTTTTAGCCATTTGTCAGCCTCACCGGTTTTCTCGATTAAAAGAGTGTTGGGAGCGTTTCCCCTCAGCATTCAAATATGCTGATGAGGTGTTCTTAACAGAAGTATACGGAGCGGGAGAGAGAGAGGAAGAGGTTCCTTATCAGGAGCTTGCGCAGTCGATTAGTCGGGAGTCTTTAGTAAAGTGTACGTATGTTCCTTTCCAGGAATTGAAAAGGTTTTTAGAGCAGCGTATTCGTGTACATGATGTGTGTGTCTCTTTAGGCGCTGGTAATATTGTGACTTTAGGAGAGAGTTTACAAGATTTTGAGCCGAAGAAGCTGTCTTTAGGAATCCTCTGTGGGGGACGATCTTGTGAGCACGATATTTCTATTTTATCTGCAAAGAATATAGCGCGCCATCTTTCTTCGACTTTTTATGAGGTACAGGGATTCATAATTACCCGCGAAGGGTTATGGAAAAAGGTTTCCTTGCTAGAAGGGACTGAGGATTCTGAGAAGTCTATTTTCGATCCCGAGATAGCGATGCAGCTAGAGAGACTAGATGTAGTAGTTCCTATATTACACGGTCCTTATGGAGAAGATGGAGCTATACAGGGGTTTTTGGAGACGATTGGGAAGCCGTATACGGGACCTTCCGTTGTTTTTGCTGCGATAGGAATGAATAAGGTGCTTACTAAACGTTTTATGAGTGATCTAGGGATTCCTGTTGTTCCTTACTTACCTCTGACATTGACGGGCTGGAAGCAAGAGCCAGAGAAGTGTTTAGCCCAGATCATGAAGGCTTTTTCATTCCCGATGTTCGTAAAAGCTGCCCACTTAGGGTCCAGTATCGGGGTTTTTGAAGTGCATAATGCTCAGGAGTTGCGAGAAGCGATTCACGAAGCTTTTGTTCTGGATAACGATGTTTTTATAGAAGAGAGTCGCTTAGGTTGTAAGGAGATAGAAGTTTCTTTCTTGGGGGATGGCGCAGGAGTCTTTTTTGTAGCAGGAATGCACGAACGACGTGGAAGCGGAGGATTTATTGATTATTGCGAGAAATATGGGCTAAGCGGAAAGCCTAGTGCGCAGATTGTATTTGATGTAGATCTTTCTCAAGAGATGCAAGAACAGCTACTCGGAGCAGCAGAAAAAATTTATCGTTTATTACAAGGGAAGGGATCTTGTCGTATTGATTTTTTGGTGGATGATGAAGGGAGTTTTTGGCTTTCGGAAATTAATCCTATTCCTGGAACGACAGAGTCAAGTCCTTTTCTTACAGCATTTGTTCGCAAGGGGTGGAGTTGTGAACAAATTATTCATCAACTGGTGATAGATGGATTACAACGTTTTGATCACCGCCAACGCTTGATATCGCCATCTTTTGTAGATCAAGCGTTCGTTGTGCGGTAGCGCTCAAAATGGAGGAATTCCTTTTGAAGCCGTCAAGCTAATCGTGATGATGAGAGCAAGTACAGCCGTGGCATACGCCAGCTAGAGTGCGGACAATAACAGAGGGTTCTTCTTCAACACTGTTTTCAACAAATGGAGAGTCTTCCTCAAAATCTTCAGTAGAGGATGCTGTTGCATAGTCTAGAGACAGAGCTTCTTGATCTACAAGATTACCATTCTCTGGTTGAGCAAGCTCAACAAGGATTTTTTTCTGAAGTCTGGCGCCCACGCGTTTCAGAATGGTTCTTAATGCTTGTATAGTTTGTCCCTTTCTTCCGATAACTTTCCCCATGTCTTCAGAGGCCGTATGGATTTCCAGCTTAAGGGTTGCACTGGCTTTATCCTCGGATGATCGAATCTCTACGGAACTGGGATTGGTGACTAAATTTTTGACGATGTACGCTGCAAAATCTTCCATAAAATCCAATGTAAGTTGAGAAATAAATATCTTGATAAGAGGCTCTTTCCCAAGATTATGCGAAGAATATATGAAATTCTAAAAAAGCGTCAATATTTTCGCTTACAGGCCGTTATGGGCTAGTTTATGGTAATAATTTTTGAAGCCAGAAAGAGCTTTTTTTTACTTGCGTTTCAATAAAAGGTAGTCTTTGCAACGTAGATCATAAACCGCGGTTTCTTTTGGAGAAAAGGCTCCTTGGGCGAGCCCTCGTTGGTAATGTTGAATCCCGGACAAAAAAGAGTCTTTCCGAAACCGCAATAATCCTCCGGAAGCGAGACGAACTACAAACTCTCCTGGATAGTTATCTATTTGAGATAGGTCGATGATGCTTGGGGGATCTATCTGTAGATTGTCTATTAAGATTTTTATGATATCAAGCATGTGTCTGGGAAGCTGTGGTTGGGTAAGGGCTGCCTCAGGGACAAAGACCTCAGGAAGTTTGAATGAGTAAAAAAAGGGGAGCGACGGGAACACCTTCCCTTCTAATCCTATGAGTGTATGGGTTTTGTTCCCTAGAAAAGCTAAGGGGGGGGATACGGAATAGGCAATTGCTAGCCCTTTGTGATCAGGAACTTTTTCAATGGAAAGGAAGGAAAAAATGCCGAGGGAGTTCAAAAAGTGTTCTGCCGATTTAGTAGAAAACGTTTGTAGGTAAGCAGGTTTATCCGCAGAAAGTTGCAATAGCTCTGAAAAAAAAGGTTCTGGAAGATGAGGAGGTTCTATACAGGTAAGGAATAAAGTTTTGATAGGAGTTAAGGTTTGTTTGAAAGCCCAAAAATTAGGGAAGGTAATCCATAAGCTAATAGGCAAAAAAATTAGAACACTGACAAAGATGCACACAAAAGAATAGGAAAGAGAATACCTAGGCCCTTTAGCCGAAAGACAACGCCATATACGTGCTAAAAAAGAGAATCTACGGGAGGGCAAAATAACCTCGGAAACGCCTCTAGGAGAATCTAAAAAGAATTTCTTTTTTAGAGAGAAAAAAAGTCAGAAACCCTTATTTGAAAATAAAAGGTAGTCACTCCTTCCGTCAAGAATTTCATTGCGAGATTAAAAATAAGTTAGAGGGCCAACTATGGAATGGATAGCAAGAGAATACAAAAATATTTTCATAGTTTCTTTAAAAGGGGACTTAGATGCTGTGACAGTTCCTTCTTTAGAAGATTTTTTAACAAAAACTGTTGAGAAAGGACGTGTAAATATACTTCTAAATATGGAAAAAGTTTTTTATATGAGTAGCGCAGGGTTGCGCTTACTTCTTTCATTAGCAAAATTAACAAAAAATCGTAACGGCAAGCTTTGTATCTGTTGTCTTAGAGATGAAGTTGCTGATATCATCCGAGTCGCAGGATTGGATAAAGTCATTACCATCCGTAAAGCAGAACAAGAATCTTTTAGCGATTTTTAAACTATGCCTTTACCAGCTTCTTCGGGATCTACCACAGGATTCGCGGTATGTTTGGATCCTCAAAAAAGTTTTTCAAAAATGTTCAAGCGGACAGTGATTCTGTTGGCAGGCCCTACGGGATCAGGGAAAACGGCGGTTTCTTTGAAATTAGCTCCACTTATTGATGGAGAGATTATTTCCGTAGATTCTATGCAGGTGTATCAGGGAATGGATATTGGAACTGCAAAAGTTTCTTTGGCTACCCGTCAAGCAATTCCTCATCATTTGATCGATATTTGTCATGTTCAGGATCCTTTCAATGCTGTGGATTTCTATTACCATGCAATACAAGCCTGCCAAGATATTTTATCGCGTAATAAAGTCCCCATTCTTGTCGGAGGGACAGGATTTTATTTCCACACTTTTCTAGCCGGACCTCCGCAGGGACCTTCTCCTGATTTTGCATTGCGAGAGCAACTGACGCGAGAGGAGCAAGAGCGGGGTGTCGGTGCTCTTTATCAAGAATTAGAAGGGTTGGATCCAACTTATGCAGCAACCATCACCAAGCACGATAAGAATAAAATTATTCGTGCTTTGGAGATTATTCGAAAGACTGGGAACAAAGTTTCGAGTTATTCGTGGGAGTCTACTGTCAATGAATCGAAAGAGTACCATTGTCGAGGCTGGCTGCTGTCTCCGGATCCGGAATTATTGCGGAATAATATTTTAGAACGCTGCGATCAGATGCTAGAGGATGGACTTTTGTCTGAGGTGCGTGCTCTGCTGGCTTCGGGGATCAAAGAAAATACATCGGCATCACGAGCCATCGGATATAGGGAATGGATCGAATTTTTGGAACTAGGAAGTCCCAAAGAGTTGTTCGAAGAGACAAAACAGAAATTTATTACTAACACCTGGCGTTATACGAAAAAACAACGCACGTGGTTTAAACGCTATCCGTTATTTAGAGAGCTGAGCTCTAAGGGGAAAACTCTCGATGATCTTGCAAGAAAAATTGCTCAGGACTATTTCTCTTGTGGCTAGACTACGGAAGCAATCGGGCGATAAAAAGTGTCTCGTTCTACTGGGGTGAATCCCGCGCGGATAAGCATCGAGCGGATTTCTTGCTCAGAACTACGCACCTCCCATCCCGTGCATTTGTGCACACTTTCATCGAGAATAGTGCCCCCAAAATCATCGGCTCCATAGAACAGGCCTTGCAACCCCTCTTCTTTCCCTTCGCCGAACCACGATGCTGCAATGTGGTCAAAATTATCTAAAAAAATTCTTGCAATCGCAAGAATGCGGTAATAAAGGTTTGGAGATGCTTGCTGAGGGACGCGTCGGCCTAAAGCTGTATTGTTCGGCTTATAGCTCCAGGGGATGAAGCTAAAAAATCCCGGATTTTCATCTTGAGCATCACGAAGAGCTTGTAGGTGCAAAAGAATATCTTCTGCGCTCTCTAAATGTCCAAACATCATAGTTGCTGTCGAACGAAATCCCAGACGGTGTGCCAGTTTATGGAATTCTATCCAGCCGTTAGGCTGCATTTTCTTTGGAGATATCAATAAGCGAATTCTCTCGGATAAGATTTCTGCTCCTCCTCCTGGAATGGTGCGCTGCCCTGCATCCCAGAGCCGCATGAGAGCGGCTTCTGTTGAAATCCCAGAGACTTGAGCTGCATGGGAGATTTCTACTGCAGAAAAAAAATGAGGATGTAGAGAAGGGAACTCTTGTCTAGTAATCGAAACTAAAGTTTCTAAATAATCTATACCGATTTTGGGATGCACGCCACCTTGCAGTAATACTGTTTTAATCCCCATTTGAACATAGCGCTGCATTCGTTCGCGAAACGCATCAAACGAAAGAAGATATGCATCAGGAGATTTCGGTTTTCTGTAAAAGGCGCAAAATGAACAATCTATTTTACAAATATTGGTGTAATTAGGATTGGCATCTAAGACATAGGTAATAGTATTTTGAGGGTGACGGTTTTTACGTAACGCATCTGCACGGATTCGGAGCTCTTCCAAGGGGGAAAAGCAAAACAGACGAAGACCTTCTTGGAACGAAATTCTTTCTGGAGACTCCATAAAACCGTTGACGATAATGCATTGCCAGAGCAAACTTTGACTACCTATTGTTTTTTTTGTCAAGACTCACACTAACCAACAGTTATCATATGGATATTCCAGAACAGGGATCAAATACGCCAGAAGTAGAGCAAACAGTTTGCTGCAATCAGGAGACAGTAGAAGCGGATTGTGTTAAAGAAGAGTTGCCTGCCTCAGAGTCGTTGGCAGAAGTTGTGAATGTTCCATCGTGTGAGTCAATGGACTCTTTTGAGCAGATGGTTGCAGAAAAGGGCTCTGTTGAAGAAAAGATTGTGTTTGCTTTGGAGCAGATGGAATCTTTATTGAAGAACGCTGATCAGAGCAGTGATCTGAAATTATTCTGGAGTGTAAGAAAATTTTGTCTGCCATTGTTCCAGCAAATGGGAGATCCCGTTCAGCGAGCAAGCCTTTGGGGACGCTATACCGAATTGACAAGGGAGGGGCGCCATCTGAAGATCTTACAAGATGAAGAGGGAGCGTTCTTGGTCGGACAAATTGAGTTAGCTATCTCTTGTTTAGAATCAGATGTTAACGATTTCTTTGTAAAAACAGAAAAAGAGGAAATCTCTAAAGAGGATCGAGCTGCGCTAGAGATCCAAAGTTTAGCTGCTCATAAGGATTTTTATTTATCGACGCATGCAGATCTGCGGTGGCTGAGTAGTTTCTCTTCTAAAATTATCAATTTGAGAAAAGAGCTCATGAATATGAGTATGCGTATGCGACTCAAGAGCCAGTTTTTCCAGAAATTTTAGGGAACAAAGTCTTCCCTCGCAGAAAAGAGTTGACGGAGCAAGTCAGTGAGCTTTTTGCTCAAGATGTGGATGCTTTTGTTGAAAAATATTTTGCAAAAGCTTCTCGGGAATCTCTTAAAAAAACAGTCTTTTTCTTGAGAAAAGAAATCAAGAGACTGCAGCAGGCTGCAAAGTATCTTGCGATCTCTTCTTCAGTCTTTTCTTCAACACGATTACGGCTAAGTCAGTGTTGGGATCAACTGAAGGGCTTAGAAAAAGAAATTCGACAAGAGCAGAGTCGTTTAGCGGCTGCCTCTGCTGAAAATGTGAAAAAAGTTCAGGAGCGGCTAGATCAGGTAGAGGCTCTTTTGCAGGAGAATGCGGAGATCCAAAAGATTCGTAAGGAAATAGAGGAAATTTCTAAACAGATCCGAGGACTCTCTTTAGTTCATGACGACGTTGTTTTAGTGAAGGGCCGTATTCAAACTTTGTTGGGACAGATTCGAGAAAGGGAAGCTGTAGCCGAGAAAGAGAAGAAAGAACTGCAAGCAAAAGCCGAGCAGGCTAGGGCAGAAGCTATTCAGGCCTTGGAAGACGAAGTGCAAAGTTTCTGTGAGTCGTGTAAAGAGGGAGAGCTTCTAGAAGGTAGCAAAGAGCGTTGTCAGGAGTTGAAAGAGGCGGTGAAGAAGATGGCTCACCTTCCTTATTCAAAGAAAGTGGCTCTAGATAATCAAATTAATGCTGCGCAAAGAAGCATTCTTCAGCGGATGGAAGAGCAAATGTTAGCCTGCCCAGATGATAAAGAAAAAGTTTTAAATATGCGGCAGGTTCTGGAACAGCGGATGCTGCGACGGAAAGAGCTTAAAGCTAAACTGGAGTGTGATAAGAAGTTATTGGGAGGCTCTGGTCTCGACTTCTACAGTACAGTGCTATGGTAGAGGAAGATCGGAGAGCGCTTGAAGAACTAGATGCCGCGATTATCGAGCTGAAAAAGCAAATTCAGCAGTTCGTTTAAAAGCGAGTGTAGTTGATTAAGAAAATAGTCAAAAGGTGTAAAGCCTTTTGACTATTTTTTTTTGAAGCGTTTTAAAGAGTAGAAAACTTAGGACTAGAAAACATCTAGGTATACGGCGTATCCTAAAGGGGCTCGATTTGTTCTTACAAAGAGCAAACGAAAAATAGTTGCGAGAAGCTAAGCCTTGAACGGAAGAACTCTGTCTCATAAGGATGAAATGGGAATCCAAAATGAATTCCTATGAGGATATTAGTTAGTACGTGTTGATTGTCTTTTTAAGAGGGCTCTTTTCAAGGTAGGTAATCTCGCTAAAAGAAAGAGATGATTTTTGATAAAGAATGTCCACGAGAGCTTGGGCTAAAGGGGATTTTTCTCTCTAGAAAAAAAGCTCGACCTTATCTTGGATAATCGGGTATTCTCAGGCCAGTTTTATGGATTCGTATTATTTAAATTTATTGAAGGTAATTGTTGGAGCTATTGATAACAAAAAAGGCCGTAACCCCGTTGTTTTAGATGTTCAGGGGATTTCCCAGCTAACAGATTATTTTATTTTTGCTGAAGGAAATGTTGGGGTTCACGTTAAGGCTATAGCTGATACAATTATAGAGGAGTTAAAAAAACTAAAAGTCTATCCATTAAATGTGGAAGGACTTAGTCATAGTGATTGGGTTGTTATTGATTACGGATTTATAGTCGTCCATTTATTTGTTTCTTCGGTGCGAGAGCAGTATTGCTTAGAAGAATTATGGAAAGATGGCGCAATCATTACATCTGATTGTCTAGCTTCTTAAAGGAGAAAGTATGAACAAAAAACGTGTAGTCGTTACGGGAATGGGGATAGTCTCCTGCCTAGGGAATGAAGTAGAAGCTTTCTATGATAGCCTATTGGCAGGGGTTAGCGGAGTGCGAACGATCACATCTTTCCCCTGCGACGATTACGCTACGCGTTTTGCTGGCTGGATAGAAGAATTTAACCCAGAACCTTATTTAGATAAAAAACAGGCGAGACGAGTTGATCCTTTTATTACATATGCAGTTGTAGCTGCAAAGAAAGCGATAGCTATGTCCCGGTGGGACCAAGAGTCTCTCCCTGCAGATCCGCATCGTTGTGGGGTGATTATTGGTTCTGGGATGGGGGGGCTGCGCACTCTTGATGAAGGGATCGAAAAACTTTCGGCGGGGAATCGGAAATTATCTCCGTTTTTTATTCCTTATATCATTACAAATATGGCTCCTGCTCTGATCGCTATGGATTATGGTTTGATGGGGCCAAACTATTCTATTTCAACAGCTTGCGCAACAGCTAATTACTGTATTGATGCAGCTTACCAGCACCTCGTTGAAGGACGTGCGGATGTGATCGTTTGTGGAGGGACGGAAGCTGCCATTAATCGTGTTGGCTTGGCTGGATTTATTGCGAATCGTGCATTATCAGAAAGAAATGATGCTCCTGAACAAGCATCCCGTCCTTGGGACCGAGATCGGGATGGTTTTGTCTTGGGAGAGGGAGCTGGTATTTTGGTTTTGGAGACCCTGGACAATGCTCTGAAGAGAGGGGCTCCTATTTTTGCCGAAGTGCTTGGGACTTACACGACTTGCGATGCTTTTCATATTACCGCTCCCAGGGATGATGGAGAAGGAATCACAGCGTGCGTGCTAGGAGCTTTGAACAAGGCTGGGATCCCTAAAGAGCGAGTAAATTATATTAATGCACACGGGACCTCCACTCCGTTGGGGGATCTGTCAGAGGTATTGGCTTTGAAAAAGGCCTTTGGAAGCCATATCAAAAACTTGCGAATGAATTCGACTAAGTCTTTGATAGGGCATTGCTTGGGAGCTGCTGGAGGAGTGGAAGCTGTTGCGACTATTCAAGCCATCCAGACTGGGAAGTTACACCCAACAATCAATATAGAAAATCCGATAGCAGAAATAGAAGATTTTGATGTGGTTGCAAACACAGCCCAAGATTGGGATGTGGATGTGGCGATGTCCAATTCTTTTGGTTTCGGCGGACACAATTCAACGATATTATTTTCGAGGTATGAACCTTCACTATGATGAAAACTAAGCACGAATATTCTTTTGGCGTTATTCCTATCAGATTTTTTGGTACTCCGGATAAAAGTACTTTAAAGGCTTGTTTTATCTGCCATACAGATGGAAAACATTGGGGTTTCCCTAAAGGGCATGCTGAGGAAAAAGAAGGTCCTCAGGAAGCTGCAGAACGAGAACTTGTTGAAGAGACTGGTCTAGGAATTGTTAGTTTTTTCCCAAAAATATTTGTGGAAAATTATTCCTTTAACGACAAAGAAGAAGTCTTTGTGCGTAAAGAAGTAACGTACTTTATTGCAGAAGTCAAGGGAGAGGTGCATGCGGATCCGAATGAAATTTGTGATGTGCAGTGGCTGAGCTTGCAAGAAGGTTTGCGTCTTTTAAATTTCCCAGAAATTCGTAATATTGTTACGGAAGCGGATAAATTTGTGCAGAGCTATTTATTTGCTTCGTAAAGTTCCCTAGGATGAAAAAACTTGGTTGGGAAGGCTGTTGTGGGATTTCTCACAACAGCCTTTTCCTTTTTTACATGAACAGATTGCAATAATCTTCATGAGCTAGCCGAATCACTTTTTGGGCCTCTTTTTTCCCATATAGGCCTACGATCTCAATTTTAGCCGGTTTGGCTTGAATTAAGCTCTCTGGAGTGGCTTTATAAGTTAAAAAATAGTGTTGAATCATGTCTAAAACAGTGCCAGGACAGTCGGAGATGTCTTCTAAAGCGCCATAGACTAGATCATCCTCTAGAACAGCAATGATTTTATCGTCAGCCTCTCCGGAATCCAAAATACGAATGCCTCCAATAGGGCGCGCTTGCAAAAGGATATTTCCGTGGGTGATGTTCTTTTCTGTTAACACGCAAACATCAAGAGGGTCTCCATCGCCTTTGATGTTTTCTCGATTACTTTGTTGGCCACTATAAGCTCCAGAAAGATCGCCACAATAGGTTTTAGGAAGAAGACCGTATAAGCAAGGACAAAAGTTAGAAAATTTTTGCGGACGGTCGACTTTTAGTAAACCGCTCTCCTTGTCTAGTTCAAATTTAACCGAGTCCTGAGGAGTGATTTCTATATAACAACAAAGAGACTCGTAATCATCGCGCGTCAGTACGGGCCCATGCCAAGGATGGACTATGGATACAGGTGTTTTAGACATGAGATAACCCTCTATTAAAGTGTTTTGGTAGTAATTATCCTGTGCTAACAGCTTATTCGTCCAATAGTTTTAGCATTCTGATTATAGGACAAAGTTTTATTTTGAATGGGAGGCCCTTTCTTTTTGCTTTTATTTTTGTCATCATGAAGAATATTGAAAAGTTCCTTTCAACAACCCTTTCAGAAGGGTTTTTTTTGTAAAACAAGAGCTTCTGTACTGCAGAATGCTATAAGCTGGACATAGAATATGAAATACTCTTTGCTAATCGAAGACCTTCATATTGAAGGATATGAACAGGTTTTGAAAATTAGCTGTGATGCTGTGCAGCTGGTTGCTGTGATCGCTATTCACCAGACAAAAGTAGGGCCTGCTTTAGGGGGAATTCGAGCTTGCGCTTATTCTAATTTCGATGAGGGGTTACAAGATGCTTTGCGTTTGTCAAAAGCAATGACATACAAAGCCCTTTTAAGCAACACAGGAACTGGCGGAGGGAAAAGCGTTATTCTTCTACCACAAGGACTTTCTAGTCCTACAGAAGGTATGTTACGGGCATTTGGTCAGGCTGTGGATTCTTTGCAAGGGATGTATATCGCCGCTGAAGATGTGGGAGTCTCGGTTCAGGATGTCTCGATTATTCATGAGGAAACTCCTTATGTTTGTGGTCTAGAATCGATAAGTGGAGATCCTTCTATCTATACAGCACACGGCGTATTTTTATGTATCCAAGAGACTGTAGATTACCTTTGGAAAGAGAGCCTGAGAGGAAAGCGGATCGCTGTGCAGGGGCTGGGAGCTGTTGGACGCAAGCTGGTTCATGAATTGTTTTTTGCTGGAGCGAATGTAATTGTTTATGACACCAGGAAAGATCTTCTTGACGAAATCGTCACTTTGTATGGGGCGCAAGTAGATGAAGATATTCTTTCCTCAGATTGCGACATTTTGTGTCCATGTGCTTTAGGAGGAGTTATTCATACTGGCAACGTCCCGCAGCTTCGATGTCGAGCTATTGTTGGAGCCGCCAATAATCAGTTAGAAAATGCTTCTATAGGGCAGGAATTAGCGTCTCGAGGTATCCTGTATGCACCGGACTATCTAGTGAATGCTGGAGGCTTATTGAATGTTGCTAGTTCGGTTGGACAAAAATATGCGCCTAAAGAAGTGTTGGGGAAAGTAGAAAACCTTCCAAAAACCCTCAGAAGATTGTACGACCAAAGTGCCCAAGAGAATCTTGATACAGTGACACTTGCTAACGCTATAGTTGAAGAGCGTTTAGCTGCGTATTCTTAGGCAAGAAAGGAGGCTCTTCAAGAAAGTCTGAGTTTGAAGCAGGCAGGAGACGAAGTCTGTAGAGGGTTTCCAAGATGGTACTGTGCATCCGTTCGTTGGCAGAAGCAAGAATTAAAGGATGTTTTTCCAAATACAAATTGGGGTTAGAAAAGGTAAGAGGAGTTCCGGAGATATCGGTAACGAGGCCTCCGGCTTCTTCTATAAGAAACACCCCAGGAGCATGGTCTCTATAATGGGCTCTTGGGGGGGAATAGGGAATACGAATAAAAAAGTCTACCGTATTATCTGCAACCCAGGCGTATTTGCATTGGCTGTCCGCACGAATCGGCTGAGGATTCCAGGGGAGATGTTTGCTTAGGATATGAGTAGTTAAATGCTGGTGGTTCCTAGCTGAAAGAGAAGCTTCACAGAATTTACAGGCAGGACGGAAGTCTTCATGGAGAGAGAAAGGAAAAGAATGAGAGGGATTACAGATCATGAGCCCTTCACCTTTCGCGGCTGAATAAATTTTAAAAGATCCGCCTTTTGATGTAGGACAGGCAATGACAGAAAGAACAGGAGTGTGTTCATAAAACAAAGAAAGAGCAACAGCAAAACAACGTTGTTTGATGAATCCTGTGGTGCCATCGATAGGATCTGTTAACCAAAATAGGGATGAGCGGGAGTTGTCTGGAGAGAGCGCGTGATAAAGATCTTGGGAAGAAACTTTCGGATCCAGCTGTTTGGCAAAGTGTATAATTTGAGGAATTTTGTCGTGATCTGTAGCGGGATTGAGAGTTTCTTCCCCGACCAAAGGGATATGCGGAAATAAAGAGGTGAGTTTCTGATAAAAATAATATTGGATTGCGTAGTCAGCGGGAGTAACGTATGTCTGATCAGGCTTTTTCCAGGAAGGAATGAATTTGTGCGCTTTTCGATAACGCATAAGTGATAGCATAGCCTGCATGACAACGGTTTCTGCAGCTTTTTGACAGTCGATGAGAAGGGGGAACATAAGCTTTTCCGCTGTTTGAAAGAGACAACGATCACTCTTTATGGAAAGGGATTGTTGCTTTATTGAGGGGGACATCCTAACCAGAGAGAAGGTTTCTTATCAAGAGTGGAGCTGTTAAAGGATTGCATAAATAACTTGTATTTTTGTAAAGATTATTAACGAAAAATACGATTTTTCGATATTTTTTTGATAATAAATGAAAAGAATAGTTCTTTTCAGAATGAAAACCTGTTAATTTGGATAGGGAAATATTGCACTCCTTTGTGCATAAATAATTTTAATATAACCAAGAGGAAGTATGAGGATAGGGTTTTGGCGCAGGCTGTATGAGGTGATTTATTCTTTTCTCGTCGGATGTGCTTTAAAACTTCGCTATCGTGTATCGGTTGACGGATTAGAGGCAATCAGTCCGAATCCTCAGAAAGGAGCCTTGTTTCTTTCCAACCATGTAGCGGAAATAGACCCTGTCATTTTAGAGCACGTATTTTGGTTGAAGTTTCACGTGCGGCCTATGGCAGTAGATTATTTATTTAATAATCCAGTGGTTAAATGGTTTCTTGATTCTGTAAGAGCCATCCCTGTGCCTTCTGTTGTCCCGGGAAGGGATGATAAGCGTTTGCTTGAAAGGATGGAGCGTTTTTATGAATGCGCAACCCAAGCACTAGATAACAAGGAAAGTCTGCTTCTTTATCCATCAGGAAGATTATCCAGAAATGGTAAGGAAGAGATTGTGAATCAACATTCTGCTTATGCTATTTTGCATAGAGCCAAGGAATGTGATGTATTCTTAATTAAGATTACAGGGCTTTGGGGGAGTTCTTTCTCGCGGTATAAAACAGGAAACACGCCAAAGTTAGGCAAAGTGTTCAAACAGGCTGCAAAGGCGTTGTTGTGTCGTGGGATTTTTTTCATGCCTAAACGCGAGGTGCGAGTTTCGGTTTGCGCCGCGGATTACTCGGTATTGAAGCAGTTTCAGACAAAACAGGAATTGAATACGTTCCTCTCGGATTGGTTTAATCAAGAGGGTGGGGAGACTCCTTTAGAGGTCCCCTACGCATAGGTAAAAGATGCGAGATAATAGGAATACAGCTAAACGTAAACGAGGGAAATTACGATCAGAAAAAACGGTTTTGCGTAGCTTTTTGAAGCTTTGTGCAGAGATGACTACTGCAACTGTTTTCTGGGACGAACAACTAGGTAAGCTCTCCTATAATCAGGTGTATAAGGCAGTTTGTGCCTTAGCCACACGTTTAACTAAATATCCCGATAAGCATATCGGAATTATGATGCCAGCATCAGCGGGGGCTTACATTGCCTACTTTGCTACGTTACTCTCTGGGAAGATCCCCGTGATGATTAACTGGAGCCAGGGGATGCGGGAAGTAACAGCTTGTGCGAACCTAGTTGGAGTAACACATGTGATTACTGCCAAGCCTCTGCTACAAAAATTGGCGCAGACTCATGGAGAGAACGCAGAGTATCCGTTCTCGTTAATTTTTCTAGATGAAGTTCGTAAGGAATTAACTTTTCTAGATAAATGTCGAGTGGGGCTCTGTATGTCCATGCCGTTTGAATGGATGATGCGGTGGTTCGGTGTGTTTGATAAAACCCCTGAAGATGTTGGGGTGATTCTTTTCACATCAGGGACAGAGAAACTTCCTAAAGGAGTGCCTCTTACTAACGCTTCATTACTTGCTAATCAAAAAGCCTGTTTCGATTTCTTCTCTCCCAAAGAAGACGATGTCATGATGTCGTTCCTTCCACCATTTCATGCTTATGGGTTTAATTCTTGCACTCTGTTCCCGCTTCTTTCTGGAGTGCCTGTTGTTTTTGCTTACAACCCCTTGTATGCAAAAAAAATAGTGGAGATGGTTGACGAGGCTAAAGTTACCTTGCTAGGAAGCACGCCGGTCTTTTTTAGCTACATTCTGGCTGCAGCTAAAAAAAGTGAAACATCGTTGCCTTCTTTGCGATTCGTTGTCATTGGGGGAGATGTTTTCAAACATTCTTTATATCAAGAAGCGCTAAAAACATTCCCACATGTACAGTTGCGTCAGGGATATGGAACCACAGAATGTTCTCCGGTCATTACCATTAATACGGTAAATAGCCCGAAACATGAATCTTGTGTAGGTATTCCGGTTAGAGGAATGGAAGTATTAATTGTTTCTGAAGAGACAAAAGTCCCTGTCTCTACGGGTGTTACGGGACTTGTGCTTACTCGAGGTACTTCGTTATTCAAGGGATATCTTGGAGAAGATTTTGGGCACGGGTTTATAGAGTTGGCAGGAGAAACTTGGTATGTAACCGGGGACTTAGGGTATGTAGATCGCCACGGGGAGTTATTCTTGAAAGGACGATTGAGTCGTTTCGTGAAGATCGGTGCAGAAATGATTAGTCTCGAAGCAATGGAAAGTATCTTGATAGAAGGCTGTGGACAAAACGAAGCGGAGCATCCCTTAGTTGTATGTGGCCTTCCAGGAGAAAAGGAACGGTTATGTCTGTTTACTACATTCCCTACCTCGATTCAGGAAGTAAATGATATTCTGAAAAACTCAAAAACAAGTAATTTGCTAAAAATTTCTTATCACCATCAAGTAAGCGCCATCCCTATGTTGGGGACAGGGAAGCCGGATTATTGCTCGTTAAACGCTTTAGCAAAACGGTTGTTTAGCGAATAGGGATTGCTCTTTAAATAATTATAGCTGTGAGGAATATTCGTTTTGAAAGAGTCTTTCCCTATTGATTTTATTACCAACGACTTCCTTGGCTTTTCTCGTTTAGAGAGCTTGTCAGAGGCTATTGAAGACCGCTATCATAGCTATTGCAGGAGGGAGCCTAGCGCGCGTCTGGGATATGGTGGGTCGCGTGCTATTTTAGGCCCCTCTACATTGTTGCAAGAGCTAGAGCAAGGGATCGCTCACTTTCATGGTGTTCCTGAGGCCCTTGTTTTACCCAGTGGTTTTGTTGCAAATACCGCGGTTTGTGCTCATCTGGCTTCGGCCGCGGATTATGTTTTGTGGGATGAACAGGTTCATATTTCAGTTTCCTATAATGTCTCCCTGTTTCTGCCAAATAAACACCAGAGTTTCCGTCATAATGATCTGAATCATCTGGAATCTTTACTCGCATCTTGTCAGAGGCAGGGGTTCAAGAAAGTATTCATTCTTGCCAGTTCCGTCTATTCCTTTAAGGGATCGTTTGCTCCTTTAGAGCAAATGATCTTTTTGTCACAAAAGTATCACGCTCAGTTAATCATCGATGAAGCGCACGCTGTTGGACTATTTGGAGAATCCGGTAAGGGATTATGTTCCTTGGTAGGATATGAGAATGTTTATGCTGTTCTTGTTACCTTTGGTAAAGCTTTGGGGGTCGTTGGAGCTGCTCTTCTATCTTCCTGCGATAAGAAACGGGATTTTATGAAAGAACCTATGGTGAGTCTTTCTACAGGGCTGCCCCCTCATACGTTAGTTTCTATACAAGTTGCTTATGATTTTCTCTCGAAAGAAGGAGAGACTGCACGAGTTCAATTACAACGGATTCGAGAGTATTTTGCTCAAAAGGTTCCTTCGGCTGCGCCAGGATTTGTGCAACCTCTTTCTCTCCCAGGAGTGTCTTCTCAGGACCTGTATCAGCGGTTAACTGCGTCTGGGGTACGAGTGGGGAGGTCAAAAGAGATTTTACGAGCTAATTTACATGCTTTTAATACCGAAGAGGAAGTGGACTTTTTAGTTTCTTTGCTTTTAGGAATGGCTGATCAGAAGAATGTGCTAACCGGATCTATATCTACGATGCAGCGCACTTTAGAAGATAACTTTGCAGCCGCAAATGCATCCTGAAGCTGTTTATTGGCTGTAAGAATGTGGCGTGTTTTGATTAAAAATTGATAATGAAAAAGGTCTTTGACTTTAAAATGGCCACAAGGAGATACGTCCATAAGAGCTGCTTGGGGGTCCAGATTTTGCTTGATTAGTGCATGCACCCGTTGAGCCTCGTTTAAAGTATATGCAGCGCATTTCCCGAGAAAAATACAACGGATTAATCTGGTAAAAGGTGGGTAATTACACGCCTTTCTTCCTAAAATTTCTTCCCTGTAAAAAGAAGGAAAATCTTGAGCTAAAGCGTGTGCTATCGTGGAGTTTTGAGGAAGAAATGTTTGAATCAAAACTTCTCCAGGGAGATAGCTACGCCCAGAGCGTCCCGTTACTTGTGTAATGAGTTGAAAGACTTGTTCTGCTGCGCGAAAATCAGGGATGTATAAGCCTGAGTCCCCGCTTAACACAACGGAAAGAGTGACTGCAGGGAAATGCATTCCTTTCGCAATCATTTGTGTTCCGATAAGAATATCTGCCTTCCCTGTCGCGAATTGTTTGATTAAAGAATCGTGACTTCCTCGAAAGCGAGTGGTGTCAGAGTCGAGGCGTATAGTGCGGGCTGTTGGGAAAAATTCTTGAAGAAGAGCTTCTATTTTTTCTGTTCCAGCGCCTCGATATTGTAGAGTCATAGTTCCGTGGCATTGAGGACATGTGGTAATAGGCTTAGATAGTCTGGTGTTGCAAAGATGACATAGGAGAATTTGCTCGTTTTTATGAAAGGTGAGGATCATATCACAATGAGGGCACTTCAAGGTATATTTGCAGGAAGAGCAGGATACGTTGGTATGAAAGCCTCGGCGATTAAAGAAAATAATCGTTTGTTCTCCTACTGCTAAACGTTGCTCAATGCTCCGAATGACCGTTGGGGAGAAAAGAAGTTTTTTTCGTGTTTTTTCTCTCTCCTTATTCATATCGATAAGGGAAACTTTGGTGGGAACGGATGTGGAAGCGCGTTTAGAAAGAACGGAAAGGGTATATTTTTTAGCTAGTGCATTGGTATAACTTTCTAAACTCGGAGTGGCGCTGCCAAGAATGACTGTGGCATTTGTGAATTTCCCTCGCATGACGGCGACATCTCGTGCTTGATAAAAAGGGGGTAGGTCACTCTGTTTATAGGCTCCGTCATGCTCCTCATCAACAATGATCAACCCGAGATTCTGCATAGGACAAAAAATAGCAGAACGCGGGCCTATGATGATATTAATTAATCCTCGAGAGGCCTTATGCCAGGTTTGAGTGCGCTCGCTATTGCTTAACTTGTAATGAAGCACCCCCACTTCGGAACCGAAGTGCATTTTAAAAAAGGAAAGAGTTTGAATCGTTAAAGTAACCTCGGGAACGAGAAGAATGACGCTTTTCCCTAAAGCCCTAGCTTTACGAATGGCTTGCAGATAGACTTCTGTTTTTCCACTCCCAGTCACTCCGAATAATAGGCATGTTTGAAACTGCGCGGTAACCAGTGATTGGGAGATTGTGTCAACCGCTGCTTGTTGCTCTGGAGTCAGCGTTGGCGATTCTGGAAGAAAGTAGTGCAGTTGTTCATCTTGAATTTCCAAACTAGCAGAGTCCACAATGCGGATGAAACCTTGTTTGACTAATGCTTCTAAAGTCTTGTTAGAGGAAGAGGTTTTCTTTATCAGTTCGGGGGGGGTGAGTGGACCTGTTGTTTTGAGTAATTTACGAAGTACGGCAACTTGAAGAGGATCTTTTAGAGATTTTACAATTTCTTGAGTGCGCTCAGCATTTTGCCCTAAGAACACGTTGTTTTGATGTTTGGTCGAGAGCGTCTGTGCATATACTGTAGGGAGGAATAGCGATAGAGTACTTCCTAAAGGACAAAAGTAGTATTGACTGATCCAGAAAACTAAATCAATGAGATCCTTAGAAAGGATGATTCCTTCATAACTGATGTCTATAATGGGTTGAATGACATCCACAAAATCTGAGGAGTCTTTGATTTTGAGAACAACAGCAAATTTGTATTTGTCCTGGGGAAGCTTTCTTTGCAGAGGAACCTTAACAACAGATCCCACAGCTACTCGGTTTTCCAATTCAGCAGGAATGCCATAGTCTAGGATTTTATTGATGTTCGCGCTGACTAAGACTTCTGCATAGAAGCGGAAAGATTGGTTAGTAGAGTCCATAAATCTCTTTTTAATTCTGAATCGTTTTCGTACTGGTAAGAGGAATAAATGGGTATGCAGGTTATTTTATCTTGCAAAATAGGATCGTGGTATTTGATTTGTGCGTGTTTATACCCGATTCTGGGTAAGGGAGCCAAACAAAAAGGATGGGAGAATTGGCTAAAATCAGACAAAGTTGTCTGATGAAAAAGAACAAGACGGGAAGGGAAAAGTTTTTGAGAGAGAATCTTAGCCAATCGATTAAAAAAAAGAATGTCATGTTCTTGAGTTTCATGGACAAAGATCCCGCAAGAGGCTCGTGCGGGTCGCTGCACATACTGTTTCAAGGCAGGATAATTCTCTTTTAGAAGCTCTTCATGAGAAAGTCCGGGATAAATAGGAACACAGGCCCATGTGTGACTAGTTTCTTTAGGCTGTTGAGAGACCGGCGGGATAACCAGAGTGGTAGAGGGTTTCTTTGGTTCTTGGGGAGGAGAAGAGGGGGGTACAGTAGAGTGATCGGGGGGAAGTTCGGTAGGTGGAGCTAAGTTGTCCTTCAAGTTAAGCGGTTCTTCTGGAAAATATAGTGGCACCAGTGTAGACGTGGCTGGGTAGGCCTTTTCCGTATAGCGATGAAAAATTTCTTGAAAAACAGCAAGTGCGTGCATGGCGTGTCGACTAAGTGCCCAGGTGGCAAGTGGGCTTTTGTTCCAGAGAGATAAGGGTATCAGCCCAGATGAATTCATTGCAATCTACGCATCACTATTGTCATATTAAAGGCTAAGAAAGCAATTCCTTACACGTAAACAAAGAGAAAACATTATGAGAAACTGGTTATTGGGGAGTCTGCTTATTTTCTGTATGTCTGCAACAGCTCCTTGTTTTGCAGCCAAGCGGCGTGCCGCAAGTTCGGAGAAAATAGGCAAGATTGCAGAGACTGGCATTCATTGGCTGCCTTATCGAGAGGCTCTCAATAAGGCTCAGAAAGAAGACAAATTTGTAGCATTATTTTTTACAGGCTCCGATTGGTGTATCTGGTGCATGAGGATGCAAGAGCAAATTTTAACAACTGCGGCTTTTGTTGATTTTGCTAAGCAACATCTTTGTATGGTGGAGGTGGATTTCCCTCACAACGGGCAGCAAAGCCCAGAGCAAAAAGAGCAGAATCGTCAGTTAAAAAACCTGTATCAAGTAGAGGGATTCCCTACTCTTGTCTTGCTAGATGCTCAAGGTAGAGAAGTAGCAAAACTAGGCTTTGAGCATGGAGGAGGCGAAGCTTATGTTCACCGATTAAAGAAAGTATTGCGTCTCTCTTAAATCTCTAAAAAAGAGTCTTTTTTTTACAAAAATAAAGGAAGAGAAAACGGAAAAGTTTTCTCTTCCCAATTCAGAGGAAGAAAGCTTCTTATCCTCTCTTCAAAAATTCTCAGGTTTGATGTAGCATGGGTCTACTTAGGACCTTTAGGGTTGTCATAAGAAGAAAAACATTGCTACCATTTTTTTAGCCAAAGGACGGTTGATGTCTGCAGAAGTTGAGTATTTGCGACACGAAGATTATTTGTTCAGAACCAACAAGTTAAAAGAAATCAGAGATTTAGGAATAAATCCTTACCCTTATCAATACACAAACTGTGTTGGGGTGCAGGAAATTCGTGATCGGGTTGCAGATACTGCATTAGGCGATAGCGAAGCAGCTTTTCGAAAAGAGACTCCTAAGGTGCGATTCGCAGGAAGACTCGTTCTTTTTCGTTCTATGGGGAAAAATGCTTTCGGGCAAATTCTCGATAATAACGCTAAAATTCAAGTTATGTTTAATCGAGAATTTTCTCAGGTAGAGGGATTATCCTCGGAAGCAGAGATCTCTCCGCTGAAATTTATTGAGAAGAAGCTGGACCTAGGGGATATTTTAGGCATAGAAGGTTATCTCTTTTTTACGCACTCGGGAGAGCTAACCGTTCTTGTCGAAACTGTGACGTTACTGTGTAAATCCTTAATTTCTCTCCCTGATAAACATGCAGGATTGGCGGATAAGGAAATCCGTTATCGTAAACGTTGGGCAGATCTCATTTCATCAGAGGAAGTTCGCACCACATTTTTAGCGAGAAGTCGGATTCTTAAGTTGATTCGTGAATATATGGATCAGCAGGGCTTTTTAGAAGTGGAAACTCCTATTCTTCAAACAATCTACGGAGGGGCAGAAGCAACGCCTTTTGTTACCACATTAAAAGCCTTACATGCAGAAATGTTTCTAAGAATCTCTCTAGAAATTGCATTAAAAAAAATCCTGGTAGGCGGGGTGCCGCGTATTTATGAAATTGGCAAGGTATTTCGTAATGAGGGTATCGATAGAACGCACAATCCAGAGTTCACCATGATCGAGGCTTATGCTGCGTATTGGGATTATAATGAAGTGATGAACTATGTGGAAAACCTTGTTGAGTATATTGTGCGAGCTTTAAACAATGGGGATACTAAAGTATCGTACTCCCATTTGAAATCTGGCCCTCAAATTGTGGATTTCAAAGCTCCTTGGATCCGTATGACTATGAAGGAAAGTATTTCGGTATACGGAGGCGTTGATGTCGATCTGTATTCAGATCAGGAATTGCGCAATATTCTGAAAAAGGAAACATCTCTTCCAGAAAAAACCTACATTTCTGCTACCAGAGGAGAAATGATAGCGTTATTGTTTGATGAGCTTGTTTGTGACAAGCTTATTGCGCCGCATCACATCACGGACCACCCATTAGAAACCACGCCTCTTTGCAAGACACTGCGTTCCGGAGATGAAACTCTAGTGGAAAGATTTGAGAGCTTCTGTTTAGGGAAGGAACTCTGCAATGCGTATTCAGAGCTTAATGATCCTTTGCAACAACGAAAATTGTTAGAAGAGCAAATGCAGAAAAAAGCTTTGAATCCTGATAGTGAGTACCATCCTATAGATGAAGAATTTTTGGAAGCTCTCTGTCAAGGAATGCCGCCAGCAGGAGGATTCGGAATAGGAATAGATCGGTTAGTTATGATGCTAACAGATGCTGCATCTATTCGAGATGTTCTATATTTCCCTGTTATGCGGCGTATAGAAACCAAACAAGACTAAATTTTCTTTACCCTTATCCCGGTTTTGCCATCTTCAAGGGCAAAACCGCGGGATAAGATCTCGTCTCGAATCCTGTCTGCTTCTTGCCAATTTTTAATTTTTCTAGCAGCTTCTCTTTTTTCTACAAGAAGTAGTACATCTTCAGGAATATCCTGTTGGGAAAAAGGCAAAACTCCTAGCACTTGGTCTATTCGTCTCAATAAGGAAAGAATATATTGCGCATCTTGTTTAGAAAATATGCAAGGAGCCGTTGCCTCTTGCGCAGCTTGGCGGTCAATCATTCCATTGATTTTTCGAACAAAATCGAATAAGGCTGCTAGAGCAGAGGAAATATTTAAGTCGTTCGTAATGGAAGCAACAAAAATTTCTAAAAATTCTTGGCAGGAGGCTCCTACTTCCGGATGAATGCTGTCCTCTAGATAAGAAGGATCCTCTAGTCTACTAATGAAATCCCTCAGGCGCTTAAGAGCTTGGCGGGAGGCTTGTAATCCTTCTTGAGTGAAATTTAGTTGGGTTCTGTAGTGTCCTTGCAGCAAGAGATAACGCACTTCTGCCCCAGAAAATCCTTGGTGCAGCAGATCTCTCAACGTGAAAAAATTTCCTAAGCTTTTAGACATTTTTTTCCCATCAACGAGAAGATGGTGGGAGTGCAGCCAATAACGAACGAAAGGTTTATGTGATAATGATTCGGATTGCGCAATCTCATTCTCATGATGAGGGAAGATATTGTCTATGCCTCCAGCATGAATATCCAAGGACTGACCAAGAAGAGACCTAGACATGATGGAGCACTCTAAATGCCAGCCGGGGCGTCCTTTTCCAAAAGGGCTGTCCCAGAAAATTTCTCCGTCCCTAGCAGGGTCGTAAGCTTTCCATAAAACGAAATCGCATAAGTTATCCTTATCATATTCATCTGTATCTACGCGAGAAGTCTGCCGCAATTCTTCCAAGTTCAGGTGCGATAGAGCTCCGTAATTCGGAAACTGGCTAATGGAAAAATAAACAGACTGGTCCTGCCCCACATAAGCAACTCCTTGATCGATAAGTTGTTGGATAGCTTCTATCATTTGGGAGATGTAATGGGTAGCATGGGGACAAGCATCCGCTTTTAAAATATGCAAGGTTTCTAAATCAGCAAAAAATGCATCAATATAGGGTTGGCAATATTGTTCAAGGGAACAGCCTTTCTTACGAGCACCAGCTAAAGTCTTATCATCCACATCTGTAATGTTCATTACGTGATAGACAGAGTACCCTAGAAAAAGAAGGACTCTTTTTAGCAAATCTTCAAAAACATAGGTGCGAAAATTTCCTATATGAGCGTAATCATAAACAGTGGGACCGCAAGTATAAAGTTTGACGGGATCATTAATGGGCAGAAAACGTTCTTTTTCTCGCGACAGGGTGTTGTACAGAAATAAGTCTATGGCATGATTCATGTAAAAAAGCCTTGTTTTTGGTGCTGCTAGAGCCAATCCTCCCCTCATGATAAGCAACCCTTTCTGCTTAGTCTATAGAATTTTTCCTTATGCTTGGATTCTGGATCTCGATGTAGGAAATAGTAAATATTCCGAAACGAGGGGAAGGAAGAGCGCTATTTTCAAGAGTAGAATCTTTGTTTGCTTTTAATAAAAAAAAGAATATACACGAAAAGTGTTCGAAAACCCTCTTCAAGGGGCGTTTTTTGGGGTGTCGTTACGTTTAACGGACAAGCAAGGAGTAGGATTCATGTTTTCTTTACGGATTGCTAGGAGTTGCTCTTTCAAACAGAAAAAGCTTTTGGGTGCCTTGGTTTTCTTTGGATTAGCTTCATCTAGTGTGTGCGCTACTCCTTCAGACGTGCGTAATGAGATTTCTTGGTATGTTGATTATCAAGAGGCCAAAAACAAGAGCGAAGAGAAAGATCTCCCAATGTTATTGTTTTTCTCTGGTTCTGATTGGAACGGCTGCTGCATGAAGATTCGTGATGAAGTGCTGAGTTCTTCAGATTTTGTATCAGCAGTTGTCGATAAATTTATTTGTGTGGCGGTAGATTTTCCTCGCCATGCAGAATTTCGAGACCCTCTAATAAATGAACAAAATGAGGATTTAAAAGATAAACTACACATCAACGTTTTTCCTAGTTTGGTGCTTTTGTCCCCCGAAGAACGAGAAATTTATAAGATTGAGAGTTTTGGAAACGAAAATGGGGCGAATTTAGGAGAGAGTCTCTGTAGAGTTATTGCTAATGATCGGGAGTTAGAACAAGTATTTCCGCTTATTTCCTCATTGCCAGTAGGAGAACTACGTAAGTATTATCAGCTTGCAGAGGAGCTTTCGAGGAAAGATTTCATGGCGGCAGCGCTTGATCAAGGGCTGTTGTGCGATGATAGCTTTTTCTTATCCGAAAAATTTCGACAACTAGTCGAAGCTGGTAGAATGGATTCTGACGAGTGTCGTGCCGTAAAAAATCGCCTGTTAGAATTGGATCCAGAGAATGAACATCTCACACACTTTACGGTTGCTTTGATTGAGTTTCAAGAGTTAGCCAAGCGTTCTCAGGGTGCAACACAGATAAGCGTTGCAGAGGTAATAGAGCCTTTAGCTGGATATTTAACGCAATTCGGGGAGCAGGATAAAGAGAATCAGTGGAGACTGGAAATGATTATTTCCCAGTATTACCTTGATGCGGGGCTCCCTAATAGCGCTCTGGAGCATGCTGAAATTGCTTTCGAATCGGCTCCACAAGATGTGCAATCGACTATATCTCGCTCGTTAGATCATATGCGACATCAGTCTTAACAAAAGCCTGGGACAAAATTCTCTGCATTCCATGCCTCCATAGCGTGGAATGTTTTTTTTAGTCAGAAAACTATTTAGAAGCAGAAATCAGAGACAAAGTCTCTGGAATATGTCTAAGGAGCTCTTCAGATAATTTCAAAAAATTGGGCTGCGTGTTTCCTTTTGGAGAAACAACCACTTGACATCCGGGTAGATCTGCACGAACATGCCTAAAAGCCTCCCGTACAACCCTCTTAAAACGATTGCGCTGATAAGCTTTCCCAAATTTTTTAGACACAGTAATGCCCAACTTACGAATGCCAGGATGGCGAGAAGGAGTTATTCGTAAAGTCGCCTGGCCAGTCCGACAACAATGCCCAGAACGCTGCACATAAATGAACTGCTTGCGTTTTAACAACCGGGCATTTTTGGGAAAAGTTAACCGATGCACAATAAAATTTTTAGAGGTCGATTAAAGAGTGGCGGCCATGACGGCGACGACGGTTCAAAAGATTTCTTCCGCTTTTTGTAGCCATGCGGGCTCTGAATCCCACGGAATTTCTTCGTTTTCTTTTACTAGGTTGATAGGTGCGTTTCACAATATTCTCCTAATACTCTCGAAGTCTGTAGGGTGTCGTCCCTAAAAAGACCAGGAGTAAGTTTAAAGGATCTCGCCTAAAAAGATCAATACAGGAGGCTGATTTTTATGATTTTCTGTGTAAAAAGGGGGACAGGTAGAAGTTCAAAGTCGAGCAAGTCTCTTATTGTCAAAAAGTGTGGAAAAGGGTAAATTCTGTTCCTCTAGATGTTAATCCTCCTTTATCCGGGAAGGCTCTCATTTGCAGTTCTGTGTACTAAAAGGGGCTAGCGCCTCCTTAGAAATGCTTAGAGAGCAGAGATCATTGTAGAATTTTATAGCTTTGGTTGTGCTACGAATTCTACAGGTTTTTCTGCCCGCTAGGGGGCTATTTTGTTAGAGACTCTCATTTGAGAGAATGAGGGTGTAGTGAGAATCAGTCTCTTTATTTTTAAGAGCGCCAGGTAAGGCTTGTTATGAGAGTTAGTTCATCCATTAAAGCAGACCCTTCAAAAGGTGATAAGCTTGTTCGTCGCAAAGGACGTCTTTATGTAATCAATAAGAAAGATCCTAACCGTAAGCAACGACAAGCAGGTCCTGCTCGTAAGAAGTAATATATAGATTTAGGTGAGAACGCATGGCGAAGAAGTCAGCAGTAGCTAGGGAAGTTAAACGTCGAAAATTGGTAGAAGCTAATTTTCAGAAAAGAGCAGAGCTTCGAAAACTTGCGAAAAGTTTATCTGTTAGCGAGGAAGAAAGAGAAAAGGCTCGTGTAGCTCTGAATAAGATGAAAAGGGATACATCCCCTTCTCGTTTACACAACAGATGCCTGTTGACAGGGCGTCCTCGTGGATACCTTAGAAAGTTTGCTATTTCAAGAATTTGTTTCAGACAAATGGCCTCTATGGGAGATATTCCTGGCGTTGTCAAGGCGAGTTGGTAAGGTGTACTTAAAGCCCCTTTAAGGGGCTTTTTTTATTCGTCTTTTACCATCTCTAAGAGTTCTGGGATATCTTTTGCTTTTCTCCAGTCCGCCATTCCTTTTTTCCATACCCAAAGTTCTTTAGGGTCGATTCCTTTTTCCGGCGAGTTCTTGCATTCCTCCAAAAAAGCTGCTAGCTGTACTATCGAAAGCGGGCCTACGTTTGTGCGATCTTTGCTTAAATAAAACCATTTCTCCGTATCGATCGCAGCTTGATTGATCGTATCTGGAATCGAAATAATCTCTGAGTCTTCTAAAGTGTTTTGTAGAAAAAAGTCTTCAGAATCCTCTCGTTCCGTTGAGTCGTCATCTTGTGTAAAAGAAAGAGGGGGGAGAATAAGCAGGAAGATAACTGCGAAGATGCCGAAAAACATCCCAGCAAGAAACCACCCTATGGGATTACGATTTTTCTTGGTCGCTAGATAAGCGGTAAGCATTCCCAGACAAATATAGAGTAAGAAAAAGGTAAAAGGGAATGCGCTGGAATTCATGAGAAGACTGCCTAACTCAATTTGTTGTAAACAATCGTATTATTTCCTAGAGCAGCTTTTCTCGCTAAAAAAAAGATTGCTGGGCCATTTTTTAAGAACGAATGTCTAATTTTGTTTTGGCTTAGGGCGTAGCACAACAAGAAATATTCCTGCTACTAGATGAAAGAAAAAACAGAGGAAAAACCAGCGAATAGTTCCTCGGTTTTTTATTCTAGCTAATAAATATCCTAGGCAGCCTGGAACTAATCCCCACTCGGGCTCTTCGAAACGTACACAAAAGCCAAACCAGAGTATCATTAATAAGCAGATAAAGCAGCTCAGTAAATCTATACGATATTGTGTATGCTTTAGATGGGCATTCATGAAACAGCTATTTATTATTTCCTATTATTTCCACCAGAAATAATAAATGTTCCCTGTATTTTATACTTTATTAAAAAGTTCCTTGTTTAAGTAGAAGAGCAATGTTCAGAATGCATTTGTTCTTTTGATCTTATTATTGACTTAGATTAAAGTAACTTTTACCCTTGCATTCAGAAAAAATTTTTTGATGAAAAAAGCTTTTGAAAGTGTTGCTGTTAAAAATTTTTTGGCTTAGAAATAGAGCTGAATAGAAGAGCAATGATCACGAGAATGAGGCAACAGAAAGTATGGATAAGCAAAAATTGAAACTAGATGCGAAAGAGATCGAGTTCCCAGAAACAGTTTTTAGCCGCGATATAGAGACTCGTGTGATTCAGGTGATCATTCTTCATTGTTTGGCAAAAATCGACGGGGTTTCTTTGCTAGGAGGGAATCTGATAGACACTCTCTTTGGCCGAGATATTGAACGAATGAAGGGGATCTATGTCGAGCAGGATAGTAAGCATTCCTTAGTCAAAGTTCGAGTTGAAGTGAATGTCGATTATGGAGTTTCTATTCCTGAAAAAACTGAAGAAATCCAAGGATGCATCGTATCTGAAATTTCAGAATACACAGGGTTGCACGTTGCTGCTGTTCATGTTGTAGTCAAGGGATTGACACATCCCAAAGCAAAAGATGAGGAAGTCCCCGCGATCGAAGTAGTTGCAGAACCTTGTTTAGAAGAGCTTCCCTCCGCAGAGGAATATGTAGAGGAAGTTTCTTTAATCAAAACAGAAGAATAAAAAGGCTCACACAGAGTCTTTTTGTTCTTGGCCTTCTTTTCGAATGTGTTGAATATCTTTTTTGGTTAACCCAGGAACTGTTTTCAGTTCTTCTTCCGATGCCGCAAATATGCGTTTCCAGCTTTTGAATTTTTGAAGTAGTCGTTGCGTTTTGATGGCGCCTATTCCCGGGATTTTTTTCGTTGTTAGAGTCTCTTTAGCGTGCTTTTTACGATAGTGGTGAATGGCAAAACGATGCGCTTCGTCTCGTAATAACTGAAAGAATTGAAGAATTTCAGAAGTAGGGGGGAGCAAGATTCCTTGAGGGAAAGATTTGCAAAAAAGCTTCTCCCGGCGCAAGCTTTTACTGTGATTCCCAGCTTCCTTAGCGATAGTAATTATCGTAATGCCCGTTAAATTGAGCTTCTCTAAAACGTCCTGAGCTCGTTTAAACTGATGGCGTCCACCATCAATCACAATGAGATCAGGAAGCTCCGTAGTAAGTGAGCGAAAACGCCGCGTAAGCACTTCTTCAAGCGCTGCTAGATCATCTCCTTGAGAAGCTATGGAAAAGGTGCGGTACTGCCGGGGAGCAAAGCCCCCTTTTTCAAATACTACATATACGCCTACATTGTGTTTCCCTTGTAGGTGCGCATTATCATAGCACTCAATGCGATGGGGGTATTGGCTTAATTGAAAAAATCGTTGAATCTCCTCGTAGGGAGCAGTAACCAAGTTTAAAGGTTTAGCTTGCTCAGCAGCATTTTTATGGGCAAGGGCAAGGAGTTCTTTTCCGTATTCTGTTTTGGGGCAGTATATTTTGGGTGGTGTGGCGGCATTAAGTAGGTAAGGGAGCTCGGGGCTGTCTAAGGGGATGGGAAGGAAGATTTGTTTAGGGATTCGAGGGTTTTCAGCATAATATTGTAAGATAAAGGAGGAAAATAAAGCGGAGTCTTCTTGAGCATTTTCTGGGAAGATAAAATGTCGAGCTCCGAGGAGTTTTCCAGAATACACTGATAACACGGAAACAATCGCAAGAGGCCCTTTTCTATAAAGTCCGAGTATATCAATATCGTAGGCTTGAAATTTTTCCACGTGCTGTTTTGCCATGGTCTGGCGGATTAGCGTGAGTGTGCGGTACAGGGCTGCAGCGTGCTCGAATTTCTGCTCTTGAGAAGCTTTTTTAATGGCTTTTTCTAGGTTTGTTAATGTAGCGGTCACGTCACCTTTAAGAAAAAGCAGGGCTTTTTCCAAAGTTTCCTGATATTCCGTTTTGGAACATAAGCCCACGCAAGGAGCCAAGCATCTCTTCATTTCATAAAGAATGCAGGGGCGTTGGCGCGTTGCGAATTCTTTATCAGAGCAGGTCCTCAGAGGGAACCACTGGCTAATTACTTCAAGCAAGGCATAGCAAGCTTCTGCACTAACATATGGGCCAAATAATAATTGTTTTTTTTTGCCAGGGGAGAGAGCTCGTGTGCGTATGGCTTCAATTTTTGGCCAAGGATGTTGAAGGGATACAGATAGACAGAAAAAAGTTTTGTCGTCTTTAAGAAGAACGTTATACCGAGGTTGATACTTTTTGATTAAATTATTTTCTAAAAGAATGGCTTCCGTTTCATTGGATACAACAATGGTCTCTATATCGGTTGTTTTTTTCATCAAAAAGGGAACACGCTCGCGAGAATCGCTCTTCTTTTGAAGATATGAAGCAAGACGATTCCGTAAATTTTTCGCTTTGCCGACATAAAGAACGGCTCCTTGGGAGTCTTTCATGAGATAGACTCCGGGAGAGGAGGAAACATTCTTTAGAGAAAAATCTTCTATACGCACGTAAATCGTAAAGTAGAATTAAAACATGATTAGCTGTTGAGCCTTTTCTGGCTCTGGGCGCAGATCTGGTCCTTCGAATTGATATAAAATCTGTTGAGCTCTTGATACAACGGAAAGAGGGAATCCCGCAAGCTTGGCAACATGAATTCCGAAACTTTTTTTCGAGTGGCCTTTTGCGATTTCATACATAAAAATGGGTTGACCACCATTTTCTTTGACAACAGCATGAAAATTTTCCACATGCTGACAATGCATCTCTAGTTCTGTAAGCTCTTTGTAGTGCGTAGCAAACAGAGTTTTTGCTTTTTTCCCTTCTGTAAACAGAAGAAATTCTACAACGGCCTGGGCTATGGCCAGCCCATCATAGGTGCTTGTCCCTCGACCAATTTCATCTAGGATAACTAATGATCGGTCTGTTGCGTTATGTAAGATGTTGGCTGTTTCAGCCATTTCTACCATAAAGGTAGACATCCCTTTAGAAAGATTGTCTCCTGCCCCAATGCGTGTAAAAATTTTATCAATGATCCCAATATGAGCTGAGCGAGCTGGAATGAAAGATCCCATTTGCGCCATGATGACCAGTAATGCAATTTGGCGAATGTAGGTAGATTTCCCGGCCATATTGGGTCCTGTAAGGAGAATCATGCGAGTTTGAGCGCTATGCATTACGGTATCATTGGGAATAAAAGTTCCTCGATCCAGTAAAGTTAAGGCAACAGGGTGCATGCCTTTGGTAATGGATAGAGCATCGCTATGATCAACTAGAGGGCGGCGATAATCATATTCTGCGGCTAGTTCTGCCAAAGATGTCACATAGTCCAAATCTGCGATTGCGGCAGAAAGCTCCAGAATCAGATCTCTCTGTTGCAAGATATAAAAACACAACTCCTTAAAAAGTTGAGTTTCTAAAGTTTGGAGCTTGTCTTCGACACTAAAAACTTCATCTTGGAATTGTTGAAGCTCTTGAGTGGTGAAACGCTCTGCATGTAGGCGAGACTGTCTGCGAATAAACTCTTTAGGAAGTTGGGGAGCAAGATTGCTAGCAACCTCAATGTAGTACCCTAGCGCTTGGGCATAACAGACTTTGAGCTTTTTAATACCTGTCTCTTGGCGAATGCGGTCTTGGTATTCAAGAATCCAAGATTTAGAGTTTTCTTTGAGATTCCTTAGTCGTAAAAGATCTTGATGGTGGTGATCAACAAAAATATTCCCATCGGAAACTTTTAAAGGAAGCTCTTCAAATAACTCGGTTGATAAAGTTTCTATTAGAGACCTTAAGGGCTGAGAAATTAGAAACTTATTGGAGAGAAATTCTGGGAGGGAGCAGTTTTGCAGATCATTAGCAATATGTGAGCAGGCAAGCAGAGAATCCCGAAGCATCCCAATATCCTTGGGGCTGGCTAAAGTTGTCGAGATCTTAGTAGCCAGACGCTCTAGGTCTCTTACACAAGATAAATGGCGTTTTACCTGTTTTCTAAGAGCTTCTTGCTGCAGAAAAAATTCTACACAATCCTGTCGGAGAGTAATTTCTTTTAGATCATAGAAGGGATTGATGAGGGTATTCCTTAACAGTCTGCCTCCCATTGGAGTGGAAGTCCGTTCCATGACTTGAAGCAAAGATCCTTTACCGTGTCCGCCATGAATAGCGGACAATAACTCTAAATTGGTTTGAGAGGCCTTGTCGATGAGCAAGTGCTTATGTTGCCCATAAATTTTAGGAATAGAAAGATGGGAGATCGGGAGAAGGAGTTTATCTTGAATATAGGAAAGAAGAGCTCCAGCAGCATTAATAGCAGGAACTAATCCTTGCAGCCCAAATCCATCTAAAGAAGAAACTTGAAAGCAAGAATATAATTTTTTTGTTGCAGATTGATATTCAAAAGCCCAAGAAGCATATTCCGATAACGTGATGCGCAAGTGCTGTTGAAGCTGTTTTATAACAGCTTCATTTTTTTGATAAAATTTTGCATGGCTTAATAATTCAGAAGGAGCAAGGCGGCAGATCGCTTCAATAAGGTCTTTCGTGTTATCGTATTCTGCAACGAGGAAAGCCCCTGTTGACAGGTCTAAACAGGAAAGCCCGTATAAAGAGCCCACCTGATTGATGGCAACAATGTAGTTATTCGCTTTTTCTGGGAGTAAAGAAGATGATAACAGGGCTCCAGGAGTAATTAAACGGCTAATCGTTCGAGGTACGAGACCTTTGCCTCCTTCGACGTGGTCAGCTTGTTCTGCGATGGCCACCTTAAATCCCCTGCTCACCAAACGATCCACATAACCATCTAGATTAGCTGCAGGGATGCCGCTCATGGGAACGTTTTGTCGTTGGGTCAAAGTAATATCTAGATTTTGAGCTAAGACTAGGGCATCATCAAAGAAAGCTTCGTAAAACTCTCCAAGGCGAAATAACAACAGACAATCACCAGCTTGCTCTTTGCACTGCTGCCATTGCTGCATCATTGGGGTTAGTTTTTGTGTCATAGCTTTATCTAGTATCGCGTGATCAAAAAAATTTTTTTATTTTTTGGTAATAGGACAGGCTCTTGTTAGCCAGGGAACCTTCGACACGCAGAGTGTACAACGGTGCTGAATTTTTGGGGAATACAAGACTTCCGAGCGTAAAGTTCTTAAGCAAAAACACAATTGTCATAATGAAAAATAGTCTCGCATTTCCAAGAAAATCGCGGTGCGGTACCATGCATCTCGCTTATGGCTAGGGGAAGGCAGCGCATGTAACCATGCGTTTAGGCCTCTTATATTCTTGATAGAGATCATAAGAGAGAGGAGTAAATAAGGGAGGGGAGCTAGGCTAGTATGTATTACACAGAAGAGAGCTTAGAGACTCTAAAGCACAGCATCGATATTGTTAGCGTTCTTAGTGAATACGTGCATCTGAAGCGTAGTGGGGCGGATTATAAGGCATGCTGCCCTTTTCATGATGAGAAAACTCCATCGTTTATTGTGTATCCAACTAGAGGACATTACCATTGCTATGGATGTGGGGCACATGGTGATGCGATCAACTTTCTTATGAAGCAACAGGGGTATTCATTTTCGGAAGCGGTACTTTTTCTAGCTAAAAAGTTTCATGTTGACCTTGTTGTTAAAACAAAAATTCAAGAGCCTTCTAGCAGAGATTCGAAAGAATGTCTGCGTCGCATTAACAAAGAGGCTGAACGTTTTTTCCAATATTGTTTATTGCATTTGCCGGAAGGAGAAGAAGCATTAGCTTATTTATACAAGCGAGGGTTTTCGCCAGATACTGTAGACCGTTTTCAGATAGGTTACGCTCCTGAGCAAAAATTGTTTGTCCGAGCAATGGAAGAGAGGGGGATCTCTGTAAAACAGTTGGAGTGGGCAGGATATCTATCTAAAGATTGGTTTTTATTTGCTCAAAGAATCATGTTCCCCATTCAAGATTCCTTAGGCTATACAATCGGTTTTTCTTCTAGAAGATTTAAAGAGGGGGGACGAGGTGGAAAATATATTAATTCTCCAGAGACTATTTTATTTAAAAAATCTCGAGTGTTGTATGGGTTGCAATTTTCGCGTAAACGCATAGCTAAAGAACGCAGGGTGATTTTAGTTGAAGGCCAGGCCGATTGTTTGCAAATGATCGATTTTGGTTTTAATTGTACTTTAGCGGCTCAAGGGACTTCTTTTACAGAGACCCATGTGAAAGAGCTTGTAAAATTGGGGGTCTCTAAAGCGTATTTGCTATTTGATGGGGATGC
>SAMEA3663047__coassemble_80_pt1 | contig 42281 bp, 36 predicted proteins | sample SAMEA3663047__metabat2_low_PE_033 | metagenome-assembled genome bin SAMEA3663047 (sample SAMEA3663047) | pig gut metagenome | biome: pig gut; feature: pig-associated habitat; material: faeces | place: France | collected 2012
GCTAAAGAACCTTCTCTAAAAAATGGGTCGCAGTGGCTATCCCCAGCAGTTTTGGGAATAGCAAAAAAAGAGGGAATGGATCTCCAGGAATTGCAACAGATTCGTGGTACAGGAGAGGAAGGTCGAATTACTAAAAAAGACCTGGAACGTTATCTTGTTGATAAAAGAGACGCTAAAGATGTGTTTTGTTCTAAAGAAGAAAATAGAATCCCAATGTCTCCGCTACGCCGAGCCATAGCCTCTTCTTTGCAGCAATCCTCAGAAGAGGTGCCGCATGCCTCTTTGGTTGTTGATGTGGACGTTACGGATTTATTACATCTTATTTCTCTAGAGCGAGAGCGTTTTGCGGCAGCTCATGGTGTTAAGCTCACAATCACGAGTTTTATCATACAGTGTTTAGCTAAATCTTTGGAGCAGTTCCCCCTTCTTAATGGATTTTTGGATGGAGATACGATTGTTTTAAAGAAAGCTGTTAATGTAGGAGTGGCTGTAAACCTAAATAAAGAAGGTGTGGTTGTTCCTGTTATTCATAACTGTCAGGATAAGGGGTTAGTGAGTATAGCTAAAGCTCTCGCAGATCTTTCTTCTAGAGCACGCGCTAATAAATTAGATCCTTTAGAAACTCGAGGCGGAAGTGTTACCGTCACGAATTTTGGCATGACAGGAGCTCTTATCGGCGTGCCCATTATTCGTTATCCAGAAGTAGCTATTTTAGGGATTGGGACTATCCAAAAACGTGTTGTTGTTAGGGACGATGATTCTTTGGCTATTAGGAAAATGGTGTACGTTACCCTGACTTTTGACCATCGCGTGTTAGATGGAATTTATGGAGGAGAGTTTTTAACCGCTTTGAAAAATCGCTTAGAGTCTGTTACGATGAGCTAAAAGAAAGTTTTTAATAAGACGAGCGAGTTAACGCACATGCCAGGTATTGCAGAAGACCTTTGTTTGGATATTTTTCATAAGCAAAGACAAATGATTTCGCAGTATTTCGCAAACTTTCAGTGTGCTAGTGTTCGTCTGCTTACAGAAAAGCTTTTGGAGCATCAGGGGGCGGTGTTTTTTTCTGGAGTAGGAAAAAGCGGTTGCATCGCTCGTAAATTAGTTGCCACTATGCAATCTTTTGGAGAAAAAGCTTTTTTTCTTTCTGGCGACCTTCTTCATGGGGATCTAGGAGTTGTTTCTTCAGGAGATATTGTTTGTTTATTTTCGAATAGCGGAGAGACTAAAGAGATTTTAGAATGGATTCCGCATCTGAAAAATCGACAAGTTTTTTTAGTGGGGATCACAGCATCTCCTTGTTCTAATCTGGCAGCTTCTGCTGATTTTGTTGTGACACTGCCTAAGTTAGAAGAGTTGGATCCCTTTAATCTTATGCCTACAACGTCGACAACTTGTCAGTTGCTCTTTTCGGATCTTTTGGCAATGACGGTTTTGCACTCTCGAAAAATCTCCTTATCAGACTATGGTAGGAATCATCCAAGCGGACAGATCGGTTTGAAAGCCAATGGGAAAGTCAAAGATTATTTTTTCCCTAAGACGGAAGTTCCTTTTTGTTCTCCATCCACGAGTGTTTCAGAAGCTCTTACTGTACTTTCTTCGTATGGTTACGGATGTGTATGCATAGTGAATGAGCAATTTGAGTTATTAGGGATATTCACGGATGGAGATTTAAGACGAGGGCTTTCTGAATGTGGCGGAGATGTATTGGGGTTTCCGTTGCAACGGGTCATGACAAAAAAACCTAAGACAATCTCGGAAGACGCGGATATTCTTTGGGGTTTAAAGATGATGGAAACAGGCAATCCTGTGACTGTGCTTCCTGTGGTAGACGCCCAACATCAACGTTTTGTCGTTGGGTTATTACATATGCATACGTTAGCGAGGGCGGGATTATTGCAATAAAAAAGCTCGGAAGAGCGAGTAAGCCGGATTCTGTCAACAAGCGCGAATAAAAATTCTTGCCTGCGGGCAGCCATTCATCTAGGAAGCACATTACTATACTTCTCAAGCGATTATGAAAAAGTCTGAACCTTCCCGTAGAGAGGTTCTTTGCAGAGACAAAAGACTTTTTCTCTTGCTTCAGATGGGGTTTACAGGTCTACCGGGTCTCCCCAGCAGCTCCTACTCCTAAAGTAGGACTTTTCAGCCTGTCTATAAATTTTGCAATTTATAGCGGAGTGTTTTCTGTTGCACTTTCCGTAGCCTCTCGGCCCCTGGAATTTCTCCAGCATCTTTTCTTATGAAGTCCGGACTTTCCTCTGATATCAGCTTTAAACAAACTGCTCCAGCGGCTGCCTTGCTCTTCCGATTAGTTCGTTACACGGCGGTACGACGACGACGACGTTTGATCATTGTGCCTTCTGTTGATGGCGCCTGAAGCTCTTGCCAGTATAAAATTCGTGAGCAGTGTTCGCAAAATACCAAATGATCTTGTTTGCGCACTAAGTTTTCATGCTGAGGGGTAAGGGCTATATGGCAGCCGCTGCAAACACGATTTTCAATAGGGACAACAACACGGTCTTTCTTGTTATTGAGAAGTCGTTCGTAAATGCTAAATAACTCTGGATCTGTGGCTTCTTTCAATTGTGTTCTTTGACTTAATAAAGAACGCCCTTCTTCGTTAATTCTTCGAATATTCTCTCGGATCTCTTCTTCGATAGCACTGCTACTATTTTCTGTAGAAGACAAACTCTCTTTTAAAGAGACAAGAAGATCTTCCCCGCTAGCTTGTTTATCCATGAGATCGCTGAGTTGATGTTCTAGAGTTCTGCGCTCTTTATTGGCTGCTGTCATCTCTTGGGTTAGAGCATTAAACTCATCCATTTTCTTTACAGCAGCTTGCTGATTTTCTAATTTATTGATCTGATCAGAAATTTCTTGAATGCGCTTCTCGCCACCTTTGATCTGTTCTTTGAGTTTCTCCATTTCTAGTTCTTTTTCTTCAACCTTGCGACGGATATCCGTTTTTAAAGCTTGAATTTTCGCGAGCTCCTTTTGATGTTCTTGTTTGACCCGCATTAAACGAATCATTTTAATGTCGAGCTCTTGGATAGCCAAAATACTTTGGAGGGCGTCATGCATGGAAATCTTTCCTTACCTTGATATGAGCTTGTACTGCTGGCTCCCTCTAATCCAGAAAATCTGAATGCGTTCCCCCAACTTTTCAAAAGGGGCTTTTGAAAAAAAAAGACGCGAATGAGTTTGCCCAGACGAAACGGCAAGTTTACCGCTTTTTCTGCAAGAAGTAAAGCACCTTTTGTTTGAGAAAATCTTTTTCAAAAAAAGAGCGGGGATCTAATGAATAATTTTTTGAAAGAACAGAGAGAAACCCGCTGCTTTTCGTCATTTTCTCTTCGTTTTAGAGCTGCCTTTTTTCTTTTCTTTCGTTGCGCTGGATCCGGCTTTCTTTTTTTTCGATGAGCGCTTCTCTTTAGCTTCCACTAAGGTCCATTCAATGGCCTGGGTAAGTAAGGTAACAGAGGAAAGCTGTACGAAAATGGAGGTTCCTGGGCGTAGGTGCTCTGGGAGATCTTCCACCCCAAGCTTTGTTTTGATTACATACTCTTTAGGGAGCTTAGCGGCTGGAATGAAACCTTCATGACAGAATTCAGGAAGAACAAAGGAGAGCCCTTCTGGAGATACAGTGATAATAAAAGCTTTATAAAGGGAGGCGGGTTGCTCTTCAAAAAACTTTTTCAAAAAGCGAGCCTTTTTCATATTTATAAACGCTCCCTCAGCTTTTGCGGCAACACGTTCCTGTGATGAACATGCACGAACAATTTGTTCAAGATGGTTTTCTTCCACAGAAAGAGGGTGAAATAGGAGCCTGTGAACAATAAGATCCACATATCGACGAATAGGACTAGTGAAATGGGTATAGTAATCCAAACAAAGTCCGTAATGTCCTTTATTCTCCGTAGAATACGATGCGGTCTTCATACTTCGCACAAACTGAGAATGCAAAATAGGTTCCAGAGGGTGGTCTGCAGAAGCTGTGTGTAACAAGTACTGATAATCAGGTTCTTGTGCAGGAGTTTGCGTGATCGTGAAGCCTAAGGCTTTCGCGGTTTCTCTAAAAGTAAGGAGGCTTTCCTCATTCGGAGGTTCATGTATCCGGAAAGGCATAGTGACTCCCTGATGAGAAATATGATAGGCGATTACTTCGTTAGCTTTCAGCATGAACTCTTCAATGAGTTTGTGTGCAGCAGTCTGTTTGGTTTCAACAAGCGCCGCGGGTTCTTGTAGATTATCGAGAGACATAGTGAAAGAAGGAAGTACAAGACGCATGCATCCACGTTGCTCGCGGATATCCGCAAAAATACGGCTCAATTTGTCCATTTCTAAAATAGTTTTAGAGATGGGATGGGGTAATTTTTTTTCAATAATTGCATCTACTTCATCGTAGGTCATGCGGTATTTACTGCGAATTACACTACGTAAAATTCTGTAATCCGAAAGCAAACCTTCTTTGGAAAAGGTCATGAAAACAGATACTGCTAAACGATCTACATTGGGTTTTAAGCTGCATAAGTTATCGGAAAGAGCCGAAGGCAGCATAGGAATGACTTTTCCAGGGAAATAGATCGAATTGCAGCGTTTTGATGCTTCCTTATCTAAAGCCGAGTTTGGGGTAACATAGTGGGAGACGTCGGCAATATGGACCCCAAGAATATAGTTTCCCTCTTGATCGTAGGTCAGCGAGACTGCATCGTCGAAGTCTTTAGCTGAAGAAGAGTCTATGGTAAAACACAAAAGATCCCGGAGATCTTTTCTGGAGTGTAGGGCCTGTGTGATGTGTTTTTGTAAAAACTGGCCAGCTTCTTGAATAACGGCCTCGGGGAATTCTTCTGTGATCGAAAATTCGGCCTTAATCACAGGAAAATCGGTTTTAGCATTAGAGATATTCCCCATGAATTCTAACATCACCAAAGGAGGAGGCTCTTTACTTGGGTAGTTCTCTTTCCACACAGGAGTTTTTAGTAGTAAACGATCGCCGGTCTTGTAAGTCCTTTTAGGGAGAAGTTCTGCTTTCACAGGACTCTCTGGACTTATGGCATTCACATAAACCAAGGCTAAGGTCGGACTGATAAGAGAGACGACAGTCCCTACTAAGACCTGTTTCCCTCGAGCGAGTACTTTGTGAATGACTCCTTTTATTTTTTCTCCTCCACGTTGAGAGAAGGGGAGCGCGACAAGAACATGGTCTCCATCTAAGGCGCCTTTTAGGTCATTAGCTGGAACAAAGATATCAAAAGGGTACAGTTCTGGCTGATCTGGAGTGACAAAACCAAATCCCTTTTTAGGATGAATGAATAAAATACCAGGAACCAAAACCTGTCTTTTATTTTTTAGAACTTTCTTTTTGTTTTTAGCTTTTCCCACAAGCTAAACTCCATTACTGTCGTACTGCCGGTACAGTCTCGCTTCTCAAACTACCAAGAAATATTTTGCATCTTGAAGTTAGGGGTAGTAGGGCAGCCGGGTTTTAATGATATAACGCCTCTTAGAAAAAACGTTTATGCTATAGCAGTCAAGATACGTACTACTAGCATACATGAACAAAGGGATTAATTACTCTTAAGAAAGAAGTGTAATGTAGGATTTAAAAAAAAAAAGAGAATTTTTTAGAGGGCAAGAGCCCCCCATTTTAAGAAAAGGGAGGCTCTTGTTTGAGAAAAATATGATCAGAGATCCTATTCAGGTTTATCTACAATTTCAACATCCGCGTCTTCAATGTTATCTGTAGAAGACGTGTCTCCTCCTGCTGGAGGGCGTGTGCTGAAACTATGTTTTTTCAAATCTTCAGAGTTAATATTAGGTCCGCCTTGAGCGTTTGCAGCAGCAGCAGATGCCGATTGAGCCTGCATAGCTTCTCCGATTTTTTGCATGTGAGCGCTAAGCTCATCGGAAGCAGCCTTAATAGCTGTCGTGGAAGCTTCGTCTTTCATAGCTTGACGAACCTTCTCTATTTTCTCTTCGATTTCTTTAACAAGCTCTGCAGGAATCTTGTCTTGATAATCTTTAATAGCTTTTTCGGCTCTAAAGATCATTCCATCCGCTTCATTTCTCACATCAGAAGCTTCTTTTCGTTTCTTATCTTCTTCTTTATGGAGCTCTGCATCACGGATCATTTGTTGAATTTCATCTTCGTTCAATCCGGAGCTTGCTTCAATGCGGATTTTCTGCTCACGTCCGCTGGCAGCATCTTTAGCAGATACGTGTAAAATTCCGTTAGCATCAATATCGAAGGTGACTTCGATCTGTGGGTGACCACGAGGAGCTGGAGGAATATCTGTTAAATCAAACCGTCCAATTTCTTTGTTGTCTTTCGCCATTGGTCGCTCACCTTGAAGAACGACGATGGTTACAGCTGGTTGGTTGTCTGCTGCTGTAGAGAAGATTTGTTTTTTCTGTGTGGGGATCGTTGTATTTCTCTCTACGAGGGGAGTCATGACTCCTCCTAGAGTTTCAATCCCTAAGGAGAGAGGGATCACATCAAGCAGAAGAACATCCTTCACTTCTCCTCCAAGGACTCCTCCTTGAATAGCTGCGCCAATTGCTACTACTTCGTCCGGATTAACGCCCTTATTAGGTTCTTTGCCAAAGATTTCTTTTACAACAGCCTGCACTGCGGGCATTCTAGACATCCCTCCAACAAGAAGAACATCATCGATGTCTGAAGCAGATAATTTCGCATCTTTCAAAGCTTGAGCACAAGGTTGTTTGGTGCGCTCAATGAGAGAAGAGGCCAAATTTTCAAATTGGGCGCGAGTTAGCGTCAAAGCTAAGTGTTTAGGACCGTTAGCATCAATCGTGATGAATGGCTGATTGATCTCTGTAGAAGATACTCCGGATAATTCGATTTTTGCTTTCTCAGCAGCATCTTTTAATCTTTGCAAAGCCATGTTATCTTTGCTCAGATCAATTCCCTCTTGTTTTTTGAACTCAGAGAGCATCCAGTTGATGATGACTTCATCGAAATCGTCTCCTCCCAAGTGAGTATCCCCGTTTGTCGAAAGAACTTCAAAGACTCCATCACCAATTTCTAAGATAGAGATATCGAAAGTTCCTCCTCCTAAGTCAAATACGGCGATTTTTTTGTCTCCCTCTTTATCAATGCCGTAAGCAAGAGCTGCGGCTGTTGGTTCTGGGATAATGCGCTTAACATCTAATCCTGCAATGCGTCCAGCATCTTTTGTGGAGGCTCTTTGAGAGTCATTAAAGTAAGCCGGCACAGTAATGACAGCTTCGGTTACGGTTTCTCCAAGATAAGCTTCGGCAGTTTCTTTCATTTTCATGAGAATCTGAGCGCCGATTTCTTCTGGAGTGTATAGTTTATTTTCTACGTCGAAAACAGCATCTCCTTTGGAGTTTGCAGCTACTTTGTAGGGAACGGTTTTAATTTCGGATTCGACTTCGGAGAATTTTCTACCAATGAACCGTTTGGTCGAAGCCAACGTTTTTTCTGGGTTAGTTACAGCCTGACGTTTTGCAGGGATTCCCACGAGAGTTTCGCCACCCTTAAAAGCAACGATAGAAGGGGTTGTGCGAGTTCCCTCGGAAGAGGCGATCACTTTAGGTTGGCCGCCTTCCATTACAGAGACGCAAGAGTTAGTCGTCCCTAAGTCGATACCAATAATTTTGTTAGACTTTCTTTTTTCGCTCATATTGAACACCTAATTTCTAGGATAATTATTCTTTTTCTTCGTTACTGTCTGTATTCCCTTTAGCAGGACTTTTTGCTACTTTTACCTTTGCTACACGAATAGGACGATCTCCTATCTTATAACCTTTAGTAAATTCCTCCAAGATAGTCCCTTCGGGAATAGTCGTTGTTTCTTCGATTTCTACAGCTTCATGCAAATATGGGTTGAAGAGTTCCCCTTTTGAAGAGTACTCAACAACACCTTTGTCTTCGAATACCTGTTTAAATTGTTGCAGGATCATTTGGAATCCTATGGCCCAATTTTTCACCTCATCAGATGTTTGAGAGGCAAATCCTAAAGCTTTTTCCATGCTTTCTATTGGAGGGAGAAAATCCAGAAGGGCATTTTCTACAGCATACTGCATCATTTCTGTACGTTCTTTCTGCAGACGTTTTCTCGAATTTTCTGCTTCAGCGAGAGCCATAAGATAACGATCATTTTTTTCTTGCAACTCGGCTTTTAAATTAGCGTTTTCTTGTTGGAGCGTTTGAAGTTCGTTATCAGGCGAAGGCTCGCTAGTCTGAATTTCTTCCGACGAGGTATTTGGGGTTTCTGTCATGATAGCTCCTTAGCAGGTAATAATTTTATAGAAGAGCGTCGAGTCAACTCTGCCGGTCTTTGAGAAGATCTAGAGTCGGTCGGACAAGGCTTTCTGAAAGACAATTTAAATTTATAAAAACTTTGGGTTAGAATCGTTTTCAAGCGTTCTGTGAATAAAGAGAGTGTGCTCAACACCTGTTGATAGGGGAGATTTATAGGACCTAGCACACCAAATGCTCCCAGAGGAGTACGATCCATATAGTAAGGAACAGTGATTACTGTGCACGAAGGATCCGTGGTTTCGAGGATATCTGATAGCTCTCGGCCAATGAACGCAGTGGGAGCCTCTTTGTGTAGATACGCATTTAAAAGTTTACACATATGCTTGCGATTTTCAAAAAAAGCAAGTCCCTGAGCAAGCGTTTCGGGATCTTTGAAGGTTTCATATTTGAGTAACCTAGCTAACCCTGTTTGGTACAGATCTTCCTCACTGAAGTGGCAATAACGAGTAAGATAACGGACCACAACTTCGTTGTACAAGGTCATGCCAAGATCTTCTTCTTTTTGAGAAAGAAGGTTGTCCGAGGGTTGTTTTCGTAGATAACATTGTAAAAAGTGTTCGATTCTTTGCAACGAGTTCTCGGGAAGCTGTTCTGGAAGCCAGAGAACATCTGTAAACACTTGCCCGAACTCTGTTGAAAGTACAAACACTACGCGTTGGTCATCTATAGCTACTAGTTGAATGTTTGTTACCGAATCGCTTTCAAAACGTGGAGAAGAAAAACAAACAGGGAGCTGTAAGATCTCTGAGAGAATTTCAGAAGCTTTTTGTAGGTCTTTTACGATATTTTTGCTGTGCTCTGGTAAAGCTCCCAGTTTTTGTTGAATTGTTAAAAGCTCTTCTTGTTCAAGAAAGGGAGCGCAGTGGTCTGCATAATAGCGGAAAGCAAGATCGGTAGGGATTCTTCCCCCTGAGATATGGTTTTTTCTTAAAAAGCCGTCTGTTTCCAATTGAGCAAAGTAATTCCGTATCGTTGCCGAACTTAGATCGGAACAATAAGTTTCTTTGAGAAGTTTCGAGCCTACGGGCTGGCCACTTTCTAAATAAAGCTTTGTGGCCATAAGTAGGACGTGCGAAACCTTAGAATCTTTTTTTGATGCTCGCAGTTGGGACATTTCTATTCTATTTTCCATAAGTCGGTGTCATTATAGGAAAACTCGATCCTCTGGTCAAGAATTTTAGCGCTCGCGAGCAAAGAGTGCTAGATTTCTCGGATGGGAGGAATTTTTCTCGTGTGACAAGGAAGATTTTTAGAACACCAATCTAATAAATCGTCGGGAGATAGATTCTGTTTTTCTCCTGTTCGAGATTCGATCTCAAGAAGTCCTGTTTTCTGGAAAAACTTCCCAATAATTAATTTATAGGGGATTCCCAGTAGATCGCTGTCCTTTAATTTGAAGCCAAGACGCTCATTACGATCATCGAGAAGCGGCTCAAAACCTGCTGTATTTAGGCTGTGATACAATTGTGTTGCCAGAGCCTCTCCTTCGGTATCGCCACCATTATAAAGCAGAGTAATAGAGAACGGAGCAATAGCCAAAGGCCAAACGATTCCTTTGTCATCAGCCAATTGTTCTATGCAAGCAGCCAGGGTCCTTCCTACTCCAATGCCGTATGTCCCCATCCAACAGAGTTGCTTATCCCCATTCTCGTCCTGGAAATCTACAGAGAAACTTTCCGTGTAGCGCGTTCCAAGATTAAAGATATGAGCTACTTCCACACCTTGGAAAATTTCATAGGGGGCTCCTTGGTTTTGAGGACAGAGATCTCCAGCTTCTGCCAAAAGAAAATCCCCAAAGGTCGGAAGAGGAATATCTCGTTCCCAGTTCACGTATTTGCAATGAGTATCTTTTTGATTATTTGCGCAGATGAAGTTTGTCATAGGGCGTGTTGTTTCATCTGCATAGTAGGGGATGGGACAACATAAAGGTCCAATAAATCCTTTTTCAACATGGAGATGTTTGAGTATCTCTTCATCAGAAGCGAGTTCACAGTCATCTACTTGTAAGAAAGAAGCGACTTTGATTAGGTTGACTTGGCGATCTCCACGAATGCAAATGGCAACAAATTGTTCGCAGCCTTTTTTGCAAGCTTTGACAACTATAGTCTTCATGATTTGTTGTTTAGGGACTTTGAAAAAGGCCTCTAACTCTTCAATAGTTCGAACTCCGGGAGTTTCAACTTCCTCTAAGGGGAGAAATTCGGAGGAGTATGCGTAGGATGGAGGGATAGCCTGTGCGGCCTCTAAATTGGCTCCATAGGAGCCGCTCACACAAATGGTATCCTCTCCAAGTGAGCAGAGGACATGAAATTCTTCAGATTTTCCTTTACCAATTTTCCCTCCATCAGCGGTAACAATGACATATTTGAGGTTCAATCGATCAAAAATGCGCTGATAGGCTGAACGAAGTTTTGCATATTGTTCATCCATTTGCTCTGGAGAGCTTGAGAATGTGTAGCTGTCCTCCATCAAAAACTCTTTTGCCCGCATGAGTCCAAATCGAGGCCGAATTTCATCACGGAACTTAGTTCCAATTTGATATAAATGGATAGGTAGTTGTTTTTTCCCTGATAGCCACTGGGCTACGAACTCTGAAACTACTTCCTCGTGGGTAGGAGCTAAACACTTTTCTCGATTCTCTCTGTCTTTAAGGACATAGAGTAGTTTTTCTGATAAAAAAGCATCCCAACGGCCCGTTTTTTGCCATAATTCTGCCGACTGTAATAGGGGGAGACAAACTTCTTGACCTCCAATGGCGTTGAGCTCTTCACGGATGATCTCCGTCATTTTTAAGACAACTCTTTGGAAAAGAGGGGCGTATGAGTAAATTCCTTTAGATGTTTTGAAAAGGTAGCCGGCTTTCTCAAGAAGTTCATAGGAAAGAACAGAGGCTTCTTTGTTGGTATTCTTAGAGGTTCTGTAAAACAAAAGAGATGTTCTCATAGGGAGGCGAGGGCTTTGTATTTGTTTTTGTGAAGGAGAATCTTAGCATAGGAGGGTTTCTGGATCAATCTTTGTAATTTTGGTTCTCTCTGTATTTTAATTAGTTTCGATTTGTTTTCTTTTAATGCCTTGATATTTCGAGCGTTTGTCAAATAAAATTAATTTTATTCTAGTTTTTGTTTTTTTTATTTCTATGGTTGCTATACAAGGAGCATCGGGGGCTTCTCCAGATGGACTTCCCAGAGCTAGTGGGGACGAGGAGATGAATCCTGAAGGAGTCCTTCCCTCTGGCCAGACCGTTTCTTTTACGGCTGTCGAGAAAAATGAATCTGCTGCAGAAGTTCAGCAGGTTGCGCTTCCTATCATCCAATCAGATGGGCTGATGTCATCCCCAATTTTAGGGGGCGCTATTGGAGAGCTCGAAGTTGCTGATGTTGTTGCTGATGTCGTAGAAAAGAATGAAGCAAATGTTCAGCAAGTAGAAGAAGATCTAGAAGCTATTTTTCAAGCGATTGCTTCTGGTGAAGAGCAGCTGGAATCTTTAGAGGTGAACGGTAAAGGTTCATTAAAAGGTTTAAGACGTGCCAGTGATCGTAAAGAGGGGGTAGCCAAAAATATGCGGACCGGATCTCTTTCTGTCCGTAATAGATTGGTAAATACTCGCTCTTCACTAAAAAGGATGGCAAAGGGGATGCGCCATCATGCGGGGTTGGTTACTTCTTCTTTGGCAGACTTACACAAAACACTTCGTGGAATTTCTCAAAAGGACCTGCTGTTGGAGCTAGGTAAGGAAGGCGAAGCCGTCCTTTCTCAATTGAAAAAACTGGGATTAGAGATAGATGCAAAAGGGGAATGGAAACTTCGGTCCCATGGAGAGGTGGGGCGTTTACATCAATCGATTTATGACTTAGCACTTTTAGCAGAACGTTTGCACGAAGGGGAGCCTTTCGATCTGGATGAGGATTTTTCCAAAGAAGAGGCAAACGCATGTTGCTGTGCATGGAAAAAAGCATATCAGTTTTGCCAGGAGCACTTAATGAGTGCTTTACGAGCTGTGTATCAACAAATTTTACGTTTCTTTCGTTGGATCTCAAATAAGGTTGGGATTCATTCTAAACGTACAGATTATTATACGCGTCCCGGGGTATTCACCAATCCGTATGCTTCCTATTTAGGCTCTAACCCTCCTTTAGAAGATCCGCGTTCTTTGCGAGATCGGTTGCGAGATGGCGCAGCAGAAGACTCTCTGTTCGTCATGCCGCAGGATGACAGCTTGGATTCAGAATCTGTGTCCGATGATGATAGGGGATGGCAATAAAATATTTTAAGGGGTTTGTACAGCAACTAATCCTGGGTTATCTGCTGAATGGAAAGAGATGCATTGATGGACTGGAGCCATATTAAAGGGCAAACCTAGGAGTCGAATGATCTCTTCATTAAAGGTTATTTTGGAAAGAATGGGTTCTGTGCTGATTTGGTGAGGGTTTTGTTCCTTATTTTTTTTGCTAAGCAAATAGCGGACGATATGGGCGATTTGTTTCCCAGATAATTTATAGTCTACACTACATGCCGCGCATGCTCCTTCCGTAACAAGAGAAGAATCATCGGTAATGAGAGGAATATTTTCCTTTAAGATACTTTTAATCAGAGCGGTTCCCATTTTTTCTGATAAGGAAGAAAGAGGGAAAAAGACTGCGGAAGGACGATTTTCGGCAATAAATTGAATGCGGGAAGAAACATTTGCCGTGGAGATTGGAAGTCCCGTTACTTTAATCCCTGAAGCGCGGAGCTTTGTGGTGATTTCTTCTTGCAAAGAAGAGGGGAAAGGTTCATGAGGCTGCAGGTAAATCAAAGAAGTCGCGTTGTTGGTTACAGCATGAATTGCAAAACAGCACTGATTGATATCTACACTATCGTGGACCCCATAGATATTGGCTTGTTCTTTTGGGAAGCGGAGCGCTTCTCCTGAAGGGACCACAGCATAGATGATCGGCTTCTGCGTCTCAATTTGACTCATTACTTTGGTAGCGATGGGTCCTAGGGTAACAATTGTAACGATATTGGGGTCTTTATGAAGATTTCGAGCAATTTTTCTTGCTTTGACCACATTGTCTTCAGCATTAAATAGTGAAATAGAAGGCATGTTGCCAAAACTTACAAGCTCTTTTTGGCAGCTCTCGATACATTCGCTAAGCGAATTATGAGAGAATGAAGAGAAGATTGCTATGCAAGGGGTTGTCGGCTCGGTACGAAAAGAAACTACAACTACTGAAATGAAAGAACAAGCTAAAGAAGCGCAAAAAACATAGCCAAAAATTTTTCGTAAAAGCATAGAACCCCTATTACTGCTATTACTGCAAAGCGGGAGTCATTTGTAACCGTTCACAGGCCGCTAATACGTCTTCGCGTTTTCCTAGAGAAGAGAAGCGAACAAACCCTGAACCACAAAGACCGAATCCAATCCCTGGTGTAACTGCGATATGGTATTCTTGTAAGAAAAAGTCAAAAAGATCCTCGTCCGCAATGGTTTCCATAGTAGGTTTGACCCATAAATACGGAGCGTGTTCGCCTCCGAATACTTGATACCCCGCTTCCAATAGAGAATTTCTAAGTAAAGCGCTATTCTCTCTGTAATAGCGAACAGCTTCAAGTTTTGGAAGAACGGAAAGACCTGCGATTCCAGCTTCTTGAGCTGGGATAGAGGCTCCGTTGAAAGTTGTTGAAAGGAAGCGTTCCCAATCGCGAATTACGGGAAGGCCATCTCTATAGACTAACTCTTTAGGCACAACAGTCCAGCCTAATCGAACGCCGGCAAATCCGAGGGGCTTAGAGAAGGAATTGATTTCTATTGCACAAAACCGCGCATCAGGAATTTCGAAGATGCTTTTAGGAAGGGACGGATCTGCGATGAAGGTGCTATAAGCCGCATCGAATAAAATGAGAATATCATGTTCTATCGCGTAATGCACGATTGCTCGCAGTTGATTAGTATTTAAAACAGTCCCCGTTGGATTATTGGGGGAGCATAGGCACAAAATATCAATGTGAGTGTTCGTAGGAAATACAGGGAAAAAGTCATTTTCTTGTAAACATGGAAGAGTAACAATTTCCTTAGCACCTGTTAAGCGGGCGATATCGACATAAGCCGGGTAAGAGGGATCTTGAACAGCAATTACTTGATTAGGGCCGAAAAATGAGAGCAAACGAAAGAGATCAACTTTAGCGCCATCAGAAATGAAGATTTCTTCCGCGTCAACGCAGCCATGATAGAAATCTTTGGATAATTTTTGTCTTAAGGATGGCAACCCAAAATCCGGACCATATCCGCAATAAGTCTCAGGAGAACTCAAACGCATAATCGACTCGGAAAACGCTTCCGCAACACTCGTATCCAAAGGTTGGGTTGTATCTCCTATGGACAAACTGATCACTCGATGTTGGGGATTGTCTAAACGGAATTGAGCAACTCGCTTTTGTAAATCAGAGAATAAGTAATTTGTCGCTAAAGATGCGAAATTATGATTTCTCTTCATAAACCACCCACTTCGAATGAAACATAAGGGAATCAAAATAGCGGACGGTACTATAAAGGTGGGGCTCTCATATGTCTAGTCTAATTTTTAGGTGGCTAGAAGCCGTAACTCAACCTAAAACCATAGTAATCACATTCTTTTCGGACGAATTGTCCTTCATAAGAAAATCCCTGATGGTACTCGATCACAGCACGAACTTTTCGACCGATATCCTGGAATTTAGACCACTCCATTCCTAATATATAAGTCTGGTCTATAGAAAAGTCTTGCTCCTCCCAGAAACGAAAATGCATAGCAAAGATAGGTTGAGCGTGAAGATTATCTTCGCGTAATCCGAAAGGCCGGAGCTCTAACCCTCCTTCAAAGTAAAGAGGATCTTCTGGGAAGGTTAAGTCTCGGCTGATAATGTATCCTATTCCTCCGTAGACACGTATTTGTGGTGTGTAGCGGAAAGAAGCAAAGAAATCTATTGCCTCGTCGCTACGATTATAACGGTTTTTGGGAGGCAACTGGTTTGCGAGGATAAACTCGTCTCCAAGATGAGAAGAAAGATGCCATAGTCGCAAACGATAGCTCCATTTATTTACAGCAAAACTGCATAAAGCGGAGATAAAAAAGTCCGAATTCACCATGCAGGCGTCTGGATTTTCTAGGTCGAATACAGAAAAAACCGCACCTTGGAGACCGATGTCCATGTCTCCATGGAAACGAGAAACATCGAACAATCGTAAAAAGATGAAATCTCCTCCAAATACTGCGGATCCTACACGTTTCCCTATGACTTCATCATCGAAACGAATGCCAGCGCTGTTAGTTGCTTGTCTAGGATCGGCTACAAGAGGTGGAAAGAGGATTGTGTTTTGCGGCAGCCAAATAGCCTCTTTTCCACATACTTTTGTGCAGAAGGAACGTTGTTCTGGAAGAGAAGCTGTGCCTTGAGGCCCTTGATGGTGACAGGTTTGATAGGAAGCCTGACAGATTTCTACTGAGTGGATAAAAGGTAGGTCTTTAATTAGATTAATGATGGCATTACGTGTTACAGCATCTGTAGGGAGGGAGAATAGATAGGCTGTTTGATTTTCGACAACGACTTGACAACAGCTATCTAAAAAATGCATGTCGATCAGAGCCTGTACATAACCAGTGTGATAGCAAGCATCGTCAGCATGAATTATGTTTTCAGGGAGTTGATCGGTGTGAGTTACCTCTTTCCAGTTATTTTGGCAATCGGGACAAGAATTTGGTTCATTGGCAAAAGCTATCTGAAAGACAAAAGAAAGAGCGTAAAAGAAACAACCGAAACGTAGAGGTTTCATCTTTTTGGTGTGGGTTAGGGATTGCCTCGTTATAACTCGGAAGCTGAGAAAAAACAAGATTTTTGGGAGGAGGGGTGTAAAGTTTTTTTGAGAATTAAACTAAACTTGTATTTTAGAGGGAAATGAAATCCGGAACAGGTATTCTTGTGAGCTAGTAAACGATAAAAGGACGCGTACTACTACTACGCTTCCTTCAAATTCCTGAAAAGGAGAAGGAGAGAATTTTGTTAGAAGGCTTTTGGGTTGTGGAAGTGAGAGTTACTACAAAGGCACGAGAAAATAGAGTCTTATGTCTGGACGATGGTATATTAAGGGTTCGAGTGACAGAAGCTCCGGAAAGAGGTAAGGCTAATGACGCTGTCATAGAATTGTTAGCCGATTTTTTGTCACTTCCTAAGAATGACGTCACTTTGATAGCGGGAGAGGCTTCTCGTAGGAAGAAGGTGTTATTGCCTAGAGCGGTGAAACCCTTGTTATTTGAGCGGTTTCCTCAAATGGCTTCCCCTACCCTAGGGAAAAAAGGCTAGGGGAAATGTTATTTTTAAACGATAACTAATCCGTCTGGAGCTGGAGGATAATCATAGCCTATGGGCAGTTCTCCAGCTAAAAATTGTTCGAACACAGCAACCCCCGCCTCGGGAGATGTGATACAGAACAAACAGTTACTGATCCACTCGGAACCTCGGATAGTTCCCGCTTTGAGATTAATCTCATAAGCATGAGCTACTTTTTCTTTCCAGTATTCAACAGGCCCAATCAGAAAAATAGGGGTAGGAGGCTTTGCTCCAGTTTTCAAGTAGACGAGTTCTAGATAAAGCTCAAAATCTGTTCCGACCCCACCAACGACTAAAATAGCAAGATCTGCATAAAAATGTTCTTGTCTTTCTATAAGCTGTGGGAGCCGGTACGTCATTTTGGCATCCAAGAATTCGTTTGCTGGCTGGTCGATTTGTGCAGGTGAGGCTTCTAAATCGAGGACAGTTCCGCAAGAGAGAATGCCAAGTTCTTTTGCGACGCGATTTCCTGTGGCCATGACACCGGTTCCTCCCCCAGTGATTACGGCTAGAGGGGTAGGTTTGGAGAAGCCTGGAATGCCGAGGGTATGTGCCGCCCGTTGTAGTCCTGCAAGAAGAGTATGAAGTTGGGCGGAAAAGTTATTTTCGAGAAGACGAGATCCATAAATAGCTACGAAAAAAGCTGAACGGAATTCTTCAACACGATCTTTAACAACGAACATTCCACTATTCTTATCGCGTCGTTTTGTGTATTGCAAGACGCGACCACTTTCTTCATCTGCCCAGAATACATCAATACCGGCCTGATGAAGGTCTAATAACAATCCTCTGTCATTATGAGAGAAGTAGTCTCCATACGTATAGGAAGGCACTTGGAAATAAATTTGCTTGAGATAGTGGCGTACATGATAGGAGATCAACATCCCCTTCAAGCTAGAAGAAGGGAAAAAGCGAGAGAGCAAAGCGCCTTCACTATTAATAAGGCCCATTTCCATTGCTTCCAAAAAAGGATAGCAGGGTTGTGCGTGGATATATTCGTCCTTGACCGCTTGGTTTTCACTACATTGATATGCAGCTGCAGATCCTGTAAGCCAAGAATCTGCATAAAGAGAAGGAATTTCGCTTCCTTTGGATAAATAAGTAGCAGCTTTTACAGGGCCTTGAGGAGCTGTTCCAAATATTTTTTTGATTTCGCTTTCGGATTGCAAGGTTGTTTGCAATAAATCTCGATTACAGAAGTAGGAGTGCTCTTTGTAGGGTTCAATAGTGAAAAATTCTAAAGGGATTCTCTCTATTGATGTGGATGGGTTTCCAAAAAATTCGAAAATGTCTCCAGATTCTTGAGTTGTCGGCTCTAAAATGTTAGCAGAAGTATGGAAGAGCCCTTGAGGAAGAAGTTGATTGACCACGCGAGCAAATACTGTGCGGATATGAAGAGGCTCTGTCTTGATCAAAAGAATATTGCCTTCACAAGGAATATGTTGTCCCTCCGCAATCTGTTGATAAAGGGACAAGAAGTGACGAATGCTTAATTTGGGGTTGCTGAGAGATTTTTGAATCAGAGGAAGAAGGCCGTAGATGTCTGAGTCATAACGAACGATGCCCGGTAGAGTGGGGAGGGATACAACAAGACGGTCATCTACTACATCGAAAGAAATAAGATGTTCCAGTTTTTTCCCAAAGCAAAGCAGGGGGTGTCCAGCCTTATCAGTATTTTTTAGCATGCTTTCAAGATAATCGGGAGAGCGGACCAATCTACGCTCGTCTGCAGCAAATAGTTTGGCTACTCGATCTCCGGGCTTGAGAAGAGTGAGCATAGATTCCGCAATGGGGCCGTGGCTAGTAAATTGTGCATGTATATGAGCTCGCTTCTGGTTTTTGCTGAGCTCACAGTGAAGAAGAGTTGCATCTATTCCTAGTTGGGCTAAGGAACTTTTTAGATTGAGATGAACGCAATGAAGAGGTAATTGGAATCCCAGGAAGTAGGAGGGGATATTTTGAATTTCGATTTCTCCTTCATACACACCGGTACCGATTAATTGAAGAGAAGAACATAAATAGCCGTCTGGAGAGACGGCATCGTGGCAAGAGTGAAAGAGTGTCATTGGAATCCTCGTAGGTGAAGAACCAGCTTATCGGAAAAATTTTTAAAAAGAGAAGTCAAAGAATGTATATGCATACTTAACACGAGGTTTGTAAAGGATTTATTTTGAAATATAGAAAATCTAGGGTTTCAAAAGGGGGAAAGCTTTCCGCGGAACGCTTGATATTAATCCTAAACAACAAGTAGGATGGAGGATTTTCAGCTTTTGGATAGGATACTACCGCCTAGGTTTGTTTGTTGTTCTATTGTCGAGAGGATCACGGAGGATAATGAGAATGCAAATTCCAAGAAGTGTTGGCACACATGATGGTTCTTTTCACGCCGACGAAGTGACGGCTTGCGCTTTATTGATTATGTTTGATCTTGTTGATGAGAACAAAATTATTCGCACCAGAGATCCTGAAAAGTTAGCGCAATGTGAGTACGTTTGTGATGTGGGAGGGAGATACTCTGCAGAAGATAAGCGTTTCGATCATCATCAGGTGTCGTATGCTGGTTCTTGGAGTAGTGCTGGGATGGTTCTTGATTATTTGCATAATCTAGGATTCCTCTCTCATGAAGAATATGAATATCTCAATAACACGCTAGTACATGGTGTGGATGAGCAAGATAACGGACGATTTTTTTCTAAGGAAGGGTTCTGTTCTTTCTCAGACATCATTAAAATTTATAATCCCTTGGAAGAGGGAGGGAATACCGATAAAGAATTTTTCTTCGCTTTGCATTTTGCGATAGATCTGCTTACTCGTTTACGAGATAAGTTTCGTTACGATCGTATGTGTCGAGATGTTGTCAAGCAAGTCATGGAGAAGGAAGATGTTTGTTTGCGCTTTGATCGTCCATTAGCGTGGCAGGAGAATTTTTTCTCCTTAGGAGGAGAAAATCATCCTGCGGCTTTTGTCAGTTTCCCCTGTTCGGATCAATGGATTTTACGAGGGATTCCCCCTACTCTGGATCGTCGAATGGAGGTAAGAATTCCTTTTCCAGAAGAGTGGGCGGGGTTATTGGGAGATCAATTGGTTAAGGTTACAGGAATCCCTGGAGCAGTTTTTTGTCACAAAGGGTTGTTTCTCTCCGTTTGGGATAGTCGGGAAAGTTGTGAAGAGGCGCTGAATTTAGTATTAAAACAGCAGGGAGTGGAATGACTACAATTTTTGAACGTATTATAGAAGGTTCCGTCGAATGCGATAAGGTTTTTGAGGATGAAAATTTTATCGTAATTAAGGACAAGTTTCCTCAGGCTCCAGTGCATTTGCTTATTATTCCAAAGAAGCATATTGAAAAATTACAAGATATGCAAAGCAATGATTTTCTCTTGCTTGCAGAAGCGGGTAAGATTATTCAGATGATGGCCCGCGATTTCGGTATAGAAAATGGATATCGTGTGGTGATCAATAATGGTTTAGAGGGGGGACAAAGCGTATTCCACCTACATATTCATCTTCTTGGCGGAGGCTTATTAGGCTCCATCGCATAGTTTATTTCTTCATCATGTGTTGTGGGCATTGTTCTGATTCGATTCAGCGGCAGATGCTTTTTCATGAGTATGGTGCGGCAGCACAAGAGGCAAAAATTCTTTTATCTTCCGAATGTTCTTTACAAGAGGTGCGTGTAGCATTACAGGCTTTAGCCCTGCATCATGAATATTCGGCTTGGGAAGCAGCTTTTCTTCATTCTAAAAAACGTTTTCCTTCATTGGAATTTGATCGCGATGTGCATGAAGATCTTGCTGCTACCCTTCTTCAAAAAAACATTCGACATCCTTCACTTACAGTTCGGGTGATTACTATTTTGGCCGTAGGCATGGCTCATGATTATCGATTAGTGCCTATAATTTTGCAGGCTTTGTCTGATGATAGCGATACGGTTAGACAGATCGCTTTACAGGTAGCTGCTATGTATGGTTCCAGTAGTTTACTTCGTGCTCTGAGCGATTTGGCAAAAAACGATTCCTCGATGCAGGTTCGAGTTGCGGCGTATCGAGCTGCAGCCTTGTTAGAGATCACGGATTTAACTTCTCATTTGAGGGGCGTTGTCCAAAATTCGCAATTAGATGGAACTGAGCGAAGAGAGGCGTGGAGAGCCTTGTGTTTGCTTGCGAATCCCCAAAGCCCGGTGTTAATGGGTATTGATCAGGCTCTAATGACTTGTGAAATGTTAAAAGAGCATCCAGAAAAATATGTAGAAGAAGAAGTTCTGCAATTATTTGCTGCGGATCACCCGGATGTTCAGTTGGCTACTTTACAGGTTGTTTTAAGAATGGGTAAAGAGTTTCGATCGGCCGCTATAATAGAATCTGTGCGGAAGTTGGCTTGTCATTCTCCCTCTGCGCGCGTGCAGATGCAAGCTGCAGCGATTCTTTATCTACAAGAAGACCCTTTAGGAGAGGATAAGTTGATTGAAGGGTTGTCATCTGCTTCTAGTATGCTTTGTGAAGCTGCTTCGGAAGCTATTTGCTCCTTAGGTATTCAAGGCGCTCATTTAGCTGGGCGGTTTTTATCAACAGTACAAGGGACTCGTGCTCAGGTAAATCTTGCATTTGTGCTTTTAGTAAGTAGAGAAAAGATAGAAGAGGCAGGGGATATCATAGCTATGTTTATGCAACGAATAGAGCCCTGTCGAGCGCTGGAACGATTTTTGTGTGAAGATCAAAAAATTCTTATCCCACCATCTCCTTTACAAGCAGAAATTATCAAAAGAGATTTAGCGAAAAAGATTATCTGTTTATTAGCCGCTGCTCAATACAGTAAGGTAAAAGAGGTTGTTGCTCAGTATTTAGCTGGGCAGCAGGTGGGATGGAGTTTTTGTTCTGGTGTGTTATTGGCTGAAGGGGATTGCGAATCTTTCGGGGAACCTACGCAAGAAGAGAGCTTTGCTTCTGTTTTAGAGCAAGCTCTCTTTTCTTTACAACGTGAGGGGGAAGAGGCTGGATTGAATGCAGTAATCGATCTATACCCACAGAGCCGTTGGCAAGACAAGCTGACCATCTTGGAGGCAATCGCGTATTCGGAAAATAGAAAGGCGACATGTTTTTTAAGAGGCCGCTGTGTGCAAGAATCAGCTTCTTTGCAATCTGCGGCAGCGGGAGCTTTATTCGCCTTGTTTAAGTAGGAAATCCGTTAATCTTTGCGGCGATTTTTTAAGATTTTCAGAGTTTTAGCTGAAAGTTTACAGGCCGTCTTTTTCGCTACAAAACGTGGAGTATGCCTGAAATCTTGGTTCCTAGAGCCTGGAGCGCTATTTATGGGTTTAGGAGTTTCGTAACATGTTGGGGGAAATTCTGTTAATAAAGTGTAGCGTTCTGTTCCAGATTGGACTGGGACCCTGACAGATGATAGAACTATTTTTTTGGAGAGGCTCTGCCAATGCGCTGTGCTTTTTTGGGAAATCCGAAGGCTCCTATGCAGAGGACAAGTGCCAGACCCAGTAGAATGAGGGGAATGAAGAAGGCTGTGGGAGCGGCAATGACGAATTGAATGATGGCTCCGGTAATGGCAAGAAGGGCGGCAGTCAGCGTGCTGCATAAAGTAAGTATGTCTAAGCAACGAACTCGAGAACAGAGACGAAGCATTTCTTGGTGAGTTTCCGTTAAGGGGGTTGATGCAGATGGGGCGAGACCTTGTAAAGAAGTAATTGGTCCCCCAGGGTTCAAACCTTTCGTTGGATGGTTTTTGCAACGTAAAACAGAGAGCTTAAATTTTGGGTGGGCGGTTGGTAGATTAGGAGAAACAACGGCAACATCTACGCTCGTTGGAGAAACGATGCTATCGCATAAATTGCAATAGTAATAGTGATTATCCTGCATAGAGACTTTCTTGCATCCTGGATAACAGGGAATAGATCCGAACATGCTTTTACCCTCGTGTAAACGTTTTTGCAGCGCGGGCAAAAATTTTAACAAAAGTTTTTTTGTTTTCAATGAGTTTAATATTTTGTTTTAAGTGGTTTTTGTTGATTTTAATTTTAGTTTTTAAGATTTAGTTGTTTTAGTTCTTATAAAAGAAGCTATTACATTTGTGAGAAAATATGCTAAAACAAAAATGTAGATTGTTTTTTATACAAGGAGTTATGTGTTTAACCTGTAGCTTACTGTGTTATTGTAGGAAGTTGCTCAAGGGAAGCGTGGCATATGCCGATGAAGCATTGTTTCAAGCTTTCCTTACGACTCTGATAGATGTGATTTCTGATATCAAACAGTTGCCTAACGGTTCAGAATAATAACTATTTTTTTTATGTCCTCTTCTTTTGAGAGAAGAGGACATTTTTCTTTTTTCTAGAAAATCTTTTTCTTTCCTTTCTCTTCCCAGTGTGTATGATTTGCCCCTGCTAAAAAAGAAGAACAGGAAAAGTAGATCTTATGGAAAAACAACGGGTTCCTTTGCCCTATGTATTTGATTCAACCCGGAACCCAGTTATTCATTTATCAGAAACCCTATCCATAGGAGGGGGAAGGCCTATTCTTATTGCTGGACCTTGTACTTTAGAAAGCCAAGAACATGCTATTTCTTTAGGGTTAAAGGTTAAGGAGGCTGGGGCACACATTTTTCGAGGTTCTATTCGCAAGCCTCGTACGAATCCACATTCTTTTCAAGGCTGGTCTCCGGATTGTGTGGTGTGGCATAGTCGAGCCAAGGCTGTTCACGGATTGTTAACAGAGACAGAGGTTTTGGATGTTCGTGATGTGGAAATAACCGCGGAACACGTGGATCTTTTGCGGATAGGGGCTCGTAATATGCAAAATTTTGTTCTTCTTAATGAGGTGAGCCAAAGCCATCGTCCGGTGATTTTAAAAAGAAATCCGGCTGCTACAGTTCAGGAATGGCTGGGAGCTGCGGAGTATCTACTGCGTAATGCAAGTTGTCCTGGAGTGATTCTTTGTGAAAGAGGCATTCGCTCTTTTGAAACCTCAACTCGGTATACCCTCGATTTGAATTCTGTTGCATGGGTTAAGAAAGAGACGGCCCTGCCTGTTATTGTGGATCCTTCTCATGCATCAGGAATTCGGGACTTGGTTGTGCCTTTAGCTCGTGCTGCTATCGCTCTTGGGGCTGACGGCGTGATGGTGGAGGTTCATGAGCAGCCAGAATTAGCTTTGTGTGATGGAGCTCAACATATCTCTTCTCCTGAACTTGCAGAATTAGCTTTGTGGATACGGGAACAGGACTTGATATCTAAGAAAAAAGCTTTTGTATAGATTCTTATTTCTTTTGCTGGGTATAGTCCCTGTCGTTAGACCTCTGAGTCGGAGTGAGTATGGGCGTGAGAAGAAAAAATTTTTGGATGGCAGTCTTAGCCGTTGTTTCTAGTTTCTGTTTGACGGGATGTTTAAAGGAGGATGGGGATTCTCTTGGCGAAAAGTTCATTGTAGGGACTAACGCAACGTATCTTCCGTTTGAGTTTGTTGATGAAAAAGGGGAAACGGTTGGCTTTGATATAGATTTAGCTAGGGAAATTAGTAAAAAGTTAGGGAAAAAATTAGAAGTCCGCGAATTTGCTTTTGATGCGCTTATTCTTAATTTAAAACAGCATCGTATTGATGCAGTTATGGCAGGAGTGTCCATTACGCCTTCTCGATTGAAAGAAATTTTTATGATTCCTTACTACGGAGAAGAAATTAAGAACTTGGTTTTAGTTTTTAAGGGAGAAAATGCGGAGCCTTTACCACTAGCTCAGTACAGTTCTGTAGCTGTTCAAACAGGAACCTATCAAGAAACATATTTGCAGTCTCTTCCAGGAGTGCGTATTCGCTCTTTTGATAGTACTTTAGAAGTGCTTATGGAAGTTTTGCATAATAAGTCTCCCGTAGCTGTTTTGGAGCCGTCCATTGCACAAGTCGTTCTGAAAGATTTTCCGACTCTTACTACTGCAACTATAGAGCTCCCTGAAGATCAATGGGTTTTAGGGTATGGAATAGGAGTTGCTTCCGATCGTCCATCTTTAGCTTTTGAGATAGAAGCCGCAGTGCAAGAGATTAAGAAAGAGGGAGTGTTGGCGGAGCTAGAACAGAAATGGGGTTTAAATAGTTGAAGTCTGAATACTAAGAGGCCTTATATGGAAGCAACATCTTCTTCTGGGAAGGTTGTTTTTTTGGGCACAGGAGATCCGGAGGGGACTCCTGTGCCATTTTGTTCTTGTGAGGTATGCTCGAAGGGGGCTGTGAGCCGTCTGCGTTCCTCCGTGTTGGTACAAAGTCAGGGAAAAAATTTGATTATTGATACAGGACCGGATCTTAGAACTCAGTTATTGAAATATAAGATTCAGCAATTAGATGGGGTATTCCTTACCCACCCCCATTATGATCATATTGGAGGGATAGACGATCTGCGTTCTTGGTATATTGCCCATCTTAAACAAGTTCCTGTTGTTCTTTCTGCGTTCACATACAATTATTTGTGTGAAACTAGAAAGCATTTAATTCGGCAAGCATCCTTGGATACTAGTTTAGCGGCTTCCTTACGTTTCACAATTTTAAATGAACCATGTGGGGAATACGAGTTTTTAGGTGTGCCTTTTACCTATGTTTCTTATTTTCAAAAAAACTGCCAAGTGACAGGATATCGTTTTGGGAATTTAGCTTATTTGACGGACATGTCTCATTATGATGAGCAGATTTTGGATTATTTGAAGGGAGTTGAAACGGTTGTTCTTTCAACTTCATTAGGGGTTCTTCCTAAGGCTTTTGGAAGCCGCTCGCCCTCACATTTAACTTTGGAACAAGCGGATCATTTAGTGGAAAAGATAGGGGCATCACGTTTAGTGATAACGCATGTAAGTCACTATCTACACAAAGTATTGGAGCAGGATTCTGCAAGAGAGTGTGCTTATGATGGAATGGAGCTTTTATGGGAATAGGGAAAATAAGCAATGAAAAAGAATAATCAGAAGGAGAAAAAAGAGAGACAAAGTGCTATCGGTTGGAGATTTTCTCTTCCCCGGGAGGAACAAGATCCTGCGCAGGCTTTAGCTGTTTGCTGTTATGCAAATCGTGCAGAGCAAGAGCGAGCTCCGGAGTATGTTGAAGAGCTGATTTCTCTTGCAAACTCTTGTGATCTGAGTGTTCTAGAGACTTGTACATGGCTTTTGCGATCCCCCTCTTCATCTTTTTATCTGAATGAGGGAAAGATAGAGGAAATAGAACGGATTTTAGAAGAGTTCCCAACAATTGGGACTTTACTAATTGATGACGAGATCTCTCCCTCTCAACAACGGAACCTGGAAAGACGGTTACGTGTTGTAGTATTAGATCGCACAGAGTTGATTTTAGAGATTTTCGCTAGCCGAGCGCTTACGGCCGAAGCGGGATTGCAAGTAGAGCTTGCGCAAGCACGTTATTTGTTGCCTCGATTGAAGCGTATGTGGGGGCATCTGTCTAGACAGAAATCTGGAGGAAGTGGTAGCGGGTTTGTTAAGGGAGAAGGGGAGAAACAAATTGAATTAGACCGAAGAATTGTTCGGGAAAGGATTCATAAGCTTTCTAGAGATTTAAAAGATGTAGAACGACAGAGAAAAGAGCGTCGTAAAGCCAAAAAACGGAGCCAGATTCCGACTTTTGCATTGATTGGATATACAAATTCTGGGAAAAGCACCCTCTTAAATCTACTGACTTCAGCAGAGACTTATGCGGAGAATAAGCTATTTGCTACATTGGATCCTAAAACGCGACGTTGTGTTTTGCCTTGTGGTCAAAGAGTATTGTTGACCGATACTGTAGGATTTATTCGTAAGCTTCCACACACTTTGGTAGCAGCATTTAAAAGTACTTTAGAGGCCGCCTTGCACGAGGATATTTTGCTGCATGTTATTGAAGCTTCTCATCCGCTGGCGTTGGAACATGTCGAAACCACAAAAACGATCTTGCGAGAACTCGGGATTGAGCAGCCCCGTGTCATTACTGTGTTGAATAAACTAGATATGGTTACAGATAGGGCAGTTGTTTCTAAATTGCGACTTATGTCTCCTAATCCTGTGTGTGTGTCTGCAAAAACAGGGGAGGGAATACGAGATTTGCTGCAAGCTATGGCAGATATGGTACAAGAAGAGTATCCCCAGGTCACCTTGCATCTCCCTTACAAAGAATATGGGTTATTTACAGAATTATGTGATGCAGGATTGGTGATCTCTCATCATTACGAAAATGATTTGCTCATAGTTAAAGCATTTTTGCCAAATAGCCTACATAAAAGATACGCGGAGCATGTGGTAGAGTGATGAAATCTTGCTTTTTTGCAAAAATGGAATCATAAAAGAAAAAAAAGTCTCTTGTGTCAAACTTCCTCAAAAGGAGAATCTTGATGGGTACAGGTTTTTTAGATTGTGAGTCATTAGAGGTTTTGCAAGAGCTAGCCTCGCATCCGATTGATTTGACTTTGCCAGAGACTTTGTCGCAGGAGCGGATTCAACGGTATGCTTTATCTGCGGAAGGGTTTACCTACAGTTATGCTACGGAGCGTGTGGATGAGCGTAGTCTCTCTGCTTTAAATGGGCTCGCGGAAGAAAGAGAGCTAGTCAAGCAGATGGAACGTATGCAACAAGGCTCTGTTATGAACTATATTGAGGGGGTTCAGAGTGAGTCCCGAGCCGTATTGCATACAGCAACGCGAGCATGGGTTCGCGACCATAATCTTCAAGGAGAAGCCGCATCTATAGCAGATTATTCTGAACAAGAAGCGCATCGTCTTGCAGAATTTTTGTATACAGCCCGTTCTAGGTTTTCTACGCTTGTGCAGATAGGTATTGGTGGATCCGAGTTAGGACCTAAAGCCATGTACTTTGCTATGCAAGGCTGTTGTCCATCGGATAAACAGATCTTTTTTGTCTCGAATGTAGATCCAGATAATGCTGCAGAAGTATTACAGAAGATCGATTTAGAGCAGACGCTTGTTGTTGTAGTATCTAAGTCCGGGACGACTTTAGAACCCGCGGTAAACGAAGAATTATTTAGGCGAGCTTATCAAGATAAGGGGCTTGCTACGGTAGAGCACTTTGTAGCAGTAACGGCTCAAGGGAGTCCCATGGATGACCATAGCCGTTACTTGGAAGTTTTCCATCTTTGGGATAGTATTGGTGGAAGATTTTCTGCGACTTCTATGGTTGGCGGGGTTGTGATAGGCTTCGCCTTTGGGTTTGAAGCCTTTTTGGAGTTCCTACAAGGAGCTGCTTCTATGGATGTTCACGCGCTGACTCCTGTTATGGAAAAGAATCTCCCCCTTTTATCCGCTATGATTGGTATTTGGAATCGCAATCTGTTGGGGTATCCTACAACAGCAGTTATTCCTTATGCAACGGGATTAAAATATTTCCCTGCGCATCTACAACAGTGCGGAATGGAATCCAATGGAAAAAGCATTTCTATACAAGGAAAAGAGCTTCTTTTCAAAACAACCCCGATCATTTGGGGTGATGTGGGGACGAATTGTCAGCACTCTTTTTTCCAAAGTCTGCATCAGGGAACAGATGTTGTCCCCGTAGAATTTATTGGATTTTTACAAAACCAGCGGGGGCTTGACTGTATGTTATCTGGGAGTTCTTCCTCTCAGAAACTGTTTGCTAACCTGATTGCGCAGTCATTAGCTTTGGCCCAAGGGAGAGATAATGCAAATCCGAATAAAAAGTTTAGGGGGAATAGACCTTCTTCGATCCTAGTAGCACAGCAACTTTCTCCTCGTATTGCTGGAGGGTTATTGGCTTATTATGAACATAAGTTCGCCTTTCAAGGTTTTTGTTGGGGGATAAATTCTTTTGATCAGGAGGGAGTTTCCTTGGGTAAAGAATTGGCGACTCAAATTATGGGGATCATGTCTGGAACAGCTCCGCTAGAATTTCCTGAAGCGAGAGAAATGTTAAGGATTTTTAACGCATTGTGAGGTTTTCTTAAGTCGAGGCTTCTAAGTGTTGTTGCAGAGTTTTTATTTTAAATATGTTATAATGGGGCGCTTCTCTCTTGAAATGTTTTTAGGGGGCCTTTATGTTTTTTATTCGCGCACGGTTCATTGGCTTTTTAGATGTCCACGGCTATCTGGCTGCTAAGAAAGGGCAGCAAGTTATGCGGTCTGGGTCGAGCATGTGGGTAGGAGCTCAGGGACCTGTCTTTTATAAGGTTTTCTAGGTGTATATCCAAGTATACTGTTAGCCCATCTATTGGATTCAATAGATGGGCTTTTTTTTTATACCAGGCTAGAGACTTGATTCTTTTATCATCCAAACGTATGTTGGGGATCAGAATTGATGGATTACAATCGTGGTATGGAGAGTCCGTACGTTTTGTAAAAGCAAGGAGAGGGTAGTTTATGTTTTCTCGAACAGTGAGTGTAGCGGTAACAGGAGGAACAGGGCAAATCGCCTACAGCTTTTTATTTGCTTTGGCTCACGGGGATGTTTTCGGACCCACCTGCGGAATAGATCTGCGTATTTATGATATCCCGGGGACAGAAAGGGCTTTATCGGGAGTGCGCATGGAATTGGATGATGGGGCCTTTCCTTTATTGCAGCGAGTGCAGGTGACAACCTCTTTGCATGATGCTTTTGATGGGATTGACACAGCCTTCCTTATAGGGTCTGTTCCTAGAGGCCCTGGGATGGAAAGAAGAGATCTACTGAAGAAAAATGGCGAGATTTTTGCTACTCAGGGGAAAGTATTAAACACAGCGGCTAAACGCGACGCAAAAATTTTTGTTGTTGGAAACCCCGTGAATACGAATTGCTGGATAGCAATGAGTCACGCGCCTCGCTTATTAAGAAAAAATTTTCATGCCATGCTACGCTTAGATCAAAATCGTATGCATAGTATGTTAGCACATAGGGCTGAGGTGCCCTTATCTGCTGTATCGCAGATTGTTGTTTGGGGAAATCATTCTGCCAAGCAGGTGCCAGATTTTACACAAGCATTGATTCATGGGCGGCCTATCGCGGAAACGATAGCAGATCGGGATTGGTTAGAGAATATTATGATCCCATCTGTGCAGAGCCGCGGTAGTGCTGTGATAGAAGCAAGAGGGAAGTCTTCTGCGGCTTCTGCAGCTCGAGCTCTGTCAGAGGCCGCTCGCTCTATATATCAACCAAAAGAGGGGGAATGGTTTTCCTCTGGAGTGTGCTCGGATCACAATCCTTATGGATTGCCGGAGGATATCATCTTTGGATTCCCTTGCCGGATGTTGGAGACTGGAGAGTACGAGATCGTTCCAGGGCTTCCTTGGGACACTTTTATTCAGGGAAAAATGCAAATTTCTTTAGACGAAATTCTCCAAGAGAAGGCTAGTGTCTCTCTGTAAACATTTTTTCGATGAGCAAAAGGGGGATTAAGAGGTCGCTGGGGTATACAGGAACTCTTTAGCGATGTACGCTGTAGAGTCTCGCAGTAAAGCCTGGGCCAGCATATCTCCTAAAAGCCCGTGGTACAAAAGGCCTTTAGATCCTAGTCCCCCAAGATACCATAATTTTTCTTGGACACGGCTAATCATAGGAAGATGGGTAGGGCTTGATGATCGCATACCGGCATAATAATTGAGAACCTGAGCATCCTTAAGCCCAGGGAAAAGGGCTAGGATAGGTGGCATAATTTCTTGGTAAGCAACCTGAGCATTTGGAGTGGCATCCGGTTGGTTGTGTTCGAAAGTTGCGCCTAGTATACAAGTATTTCTTTCTGTATCGGCAACCATGTATTTGGACCCATTGATGCTAAACGGCGGCATAGGGATTTCTGCAGGCCAAGCAATTTCCACAAGCTGCCCCTTCACTTTAGATAGGGGGAGATGCTTGAGCTCTGGAAGAATATCCGCATTGGCTCCAGGGGTGACAATAATGTGATCATAAAATTCGGCAATTGCAGAAAGATCATCGATTAGCTCATCGTAATACTGTGTCCCGAGGCTAGCGCAGGCATTCCATAAACCTTCAATGTATTTCTCGTTATTGATGGTTACGCCGCGTTTAATATACAGAGCTCCAAGCTCTTCTGGAATCACCATTCCAGGCACAGAGATTTCGCAACGAGCTTTATCCCACCACTCGGCCTCGTCTGGAAATTCTTGTGCTCTTTGCATAAAAATAGCCGCCTGCTCTTGGGAAGTAGCGGGACGAAGAATGCCGCTAGACATAACGATAGGTTCTCCTATGGAAAGACTAGCCTTGGTAATCAGAGAATGGGTGGTGGTAATCCCAAGGTCTGCTAGCGGGGGTTTAATTGCTTTCTTTCCCGTAAAACCGTGAAGAAGTCCGGAAGACAGTCCAGAAGCCCCGGTTCCTATCGGCGCAGGGTCAAAGAGATCCACGCTAACCCTTCCTTGTGTATAAAGGAGAAGATGCCAGGTTACGGATAATCCCGCGTATCCTGCTCCCAAAACAGCTATGTGCATAAAATACCTTAAGAGCTGGAAAAGATTTTTTTAAAAATGATTCGGCTTTACTATTGAGGATAAGAGAAGCTGCTTTTAAAGAATAGAAAGAACTGATTCTCGAGGAAAAGGAATCAGCTCTTTCAGGGGGAAGCAAAGAATTTGAACAGCAGTTATTTAATTTTTCTTTATAAATGATTTTTTTTTGCAAAATATAAACATATAGCGAGCAGAGCAATAAGCGCTACTGTTGTTATTTTTAGTACTTCTTGACGATTCAGGAAGGTCTTTTCTTGCCCATGCCTCATTCCCGAGTCTATGTAAAAAGGAATTCCTAAAGAAAGGAGAACAGCAACCATAAAAAGATGCTGTAATCCAGCTGCATAGATTAGCCATAAAGAGTACAGCGCTCCTAATAGTCCTGTGAATAAAGCAACACGGGCCTTAATAGGCGCTCGTGTAGGGTATTTCTTGCTAAGACTGAGTTTAACAAGAAAAATAGCACTCGTTAAGTAAGCAGGAAGAACCATAACTCCAGTAATTTCCAACATGGTATGCCAAGCATTGGAAGAAAAATATACGAGAAGCATGGTGATTTGCATTAATCCACTTGTGATGAATAAAGAGAAAGAGGGCGAGTGCTTGGCATTTTCTTGAGCAAAACAAGTCGGAAAGGTTCCATTTTTCGCGGCGGCATAAGGAATTTCTGCTGCGAGAATAGTCCAGGATAACCAGCTTGTTAAAACGGCAATTAGAAGTCCTGTATTCATAAGAACCTCTCCCCATTTCCCGACTAAAATTTTCAAGACTCCGGCTGTAGAAGGGTCGGCAATTTTAGCTAATTGATACTGGTATAGGGATCCGAAAGGAAGTAAAGAAAGGAGAACGTAAATAAACAAGCATCCAGAGAACCCCAAGATGGTAGCCTTTCCAACAGAAGAGGGATCTGTAGCTCTTCCAGACATGACCACGGCTCCTTCAATTCCGATAAAGGCCCAAAGAGTGACTAGCATAGTGCTCTTTAGTTGAGATCCAATAGATCCTAGAGAATGTTGTGGAGCTGTTCCCAAAAAATCTGTTTTGAAGACAGAGAATTTAAAGAATAGAGCAGTAATGAGAATGAAAATAAGAAGAGGGATTAGAGTGAATGCTACACCGATCACGTTGACAGAAGCTGCTTGACGAATGCCGCGTAAGACTATGGCATTGAACACCCAAATGAGTTTAGAACCTAGTAGAATCGCTAGTAAAGTATTCCCTCCTTCGAAATAGGGAGGGAAAAAATAGTTGAGAGCATCCATGGTAATTACGGCATAGCCGACATTCCCAAAAATTTGGCAAAGCCAGTAACCCCAAGCTATTGTAAATCCGATATAAGGACCAAAACCTTCTCTACTGTAGGTATAGATGCCGGTCTTCAAATCGGGGCGTACAAGAGAAAGCGTTTTAAAGGTATTTGCGATAAAAAAAATTCCTATTCCGGAGAGAACCCAGGCAAGGATAACGGCCCCAGCGCTTGCTGAGGCTGCCATGTTTTGAGGAAGACTATAAATTCCTCCTCCGATCATGGAGCTAATTACTACTCCAGTAAGCGATAATGTCCCCAAAATTCCTGCGGAAGACCGTTTTTTCACAAACATAAAGTCCTCCTTTTTATTGAATAACAGCAGGAGCTGCATTTTCGAAATTTAAGAAACCAAGCGCCGTTAAGCAAAATCCGAATTTCTTTCTGATATTGATGTAGTTATGGAAATATTGAAATTCACTATGTTTGCTTACAGAACGAAGATCAAGTTCGTGTTGAAGAGATTTCTTTAACCACATTTGGGCATGAGATGCCGCAATTTCATCGTCGATCCAGGTAGGGAAAAACTCGATGTATTCTGCAGCCCAGCCTCCTATAAGCTCTCCATTTTTGTCTTTCCCCCAACAGATGCCTATACCCGTTGCGATGGCCTGAGTGCCTTCTGCTACAGCAGCACCTCTACCTGCCATAATGACTTCTAATACAGCACCGTGTTTAAAAAATTTGGTACATTGATCGACAGGAAGGATATTGCCAAATAACTCTTTGGGCAAAACAGATGTATAAGGAACAATATTGAAATTTTCGATTTTTGCTTGCAGCAAGGCCGAATCATAACAGAAAGTTTCAAAAGGTTGGGGAGGCATTCCGTCATCAGATTCTCCAACGCCTCCTGTATGAAAAGCTAATGTGGGATAACGAGTTCCATAAGGCATAACGCCCCCCTTTGTTTTGGTTATTAAGGCGGTTTAACCATAAGGACTTCTCAAGTGTTTGAGAATAGACTAAACAGCTAAATTCGCACGAACACTATAGACTCGGGCTGTTTGTTTGCCTGGACGAAGAGCGGGATAAAGGTACAGTTGGAAATCGGGAGCAAAAGAAAGATAGGGTCCACAACCAATGGTTGCAAAACCTTCGATCACAGTTTCGTATTTTCTTTGAGCGTTTGGAGATGCGGATGCGTGTATATTATTGAATGCGCAAGCAATTCCGAATAAGTCTTGTGGATTACGGTTAAATGTATTTGCAGAGACCATACCGAAGGAGTAAGTTCGGTTAATAGGAGTAACATCTCCTGTAACGCCACTATATCTTCCAAAAATATAGCATTTGGAAGAAATGTACTGACCGGCATTGACCGACCACCCCATTGTCTGGAACATTTGTTCAGGAACCTGTCTAGTTACATAAAGCAGAACCGAATATTGTCCGGGTCCTAGACAACAATGTGGTGCCCAGGATGCATAGCCATGGAAGTTATATTTATTTTTCGTGAGGTTATTCCATTTGATGGAAGAACCTGAAATATTGTAAGCATCTTGAAATCCAATTTCGAGACGGGAGCTTTCTGTCGGAGCGATTTGTAGATAAGCTCCAAGACTTCCGGAGGAATAGGTTGCAGTCGGATTTTGTGATAACGCGTAACTAATAAATCCAAGTTGCTGATCGTTATTGTATAGCGTGCCGTCTATAGAGTAGAGAGAGTATTGGCCAATAGTTAGATTGGCTTTTTCATTAGGGAAGGTCTGAGAAAATGTGAATTGAGAGAAGATATTTTGGCGAGAAGGATAATCATTTATACTTCCTGCAAGCATAAGAGTTTGCCCTACACGATCAGCAGTCTCTCTCCAATAGCGAACTAAAGTATAGGATACTTGGAAAACTCCTTTCCCATACGAAGAATCATAAATTGTAATAGCAGCAGAGGGATTGAAGCAAGTTTGTAAACAGGGAGACTCGGCTGCAATAAGGGGCTGAGGCAAGCTATATCCAGCATCGCGGATAGAAAGCTGGGAGGCGCGAGAAGTTCTAGGGTTAAACCATTGAGGAAGGATAGACCAGTCTAACGCAATCTGGGTTCCAGCAGAGTTTTTCAGGACTTGCTTAATATTTCTAATAGAAACGCCATTTAAGCAGGGACAGGCTGAGATTAAGTCGCAGACTGGAGCTAAAAGTCCTCGTTGCTCTGATAAAGGAATAGGATCGCTGCTATGGGAATAAGGATTAAACCATTCTCTTTGAGGACACTCTTGAGAAGGAAGATCTTTTTTATGGTTCTGTCTGTGTAGCTTATCGTTGTAGCGGTGATAATGATGATGCGCGGCTTGCGTGGAGTTCATGCAAAAAAGGGAGAACAGAGCTGTCAGTAAAACCGAACGGAAGGACACAGAAACCTCAAACAAATCTTTTCCCATCGTGTAGTGGAAAAAAATTTTTTTATCTAGGTTTAAATTTTTGCTCTAATAACGAGTTATTTATCGAGCCGATGGCGTAATAAAAGAGCCGCAGCTTCGTTGCTTATGAGCTTTTGACGAAATGTGTATTGTACTTTGGCAATATCGGGAAGATAGATTGGAGGAAGGTATTTAGCAGCCGTGTAAACGATGCCTAAGTAAGAGATGTTTTTCTGTTTACACACCTCGCCAATACGTAAAACATTATACTTTTCATTATCGATATAGATGATTCTTTTTGGTAAAGCTGTTTGTGCATCTAAAAATAACTGTAATGCCGGTCCTTTATGAATTTCTGATCCGAAAAGAACGCCTTTTGTGAAGCTGATAGTGGGAGGGAGTTTTGTGTTGGGAAGAAGAGCCTTTTCAAAGGAAAGATTGAGAGAGGCTAGTTGTTCCATTGTGATATCTTGAGCACAGAGTTTGCGCTCCGAATAGGCGAAAACTGTTTTACCTAGGTTCTGTACTTTGGTGATTAATAAAGGAATAGCAGCTTCTATTTGTCGGATAGATCCTTGGCGTTGAATGGCTAGCCATTCAGGGTACAAAGTTTCCCAAGCCTCTTGTTCCGAGGTTCCCAATGTGCGCATGCCCTGGATGGAACGCTCAAACCACAATGAGTGGCTGAGAGCTTCAGCTCCTTCAAATAGAACATCATCAACATCAAAAATTAGCCAATAATCTGTCTCGTCGTAGAGAATGTCCGAAGCGACTTCGTGTATGGTTTTTACAGTAACAATGCGCTGCGAAGCTTCAGAAGTCTGGGAAAAGCAGAGAAAAACCAAAACAAGCCAAAAACGCATGAAACCTCCTGAAGCTGGAGAAGTAGGATAGAAAAAATATTTTTATGAAGCGATGGAAAAAAGAGAGGCTAGAACGGCAGCTCTACGAGCAAAAGTTGTTTCTAGATGCTTGAAAGAGTGGGTAGGAAACCATAATCGGAATTGTAAAAGAGCTTGTTGTGTGAACATTTCATGACCATAAATAATAGAACATCCTTTAGAACGGGCATGCCTTGTAAATGCGTTGTGTTTAGGTAGAGTGTTGATATCTACGATGACAGGGGCTAGAACCAGAGGAATGATCGCGGAAGGGGGGAGACAATTGATAATTAGAGAAAAGGGATATTGTGGCAGATCTTTCAGATTACAAGCTGTTGCTTGGTAACGAGAAGCAAGCGCTTCAGCATGAGTCGTTGTTCTATTAAAAATAAAAAGCTCACAATTTGTTTTGCTTAATCGGGCCGCGATAGATCGAGCAGCCCCTCCGGCACCTAAAATAGCCACTCGTTGGTTGTTTAGGGGAATGTTATGATGAGTTAGGACAGAAAAAAGCCCCTCACCGTCAGTATCGTGCCCAATAATTTCTCCCTGTCGGATGACAAGAGTATTGCAAGATCCCGAGGCCTGTACGGAAGGATCTTGTTTGTCAAGAAATGGTACGACAGCCGTTTTTAGAGGAGAGGTTACGCTGATTCCTAAAAAAGGAAGTGTGCGAATGGACGAAAAAAATTTCGGAAGTTCCTGAAGGGTTAGAGGAAGTTTAATATAGGGACAAGGGATGCCGAGTTTAGAGAACAAAGGATTATGGGTGAGATGGCCGATGCTTCTCGACGTGTCTCCTATAAGAGCGCAGATAGGAGAATGAGGAGAAAGATTTTTGTAATTATAGAAATAGTGATGTTTAAGGGAAAGCTGCCCAGGGGCTACAGGAGCGGCTCCAGGGCTGATTGCATAAGTAAAGGGATTTTGCAAAATAGGAGAAAGTATGCGCGAGGGCTGCCCAATTTTTCCTAAGCAAAGTACGGTAGTTTTCTTTGGAAGAGAGAGTTTTTGGTAGCAGATATGCAGTAAATCGATAGTGGAAGAAGGAGAAACTGCTAATTTATAGTAATCGACAGAAGAAGATCGCATCTGGGTATATAATTGGGTGATATCCATGCGATCACTGTCATTGGTATGCAAAGAGCGGATGAGTTTAATCTCAGGATGAAGATGACGAATGCGTAAGATAGCGTTCTCAGGAAAATCTTTATCTAAATCCAAATAGTCGGGATGCAGTTGAGCTAAAGACTCTATAGTTTTTATCCAAAGTTTTTGTGAGCAAGAAGGAGGTTTTTTCCACGTAAGGATGGAAATTGGTGTGAGGGCAATCAGCTTTTTTAATTCGGAGTAGGATAGAGAAAGAAGGTCCGCACGTATCTCAAAGCAGCGGCATTTTTGTAAGGAGCGTAATAGCTGATTTTTAGCCTCAATAAAAGAGGGCCCGCTAATGACCGTGCACAGCATGGAGTTCTTCCTCTAGAATCTGTGTAAGAAGGTTTTTAGATATAGGCTGACAGAATCGTCCATTGCAAGAGGCCGCAATCCCGATATCTTCTATCATAACAAACGGAGGTAGGGAGGTATTTTGTCTTTTTTTGTCATAGATGAGAGCAGCAAGAATCGCGTCGCAACTATGCAAGGGGATTGAAGCGCGTGTATAGAGATCGTTTAAAGAAATAGGAAGTTGGTATCGTAGCAGGTCTTGAGTCAACAAATGTAGCATATTCGAGTTGCGAGCGATACCTAAAGCTAGAGATATCTTAGTTTCTAAAACCATGCCTACACCTATAGCAAAACCGTGGGAAATTCTTCCTTCAAATAACATTTCCAACGCATGCCCTAGCGTATGCCCAAAGTTAAGAATCTGGCGTATCCCGTAATCTTTCATATCTTTTTGTACTATGTCAGCTTTACAGAGACAGTTGCGTTTGATGAAAAGAGAGAGCTGTTCTGAAGAGGTTAGGGTTGTGGGATTTTGTAGGATAGGAAGAATAGAAGCATCGGCTATATAGGCATGTTTGATGCTCTCTGCTATTCCTTGAATCCATTCTTGATGTGGGAGAGAAGCGAGCACATTAGGGCAGATCCATACATCCTGGGGTAAATAAAAAGAGCCGATGCGATTCTTAATATGATCTAAATTAATGCCATTTTTCCCCCCAATACTGGCATCAATCATAGCAACTAATGTTGTGGGAATAGCAATGAATGGCATGCCTCGACAATGTGTAGCAGCTACAAATCCTACAATATCCAGAATAACACCCCCTCCAACACCAATGAGCGTTGCTTGTCTAGGAATAGAAAGACGGGTTAGCTGTTTATGCAAAGATAAGAAAGTTTCTTCTGTTTTCGCTTGTTCCCCCTCTGGGATGGTAAGAATTTCTACGGAAAATCCTAATGAGCGAGCAGCTTGCAACAAAGGAGAAAGCAAGAGTCTTTTTAGGGTAAAATTAGTGATGAAAACTAGGGGAAAATCTTTTGATAATGAGGTGAATAGTAAAGGATTGCCTAGTGAATCTACTAAGTGTATGGGGTGTGGGATGTTTGTGATAAGTTCTATCATAATTTAGCGCAGCGATGTTGAAGAAGAAGGTCTACTAAGGTAAGATCAAGCATAGCTTCGACAACAGCAACAGCTCGAATGGCTACACAAGGATCGTGGCGGCCTTGTTTTGGGGTGGTATACATGATTGGGGTTCCATTTTTCGAAACAGAGGGGCATGGTTTCCTAATAGATGAGGTAGGTTTGAAGGCTACCCGACCCTCGAGAGGTTGCCCAATGCTGATTCCTCCCAAAGTTCCGCCACAACGATTGGTTTGAAAAGCAAAGCCTTCTTCATTAGCAGTAAGACAATCTAGATAGGAAGAGCCTGTCATGCGGGCAGAGGAGAATCCTTCTCCCATTTCAAATCCTTTAGCAGCAGGGATGCTCATCATGCCTGCTGCCAAGAGGGCGGGGAGTTTCCCGAACACAGGTTCTCCTAAGCCTACAGGTAAAGGGGATGTGATAAAAGAGACTATGCCTCCAAAGGAATCTTCAGGATCGCGGAGAAGTACATTTTGGATCTCTTCTTGAGGCAAAATGGAATAGAAAGGAGATGCATGCACTTTTTTTATTAAAAGCTCTGTCAGTTTGGGGTATGTTTTGTCTTCTAATGGCCCGAATCCAGAAAGGAATGCTAGCGTTGTGATTCCTTGAGACAATAAAATTTTCTTAGCAATTACGCTAGCAGCTACTCGTGAAGCTGTTTCTCTAGCAGAGGAGCGCCCTCCTCCGCGATTGTCGGCAAAACCATATTTACCTTCGTAAGCAAATTGTGCATGTCCTGGGCGGTAACAGTGATTCAGTTGTTCGTAAGAAGCGCTAGCGACATCTTCATTTTGAATGAGAAGAGAAATAGGGGCTCCCGTTGTTTTTTGTTGGTGAACACCGGATAAAATGGTAACAAGATCTGCTTCTTGGCGAGAAGATGTGTGACGTTGGCCAGGCCTTCTTCTCGCCATAGCAGAAAAAAAATCTTCAGGTGATAAAGGAACTCCGGCAGGACAGCCATCAACAACAACACCTATAGCAGGACCGTGGGATTCCCCCCAGGTAGTAATAGAAAATAGGGAGCCATAGTGATTATGCATAGAAAATCTCTTCTGTATTTAAGAAGCGCAGACAAAAGTTGTGACATATTTCCTGCATGTCCAGGGAAGATGTTTGCAAAGAGAAAATATTAGAGGTGAGCAAGCGCAGTTTTTCTAAGCGTTGGGACAAGGCCTCTTCTAATGAGGGGGCGTTCTTAAGCCTTTCTGGGAGAGTTTTGTTTCGTAATCGCTGACAAAGGAGGGGGATAGGGAGATCGAGTAAGACTAGAAGAGTTTTTTCACGATGCACAATGTGCTGGTATGCGCGTTTGATAAGAGGCGTGTGGCCTCCTAACGCAACGATACTGGGGATATTGGGAATGTTAATTAAAGAGAGGAATTCTTCTTGGCAAAATCCTTCCTCCCCATAACGTTGGTAGATAGTTTTAGGAGAATCTCCTTGAAAGCGCGCGGAAAGGAGATGGTCTGTATCGAAAAAAGGAAGAGATAACGATTGAGCTAAAACTTTCCCGAAAGAGGTTTTACCTACAGAAGGAAGCCCGCAAAGAAAAATTTGCTTGGTAGTGTCGAATGTTGGCATGTAGTGTCTGTGCTGCAATCACAAAATGAGGAAAACTTTTATTTATACAGTGCGTGTTACAAAGAAGGGTTTGTCCAGATGAGGCCGCAGCCCCCGCTACAGCAAGAGCCATAGCAATACGGTGATCATTGTGAGAATGAACAACTGCTCCATGCAATCGAGAAGGCTCTATATACAAACCATCACGAGTAGGACGAACTGAACCGCCCATTTTGCGCAGCTCTTGGGCAATCGCATCGATGCGATTGCTTTCCTTGTCCCTTGCTCCCAGCGCATTGTATAAAAGCGAGGGTTTTTTGGCAAAGCAGCAGAGGACGGCTAGAATAGGCAGAGCATCTATGAAAGGATCCATATTGATCTTTCCTCCAGTGAAGGAAGAAGGAAAGATTTCAATGTGTTGTTCCTTGATGGAAATGTCTGCGCCGAGTTGTTTTAACAAGGAGAATAGACGTTTATCTCCCTGAGAATCTTGAGAAGGAAGATTGTGTAATACTGTTGGGTGGGAAGAGGAAGAAAGCAAGCCCAGGGCCGCTAAAAAAGCTGCAGAGCTGTAATCTCCTGGAACACAATAGGAAAAACTGTTTAGAGATTGGCCTCCGGGGAAGAATAAAACATCTTGTTCTCTGGAAAAAACTATGCCTAAAGAGAGGAGCCAGTCTAAGGTTAGATCAAACCAAGGACGCTCTTTAAGATTGTCAATAGAAAAAGAGATAGAATGGGGAGCAACAGCCGCAGTAATAGCTAATGCGGATGCATATTGGGAGTCTTGTCCGGAGACAGTAATTTGTCCAGACGATATGGGACCTTGAATAACGAAGGGGATAGAAGAGGATTTTTTTTGACGAACTTTGGCTCCAAGTTGTTTTAAACTAAAAAGAAGAGGTTCTATAGGGCGTCGTTTGAGTGTATGGGTACCTGTGATTAGGACTGGTGCGGTGGATAAGGAAGAAAGAGCTGTTAGAAAGCGTAGAGCTATACCAGAATTTCCCGCATGTAAACGGCAAGAGGGAAACTGGGAATAAGGGAAAGGGTTTCCTTGTATGTGTAAAGAAGAAGCCCCAACCCGTTTAATGCGGGCTCCCAGTTTTTTGCAGGCCGAAAGCATAATTTCTGTATCAGAGGAGAAAAGACTGTTGTCTATGACAGAGGTCCCTTTAGACAGAGAAGCGAAGAGAATTGCTCGTAAAGAATGCGATTTTGAGGGAGGGACGACAACCTCTCCATAAGGAGCTGACGGGGAAATTAAAAAAGCTTGGTTCAAAGGGGTCACACGTTGAATTGCAAAAAAGATTAAAGGTGAACAGCTAATGTAATCTTTGGGGGAGTTTTTTGCATGATAAAAAAGAAGAGGATCCTATTTTTATTGTGAAAGGGATTTTATTTTGTTGTTATAATTAATCTTATTAAAAAGATTTTGTGTTTTTTATATGGTTTCTAAGGTTCCTGGAAATAGTGAGCCTATTGATGTACGAGCTCTTAGTAACCTCCCTCCAATACAAAATCAGGATTCAAAACCCTCTGTGCCAATAATTTCCGTTCTTGAGGGAGATGTCGCAAAATCGGAGCAAACACTAAAACATTCTGCGGGGCTAATTGCTGGTATTGTAGTATTGGGGGTTGCATTAGCTGTTGTAGCTGTTGCTTTAACGGTACTAGCTCCAGGGGTTCCTCAAGCTATTGTTTTGGCCATTGCTTTTTCAGGGCTTTCTGTTGGAGGGGTGACGACGCTTCGAAGCCTTATCAACGGAGTGAGGACCTTAGTTGCTCCTAAAATGACGGTTAAGCAGCGAGCTAAAAGCGCTGCTTTGCTTGGTGCCGGATTAACTGGTGCAGGGCTTGTCTTGAAACTCGGTTCCTCTTATGTTCCTGGAGGATATGGAAGCGCGTTAGGAAAGTTTGGGGATATTTCTTACGGTAGAGGAAGTGGAGCTTTCTTTGCAGGATTCGCACATTACCTCTATGTGCATTTTTTTCAATCTAAAAAGGCGGCAGCTGGAGCAGAACTTACTCCTGAAGAAATGCTGATTGAAGGAGCAAAACTCAGGAAAATCACAAGGGGCTTAATCTTATTAGGGACGGGTTTTGCTTTTTTAGGGATTTCTTTAGCTGTGGTTGGGACGCTTGTTGTGACTGGGGGAGCGGCGACAGCTCTTATCGTTCTAGCGCCTCCCTTGATCAGCTTGGGCATTTCTTTGATTATTTCCAACATGCTGCATACAACGTTGGGTCAATGGCGAGCCTTTGCAAAGGCTCAACAAGAACAAGATTTACTTGGGGATACTAAATTAAAAAATATTGCCCAAGCGGATTTCTCTCATGAGATAGAAGGAAATGTAGGGATTACTGCCTCTGAGAATTCTCATACGCCTCCTGCCATTGAACGTTTGTCAGAGAAAGAGATTAATGATGCCTTGTCTTTAACAAAGAAACAGAAGGATTTGATAAAAAAACTTTAAGATAATGAACC
>SAMEA3663047__coassemble_108_pt1 | contig 34905 bp, 23 predicted proteins | sample SAMEA3663047__metabat2_low_PE_033 | metagenome-assembled genome bin SAMEA3663047 (sample SAMEA3663047) | pig gut metagenome | biome: pig gut; feature: pig-associated habitat; material: faeces | place: France | collected 2012
CACTAAAAACGCTCTCACTGAAGCGTCTTTTGCTACAGCAAAAGACGCCCTTAATAGGAAGAACAAAAAAAGACTTTATTAAATTGTAAAAAAGATTAAAAGTCGGAATTAAGTATACATCTACGTTGGAGAAACGTCATGCTTTGTAAAGTTTGTAGAGGATTATCCTCTCTTATTGTTGTTCTCGGAGCCATCAATACCGGAGTTTTAGGAGTAACAGGTTATAAAGTCAACATTGCGACTCGCCTACTTGGTGAAGGCACCCTGTTAACACAAGCTGCCTACGTAATGACGGGAATCGCAGGAGTTATAGTTTTTCTAAGCTTTTTTAAAAATTGCTGTAAAAAGCGCCATGGTGACTGCTGCTCCTCCAAAGGGGGATGCCACCACCACTCAGATCACAGAGAATAAAAATTTTTAACCTTGAAGAATGCGTTCTTCTTTGAGCAAAAAAAAAGTTCACCATGGGATTAACCATGGTGAACTTGAGGTTTTGACTAACGAACCTATTTACGACGACCTTTACCGTCAGTATCAGAAGGGTCATCGATGTCTCTATTCCATCGCCTCATAAGCTCGAAGAGAGTCTGCGTGCCATTGCTAAGCATCTCTCGCAGACAAGATTCTACTTGCTCGGAAGTTGGAATCCGCTCTTGGGGCTGAGTAACAACGAAATTGTACATCCCCGCCACAAAGCTTGCATAAACAGCCTCTCTAAATCCTACCGTTATGTCCATATGTTCTAGCTCATATCTAGTAGGCATTTTAGGTGGCACAGGGTATACACTTCTCGGAGAATCATAATCCTTAGCACGAGGTATATCATAATCCGAGGATCTAGGAACTTGGTAATGCCCATGCTGTATAGCTATTTTCCTACGAGCCTCGATATCCAAATCCATCAATTCATAAGCTGGTAGCATGCCTTCATAGACTGCTTCGGCCCCTACTCCTTCAATAACAGGCACCCCTGTTCTCCACTGGTCTACACAGGGAATAGCGTAATGGCCGTCTTCGCCTCGCTCTATGCCCACCTCATCAGCAAATTTAGCTAAAGCTTCGGCTAGAGCTAATCCTTCTGGAGGTAAATCCTCGTTAACTTCGTATTCACCCGTTTTTCCGTTGCAGCAACGGAAGCATCGGCGAACCGCTTCTCCTGCAGCAGCTAAGCCTCGAGATACAGCACCAGCGAGCCTACTTGCATGCTCTCCAAATCCCCCGAAAGAAAGCTCCACGCTTCGACACTCTTTTACAAAACGCTGAAAAGTTTGTTGCGCACTAGAAGAGGACCTAGTGGATCTGTCGACTTCCGTTTGTGATGGAGCATCTTTTGTCCATCCCGATTCTTCTATCTCACTACGAGCGGCATCACAAGCCTCTTGTAATTCTTTCAATTGTGTTGCAAGCTCCTCCAACTCTGGCATAGATTGCTTCAAAACAACGTGAGCCCGAAGTCCTGTTTGAATCTCTCGAGACAACACGACATCTGAGAGATGCTGCATATCTAACCCAAACCCTGTATCAACGTCTTGAAGACGGTCTAACCCAGGACCATCATAGAATTTAGAATTTCCAACAACGTACTCTCCAGGACCTTCGCTTTTATAATTCGGAGTCTTACGCCCTAAAGGATCTTGCAGAAATTTTTTCGCAGCATCCTTGTCTTGTAGATCTTTGGCTCTTTGCTTCCATTTATTCGCTATTTCTGTACAAGCCTTGAGTCTCTCAGGATCAATTAAATTTCGTTGCTCTAAACCCGCTGCATACTCTGTCATGTAAGCAGCCATATCTTCGGCCTCTTTAGAATTAAGAGTTGCAAAAGCCCCTTCAAACTTGGGGGTAGCGCGAAAAACCTTATATTTCCAGAAATCTGTGAACATAAGGCGTAATCCCCTGAGAGCCGAAGGAGAATAGCCTTTTGTATTAGAACGCGATGCACTACTAGGTTTTTTAGGGAAGATCGAGCCTACAGTATTGCGAACCGCTTGCCCAACTTTGTTTGCTAGTCCTCCTAGACCTTTCTGCAACCAGCTTAACACTCTGCGCGAACGAGGAGATTTCTCTTCTTTGCTTACCCCTTTGCTCACCCCTTTGCTTGCTTCTTCGCTTATCGAAGCGCTAACATCTACCACCGAATATGGGGTTACCACATTTTGACTATTGCGCGGAGTAGCATATCCCCCCTTATTCGGAGTAGCATATAAAGACTCCGCTTGCGCGCTGACCTTATCTGTTGTTGAATTTTTGCTTTTCTTATCACCTGAATCACCTCCATCATAAGGAGAGGGAGGGAGGTTGCTGCCAGAACCATTTACATTTGAGATGCCGCCCATAACAACCCGAAAAAAACTAAAACAAACCTTATTTTAATTTTAAATTCGAGAATTAAAAAACCAAAGAAAAACAAACTAGTCTTTAATTAAAATCAAAAACAAAGAAAACAAAACCTTTGATTTTGTAGAATTTATCTACTACATTTTCTTATTAAAGAATTCGTCTTACCTAAGCATCTCGAAGAGGCATAGCCCTCGACCTTTAAGGAAAAGTCTGTAAATTATTACTTTTTTTTGACATAACCTCTTCTTTTAGACTCTTAAGGGTAACCCCATGCGACCAGATCACGTGAACTTCTGTTGCCTATGCGCTGCCATCCTATCCCCTACAACCATCCTTTTTGGCCAAGATTCTTTAGATGAAGCGGCTCTTTTTACCAAAAACCCTAACCACATCGTCTGTACATTTTTTGAAGACTGGACGATGGAGAACCCCTCCTCTTCTCTCAGTTCCCATGCACTACGAGAGGATCCGCTATACATTGTAGGAAATACCCACAGTTGGTTTGTCTCCAAACAGCAAAACCCCTCTGATGGAGGGCTTCTTTTGAAAGAGCAAGGAGATCTTGCTATTCAAGATTTTCGCTTTCTTTCCTTTACGGATTGCGCTTCTTCTAAAGAAGACGCTCCCGCTATCCTCCATCAGAAACAAGGGCAGCTATTTCTGAGAAATAATGGGAGCGTAAGCTTTTGCCGCAATCGTGCCGAAGGTTCTGGAGGATCCATCTCCGCTGATGCCTTATTCCTGCAACACAACTATCTTTTCACTGCTTTTGAAGAAAACTCCTCAGCAAAAAATGGGGGAGCTATTCAAGCCCAGACTTTCTCCTTATCAAGAAACGTCTCTCCAATTTCTTTTACACGTAACCGCGCAAACTGGAATGGCGGAGCGATTTCTTGCCAAAATCTGATTTGCGCAGGCAATGTTAACCCTCTATTTTTCACGAATAATTCCGCTTTAAATGGCGGAGCCATCTGTTGTATAGACGAACAAAATGCTCCAGAAAAAGGAAAACTTTCTCTTTTTTGTAACCAAGAAACTCTCTTCTCAGGAAATACCGCAAAAGAAAAAGGCGGAGCCATTTATGCAAAACACGTGGTATTGAAACATAATGGTCCTATTTCTTTCGTAAATAATAATGCCAAAGTCGGGGGAGCTATTGCTATCCAATCTGGAGGGAGTTTATCTATTGTGGCAGGAGAAGGCTCGGTCCTTTTTCATAATAATTCCTGCAACTCCGATCAAGGAACAATACGAAACGCCATTTACTTAGAAAAGGATGCGGTTCTTTCCTCTTTAGAGGCTCACAATGGGGACATCCTTTTCTTTGATCCCATAGTGCAAGAGCTCGCGAGCCACAACTCCCAGGCCACCTCTTCCTTACAAGCGGGCCTTGCTTCCTCAACGCCAAACACTCAAACACCCATATGCATCCAAACAAATCCCCACTGCTCGGTAATTTTCTCTGGTGAACGACTATCTCAAGAAGAAAAAACAGAAGCCAATCTGACTTCCAAGCTACAACAGCCTGTTGAGCTGAAATCTGGTCGCCTAGTTTTAAAAGACCGCGCAATTCTTTCCACACCCTCTTTTTCCGAAGATCCCCAAGCTCTTTTGATGATGGATGTGGGAACATCTTTAATCACTTCGTCCGATTTAACATTGACTACGTTAAGTATTCCTCTCAATTCCTTGGATATGAAAAATAGCGTCACCATCCAAGCTCCGAATCTTTCCATTCAAAAAATTTTTCTGTCCAATTCTGAAAATGGAAATTTTTATGAAAACGTAGAAATGTTGAGTAAAGATCAAAATGAAATTCCTCTCCTTACTCTTCCTAAAGGGGTGTCTCATCCAAATCTTCCCGATGGGAATCTTTCCTCCCACTTCGGGTATCAAGGAGATTGGACTTTCTCCTGGAAATCCTCCGATCAAGAGGAAACTCTAGTTGCAAATTGGACAACTAAAAACTACAAACCTCATCCTGAGCGCCAATCCAGATTAGTCTCGAATACCCTTTGGAATACCTATTCTGATATGCAGGCTGTTCAATCGATGATAAATACTATGGCTCATGGAGGAGCTTATCTATTTGGCACATGGGGATCTGCGGTTTCTAATCTATTTTATGCCCAGGACAACTCAGAAAAACCCTCAGATAAGTGGAACCACAGAAGCCTTGGTTACCTATTTGGTATTAGCACACACAGCTTAGACGACCATTCTTTCTGTTTAGCTGCAGGACAACTGCTCGGAAAATCTTCAGACTCTTTCATTACAACCGCAGAAACTACTTCATACATTGCTGCGGTACAAACTCAACTCGCTACCTCTTTACTGAAAATCTCCGCACAAGCATGCTACAACGAAAGTATTCATGACCTGAAAACAAACTATCGATCGTTTTCCAAGAAAGGCTTTGGAACGTGGCACAGTGTCGCTATCTCAGGAGAGATCGGTGCAGCAATTCCTATTGTATCTAATGGTTCCGGGCTTTTTAGTTCTTTCTCTATTTTCTCTAAGCTGCAAGGATTTTCTGGGAAACAAGATGGGTTCGAAGAGAGTCTGGGAGAAGCTCGAGCCTTTTCTGACAGCTCTTTCACAAATATTTCTCTCCCTGTAGGAATATCATTTGAAAAAAAATCTCTGAAAACGCGAAACTACTATCACTTTCTAGGAGCCTACATTCAGGACCTGAAGCGCAGCGCGGAGTCAGGGCCTGTAACGTTACTCAAAAATGCCGTCACTTGGGACGCTCCTATGGCAAACTTAGATTCGAGGGCCTGGATGTTCCGGCTTACGAATCAACGAGCTCTACACAGGCTTCAGACGTTGTTAAATGTGTCTTGTATGTTGCGAGGGCATAGCTATAGTTACTCCCTAGATTTGGGAACCACTTACAGGTTCTAGCTCCTTATCCAAGCGCTGCCTTTGGATCCTGGTGAAAAGTCTTAGAGATTTCTCTCTAAGGCTTTTCATTTTTTATCACCAAAAAAGGGAAAAACATTCCCTAACATCTTTTGCAAAAACGTTGCAAAGCCAAAACGTCAGTGAGCTCACTGAGGCCCACATTTTCTCGGAATTTAGTAAGCAATTCTTCCTGCGCTCTAGGGGAAAATTTTCCTCCAGATCTCCCATAACCCGGGAACGTGTTATCCCAATTTTGCAGCATTAACTCTGCCCATTTCACGCCGCTGTTCACCAAAGCCTCTTCCAACATACACTTTTCTCCTGGAGAAAGTGTTTCTCCTGCGAGGATGTTTTCCCATGGCACTCCGGAGTCATGTACCGCAAGGCCTACAATCAATATTCCATGAGAGCCTATGTGCTCCTGCATCCAGAACCCAAGATCTGTTAAACTTCCTTTAGCCTCTTCTGCCGCACAACAACAGCACAAAAAGCGTTTCAAGCTCTGCCAACAACTTACTCGATGACGCCCCTTGTTCTGATTATAAATCTTAGCCTTCTCGGTATGCTTAGCCACCGTCAAACAAGTTTGCACAGCGAGGGATATGGCCTCTACAAGAGGCTCATTGACAGGAGTGTTTTCATCTTGAGATACGTCGGAAGAGCTTCGACAGCAGGGCCAGCAACTTCGTACAGGACAAACCATGTATTCACCTTGAGTTTCATTAATAAAAGAAAAAAAACTAAGGTCATTTTACCTGAGAAAGGGGGTATTCTTTTACGATTAAAAAGCTTGCTTAGCAGTCCTTTTTTTAACTTCCTAGATAAGAAGAGAGAAAAACGTCTTAAAAAAATTAACATGCTACAACAAGAGCTCTTTACAAAACCTTTCCTTTGCTCTGTGTCCTTTACAAGGAGACTCTTGGCTGGAATACAAAAAAACGGAAAGCCGCGAAAGAAGCTCGCGGCTCCAATTAATTACAGACAAAACTCTGTAATAGCAACAAGCTCTTGAGCAATAAGAGAAGCAATAGATGCTCGTATAAAATTATTAGGCAAATGTGAAGGAAGATCGACTGTATCCGTCATGATAAAATAATCCATTCCACTTGCTACAATTTTTTCCACAGCATTCTGAGTAAGTAGCCCATGAGTGACTGCTGCGGAAATTTTTCGGGCTCCGTGATCACGACACAATTTAGCTGCCTCCACTAAGGTTCCCCCTGTGGAGCTCATATCATCAATGATCAAGATATTTTTACCTTTAACATCCCCCAGCAAGATCATTTTGGTTGTGGTCGGATTAACCCTTTCTTTAGAAATCGAAACGACATCAACGCCAAGCATCTTAGCTGCGGCGGAAGCAAGCTTGCTGGCTCCGATATCTGGAGCAACAATGACAAACTCCTTTTCCTCTGAGACAGTTCTAAAGGTATCGCCTAAAAGCTTCTGCCCATGCAAATGTATCACTTCAACATCATAAAAACCTTCAATTTGTGGAGCATGCAAATCGAAAGTGATTAGTCTCGTTACCCCAGAACGAGCAAGAAGATTCGCAACGAGCTTAGCCGTTAATGGCTGGCCAGTACCAGTGAGCTTGTCTTGCCGCGAGTAGGGAAGATAAGGGCTAATTACTGTGATACTCTTGGCTCGTGCGCGCTTCAAAGCATCTGCCATCACAAACGTTTCGAACAAAGTCTCATCTGGACGATTACTGAACGACTGTACAATAAATACATCACGCCCCAAGACATCATCCTGTATCTGTACCCGAAGCTCTCCATCAGGGAATCTCCCTATATCTATATTTCCTGGAGAGGTCCGTAAGAAAGAACAGATCTCTCGTGTTAAACACTGATGCGAAGAACCAGAAAAAATAATCCCAGACTTATGGTGCTTGCGAACAAGGGTATCTGCAGAAAGATTATTCCTGTAACAATTACCGTAACAAGGATTCAACGAGGAAAACAATACACCTAAAATAGCGGTAAAATAATACTTTTTCATAACAATCCATAACTAGTACCGAAGATCATTCCGAACATGAAATGGCTTCGGAATAACTGTTCAAAAGCTTAAATGTGGAAGTAGCCTCCCCCTATGGACAAGGATTGTGTCTAGAAAAGCTCCTTGAACATCGGCCGCTTTCAACACTTGGCAGGATATTATGCTCACTATGTTATTAAAGCTATAGGCGAAAGAACAAAAATTCGGTGGGTCCGCGGAACTTGCACCCAGGCAAACTCAGAAATCTTATCGAGAGGAAAAGATTCCTCTTTTCTAAGAATTTAGAACAGAGGACTCAGAAAGCTCAGAGTTTTGCAGCTCTGAACTTTCCAATGTTAAAAGATGCGATTTAATCCCAAGGATACAAAATGCGTAGTTTGTCGATGACGAGCATCCAGAGAATAATTCATATAAGCTCGGCCTAAATGATGAATATACAATGTGTCATGCACTTCTAAGAAAAAGGCATGGCGAGCTAGAGAAGATCCCTGTATAGGAGTGACCACTCCATTAGCAAGGATTTCCATATTACAATGGGGAGTTACCCGCCAAATATCTGGTCGATATCCAATATTCATCGTCAATGTCGATGGAGGCGATCTCCGTACATGAGAAACCGCATGCGCTACCACTCCGATGGGAAGAGACATATTATGCCCAGATCCTCGACCAAAGTATCTAGGCAAGGCTCCTGTTTCTCTGGAAGCACTCGACCACCCTCCCGACATTTCAAAACGCATAAACCCTGTAAGGTCATAGTCCCTAGCTAACTGACGAGTAGGAATGCAATACTCTAAGAAATTATGCTCCGCACCCACAAATGCGTAATAACTGTTGTTATGCCAACGGCATTTCGAATGCTCAAATTTCTGCGTAATGTCGTTGAAATACTGGGTATGCATTCTATGAACAGAATATCCATAGGCACTCTCCCAATACACAACGGTTTCCGTTCCTTTAATATCAATATAGCTCCTTCCGAAGCAGGACAACATGGTAATGTTCCCTGCATCTTTAGAATGCCATAACCGGCTCTTGGTCTGACCATAAAGCTGCCCGAAGGCCACCCCAAATATTCCCCCATTTTCATAATGAGAAGCCGCAACTGCCTGAAAGCCCCCGTACCTAGCGAGAAACCCATCACGATCATCTTGTACGTAATTCAGAATATAGTCGCCTAGGGCCTGAAGGGAGGCAACAAACCCGACATCTCGGGAGACGAAATGTTCTTTCAATCCAGTAGTAAATGTTCTTAATGCAGACCCAGACACCCAAATAGAGTTGGGGACCAACTCACCCTTTCTCTGAGGATCCAATGTATAGACTCCATAGTTTGAGGCTGGTCTCCACGTTACATACAGGGTATTATTCAAATTAGGAGGCACCATGCCTTTGGGGTCTGGAGCCAAAGGTGGTTTTGACCAATCCACCGACCAGGTCCCTTGATATCCATAGTGCTTAGCATCGGCATTATTCAATGTAACGGTGCCTTTTGTAATGCCGTTATTTCGATTCGAAACCAAAGTTACAAAAGGAATCGTCAGAGAATTCATGAACAGCGGATTATCATATATCTCCGCTTGGTTACTCATAACAAGATCTAAAGTGGAATTGGCGTTTACAGAGACTGTTGTATCCGCGCCTAATTTCGCATTCACATAGTTTGGGGTTAGGAAAGACTCTAAATCGATTCCTAATTTAGATACTGTACAAGTGTTCGAGTTACTCCCCCCTGAAACAGCTGATAACGAGGCTCCAGATCCCAGAGTCACCCGTCCTGCCGTTGCAGTAATGGATCCCGTCGTTAATGTTGCTCCTTCCGTAACCACTAATTCTCCGCCCGATACTGTTAGAGCTCCTGGAAAATTAGAAGTAGCGTTGAGAACGTTTAGTTTTTCCGAAGGGGTTAGCGACTCCGCTGTAAAAACAACCGATCCACTTCCAGACTCATTAATCGTAACCGTTCCCGGAGTCGTAGGAGTAGTAGGAGGTGTTGTTGTTGCAGGGTTGTTTTGAACTACCGGATCATGAAAAATAAGCTTGGATAATCCCGAAGCATTCAGAGAAACAGCCGTTCCGTTATCTAATATGCGGATTGCATTCCGCTCTCCAGGCCGATCATTTGTCATATTCCCAGAGAAAATCATGTCCCCGTCTGCGGCATTTAATGTCAGCTTCCCGTTATTAGGAGGATTATTCGTCGCAGGCGCGCTTACACAAATAGCTCCTCCCTCCGCGGCTCTATTTCTTTCAAAAAGAATCGCCCCACCATTTGTACTAATATCAACGGTAGGAGCATAAATAGCTCCTCCCCCTTTCTCCGCCGTATTATTCCTAAAGAAAACAGCATTGTCTGCGATCAATGTGAAAGTTTGTGTTTGAACAACTCCCCCTCGTCCTTTTGCAAAATTGTAATCGAAAGTGATCGGGCCTTTGTTTCCTTTGAAAGTGACAGTTTTATCCGGAGAACAAATAGCCCCACCTCCCCCTCCTACCTCAGCTGGTGTTGGTTGTTGAGTAACAGCAAGAATCCCCAAATCATCATTCGCAGCATTTCCTCGGAAAAGAATCGCTCCCTCATTATCTTGGAATAACACATCCCCTTTGTAGATCACTCCTCCCCCACAAGAAGCGATATTATCTGTGAAAGCAATTTTTCCTTTACACTCTTTGACTGTAAACGTCGTATCTCCCTGAGCGCCACCATGACAGACTGTTCCGAAATTCCCCATGTTATTATCGAAAAGGAGCTCTTTTTGGATTCTGGAAATTTCCACTCTTGTCTCAACACCAAAAATCGATCCTTTCTGAGCATCGCTAGTAGTCGGAGCTGGGGGTTGTTGTCCTGTGGTAGAAGCTAGAGGGGAATATCTTACGGCATTATCCCAAAAAACTACCCGGTCTACTCCGGAAATGCTAACCGTTTTTCCCGAAATCATTCCTTTCTCTCCGGAAGAAACGTTTTTCGCAAACATAAGGGTAGAAAAATCTCGCAGTGTCACGCTGTCTGTAGCTGAAATAAAAGCATAATCTTTAAGCACTGGACCTTGAGAATCTGTAAATGATAATTCGTGGTTTTGCCCAGTAATCGTAAGATCTTTCCCATTAGAGGAGATAATCGAACCTTGTTCTGCACCCGCATAGATATTGACAAACGCACAGTCCCCATTCAAGCAAATATCGTCTCCTTTAAAAGGAATCGTGACATCGGGGGGCAATACCAAAGGAGAACCCGCTAATCCATATGAATAGGCACACAAACAAGCTAAAAAACAAAACGATGTAGATCTCAAAGAAAAAGGCATTACTAACACTTAACTATCTAACCAATATTTTTAGAATCGGACTTGACTGCCCACACTCAAACCATACCCCCGAGAAGCATTGCGGAATTCATATCTTCCGTGACCATATACTTCTATATTATTCGTCAGAGACGCATACATAGATCCCCTGACCATAGCTCCATGTCTTCCCAAATGGAAAGCATCCGTCGTCCAGCTCTCTTGATGAGATAGGAGAGTGGTCTTCGTTCCAGAGATGGATCGATAAGCATCACAGATATACGCTCCCATAAAGCTATACTTATTCGGGTGTTTACTAGAACATCGATCGAATTTCACTCCAACAGGAATGGTGAGATTCATAAGATGCCCACTCTTAAACTCCCGGGCTTGATCGCCTTCTTCTGTAAAAGATTCATGGTCTGCGTAAGCAAACTCTGCTTGCACAAAGGGATGTAACTCATTCAAATAAAGTTTGGATGGGGCAATCACAATAGGAAGTCCTGCTCCAATCTCTCCGACTAGACAGTTATTATCCCAGCGCACATCATTCTCTTCAGCAAATGTATAAGAAGTTTTCATATGCTGATTTCCGAAACCATAACTCGCACGCATAAATGTTTCCCCGAACACGAAGGATCCACACAAAGCTTTTTTAGTCGATAGATACACTGTTCCTATACAGGCGTGGTCATTAGACCTACAGACCACATAATCCTTGGATCTTCCAAACATTTCCGCAAAAGCCACCCCAAACATAGATGACCCGAAATAGGAGTTGGCTCCGATTGCATATCCACCACTAATATGCCGATATCCCTGACCTAAAGCATCCCGGTCATGGTAGAAAAAGTTCGAAATACCAGAAATCCATAACCCTCGGCAATAAGCTCTTCCATCTATACTCGCCTGAATCGCAGAATGCGCGGAACGCACATCAAAAATGGAGCCCCAAAGACTATTAGGGACCAAGGAAGCTACTCGCTCAGGTCCTGGATTATATCCCGTTTTAGTCCAGGTTGCTTTCAAAGTGTAGCTATTATTTTGTGGAGGTTGAGCAGGATCCGGATCCCATCGAAGTTCCCACTTCCCTTGATAACCGTACTGAGGATTTTCGCTCCCTAAGGTCAGGGCGGTAGGAGCAGCTGCTGGAGGCTGAGCACCCATCTGTAATTTAAGTACATCAAGAGTCTGATTTGCTCCTAACCACTCATATTTGTCATAAGAGGTGTTATCTAAATCTTCAAAAAAAATCTGACCAGTGATTGTCACGGAGCTATTATTAGTATTTCCTATTACAGCTGGAGCAGAGTTTTGAGCCGGAGGATTCGCGGGAGGATTTGTCACTCCATTACTTTCTAACAAAGAAGCCAGAGATAAGTGTAAATTGGTAAGAGATATCGGCTTAGCAGGCGGCTGTTGCGCTCAATTGACAAAATCCAGAGTCGTTCCCGCTTCCATATACACAACCCCTCCCTTCTGGTTCAGGGAGTTGACTAACAATTTTGCTTTGTCTCGGAGAAGAATCTTTCCTTGGACCAACTCAATATCTGAGTACAAAACACTTTCCCCTTTAGCAAAAACAATATCCCCCGAATACCCTTCGCCTTCGTTTACCTTAAGGGTTTGGGTTTGCTGTTGCGCTTGCCCGTTAGCCATAACAATCGGGTCATTAAAAAGAATTTGATGCCCCTCGCTAGCCCTTAATTTAGTGACTTGTCCTCCGTTAGCCATAGAGATCGCATTCGATGCCACCTGTACGTCATTCACAGTAGTCACACCCTGCTGAGCGGTTCTCTTTAAATTCGCGTCAAAAATAATATCCCCACGATCAGCAGATAGACTCAGTTCTCCAGAATCTTCTAAATAAATCGCTCCCCCGTCATTCGCAATATTTCCGATAAACTGCACTGGACCGCAGTCAGAAATGGAGAGTTTTTTGGCATAAATAGCTCCGCCTTTGCCAGCGGCGACATTTTTACTGAAGAATACCATCCCCTCTCCTTTAAAGGAGACCTCTCCAGAGGTAGCTGTTCCCCCCGGCTGCTGCTGATTACCATTCTTACAGAAAATGGCTCCCCCATTTCCATAATGATCTTTGTCAGGAGGGGGATTCTGCCCTCCTCCGCCCCCTTGTGCAGGCTGCGAAGGATCAATATAAACAGGGGAAGCCTCATTATTCAGGAAAACTGTCTTAGCATTCTCTAGAAAGGAAATCGATCCATCCGAGTAGATTCCTCCTCCAATCCGAGCAACATTTCCATCGAATTCCACCGCAGTATTTTTCGAAAAACTTACTGATAAATCTGTCGGTGCTCCTGGAGCAGGCGTCTGCCCATTCTGCCCATTTGTGACAGCAGCAACCCCTCCCCCTTTTATTCCCGCAACATTACCGACGAAAGCAACTGGAGCAGGATTATCTGTAGCTAAAAAGTTTTTGGTTACCTGACAAGCTCCCCCATCAGACTGAGCGGTATTTTCTTGAAACACACAAAGTTTTTTTACTCCTTGAATCGTCAAACTTTGAGCATCTATAGCTCCACCGTCCCCGGAAACTAAATTGCTATAAAACGAAAAATTCTGAATGTTTTTTAAAATAAGATCCGATTTAGAATAAATAGTCCCACTAGAAGGAGTTGGCGTTGTTTGTGTTTGCCCTGTTTGAGGCAGCGCTGAAAGCAGCGAATTACAATTCGAAAAAAGCAGCTCATCAAAATCTTGAACGATAAACAATCCGGAGCCGCCACTATTACTTAGCGCTGCTCCATTTGTGGCTGTTCGAATATTCTCAAAAGTCAAGGAGTAGCCGTTTCCATCAATAGTAAAATTTCCCGCTAAATTTCCGAAACAACTTAAAGGCAACGCTGCAATGGAATTGTCTAAGTTTTTCAGAATTAAATTCCCCGCAGGAACAACCGTCGTTCCACGAGGATCTCCTATTACGGTATAGGGAAATGGCGCTGTTAACGTCTCCCCATCATAAATCCCTTGAGGAACCGTGATATCTGCTGCATGCCCTTCCAGGGAGCAGCAAATGGAGTAAGATAGAATTATTGAAAGAAAGAACTTATGAAAGGGCGTTTGCATCACACGATAGATGAAAGATAAGATAAATTACTTCGCTTCATAGAAAAATTATAAATAAACATCAATAAGCGCCTTTTTTTCTTGATGCTGAAGAGCTAAAATCCTCGCTTTACAAAATCCGATAATTACACTATCTGCAGACTAAGAATAACATCAAATTTCTTAGCAATGACTAGAAGAACCTCTCTATCCCTCGCTTATATTCCTTTTATCCTCTCGGCTCTTTCTCTCCTCCACGCCAACGAAACCGATCCTTATCATTTTCAGACTTTTACTTTTGCTGGAAGAAATATTACATTCATCCCAGATCTCCCTTCTTTCATTACAGCACAAAATATTGAGCTCTCTTCTATACAAGCTGACGGACGCGGAGCCTGCGCGATCTCAGGCAACACTCAAACTCAGGTCATTTCTAATGCCATGAGCACCGCAAGCTCTGGAGGAGCTTTTAATATAGACCTGTCCTCCTTCACAGCTACTGGTAATGCCAATCTATTGTTCTGTAACAACTACTGTACGCATGAACAAGGCGGAGGGGCCATTCATGCCAAAGGCCCTATTACATTTACTCAGAATCAAGATGTTCTTTTTTATAACAACACTACGGCTGGCGCTAACTACAAAGATTCTAATGAAAAAAACCGCGGAGGAGCTACCTACTCCACAATTGCCGACTTCATCAATAACCGAAGCCTCTCCTTTGTCAACAACATATCCGGAGACTGCGGAGGAGCTATCTGTGCCGACTTTCGAGTAGAGATTAACAAAACTACCTCCAGCATCTTATTCGAAGGCAACCATACACTAGATCATAGACACAATACCGACGCTCAAGACATCTCCAGAGGAGGCGCTATTTGCAGCAGAAGCAGCGGCTGTTGGATCGCTCATAATTATGGGCCTATAGTCTTTAATTATAACCAAGCTGGGAAGGGAGGGGCTGTTCAATCTGCTACAGAATGTTCCATTAATAATAATACTGGGAAAATCGTTTTTTCCAACAACAGCGCTATAGGGTGGCATAGTACCACTCCTAAAGGGAACGGCGGAGCCATTCAGACGCTCAAAGAATTTTATTTACAAAATAATACAGGGCCCATCTATTTCGACAGCAACTCTGCTACACACGTAGGAGGAGCTATTGATTGTAACCATCTTAACATCCAAGAAAATGGTCCCATCTACTTTCTCAATAACTCTGCTGCCTGGGGAGCTGCTATCAACCTATCGAAAACAGCTGCCGCAACAAACTACATTCATTCTGGTTCAGGGGATATTGTCTTTAACAACAACACCTTATTTCCAGACAACTATACTATAGGTCTTCGGAAAATCTTCCACATTACAGAGACTTTCCTAGACAATCCTTATACGTTGTCCATCGGCGCTAAAAAAGACACTCATATCTATTTCTACGATCTTTTTCAGTGGGAACGCGTAAAAAAACAAAACTTCACCGACCTAGCAAACAGTCCTCACACCGTTACCTTCAATCCTTCCGAAGAATTCTCTGGAGCCGTTGTATTCTCCTATAAACAATTATCTAGCGATATAAAATATAATCTGGGGAAAGAAAAAAATTATATTAAGGAGTCTCCTACCACTTTAAAGTTTGGAACTCTAGCCATAGAATCTGATGCCGAATTCGAAATAGTCAATGTCCCCTTTACTCAAGAAAAAACAAGCCTTATTGCTCTAGGAGATGGAGCTACCCTAACGGTTGGAAAAGGAGGGACTCTCAATATTACCAACCTAGGGGTCATCCTACCCGCTATCCTCAATGCCCCAGATAGTCCTCCATGTATTCGTGTCAATCCTCAGGATATGACCCAAAACACTGGCTCAAATCAAAATCCATCAAATACATCCGGTATATCCACTAAAATGATCACATTTGCCGGTAGCCTCTCTCTTGTGGACGAAAATTATGAATCTGTCTACGACAGTATCGATCTCTCTAGAGGAAAGTCGGAACAACCCATCTTATCCATAGAAACAACTAATGATGGCCAATTAGGAACTGATTGGAAAAAGACTCTCAATACCTCGTTATACTCCCTCCCACACTACGGATATCAGGGACTTTGGACTCCTACATGGATAACGACCACTTATAAGGTCACTCTTAGCAACAATCCCACATCACTTGCATCTGCTACATCTATTGCCGATCAGAAAAAAACTAGTGAGACCTTCGATCCTAGCAGCACGACAACTGCTAAAATTCCTTTTACTAGGGCTTCCTCCGGAAGTGGATCTACCACTAACCCTGCTGAGGTAACAATCACCCGCCATACTCTGACTGTTAACTGGGCTCCTGTCGGATATATCGCAGATCCTGCTCGTAGAGGGGATCTCGTTGCCAATAACTTAGTGCACTCGGGAAGAAATACAACCACATGCCTACGTTCGTTATTACCAGATAACTCCTGGTTTGCTTTACAAGGATCCGCATCTACGCTATTCACTAAACAGCTGAAACGTTTAGATTATCACGGATACTCTTCTGCATCAAAAGGATATGTCGTATCTTCCCAGGTGTCGGGAGCTCATGGACATAAGTTTTTACTAGCCTTTTCTCAATCTTCCGACACAATGAAAGAAAAGATTACTAAGAATACAATCTCTTCCCGTTACTATCTTTCTGCTCTATGTTTTGAACATCCAATATTTGATCGTGTTGCTCTTATTGGAGCCGCAGCTTGCAACTATGGATCCCATAAAATGCGTAGCTTTTATGGAACAAAAAAATCTTCTAAGGGGAATTTTCACTCCACAACTCTAGGAGGCTCTTTACGCTGCGAACTACGCGATCGCATGCCTCTTCGTTCGATTATGTTAACTCCGTTCATTCAAGCTCTAATATCTAGAACAGAGCCCGCTTCTATCCAGGAGACCGGAGACCTAGCTAGGTTATTTTCTTTAGAGCAAGCGCACACTGCTGTTGTTTCTCCAATAGGAATTAAGGGAAGTCTTTCTTCCAATAAATGGCCCGCGGTTGCCTGGGAACTAGAGGTAGCATACCAGCCAACGCTTTACTGGAAACGGCCTCTTTTGAATACCATGTTAATCAAAAACAATGGCACTTGGGTGACAACGAATACTCCTTTAGCGAAACACTCCTTTTATGGGAGAGGGTCTCATTCCCTCAAATTCTCTTATCTTAAACTATTTGCTAACTATCAGGCAGAGGTGGCTACTTCTACTGTCTCACACTATATCAATGCCGGAGGAGCGCTGGTCTTTTAACTATGAAAAAACTTTCTTTTTTCTTTTTTATAGGAAGCTCCCTATTGGGAATTGCACGAGAAATCCCTTCTCAGATCTTTCTAGTTCCTACCCCGGTTCCATCCCCTACGATAGAGAGTTTAGCTACTAGTTCGAGCCTGACAGGAGATACACATAACCTTACCGAATGTCAGTTAGATAACCTGAGATACATTCTAACCTCTTTACAGAAGACTGCTAATAAGGGTGCTGTTATCACGGTAACCGATTACTTGCGCTTTCTAGATACCCAAAATGAAGGGATCTATTTTTTTAAAAACCTCACTCCGGAAAGTGGCGGAGTTATTGGCTACACAAATCCCAATCATCCTACTGTAGAAATATCTGATACCGCGGGCCCTGTAATCTTTGAAAATAACACCTGTTTTAGGCCTTTTACCTGGACATCAGGGAATTACGTCAACCAGGAACGGCCAGGCGGAGCCATCCACGCCACCAATATTTTCATTAATCACAACCTTGGCGTTGTTGGATTTATTAAGAATTTTTCTTATGTCAAAGGTGGAGCGATCAGCGCAGAAACCTTCAGCGTAAAAGAAAATCAATCCTGTTGTCTCTTTATGGACAATATCTGTATTCAAACAGATACTGCAGGAAAGGGTGGAGCTATCTACGCCAATACTAGTAATTCTTTTGAGAACAATAATGGCGATTTGCTCTTTGTCAACAATGCGTGCAGTGCAGGGGGAGCGATATTCACCCCAACCTGCTCTTTAACAGGAAATCGCGGAAATATTATTTTTTACAACAACCGCTGTTTTAAAAACGTGGACACTCAAGCCCGGGAACCTGCAGATGGAGGTGCCATTAAGGTAACTACACGCCTAGACATTACTGGTAACAGCGGTAGAGTATTTTTTTGTGAAAACCTCACAAAAAATGCTGGAGGAGCTATTTATGCACAGTTAATTAACCTTGTTGACAACGGCCCCACTTATTTTATACATAATATTGCTAATCATAAAGGAGGGGCTATTTACATAGCAGGAACAGGGACCTCTAAAATTTCTGCAGACCATGATGCGGTGATTTTCAATGATAATATCGTTGCTAATGTAACACAAGACAATGGAACCAGCACCACAAATAATCCTCCTAGAAGAAATGCTCTCACTTATGACTCCTCCGGAAGGCTAGAACTAGGAGCTGGCCAAAACCAAAATCTGATCTTCTATGATCCGATTCAAATTACGAATGCTGGAGCCTCTGTAGATTTCAATAAGAACTCTTCTCAGACTGGAGCAGTTGTTTTTTCTGGGGCCACGGTGAATTCTGCAGACTTCTCTCCCATTAATCTACAAACGAAAACGCCTGCCACGCTTACGCTCAGCAATGGCCTGTTGTGTATTGAAGATCATGCTCAGCTTACAGTAAACAAATTTACGCAAAACGGAGGAATAGTTGCCCTAGGAAATGGTGCTGTCCTTAGCAGCTATAAAAACAACACCACAAATGCCGCCGTCACACTAAATCATATTGGATTAAATCTTCCCTCTATTTTAAAGGATGGAGCAGAGATTCCTACGTTATGGGTAGAGCCTACAAGCTCTTCTCAAGGTAACAACACAACATATGCAGCAGATACTAGCTCCACCTATTCACTAAATGGAGCCAAGCTATCACTAATAGATGAAAATGGAAACTCTCCTTATGAGTCAACAGACCTCTCCCATGCCTTATCTGCTCAACCCATGCTTGCCATTTCCGAAGCAAGTGATAATCAAATGCAATCTGAAAGCATGGATTTTTCCAGAGTCAATGTCCCTCACTATGGATGGCAAGGACTTTGGACTTGGGGATGGGCAAAGGTAGAAGACCCAAATCAAACGACTGTTACGGACCCCCAAAAAGCCAATCGATTCCATCGAACTTTGTTATTAACATGGCTCCCTGCTGGGTACGTTCCTAGCCCTAAACATAAAAGCCCCCTTATAGCAAATACCTTGTGGGGAAATATGCTTCTTGCCACAGAAAGTTTAAAGAATAGCTCTGGACAAGAGCTTCTTGATCGTCCTTTCTGGGGCATTACAGGAGGCGGGCTAGGTATGATGGTTTATCAAGAGCCTAGAAAAAATCATCCAGGATTTCATATGCGAACCTCTGGATATTCAGCAGGAATGATTGCAGGGCAGACACATACCTTCTCATTACGATTCAGTCAAGCCTATACAAAGCTTAACGAACGTTATGCCAAAAACTATGTTTCATCTAAAAATTACTCCTGCCAGGGAGAGATGCTCCTGTCTCTACAAGAAGGGTTTTTGCTTACAAAATTGATAGGTCTTTATAGTTACGGGAACCATAGCAGTCACCACTTTTATACCCAAGGAGAAGACCTATTATCTCAAGGAAATTTCCAAAGCCAAACTCTAGGAGGAGCGGTCTTTGTTGATCTGCCTCTAAAACCTTTCGGAACCTCGAATCTTCTTACTGCTCCTTTTTTAGGAGCTGTCGGAATTTATTCCTCTCTTTCTAGTTTCTCGGAAGAAGGAGCTTATCCCAGAAGCTTTGCCACAAAAACTCCTTTAGTCAATGTTCTGATTCCTATTGGAGTAAAAGGAAACTTCATGAATGCAAGCCGTAGACCTCAGGCTTGGACTGTAGAACTTGCCTACCAACCAGTTCTTTATAGACAAGAACCTAAGATTTCTACCCAGCTATTAGCAAGTAAAGGAACTTGGTTTGGGCAAGGAAGCCCTTCATCCCGCCACGCCATGGCATATAAAATTTCACAAAAAACACAGCTTCTGCGCTTTGCGACCCTGCAACTCCAGTACCACGGGTTCTATTCTTCTTCAACGTTTTGCAATTATCTGAATGGAGAGATGTCTCTACGCTTCTAACATGGATAAGATTACAAGCTCTCCTTACTCCCAGCCTCCAATCCTTGGCTCTCCCCAATCTTCCCCATTTTCTCAGAGCGGAACATTGGGGAAAATTACACGGGTGATCGCTGCCCTTCTGTTGATTCTTGTCTCTTTAGGCCTAATTCTTATAGCGTATAACTTTTCAGATTTATTGAATTATCGCTTCTGCGCAAACAAAAAAGCTAAACTCCCTATACCCATTCCCGAGTCCACAAAAATTGCTGTTCAAAACCACGGACAGGACCTTTCTAGGAAAGATATTATCCCCCTCGGAGTAGCGCTCCAAACCTACCTAAAATCCGATCTTCCTATTTTGGATAACTCGCAAATCTTTCAATTTATGTGCGTATTACATGATCAATATCCAAAGCTTCTCCCTGATGACTGTCTCGTCTCTCCGTTAACTATTTTCAACTATCAGGAAGAAATTTGTAATACGCTGCAGAACAAACTGCATGCCGATAAAACCCCCATCTGTCCTCTTAAAGCTTCGCATCCACTCACCTGCTCCCCAAAGAATTACCACAGATTACTCAGACAGGCGCGCGTCCTTCCTTTTCTACTTTGGTATGATCCAGAGCCTACAACCTACGCACAAACGCTTGAACAAATGCAAAAGTGCGCCTCACAAGGATCTCCGGGAAGCAGCCACTGGACGGTGATTATCGTAGACTTAGATGCTCAGCTTATCACCTATTTTGATAGCTTATCTACTTACCTTGCCTCAAGAGATGAGATGAAACGCCAAATAACAAATTTAGCGTCACATCTCGCCACATTAGGAATATGCAAAAATAATAAAACTCCTTTTGATGTGCGCGTTATTGTTAAAAAACCTTTACAAACGGGAATGGGCTTGTGTTGCGGACTGTGGTGCTGTCAATATATGAAATGGTACATGGAAGATCCTAAGACCGAGATTCTGAAAAATCTTCCAGACTCTCTAGAATATAAAAATATACTGCTTCACTCCCTTTTTTCTTCTTTCCAAGAGAAGATGACAAAATACTCAAACCTCTCCTGGCCTACAGCTTAAATACAGCCCTCTAATCCTCAAAAAAACTCTGAAAATCCTCATTTCCAAAAACAGAATATCTCCTAAAATATTTCTTTTCTTTAAAGGTTAATCCAATAAAAGGCCCATGCTGTCATCTACCTCCCCAACCACAAAAACACTATCTCCCGAAAATTCTTCTAAATCACCCCTTATTCCCCCTAAAACTCGGCAATGTTCTGTACACAAAGTCGCACGTGTGGCCTTGGCAGTCTTTCTTGTCGTAATTACTTTAGGACTGATTCTCTGTTTTTATTCCTTTTCAAAGTTAGTGTCTTTCCCTTGGTGCTGTCAGAGATGCTATCCTGTTGAAACAACTACTATCACCGTCCCCTTAACCCCACCCACTCCTCCTATTACCATAAAACGCCCCAGAATGCCTAAGGCTCCCAAAATCCAGACAACGAAAGAAAAGCTTGGGACTCCTATTCCGGAGAGGGTTTCCAAGGCTCCCAAAATCCTGACAACGAAAGAAACGCTTTGGACTCCTATTCCGGAGAGGGTTTCCTTGGACCTTTTTAGGGATGCTGTGCTCCGTCAAACCATTGAAACTTTGGTGCCTGCTTGGGATAACGAGACCATATTCAAATGCCTGTGCCATTTCCATACCCTTCATAAAGAACTTATCCCCTTGGACCTCTTTCCTCCAGCTACGATATTCAATTTTAAACGAAAAATTTCCTCCCTTTTAGAAGACAAAAAAAATGTTGAAAACAACATGCCTCCTAAAGGACGGCTCCCGATTTCTTGTTTAGAGGATAACTATCGACGCCATTTAAAAAACGCCACGGTCTTTCCAATATTCATCTGGTATCACCCCACCCCTAAAACCCACCATGCTACCCTTCGGTGCATGCAACAGATGGGGATAAGTCAAACGGTTGGCGCGAGTCACTGGGTACTTATAGTTGTGGATCTTAGAATGCGTAGATTAGTATATTTCGACAGCTTATACAATTACGTGAAATCCCCAACTGCTATGAAAGCAGAGCTTTCTGCTTTTGCCGATGAATTGAACAAGATCTACCCTTCCGAAACAAATACAAAATTTTCTGTGCACATTGCAGCACAAGAAGTCCTTCAAAAATGTTCTGGATTGAGTTGTGGTCCCTGGTGCTGTCAGTTTTTAAAATGGTACTTGGAAGATCCTTTGGTAGACCCTTCGGATCGAGTCTCTGAAGACATTTTAGCAAGCACTGAAAACTTAGCTTCTTTCGCCCAAACATGTGAAGAGGCTAGCCAAGCTTTCTTTGATCTTTCCTGGCCTGAAGCTAAAGAGGAATAACCTAAACAGTAGGACTATTTTCAATAGTCCTACTTACTTTTTTATTGTTAAAACTTTATTGAAATGTTTATAAACAAACATTGAATCAATTGTTTTTAACAATAAAACTATCGCTTCCTCTATAATGGTTGATCATTTGATAAATTAACTTGTTTTTATGCAAATAACATCTAATCAACCACAACAACAACCTTTCCTATCCTCTCCAGAAAATCCTTGCCCCAAGAATACTATCCACACCTCTTTCAAAGATGCTCCTTTGGCCGTTAAAGTTACCCGAGTAGTCCTCGCCATACTCCTTATCATATTCTCGTGTGGACTCATTCTTTGCGCCTATACATTCCGAGATCTTTTGGATATGGATTGCACCTCTGAACACCCTTCTCACCGAGCTGGGAATATCCTTCAACATCTTGATGATTTTGTAGCAGGGCCTCTCCCTATTTGGGATAACACACAGTTGTTCCAATTCTCCTGCCTCATGCACGAAAGACATCCCCATGTTCTTCCGATAGATATCTGCTCGCCTGTCACGAAGTTCAATTGTAACGAGCATATTTGTAGTACCATACTCTCCAAACAACTTCTCAACACAACGGGCTATTGCGATGGGTTCTGTCCTCCGACTTGTGATCCCGAGAATTACCAACGGCTCTTATCTCAGGCCACGTTATTCCCATTCATTTTATGGCATGATCCTTCCGCAAAAACACAACCGGAGATGCTGGCAAAAATGGATCAAATGATGGGCTCTCGTCGGGTAGGAAATAGCCATTGGCTACTCATCCTTATCGATATAAGCAGACGCAGCATTGTATTCTTCGATAGTCTCTACAACTATATGGACTCAACCCAAAACGTCCAATCGCAACTAGAAGATCTCGCCAATTCCCTTGGAAACATTTATCCCCAAGAAGAATGTTCTTGCGAAGAGCCTCTGATCTCTCCTTTCCAAATTAACATCGTATCTTCTACTATGAAAGTACAAACTTCCGGGGAGTTCAGCTGCGGAGCCTGGTGCTGTCGGGTTTTAGAATGGTACTTGGAAAACCCTGAGTTCTCTCTTGAAGAGAATGTCTCCCCAGATGTCTCGCAAAGAAAAACCCAGCTCGCTCAATTCATCCGCTCATCACAAGGGGATATGGCGAAGTTCTCCTCTTTGAGCTGGCCTTCTTTGTAAGATTCTTGCAAGGTTACAGAAAAAATCAGAGTCGCTGATGGGGGCATTTCTATATCCAACCCCCATGCAGCGTCACTGTCCTCATTTTGACGACGTAATCCTGCAGATTCCCACTCTCGCTTGGCTTGTTCTGGAGTTAGAATTTTTGGCTCTCGAAAGCCTTTTCCTGATCCGCCGAATTTTCGATCATCGGTATTGATAAGCAGAGCGCAACACTTGAGAGGAGGTATGGGGAGCAAATACTGCGGAAAATGATTCACTCCAAAATGATGTACACACAGCAAAGCATGTTTCTCATCCTGAGAAGCAAACCTTAAATAAGCAATAACCCCATTACGATGATCGCTGAAATCGATCCACTGAAAGGTTTGTGGCAGGTGATCCCCTTCCCACAACTGCGGACTTTTCTCGTATAAGGCATTCAATTCTTGAGAACACAGATGCACTCCCTGATGATAGTGGATATCCAATAACTCCCAATCCAATTCACGACTTGGCGCCCATTCTCGTCCATGCCCAAATTCTCCTCCCATAAAAAGAAGTTTTTTACCCGGCTGACAAATATGGTACCCCAACAATAAACGTAGTTGAGCGAATTGCCTCCACGCATCACCAGGCATCTTCCCAATCAAGCTCCGTTTACCATGAACCACTTCATCATGAGAAAACGGCAATAGGAACCTCTCACTAAAAGCATACCACTGAGGGAATGTCAGATCACTTTGATGATAGGGACGATATGGAAAATCTTTTTCAAAATAATGCAGGGTATCATGCATCCAACCCATGTTCCATTTATAGTCGAAACCAAGCCCCCCCTCTTCTACAGATGCCGTAATCTTAGGGAAAGTTGTCGACTCTTCAGCAAAAGTTAGAACTCCAGGATACTTCTCATGAATCACCGTATTGAATTGTTGAAGGAAACGAACTGCATCGAGATTTTCTCTTCCCCCATAGCGATTCGGGGTCCACTCTCCTGGATTTCTTCCATAATCTAAGTACAACATCGAGGAGACCGCATCGACTCGAATGCCATCTACATGCATTTTATCGATCCAAAAGAGAGCGCTTCCTAAAAGGAAATTACAGACCTCTGGCTTGGAATAATCAAAGGTATAGGTATGCCAATGAGGATGCAAGGGACTGGGATTCCTTGTATATTCATACAACGGAGAGCCATCAAAGCTACTCATCGCAAAAGAATCTGTAGGAAAATGTCCCGGAACCCAGTCTAAAATTACTCCAATACCATGCTGATGCATGGTATCTATAAAATATTGTAAATCTTGAAAAGAACCATAACGACTTGTTGGAGCATAGTACCCAGTCGTTTGGTATCCCCAAGACTCATTTAACGGATGCTCTGTCACAGGAAGTAGCTCCACATGCGTGTAGTGCATCTGTTTACAATAAAGAGCAAGTTGATCAGCAACCCCTCGATAATTTAAAGGCTTTCCATCTTGCCATCTCCAAGACCCCATATGCACTTCATAGATATTCATGGGGCCTTCGATCTTTTTAGCGCGCTCTTCTAACCACTCTTGATCGCTCCATTCATAATGATCATCCACAACAATAGAAACACTCTGCGGAGGGGGACCAAAAAATTTACCATATGGATCCGATTTAATGAGAATTTGCCCTGACTCAGTCACCATTTCCCACTTGTAACAAGAACCGGCTGTAAGACCTGGGACAAATAACTCCCACACTCCTTGATCGGAAACTTTATGCAAAGGGTTAACTAGTCCATGCCAACCATTAAAATCTCCAATAACAGAAACTCTTTGAGCATGGGGAGCCCAAACTACAAACCACACACCAGGAATCCCACCAACCTCACAAGGGATAGCCCCCATACGCTCATAGATATTCTGATGAGTTCCCTCATGGAATAAAAAAGAATCGACTTCGCCCCAAAGTAGAGGAAAAGCATAAGGGTCATGAGCTAACAGACCGTTTTGGTGATAAACACGATAATCTCGAGGAGTAATTCCTTTCATTACGGGAAGAGAAAAAATCCCTGAGTGGTGAGGCTCTGCCTGCTGAATTTTCCCTTGCAGCTCAACAAAAACAGTCTGTGCTCCCGGCCGAAAAAGAACTATTCGATCTTGATTCAAGCTTTCAGAAACGATTCCTAAAAGATCTTGTGGGCTGTTCTGCTTACCAGAAACCAAAAGTTCCACATGCTGCGTATTTAAGAAAAAAGGATCCACGATATTTTACGAATTTATTGATGAAAACGGTCCCATAAATACGTGGTTCCCGCTTTTATCTCCACTTTTTCCAAATTTTTTTTCATTTGACAAGAGAGATTTTTCCCTTGTTCTTCTATACGCAAACGGCATGAACGAATCCCCGGAGTCGTTATCACAATAGCTCCAGAAGAGTGCGCTTTTAACACAACCTTTCGAAGTTTTTTTTTCGCCCATTCAAAAGAAATCTCCCCCATACTCAAGGAGAGCCCAACCCATCTCCCGCAGGGGAACTCTGGGGGAAGCGCGGGCAATACAGTCACCACTCCGTCTTGTTCTTCTATAAAGATTTTTTGCATACTGAGAGCTGCAGCTCTCAGTAATGCAAAAGGAACTTCTTCTTGCTCGTGTTTGGGATCTTCTGACACAATTCCCTGATACTCCTCATCATACAGACGCGGCAACAAAGTCTTCGATATCCCGGCATACACAAAGTTTTCTAACAAAGGAAAAATCCTTTCTTTATCTGCTTTTGCAATCGCTTCATCTAACAGCTTCAAAAGAAGAGACACCTCCGTCTGTTTTAAAGGTGGCAAAGAAAGCTGTTGCAAAAGCACTCCATGCCGAAATACAAAAGGAAGAATCTCCTTGAGATCTTTTCGTCTTCGAATTTTTTCTAGATCCGCATGCTTGTGCACACCGAAAGAAACATATTCTCTGGAATGCGAAGAAGCAGGAGGAAGCTTCGCTATCGAGGTAGTATACTCCCCCTGAGGAGACAGGTAGTACTTATATTGATCAGACATCACGGCAACGCCCCCTCGATCCAAGTTTTGAAATACTACAAAACGTTTCAAAGGACCGCTCAAAGGAATCCTCCCTTCGTCTAATACCGTATGCTCAGAAGAAAATATTCTCCAAAGCGAAGGAAACACCTGTGCATACAAAGTCGACCCGGGAATAGGAATCTTAGCTCCAGGCTCCATTATGTAAGGTTTGAAACTTTGTGCTATCTTAATCATAAAACTCCTAGTCCCTTATACAAGCCTCCTGCCCTTTTTGATGGTCTTCTTTTTTAGAGCAAAAGGAGAGCCTTCCATGGTACCTTTTGGAAAGGTTATTATCAATACAGCTCCCCCTGAGCTCAAAATTAAAAGAACTCTTATTCTAAAACAGTGTAAGAACGATTTATTCTATTCTAAAAAAGTTTATCTCTATAAAAAGACTTCGAATCTTTATCGTTTGTTGTCTAAAAGGATATCTATGCCCTCCCCTCTTCACCAACAGCTAATCAATCAATTTACGATCTTTCTTGCTGTCGACCGAGGGATCGCTCCTCTTTCTGTGCAAGCCTATTGCCAAGATATCCTTCTTTTTTTGCAACGTGTACCCATTACTACTCTAGACACGATTAACCAAGAGAGTGTCTTTCTTTTTGTAGAAAGATGTCACCAAGCAAAAGAATCTGAAACCACTTTAGCCCGTCGGCTGATAGCACTCAAAGTGTTCTTCCATTTCCTAAAAGATGCTAAGTTGATCCAGCAACAGCCTTTTATAGAGCATCCTAAAATTTGGAAAAAACTTCCTTCTATTCTTTCTACAGAAGAAGTCAACTCGTTACTGAATCAACCTCTTAGCCTTCCCCATTTAAATGCCCACATAGCCAGTAGAGATACCGCCATCTTGTATACGTTCTATGCCACAGGCATTCGCGTATCCGAGCTTTGTGATCTTTGTATTGGGGATATTAGTGATGACTTTATTCGAGTGACAGGAAAGGGAAGAAAAACGCGCCTTGTTCCTATCAGCATTAAAGCAAGGCAAGCGATTGATTCCTATTTAGCCTCTTTTAGAGAAATCTTACAAAAAAAATATCCCTCTGAAGAACACCTATTTTTGTCTATCAGAGGGAAAAAATTAGAGCGTTCCTGCGTGTGGAAACGGATTACCTTTTATGCAAAATCCGTTACAACAAAACACATCTCCCCACATTCCTTGCGGCATGCGTTTGCTACACATCTACTCAATAATCAAGCAGATCTCCGTATTATTCAAGAAATGCTTGGGCATTCTCGTATTTCTTCCACAGAGATCTATACGCATGTCGCTTCGGAGAGCCTGATTGAGAAATTCCACGCCTATCATCCCAGGAATTCCTAAGATGGACGTCTTCGACGGGAGACCTTTTTTTTCTTCTCAGGAGCTTTTTTCTTACAAGGGCATTCCGCATCCCCTGCCGAGTTCTCTACAGCTTCCTCATCCACTCCTGTTTCGGGATAATAATAATCATATTGATAAGGGTAGTGAAAACTGTAAGGGATGCTTTCGCCCTCCCGCTCTTCAAATTCTACGCCTGCAATAAAAGTGCTTTCTGACGGTCCAACCAAAGACTCGCTATACACTTCTCCAAAAACAGTAGAACTTAACGAAATCATTCCTGCAAGCATCGACAGCCGCTTCATGGAACTTCCCCCATTTTTTCCGCAGATACGGATTCTCGATAAAATACAACTATCTGAAAAAGAATGAGGAAGAAAGAGTTGCCCAGGATAGGACTTGAACCTACATGCCGTGAAGCACTGGATCCTAAATCCAGCGTGTCTACCAATTTCACCACCTGGGCATAGACACCGAAAGAGGAGACCATGGTATCGCCTACGGCTTATTTTAGCAATAGGTTAATTACTTCCGAACGCTTTTCCTCGTACATTGGGAAAGTTTTCATATCTTTTCCAATGCCAACCTTTTAATCAGATAAAAAAAATAAACACTTCCCCCTCTATTGTATCAAGATTACCGCTTTTTCTTCTCGACCGTCTCATTGCCGACCATCTAAATCGCAAATTAATTTATTGAATCTCAGAAAGTAACACCCTCCCTCTTCTCTATAATCAAACTTGCATGAAAAATACTTTTTAGCTAAGGTCCCTCCTTTCCGAAAGGCTTGTGATACATTAACTTCTGTAATTATGGATACCCCTACCCCCCTTTCCTCCGTGTCAGCCAACACTTCTCTAAAGGGAGACCTAGGGAATACATCCCAAGTCCTTACCCAAGATAAAGGAGTATTGAAAACAACCTTGGGAGAGGTTGTTCTCTCTTCATCCGTTGAAGAGTGCTGCAACGAAACGCTAATCTCCTCATTAGGAATCGCAAGCATTTGTACTGCTCAGGAGGGACTCCTCTCTCCAGTTTCTCAACACAGCCTGATCTTCCTTCCTCCTGAAACAGTAGAGTTAGAAATTCAAATTTCTGAGCTGATGCAAGCTTTAGAAGATACTTCTTCTTCCAATCCTTCTCACCTTTTACAAAAAGGAACGACAGCTCCCACTCAGCCTGCCCCGAAAGGGACATTCTCCCTATTCTCTATGCAAGCGAAACCGGCATCCCCCACTCTCTCCCATCAAGGGAAGAGCTCTCCTCAACCATTAGCTCGACCCTTTGCTATGCAAGGACAACCCTCTCTACTTTCCAATCCCGTGCGCGGAGTGATCAAAGCGGTTCCATCATCTATCGTTCCACACACACGAGCTAATCCTGCTCCCTCTCAAAGAGCTTCTAACGAAAGCTCTCGCTCTTACCAGTCCGCTCTTTCGACAAAAGCGACACAACATCCTCAACAGGAGTGGGAACGTTCTGCTCCAATAACCAAAACATACTCAGCAGAAAAAGGAAAACAGGAAGGACGTCAAGAAAGAAACTCAAACCAAGAACACAATCATAAGGACTCTCATCAAGAAGAGGATCAAACAGATGATGTAAAAGTGTGGACCAAAAAAAAATCCAAGGCGAGTCTATCCTCAGATCACGTAAACGAGACCGATACAAACATCTTCTCTGTGTCTCATTTTGCATATAACTCTGCTTCTCGTTCTTCTTGCAAAGCAAATCCAGAGTCCTGTCAAAGCTCCTTTCAGAAAAAGCCTCCTTCTCCAATGTCCTTATTTGCTTCCCCCACGACTACAGAGGAGACTCCCAAGACACCTCCGATCGAAAATGTTTTTTTACGCTTCATGAAACTCATGGCTAGAATTTTAGGACAGGCAGAAGCCGAAGCTCATGAGTTATATCTGCGCGTCAAAGAACGAACAGACAACGTGGATACACTGACACTACTGTTGTCTAAAATTAACAATGAGAAAGGAGCCATTGATTGGAATCAAAACGAGGAAATGCAAGCTCTTGTTGATCGAGCTAAAAAACTCGGTGTATCGATTGGAGACTCTTATACTTGGTCTGAAGATGAGAAAAAGCTTCTGAAAGAAAATATCCAAATGCGCAAAGAAAACATGGAGAAAATCACCCAGCTAGAACGAACAGACATGCAACGGCTTCTCCAGGAGGTTTCTCAGTGCCACCAAGCAAGATCTAACGTCTTGAAACTATTGAAAGAACTAATGGACACCTTTATTTACAATATGCGTCCCTAATGCGTTATTTAGCTTATATACTTGATAAAATTTCTAAGACTCATCCGCACATGTATCCTCTTCCAGATGATATGGAAGCGTATTTCGACAAGTATATCCCCAACAAGGACATCCCTTTAGATACATACCAAAAGGTTTTTAAGTTATCTGCGGAAGATCTAGAACGAGTTTATAAGGAAGGATACCAAGCCTATTTGCAAGGCGAGTACGAAGAGAGCTCTACAGCCTTCTACTGGTTAGTTTTTTTCAATCCTTTCGTTTCTAAATTTTGGTTTTCTTTGGGAGCATCCCTCCACATGCGTCAAAAATATTCGCAAGCCCTCCATGCTTATGGCGTAGCGGCTTTGCTAAGGGAAAAAGACCCATATCCCCACTACTATGCCTATGTCTGCTACACTCTTCTCAACAATCCTGAAGAAGCGGAAAAGGCTTTGGATCTTGCCTGGCAAAAAGCCAAATTGAGTTCTTCTTATAATGCGTTAAAAGAAGAAATTTTAGCCATCAAATCGTATTCTTAACCACAAAAGACTCTAGTCATTATGTCGTCCTGGCTTGCGCAATCAATAGATATTTCTCTTTCTCAAAAACCAGATTTACCAGATCCCTCTCCAGTTTCCCCTGCAGAAAAATTTCCTTTTTCGTGCTCCTTATCTTCGGAAACTATGCCTTCCTGTGTACGAAGTTTGTTTGCTAAAAATCCCTCTCAATCCCAACATTCTCCTGTTTTTCGTGCTAAGTTACAACTAGCCACCCCTAAAGAACGCGTAATGCTCTTTGGAAGTTCTCCCCTTTCCCAGTTTTCCTCAACCATACGTACTACAACCTCTTCTCCTTGGAGTCTTTTTTCCCAAGGGCATGCTAAATCTTCTCTTCGCGAGCTGCCCGCGAAAATACATCCTCAGGCACAGACTTTCACTCATCCAAAGCAACTCGAGATGAGGGTCTCGCAACAATTTACTCCCCCAGAAACACCCCTTCAAACTCCTCATCCCCAGAAGCACCCGGAGCTCCCCCTTTCCAAAGAGTTCTGCCCAGCTTCCAGAGAAGAAGCTTCATCACCGTCTTCTGAAACAAAAGCTCTAAAAGATAGCTTCATTTCAGAAAAGAAAGCGTTTGTTGAGACACAAAAGCAGCAAGAACCCCCGCTCCGCACGCCACTCCCTCTTTCGAAAACATTTAGCGAACATCAGGATTCTTCTGATCATTCTTCAAAAGAAAATCCTCATCCACAGCAAAAATCCCTGACCATACAAAAAAGAAAAGCGCGAGCAACAGCGGTAGTTCCCCTCATTACTCCCCCTACTATAGGCATTTTCTCTTTGAGCTATCTTCTGACTAAGCAAGGCATCCTCTCGGATTTTTCTGCATATTCCTCTTACAAAGAAAATTTAGAAACCACTCAAAACGAGCTAACGATGCTGCACCAACAACGTATTGAACAAGTGCAGAAACTAGTTGCTAAAGCAAAAACCACGAGATTTTGGGATTCTTTAGCTAGCATCGTAGCCACTATTGTTCCTTGGATGGAGATGGGAGTAGCAGTAACCATCATAGCTATGGGAGGTGGTATCCTTTCTTGGTGCGCGCTCTTTGCAGCCCTCATCATGATCGTCATCTCCCTTTTAGAAGCTTTTGACGGCTGGCGAGCTATCGCTAAACATCTTCCCGGCAATGATCTGGAAAAAAAGATGCGTTACCTTGGTTATGTGAAACTAGCCTTAACTCTTTTTAGCTGCATGCTCTCCCTCTCCTCTCTTTACGTTGCTAAACTTGGAATGAGCCCTCTTTTAGAAGGCGTGGTAAAATCCATCTCTCCTGCATTATCGGGAATGCTGGGACTCACACAGGGCATCGCCCTTTCCTTACAGGCAAGCAGTCAAAAACTGCGTGCACGCTGCACCCAAATTGACTCCCATATCGAATGTATCAATTGGGAGCGAGATGAATATTTGTTACGAGCAGAACAACTCCTCGATTCCTTGCAAACCTCTTTTGAACAACTCTCAGAAACTCTACAATTACAAAGAGAAATCGACCAAACATTTGTAGAAGCTTTACGATAACGATTCGAACCTATGACGATATCTGTAACTCAAGAAACCCAGCTTTCACCCCTCTCCCCAGTACCTGGAGAGCAGCAAGAGACCGCTTGTGAAACGACCTCAGCCTTTTCCTGCGATATACAGACCTTAGACGCTCAACAGGAAGCATTATTGCGCGCTTGCTCTGATCTTTGCTTATCGATTATTACAGATTTAGAGAATGCTCTTTGTACCACAATAAAAAAACACTTTTCACCGAGCGAATCTCTATTCACCAAGCAAGCCTCAACACCCCAACGAAGTCTTTTTTCTTCCTCAACAGCAAGCTCTATAACAAAGGAAGCCCCCTCTTCACCCCAATCAACACCTCAGAGTTCTCAGGACCACATCCCGCTACCAGAAAAAATCTTTTCTCAAGCTTCTTCAAAACCTCTTTCTTTGAAACATTTATGCACAACTTCTCTGCCAAACACTTCGAAGAATACCACAAGTCTTACAGCTTTGCTCCCAGGTCCAAATTTCACACAACCTCACGCATCCTCTTCTCAGAGTCCTACTCCCCCCACTCGACTTTTCATTACCGTCTTCAACAAAAAGGAGAGCCATCTCTCAGAAAAAGAGCTTACAACATCATCTTCTCAATCTTCCGATGCTTCTCCTTCATCTCGAAAAGAGAGCTTGCCATTCCGAACGCTTATGAGCCCTATGGCTCTATTTGAAACAAAGGCTCAAACAGAAGCTTCGATTAAGGAAGGGCGATCGCAAGATCAAGACGATCAGCCTCAAGAAGGCGATCGTGAACGCAACCGTGATCACGACCACTCGGATCAACATGAAGAAAAGGAAACTTTCGCGGTAACTCTAGACGTTCCTACTAAAAAACAACGCAATCACACCCCCTATCCTGAATATCTACCCCAAGAAGTGCGTGAGTTTGCACTTTCTGAAGCCCAACTCAGTCAATTGCTTCGCATACGCCTTAACCATTTGGATATTTTACGTATCTGCGCAGAGATTATGAAACTCATGCTCAATAGTCGCGAACAAGATCTTTTAGAGCGCCGCACCACTCGAGAGCATTTCATGCGAGAAGCCAAGAATATTGCCAACTCCTTTGCTAGACAAGCTCAAATTACGAAATGGCTCGGTATCGCTACGGCTACCTTAGGTATTTTCGGAGCTGTTTCACCCTTGATCGGGGAGGTTGGAGGAGAAGGCCTACTGAATGTCATTCGCAAGGCAACAGGAGGATGGCAGCGAGCCTCCTCAAAAACGTTTTTTGAAGGAATGGGAAAAATCTGCACCTCTCTATCCGAGTTAGCAAAAGTTTCTTCAACAGTCTATGATCTTCGTGCCAATGCTGTCCGAACGATAGCAGAAAGCTACAAAGAGCTATTTCGCCTAGAGCATGATGAAATGCTCCGATCGATAGAAGAGCTTAAAGATCACTGGAGAAACATGGACAACTTTCTACTACAAATCTTACAAACACAACACGATGCCGTCCGCAGCCTTTATCAATAATGGCATTCATCCGATGAGAATTTCTCATCGGATTTTCTTTATTGTAGTTCTTTAGGCAGCTGAAACACCATATCTTCTTCTACGAAAAGATCCGTTTCAATTTCCAAATCGGGAATCCATTCCTGTAGTTTTGTTAGACAGGCCTGAACAATATCTTCAGGAGTCGAAGCCCCGGCAGTTACGCCAATATTTCCAGAATAGTGCAAAATTTCCTCGGAAATTTCCTCAGGACTATTGATAAGTCTAGCTACAACACCTCGCCTCGCAGCCACTTCTCTCAAGCGGTTGGAATTAGAGCTTTGAGGATCTCCTATTACATATACAAACTCTACCTTCGGAAGAATGTTGCGTAATGCCCCCTGACGGTTCTGCGTAGCATAACAGATAGAAGAGCTTGGGAGAGTAATGATTTGAGGATAACGAGTTTTTAAAGCAGCGACGATATCCGCGGCATCATCCATGCTTAACGTCGTCTGCATCACATAGAACAGAGGATCCTGCACACTAAAAAGCAAGGATTCTACTTCAGCAAGATTTTCCACAACAGTAATGTTATCGGGGGCTTCTCCACATATCCCGATCACCTCAACATGTTTTCTTTTCCCTATAAGAATAATATGGTATCCCTTCTTAGCATACATCTTGACCGCGGAATGAATTCTTGTCACAAGCCCGCATGTAGCATCAATAGCAATCAGCCCTCGCTCTTTAACTTCTTGTCTTATAGAAGGGGGAACCCCATGTGCTGAATAAATTACTCGACTATTCCTAGGAATTTCTTGCAAATCTTCAACAAAGATCGCTCCCTTAGCCCGTAATTTATCTACAACATGACGATTATGCACAATCTCATGCTTAACATAAATAGGCCCCCCCCACTTCTCTAAAGCCTTTTCTACGGTTTGTATCGCGCGAATCACTCCCGCACAAAACCCCCTAGGCGAACACACGATAACCTTACGCATGCATCATCTCCTCCCGCCGCTAAAATGTTTAAACACAATAAGGGTTTTTCGATACTAACAATCGAAAAACCCTTACCTTAATCATGGATGAAGACAATCGTTAAAAACTTCCGTCCTCGGAAAGCATGATTACACTATCGTTATTGATTAGCTGACAAACTAATTTTTTTACTTTTTCAAGATACTCAGAATAACCTCGATAACGAATATCATTAGATGTAAAGGGTATCTCAATATGAGGTTCGACCCCAAGATTTTCAATCAAGGCACCTTGTTCTCTAACCGCTAAAGACCCTGTCAAAGAACAACTTTTAATTCCTGTTCTGTTAGGGAACTGTACATTGAAAACAAATCCTCCAGCCCCAGCCGTTCGCGTTCCAACAATAAGAGCCCTGTCATTGTCTTTCAAAACAGCAGGGAAGAAATCGGCACACGAAAAATCTTGCTCATTAATTA
>SAMEA3663047__coassemble_110_pt1 | contig 33973 bp, 26 predicted proteins | sample SAMEA3663047__metabat2_low_PE_033 | metagenome-assembled genome bin SAMEA3663047 (sample SAMEA3663047) | pig gut metagenome | biome: pig gut; feature: pig-associated habitat; material: faeces | place: France | collected 2012
CCAGTCTTTAGAAGAAACTCGAGCTAAATTTATTGTGGCTATGAGAGAGGTTGCGGGACATACTTTTGATTTCATAGCATCTCAAAAAGGGTTCTTTGGATACCCAGGTTTTTCAAAAGAGCAAGTTGTGTTCCTTAGAGAAGAACTTGGTATTTATACGACAGCTGGTGGAAGATTCAATTTAAATGGTATTACAGATAAAAATATCCATCGTGTGACCCAAGGTTTTGCCCAGGCTCATGAGTACTCTCAGTCCCTATCATAAACGTATTCGGTTTATAACATATTTTCTTGTCGCTGCAGGAATTATTGTGAGTTGGAATCTTCCTCGGAGCGTTTATGAGTCGATTCAAAATACGTTCGTAAGGGTATGCACTAAGTTGCTTCCTTCTCAACCAGGGACCTCTTCTAAGTCCCTGGTTGAAGAAACTCAAAGTTTTCTACTTAATGAAAAAATCCGCCTATTAGAAGAAAGGCTGCTTTCTATAGAAGAAACTAAAAAGCCCCCACCACTATTTCCAGAAATTTTATCTTCATATTTTCAATCTCCGCTCATGGGAAGAGTAATTTTTCGAGATCCGGCTCACTGGGGTAGCTCTTGCTGGATTAACATAGGGAAACATCACGGGGTTAAGAAAAATTCTCCGGTTGTTTGTGGGAAAGTAGTGGTTGGATTAGTAGATTTTGTTGGGGAGACACAATCACGTGTACGACTGATCACAGATGTGGGTATCAAGCCTTCTGTTATGGCTGTTCGCGGGGAGATTCAAACGTGGGTAGTGAAAGATCTGCTGCGTACACTCGAAAAAAATGTGAACAACCTTCCACCATCAGCTTTTACAGCCTGTGATAAACAACAGGCCTTGGAATGCTTACAAGCTGTAGAGAGGGCGTTGTCTTTATCTAAACAAAATGATTTTGCTCTTCGAGGGATTGTTTGTGGTAGAGGAGATCCGATTTGGAAACCAGAGGCATCGATTCTAAATGGTAGTGACTTTGGTTTTGTAGACGGGAAGACTATAGAAGTAGGAGATGTTCTTGTTACAACAGGATTGGATGGTGTTTTCCCTCCAGGATTACTTGTTGCTACTGTGAGCGAAGTTTTACCAAAAAGCGAGGGAGCTTGTTCTTTAAAAATAAAAGCGCTCTCTTTGGCTCCAGATTGTTCTATAGTTGATTTTTTAGTGTTGCCACCAATGAATTTTAATCCCCATGATCGTCCAGATATTTTTGGATTAATTTGGGAGTAAACTAACCATTCCTTAAAAATTTTGTAGAAAACCATTCCCTTGGGTATCAATGCCTCGAATAAACACAAAGGCCATTTCAACTTGAAGAGAAGAATGGAATTGCTGAAGAAATCTGTTAGCAGCTTTTTTATACAAAGCTTCTTGTTTATCTAATCCTTGTTGTTGGACGTACAAAAGAAGTCGATCAGGAGAGTACTGGGAGGTTTGGTCTCCTAGAAAGGAGGTTTTCCAGTCGACAATAAAAAACTTTCCTTTGTGTTCAAAAAAAAGATCTACAATCCCCTGCCATAACGCTCCTTTTTCCTCCAGAAGAAAGGTTTCTTCTACCCGTATATTGTGGGGATGCACATCTTGTAGAGAAAAGGCTCCAGAAGCAAAAGGAAGCGGGGTTGAAAAAGCGTTATAAATTTTCTCTGCAATAGTGGAGGTATATTCTTCTAAAGGAGAATTTTTCAATAAAGCTTGAGTCTTGTTGAAAATTTCTTCAAAAGAAGCTTGGAAACTTCCGGCTAAAGATTCCAGTACTTTGTGAATCAGAGTTCCTGTCAGAGAACCCCCAGGAAATAAAAGAGAAGAAGAATTCTCATGAAATAGTCCCGAGAAAAGAGGAGGCTCTATTGTGGAGGAAAACGAGTAAATCGTTTGAGAAGGGAGTATTGGAAGGGAAAAAAAGTTCTGTTTTGGAAGAGGTATAGAAGAAACAGGTTCGGAAGCACTTTCCGGAGGTTGCGTACTGGATGAGAATAATTCTGGATGGGAAGAAGTAAGAGTCTCTACTAAATGAGGAATGCTATCATGTTGTGTACTATGAGCATAGTTAGCAAGAGCTGAAAGTTTTTTAGTGCTAGGTGACCGTTTCTCGACATGGGAGTAGGGAATAAATAAAAATTTCTTAGCTCGAGTACAGGCTACATACATCTCTCGCATATGAACAGAAGAAGACTTTTCTTTAACTTTATTGAGACTGGAGCAAAAAACGACATCATATTCTAATCCCTTAGAAGAATGGACGGTGGTAATTTTTATCATATTCTCATCGTTAGATTGAGAAGAAAAAGAAAGTTCCTCATCGTACTTCCCAGTATCAAGAATCTTGATAAGATGGAAAAGTTTGTGGTAGGGATTTTCTGTGATTTTATCAAGATACAAGCAAAGCTCTTCTATTTCTTGAAAAATAATATCGCCAAGAGGCGTTTGTAATAAGGTTTCTCCTATGGTTTGGGAACCTATTTCTTCTTCCACCAGTTTGTAGAATGTTGCTAGTAAAGAATAGCGGTGAAGATATCTATTCAGCGTAAAAAATAGAGAAGAAAATGTTTTTAGCTGTAGGCGAATATCATTAGCAGAAAGGCTGAAAAGCCGACTTAACAAGACCGCTTGCATTTTTTGTTGATTGTCAGGGTAGAGAAGAGCCTCTAAGAGAAGAATAAGAAGATAGGGAGATTCTGTGCGATCAAAGATACGTTTTTCTTTGCAATATGCCATAGGAATCATGCTATGGGTAATTAGCTTGAGGGCTTGTGGGTAGTCTTGGACTAAGACTGCCATATTCCCGAAAGGAATCTCGAAAGTAGAACGAAGATAAGAAGCCGTTTGGGTGATCCAAAGAGCCTCTTCCTGCACATCTTGTACGGAGAAGAAATGTACTGGGCTAAACTCTGCATAGGAAACGCTCGCGTTTCCTTTAGAGTGGAGAGGATGGTAGAGAATCGTTTGCGGAGACTGTAAAAAAGGAGAAGGCAGCGAGAATAAGTGATTAAGCGCCTGCATAAGTTGAGGGGTTGATCGGTAATTGGTATCCAATAACAGCTGCGCTTCTGTTGGGAAAGAGCTTTTTGCTTGCAGATAGGTGGGTAGGTCGGCGTTTCTCCATTCGTAAATGGATTGTTTCGGATCTCCAATAAGAAAAAGAGAGCCGGAATAATCAGGAGAAGCAAATAGCTTAGAAAAAATTTGCCACTGACATTTGTCAGTATCTTGAAACTCATCTATTAAAACGAGCTGAAATTGTTGACGTAGTAGAGATACCACGTGATTGTTCTGCGTAAGTAAAGATTCTAAAGTAGCGATGCTTTCATCATGAGAATAGGATTGTGCGCAATGTGTTTTTAGGTATGCCTGTACGTTTTTAAGAAGCGTGTGGAAAATGGCTTCTTTTTGGCAGAAGGGGTGCGCTAGTAATAACCAGTCTTTGAGAAAAGGCTCTAAAGGAGAAAAAGGTACTCCTGTTTTCTTTTTATTTCGATTGTTTTCCTGAAATTTCTGAACCATTGCAGGGAAAAAGAGTATGTCCAAAGAATTAGGGGCAGTTTCAAATTGTTGAACAAAAGCCGGGAGTTCCTGATCGATGGGCAAATCGATCTGTTTAAAGCGTGAAGAGTAAGCTTGTAACTCTTCGAGAGACAGCGGAGCAAGGTGTTTGTATTGAGCAACCCAGTAATCTAATTTTTGCAAAAATGTCGATAAAGAGGGGAGCGCAAGATGCGGAGTGGAAGCATAGTCTTGAAGAAGTCTCTCAGAAAGATGGCGAGTTTGTTGGGTTGTCGCGCGATGATGGTAGGATAAGAAAGCAAATTGTTTAGGAGAAAGAACAGCCTCCCAAAGGTTGTCTCTTAGGTAATCTAGAATGTGTTGTTGAATCGTTTGTGGTTCGGAGAAGAGGGAGGAATGGGGAATTGGTTGTATCCAAGGAAAATGGTGTTCTAAAGCAAAACGACAGAATCCATGAATCGTAAAAATGTTCATTTCATCTAAAGTAGCAAGACTGTTACGAATTTTGATGTAAAGCTGCTTTACTTTTGCATCTGAAGAAGGGATATAGGGGGGTAGGGGCGTTCCCGGATGAGCAAGTGCTTGAGAAAAAAGAGCCAAGGCTTGCTTAAGACAAGCTTGAATACGTAATTTTAATTCGTTAGTAGCTGCATTAGTAAAAGTAACGACTAAAATATTCTTAGTCTGTTCAACAGACTCTTCAAGGAGGGAACGAAGAATAACCTGTTCTATGGTAAAGGTTTTTCCTGTGCCAGCGGAGGCTTCTAGGAAAAATTTGCCAGAAACAGAAGTCGTCGGTAAAAAAATATCGAAAGAGCTCATATCCCTTCTATTGAGTGTCTTGATTTATAAAAAGAGAGAGAAGCTGTGAGAGCATATCTTTAGAAAGCCCAGAGCAAATCTCTTCTGTATCACGGTTATGGAATAGCCAAAAGCTACTGGTTAGCGGATCTTCTTCTCCATCTAACAGTTTTTTTATAGAGTCAGAGGCTGAGTCTATTTTTTTCATGTATTCCCAAGCCTGAGCAGAAGGGAGAGGTATGGCGTTGTTCTGTAGATGGTTGTAAAGGTTAATGGCTCGGATCAAATATGCTTCTGGAGAAGAAAAAGGCGGGGATATCGGTTCTATATCGCGAAAAGAGACTCGTAGTATGGTAGCTTCTTTAGGAAGAAGATGAGCTGCTTGAAGAATCGCTAAAGAGAGGTAAGCTTCTAGATAGGTTTCGAGTTCGAAAGAATTTTTGGGAATAGCGGGTGATGTACGGACTTTTCTAAAAGCTTCGTCTGGAAGCATAGAAAATAAATATACTCCTTGTGAGCATGCTCCACGAATCTCTCCCTGAAGAGAAACGGTATGTTCTGGGAGGGAGAGAACGAGGGGGGGGAGACGCTTATCATGAGGACTATTAAGATCGTGGAAAAGTTGATCAGAAAATACAACGGAAAAAGGAGCTAGGGAGAGATCTTGTCGTAGAAATGCCACACGTTTGTTTATAGCTTCTTGTGTCTGAGTGTATAGGGACTCTGTAAAGGTTGAAAGATAGTTCGTTGTGGGTGAAGGAGAGCGAGAAGATAGTTGATAGTCCCAGAAAGCTTTCGCGTCGTATGCACTAGGAAAAACTTTTTCCGCTTTTGAGAAAAGGGTTCTAGGGTGAAAAGAAAGATTGTGCTGAGCATGAAGGAAAAAATTTAGCGGGTCTTTAAAAGCCTTTATCAGATGTTTTAGGGATAGATGTGTTGGAGCTGGTTTAGTTGTTGCCTGGGTGAAAAGCGAGGGCGCCTTGTTTTGTGCCGGAGTAGCTTGGGCCATACGGTAGAAAACTTGATAGGATTGATGTAGTGGGGTGGTAGAAAAGTTTTCTTTTGCGTACAGCTTTCCAGAAAGATTCTCTTCTTGAATGGGCACAGCATCTAACAGGTGTTTAAGAGCAGAACAGGGTAAAGCGGGATTTTTTGAGGAGGAAAGATAGCTGATATGGAGCTGGTGTTTTGTAGAAACGAGCGTTTGTAGAAAATGAAGATTGTCTTCATCCTCTGTGGAAGAAAAGAAAAAATCTTCCTGCATAAGCGAAGGGTCTATAAGAAAACTTGTGTCTAGAGAAAGATCTTTTTTGTTAGCACCAAGAACAAAAGTATATCCTTTTGGAATGAGGCTCAGGCTATTTAAAGATCCCACAAAGGGGCCCGGCTGATTATATAACTGACTGTGACCAGGAATATGAGAAAGGAAATCTAAGCAAAACTCTATAAAGATAGTTAAAGGACAGGAAGCTTGCGCAAAAGGTTGTAGAGTTCTGGATAGGGAAACCAGCAAAGCGTGTTCTTCTGCAGAAAGAAGGAAGATTTTTTCTAATGCTAAAAAGATTTGCTGTGAGTGGAGCTCATAGGTTTTTTCTTTGCTGTCTGCGTAATGAGCCACTATTTGTTGCAATGCGTCAAGTAGCGGAATAACGGTTTCCCAAGTCTCTACTTCGTTCACCTCTCCCGAGTCATCTATGAAGGGATACTCATTGAGAATTTTGTGGATGAGCTGAGTAAGCGGAGGAGCTTTTTTGGATAAAGACTTCCAGTAACTCGAGAGTTTATAAGAAAGGAACCGTAATTTTGTCGTTTCCAAAGGGACGACAAGATCTGGATGTGAAAGAAGGCGAAGTAAGTCATGCAGAGAGTCTTTAGAGAATAAGAATGCTACGACTAATAACAGTTTATTTTTTAGTTCACGGGTTTGAGATTTTTCTGTTTTTGTTAAATACAAAGGGAGATGAGGTTCAAATACACCCTTTAAGAGCGGTTCATATTTGGCGAGGTTAGAAGAAACGATGAATATTTCTTCGGTAGGGACTCCAGAGTGCAGTAGTTGAGAAATTATAGAAAATATTTGGTGAACCTCTCGTAAGGCCGAAGGCGCCTGACGAACAAAAATAGTTTGTGGAGATTTGGCAAAAAGCTCTTTGTCTATAGGCTGTAGATGAAAAAAGCTGTCTTTTACAATGTGTAAAGAAGAGGTTTTTTCATAAGGCTGAAAAAGCTCTTCATAAGGGACGCTATAATCTAAAAAGAAATTTTGTAAGGACTGGGATCGATGTGCGAGGTTGGCTAGAAGAGCTAGGCGATCGGTTAATATGTATTTTTCCCAGGTCTCCTGGTAAGGCTCTGGGATTTTTGAAGAAAGCCGAGCCATAGCTTTATCTGACAACAAATCTCCAAAATACGCTGCACTAGGAGAAAAACAATAGAAGTGCACAGGGAAATGTTTCCCTAAGGCAACGAAAAACGAGGCTACATGCTGAGGGAGCTGGGGATATCCAAAAATGTGTAAAGAACAAGGGTATTTGGGGGGGTGAGCTAAAATCGAAGAAAAAATAGTTTCTAGTGGAGTGTAGGCGGTTTTAAGCTGAGCAAAGATTTGTTTATAATAAGGATTGTTGGTTGTGGGTTCTTGAGAGAAAGAATAAAATTTTTTAAAAAGGGAAGAAAGTTTTTGTAAATGAACGTAGGAGACTTCCGAAGAAGAGTTAAAAGAGGTCTCTCTTAACAAGTTATAAATGTGCAATGGAAGGGTAATGTGATCGGGGGTAGAGAGATCGGCCAGACGCGTTCCCGTAAATAAGTATTTGACAAAAGCGTCGAAAGAGGCAAAAATGTGTGTCCCCATGAAGATGTGATTGGATGAAGCCTTTACCAATTCTCTTCGTAACCAGTGATCTGTGTCTGAGCTCGGCACCAGGATCCATCGTTTTGTCATGGGAGTTTGGTTGATAGAGAACAGATCTTGAGCGAGTTTAGCTAACAGGACTTCTGGATAGTTGCTAAATGTTGCTTGGCTGTGAGATAGTTCATTCATCGGATGGGTTCATGAGTAGTGTTGCTAGGAAACGATCTTTCCGGGCTTTGGTCGTTACACATTTTCTTACGATTATAAACGACAATCTCTATAAGTTTCTTTTAGTTTTTTCCTTGTTAGAAGGAAAAAACTTAGAAGAAAACGCAAGAATTCTTTCTTTAGTCAGTTTCTTTTTCGCGCTGCCCTATATCTTGCTAGCTCCATTCTCTGGAAGTTTGGCGGATCGTTTTCAAAAACGAAATATTATTTTGTTGACTCGCGTAGTAGAAATTTTTTGCGCGATTTTGGGGGTGTACTTCTTTCATATCCACTCTGTTATGGGAGGATATCTTGTTTTGGTGTTGATGGCTTGTCATTCCGCGATTTTTGGCCCAGCAAAAATGGGTATATTGCCGGAAATGCTTCCCTTAGAGGAGCTGTCTAAAGCCAATGGATCGATGACTGCAGCGACATATTCTGGGAGTATTTTAGGGTCCTGTCTAGCCCCTCTTATGGTTGATTTAACCAAAGATTTTGTAACAAACAGCTATGAATTATCGGCTTGTTTTTGTGTGGCTTCTTCTATTTTAAGTTTATTTGTCGCTTTAAGAATCCGTGCGAGCAATGTCAAAAACAAAGGCCAAAAAATTGCATATGTAAGCTTTAAAAATTTGTGGGCGGTCTTTCTGGAAACGCGAAATATTGCCTACTTGACGGTTTCGGTTTTCCTCGTTGCCTTCTTTCTTTTTGTCGGGGCTTATGTGCAACTACAAATTATTCCTTTTGTAGAATTTACTTTGGGATATTCGAAGCATTATGGGGCATACCTGTTCCCTATTGTTGCGGTGGGAATGGGAGTTGGCTCTTATATGGCGGGATGGATATCGGGCAAGGATATCAAACTTGGGTTTTCTCCATTAGCTGCCGTTGGGGTAGGACTTTCTATGATGGTCCTCTGTTTGCTTTCGTTTTCGATAACTGCGGTGCTTTTGCTTCTTTTTTGTCTGGGGCTTTTCGGAGGAATCTATCAAGTCCCTTTGCATGCATATATCCAGTTTGTAAGCCCGGAACATAAAAGAGGCCAAGTATTAGCCTTAAACAATTTTTTAGATTTCTCTGGGGTTTTATTAGCTGCAGGGTTTGTTCGGCTACTAGGCTCTGGTTTACACTTAACGCCAGATCAAAGTTTTCTATATATGGGCTCTCTGGTCGTGTGTTTTGCCGCGCTTTCTCTGTGGTTGCTGAAGGAGCAGGTGTATCGGTTATTGTTAACACGAGTTTTAAGAAGGCAGTTAGGTCAGAGCTTTTCTTCTCCCAAGGCAGAAGATGTGAGCTGCTTTTTTGTTTCCGCGACTTCTTACAAGGAAGCGCGACGGATTCTCGCGCTTTTCCCAAAAACGATACGCAGCCGCATGTTCATTCTAGATAAAAAACTCCAACCAGGCTGGACGACCTACTTAATCCCACATTGTGTAACTACTGTTTTTTCCTATGGGATAGAGGGGCAAGCTTTTGTGGATTGGATAGATCTGCAAGTGCGAGAAATTCATGAGCTGCTCAAGAAACAACCTTCTTTAGGAGTGGTGTGTCTTGGAGATCAGTCTCAGAGTCAATTTTTCTTTGCTCAATTACAAGCTTCAGGGGTGTCTATGCGAAATGTAACATTGGTTCAAGACCCTGGGCCAAAGTATTCTTTACTTTTAGCCGAATAAAAGTTGTGCAGACGGCTATTTAAGTGAAATAGCTCTGATAAATTTGCCTCCACCGAACGCTTTTGAGTTTTTCTTTTCGAGCAAAGTCTTCTAGTACTGCTGTGGGTTGCGTAGCAAACAAACGGATTTCTTTATCTGTTAGACGAAGGAGAACCCAGAGAGGTTCTATACCTAAAAGTTTGCGAATTTTTTTCTTTGCTTTATGAAATAGACTCTGGGTTCGAAATAATCGAAAAAGAAAGAAAGTATTGGGGCAAAATATACAGAAGAAACCTATCCAAGGAAACCAAGGCAATAAAAAGGCGCCAAATAGAACGAAAAAAAGAAAAAAATGCGTCTCTCCTGTTGAGCGAAATAAGGGGCCCAAAAACCTTCTCCAACAATGTTTAGAAGTACTGTATGCGAGCACTTCTTCAAACATCGGCTCGTAAAATTTCATGCGCACAGCATGGATAGCTTCGTGAGAGAGCACTTCTTCTTTAGAAAAAAAACCAAACCAGAAAGAAGCTTTTTTAAACTGTTTACGTAGTTGAATGGTTACCCGATTATCCATAATCCATGTACACCCGGCTTCCCAGGCGTCAAGGCTTTCATTAGAGTAAGAAACTTCTAAAAATGTTGGGTTGATATCATATTGTTTTTGCAGTTCCGGGGGGAAGGGAGTCGGGTGTGTAGGGGCTTTTGCTAAGGTTTGGTCTACTCGCAGAAAAAAAGCCTGTTTTTCCTCTTCCGGACCAGCAATAAAGCCTTCTTTATTGAGCTGGAGTAAATCATCGTAGGAATCCAACGAAGAGGGAGAAGAAAGAAATTCAAGCTTTTTCAAGGTTGTTCTCAAAGTTTGGGGCTACGGAAAAAGGCTCCAAGTTCTATTTTTTAGAGAGGAGTTTAGAGATTTCACCATACGCCAGAGGAGTTTTTTTGCCAAAGAATAGCGGGTTATTAAAGTGTTGGCAAATCCGAGATCTCACCTAGCTATAAAGGCTTAGTTTGTTTGCAAGCAACACGATTGACAGCTTGCGGTAGCGGGGTGTTTAAAAAGTCTCGCTCAGTAAAGCGAATGTCCTTGACTTTTTCCTGAGACCCAATGATATTTGGTCCCGGGAAGGCTTGGAAGGCTTACTATCCTGCAAATTCTTGCTGCGGTTAGAAGGTTCCGCACAGTTACTAAAAGTCGTTAATCTGGAAAGCTTCAAGGCTTTTTCCCGGCAGTTCTTTTATCAATTTTATTGGCGGCAAGGTTAACCCCCGTTCAAAGTTCCTGACAAGGCTTTGCGTTAAAGCCTTATGATACAGGGTCGTGCATTAAAGTTTTGTAAAGAAGCCGAATTTTCTGTGTCGCTATTCTACGAGCGAGCTTCTTTTGTTCCTTGGGAAGAATGCAAAGTCTAGTCGTTCGAAAGGCTCCGAAGTGGCGGGTTGCGTGTCTTGAAGTTAAAAGACGCTTTTTGTTTCTGGATATAGGAATTTCGTAACCAAGAAGGGTTCTATACAAAGAGAAAAATAATAACAGCTCAATTTTCGCTGTTGTTTTTGAATCGTTTTTTAGTAAGGGCAAGAAATTGTAAGTTTTTTAATAAGAGTAATTAAAAAAAAAGAATCTTCTGACAGGGCATAAAAATCAGAGAAGGTAAATAGAGAGGGACTAATATAATCGTATAAGAAAAAGGTTTTTTTTTTTTAAAAAAAGCTTTTGTGCGAGAGACCGTGATCCCGCTTATTGGCATTGGTATATGAAAAAATCCTTAATCATCGTCGAGTCCCCAGCTAAAATCAAAACCTTAAGAAAGTTACTAGGGGAGGGGTTTGTTTTTGACTCTTCTTTGGGACATATTGTTGATCTTCCGGCAAAGGGTTTTGGTATTGATATCGAAAAAGGGTTCATTCCGGATTACCAAGTTTTAGAGGGGAAAGAAGAGGTTATTCGGAAAATTTGTTCCGAGGCCAAGAAATGTGATATGGTTTACCTTGCTCCGGATCCAGACCGAGAAGGAGAGGCTATAGCGTGGCACATAGCCAATCAATTGCCTAAAGGCACTAAAATTCAAAGAATTTCTTTTAACGCGATCACTAAAGCGGCTGTTACAGAAGCATTAAAGCACCCACGAGAGATTGATATGTCGTTGGTCAATGCGCAACAAGCTCGACGTTTTCTGGATCGCATTGTGGGATACAAAATTTCTCCGATTTTAGGTCGTAAGTTACAACGGTGGTCCGGGGTTTCTGCTGGAAGAGTACAGTCTGTAGCCTTAAAACTGGTTGTGGATAGAGAATATGCTATAGAACAATTCGTTCCTGTGGAATTTTGGAATATCCGCGTTAACCTTCAAGATCCACGAAGTCAAAAAACTTTTTGGGCTCATTTGTATTCGGTGAATGGAAAAAAATGGGAGAGAGAAATCCCAGAAGGGAAAACCGCCGATGACGTTGTACTAATAAATTCTAAAGACAAGGCCGATGAGCTAGTCTCGTTGTTAGAAACTGCCACTTATCGTGTGGATCGCGTAGAATCTAAAGAGAAAAAACGCAACGCATATCCTCCGTTTATTACGTCGACATTACAGCAGGAAGCTAGTCGGCATTACCGCTTCTCGTCTTCCAGAACTATGAATATTGCGCAAACTCTGTACGAGGGAGTGGATTTAGATAGTCAGGGTACTGTCGGGTTAATCACGTATATGAGAACAGACTCTGTTCGAACAGATCCTGAAGCTATTAAACAGGTTCGTAAGTATATAGGAAACGTTTTTGGAAAAGACTACCTTCCAGCCTCTCCTAATATGTATGCCACGAAAAAAACGGCTCAGGATGCTCATGAAGCGATCCGTCCTACTGATGTTACTCTAACTCCTGAAGCGATACGAGCAAAATTAACAGACGATCAGTACAAATTGTACTCGTTGATATGGAAGCGTTTTGTTGCTTCACAAATGATAGCAGCTCTTTCTGACACGTTAACTATTCGAATCACAACGGATAAAGGGATTGATCTGCGAGCTACAGGATCGTGTTTGAAATTTAAAGGATTTTTAGCTGTTTATGACGAGAAGCGGGACGAAGAAGGTGAGGAAGAAGAAAATATTCTTCTTCCTAAGCTTCATGAGCAGGAAGTACTGAAAAAAGAGGAAATAGAAGCAGAACAATCTCATACCAAGCCGCTTCCACGTTTTACAGAGGCGTCTTTAGTTAAAGAATTAGAGAAATCGGGCATAGGAAGACCCTCTACCTATGCTACAATCATGAATAAAATTCAAAGTCGGGAATATACCCTCAAAGAGGGACAAAGACTACGTCCTACAGAACTAGGGAAAGTTGTTTGTCAGTTTTTAGAGACAAATTTTCCTCGTATCATGGACATAGGCTTTACCGCAAAAATGGAAGATGAGCTAGAGCTGATCGCTGATAATAAAAAGCCCTGGAAACAACTGTTACAAGAGTTTTGTGAAGTATTTCTTCCCTTTGTGGCTACTGCTGAAAAGGAAGCGTTTATTCCTCGCGTTGTAACTGAAATAGATTGCCCTAAATGTCATAAGGGAAAATTAGTGAAAATTTGGGCGAAAAATCGCTACTTTTTTGGATGCTCAGAATATCCTGTATGCGACTATAAGACTTCGGAAGAAGAGCTGACCTTTGATAAAAGTGAGTACGCAGAAGATACTCCATGGGATACTCCTTGTGCCCTTTGTGGAGGGGCAATGAAGGTTCGACACGGAAAGTTTGGAAGCTTTCTTGGGTGTGAAAATTATCCTCAGTGCCACTATATTGTGAATCTTTTCAAAAAGGGAGAAGCTGGCTCAGAGCCAGAAGAAATCGTAGCTTGCCCAGCAGATGGCTGTTCTGGGCATCTCGTGAAACGAAGATCGCGATTTAATAAAATGTTTTATTCGTGTTCCGAGTATCCAGCATGCAGTGTGATCGGGAATTCTGTGGATGCCGTTATTGAAAAATATACCGGGACTCCAAAAACTCCTTATGAGAAGAAAGCAAAAACTAAAAAAGCGGTTTCTTCTAAGAAAGGGAAAACGACAAAAGCTGTTTCTTCTAAGGAAGCAAAAACGACAAAAGCAAAGAAAAAAGACCCGACAGCAAAACCAAGAAAGGCTCCGGCCTATACACCTTCTGCAGCTTTAGCTGCGGTCATTGGTTCCGATCCTGTTAGCCACCCAGAAGCTACCAAGAAACTCTGGGCATATATCAAGGACCGCGGGTTACAATCATCTAACAATAAAAGAATCATCCTCCCTGACGATAAATTGAAACTAGTGATTGGTTCCGAGCCGATTGATATGTTCGCATTAGCGAAGAAGTTAAGCGCCAATTTAATAAAAGGTGAGTAAGCCTTTTATTAAAATAACCTATTCAGATAAAGGTGGGTCCTCTTCTGCACTCTCTTCGAAGAGAGAAATCAATTGATAAACCTCTTGTGATGAGGAAGCTTTAGCTAGGCTTGCGCGCAAAGAACGCACTCTCGGAGAAAGGATTAAATAATGGCCGCAAAGTTTGCGGGTGTCTGTCAGGAATTTTTCTTCGCTTTGGTAATATTCTTCTATCCATTGGAGATGTTGTAAAAAGGCTTGTTTTCTCATAGCAAAAGAGAAAGAAGAATAGGTTCCTGTGTTTAAATAATCTTCTATCTGTTTCCCGATCCAAGGGGCTCCCATGGTGCCTCGGGCAACTAGAACTCCATCGCAATGAGTCGTTTCTAACATAGTTTTTGCTGCTTCAGGAGAGAATACATCGCCATTTCCAAATACTGGGAAGTCTTTCCCAGCAGCAAGCTTAGCGCGGGTAATAAAATCCAAATTGCTGGGGCCTTGATATCCTTGGGAGCGAGTTCTTCCATGAACGAAGACAGCGCTAGCGCCGCTTTCTTTAATTATACGAACGGTTTCTTCTACATTAATATGGTCGAAATCCCATCCGGAACGGATTTTTACGGTTACAGGCACGGTCACCGCTTCGACCATTTTTTCAATCACTTTACCGATCAAAGAAGGGTTTTTGAGCATACCAGACCCACTACCATCCTTAGTGATGCGATCTGTAGGACAGCCACAATTAAGATCTATCAGATCAAATCCTAGGCCTTCTAGAATTTTTGCAGATTCTCCAGCCAACTCTGGATTGCTACCGCAAAGCTGTCCCCCGATAGGACGCATGGATTCTGAAAAATCGAGGAGGCGTAACGTCCGTTTAGGGCAGTAGTGTAACCCCTCCATTTTTACCATTTCACAGAACATCAATGCAGGGCGATACAAAGCCGACATTTGGCGATAGGGGTAATCCGAAAAGCCTGCTAAGGGCGCATAGACTATGGGGGTTTTCAGGAGAAGGTTTTTTATATGTATTGAAGAAGCCATGGTGATTGAAAAATATTTAGAACAATGAAGCGCACGATTTTTAGAACCACAAAAGGAAGCATTCCAAGACAAAGAAGAGCGATCATTGGACTAATGTCAATAAACCCTATACGGGGAACAAATGTATGGAAGATTCGCAGATAGGGGGTTACCCAGCGACGAAGCACACGATACCACTGTGCGTTGTGGCTTTCCGGGAGCCAGGAGCAGAGCACGTAAACTAAAATTAAAAAGCTATAAATATTAACTGCTGTTCTAAGTAAATAAGAAAGCATTTTAAAAACTTTGTTTACTGTTAATAATGTTTTTCTTGAAAAAGATGCTTTTGTTTTCTAAAATAAGCGCTTTTCATTTTAAAAAAAGCAAAAGAATAACGTTAAATGGATTTTAATTTGCCCATTTACCGCATAGGGATCACCCGTGATGCAGAAAACGCCATCAGGATAGCAATTTTACAAAAAACCTGTAAAGGGTGGCGTCTGGTTCGCGGCGAGAAGCTCGCCGATGGAACCGAGTTGTCTTTGCCAAAAGGTTTTTTGTCTTCGAAAGTAGTTCTGTCCTTACAAGGACAGGAGACTTTAGTAAAAAGCGTTCAATCTTCTTTAAAAAGTAAAAAAAACTTTTTAAAAGTGGTTTATGCAGAGCAAAAGGCCACTGCAGCCTTCCCTCTGCAAGAACTGGTTATCACCCATGATTTGGGAGAGTGGAATTCCTCCCAAGAACGGGTTCTCACGCTGTGGATGTTGCAAAAACAATCTATCGCCACACAAAGCGCTCTTCTAGAGGATAGAGGGGTTTTTGCTACCCATATTTCGTGTCGAACCAAAGATATTTTCTCCGCTTTACAAAACTCCCTTGTACATAAGCTCGCCGCCTATTTTTTCATTTATGAAGGAGTCGATGAAACCATTTGCTTGTTTGTGCAAGAAGGGTCTGTGTTATTAGCTCGATCTTTTAGAAACGATTCGGAAAATTTATTGGAGGATTTATTAGCCTCTTTTGCTTACGTACAAGAGGTGTACAAAATAACCCTAGCAGAGATTCACGGATCTTATCTATCGAACGCGTTACGCATTGCTATAAGCCGTCAGGCCGGGGTTCCGGTGATTATAACCCCTCTTTTCCCAGAGCTTTCTATAGACCAGGAACCTTATCGCGATGCTGTTGCCGCAGCGTATCTGGGAGTGCATAGTAGTCATACGTGTTTTGCTTATGGATGGGCGGATTTCTCTCAGAAAGCTTGCGGTTATTGGCTAAAAAGAAAACTTTTTAACCTAACCAAAATGGCTCTTGCAAGTACGCTAGCCTTATGTATAGGGTTTGGGGTAGAGTCTTTTTTTAGATTTCGCCAAGCGCGAAAGATTTTTAGGGAAATCTCCTCCGAAACAGAGCTCCCTTGGGATTTTCATGCGGCTCAACAAGCCGTAAAAAAAATCCAAGACTCGAATCAAGGGTTGGAATACCCCTATCTTCCAACGGTCCCAACGAATCAGGAAATCATGAATACCCTTGGACAGATGACGGAGAATCTCTCCTCGGTCTCTTTCTCACATTATACATACAAATTAGAGGATATTCCTTCTGAAGAACGGCCTTTAGGAGGGTACAAAGCGTATATTTCGTTGCAAGGCCTTGCTAATGACGAAGAATTTGCAGTTTTGGTGGATAAGCTATCCGCATGGTTGGGTGCGCCAGTCCTTTCTAAAAAGCAAGCTGACGGCCAATTTGATGTGCGAATCATTCTACAAGAGAGGAGATAAATGCGACGACTAGGAGTGTTCTCTTTGCTATTTTTAGCCAGTTGTGTGGCAGCTCTTCCCGTAGTGGGAGTTTGGTGTTGGCGTAAGCATGCTGTCGAAGCCTGGAAAGGAGTGCTCTTCGATATGCAAGCAATTCAGAAAAAACGAAGCTGTGCGCATCAGATAGCCGTGAACAATGCTCGTTTGAAAGCTTCTCGGCAACACACCAATTTTTCGGATTGGATGGCTCGAGGAGAGCGCTGTGTTTTTTTAAATAAAGAACAAAAGGCTTTGGCTCAACTTCCTGTAACGGCTGGGGATGTAAGAAATCGTGCGGTGCAAGAGCGGAAAGCTTTCTTGCAAGATAACCGACTGGTATGGCGAGAGCAGCCTTTAGGAGAAAAAAGTACGCTTTATTCTTTACAGAAAGAAATCCAGGTAGACGGAGAAGATATTCCGTTATTATTGGAATTATTTGATTCTAGGCAGACTCAAACACCCATACTCTTTCTTTCTTTCTGGGAAATGACGAAACAAATTTCCTCTCTAGGAAATGAGGTTTGGGTCGTTCACGCGGAGGCTTGGGGACGATGTGTATAAATAAAAGCATAAGACGGTGCTGTTTATTTTTTCTGTTAGCTTGTGGGCTCTTAGAAGCCGGCGTTTATGATAAGCTTCGGCTTACGGGCATTAATATCATGGATAGAAATGGTCTGTCTGAAACGATTTGTTCCAAGGACAAGCTACAGAAATATGCCAAAGTTGATTTTCTCTCTCCTCAGCCTTATCAAAAGGTTATGCGTACCTATAAAAACGCAGCTGGAGAATCTGTCGCTTGTCTAACAACGTATTATCCCAATGGCCAAATCCGACAATATTTGGAATGTTTGAATAATCGAGCTTTTGGGCGTTATCGTGAATGGCATAGTAATGGGAAGATCCATATTCAAGCAGAAATTATTGGAGGAATAGCGGACCTCCATCCTTCTGCAGAAGCTGGGTGGTTGTTCGATGGAACATCCTATGCTTATGATAACGAGGGACGCTTAGAGGCGGTTATTTGTTATGAAAAAGGCTTTTTGGAAGGGCTTTCTGTGTATTACCATGCCAATGGCAATGTCTGGAAGGAGTGTCCTTATCACAAAGGAGTCGCTCATGGAGATTTTTTAATATTCACAGAAGAAGGGGGCCTCTTAAAAAAACAATCGTTTTGTAGGGGAGTTTTGTCGGGAAGATCTTTGCGTTATGAGCCAGGGTCTCAGCAATTACTTGCGGAAGAAGAGTATGTCCAAGGGAAACTTCGAGAGGGTAGATACTTTGATCCTTTTACTAAAGAAGAAATCGCTTGTGTAAAAGGTGGAAAAGGAGAGCAAGTCATTTATGGAAAATATGCCATTGTAGAAACTCGACAAATTCTTCGTGGAGTTCCTCATGGTAAAGTAGTTGTGTTCGATGAAACCGGAACAAACATAATACAAACCTACTCTTTAATTAATGGACAAAGAGATGGTGAGGAAGTGTTCTTTTTCCCAGGCGGGGAAGGAAGAAAAATGCTGCTCACTTGGTCTAAAGGAGTATTGCAGGGAGCGGTAAAAACTTGGTATCCTAGCGGGACTCTAGAGAGTAGTAAAGAGCTTGTCCAAAACAAGAAGAATGGGCTTCTTATGTTATATTATCCTACAGGACAAGTCATGGCTACAGAGGAATATGCAGAAGACCTTCTAATAAAAGGAGAATATTTTCGTCCGGACGATCGTTATCCCTTTGCTAAGGTGGAAAAAGGCTGTGGAACAGCGGTCTTTTTCAGCCCAACGGGGGGGATTTTGAAGAAAGTGTTTTATGAAGATGGGAAACCTGCCATTAACTAGGTATGTGTACGATCCCAGAACAGAAGAATGATTGGCGCCGCGAAGGATTGGCTAGGCGGAGACAGATTTCTTCTCATCGAAGAGAAGAAGCGGCTCTTTTGTTAAAAAATTTCGTTATGCGAACCTTTCCTCAAGGGTTTGTCTTATCCTACATTCCTTTTCGTTCTGAGTTGAATGTTCATGCGATCAATGTGTGGCTAGCTCAAGAAAATCGATTGCTTCTTCCAAAAATCCAAGGGAGGACCTTGGTTCCGGTCCAAACTTCTTTAGAAGAACTCTCTCGACTTTCTTCTCCTAAAGATGTGAATCAATTGTCAGGAGAGGAGGTTGCAGAGCGGTTCGTAGCAACCTCATTAGTTCCAGCTGTAATGTTCGATCGGCAAGGATTCCGGTTAGGCTATGGCGGAGGATATTATGATCGATTTTTATCTAAAAACCCGCATATTTGGACGGTTGGTGTGGGTTTTAAAGAACAACAGATAGAAAGCCTTCCTCGAGAGCCTCATGACATTCCTTTACGTTGTTTATATTTAACCTAAAAATATGTTTTAACCCTTCTTTTAATCCTGATTTTTTTGGAGACAAAGAACCTGTTGCGGTCTAGTTTCTCTAAAAAAGAAGAGGATTTTTTGGAATTCTAGCACTTGACTGTTGTCTTTGAAATATTGCAAACTGACGCCACAAAATGCAAGGAGGGTGCGGGTGGCAACCCTCTGAAGTAGAGTCTTCTAGACAGCAAAACAAGGGAGAATACATGAGCGTTCCCGACCGGAAACGGGCTTTGGAAGCTGCCATTGCCTATATTGAAAAGCAATTTGGCGCAGGATCTATTATGAGCTTAGGAAAACATTCTTCTGCTCATGAGATATCAACTATTAAAACAGGCGCATTGTCGTTGGATTTGGCCTTGGGAATAGGGGGTGTTCCTAAAGGCAGAATTATAGAGATTTTTGGGCCAGAGTCTTCTGGGAAAACGACTCTAGCAACGCATATAGTGGCTAATGCTCAAAAAATGGGAGGTGTGGCTGCTTATATCGACGCTGAGCACGCTCTGGATCCCAATTATGCTGCGCTAATTGGGGCAAATATTAATGATTTAATGATTTCTCAGCCGGACTGCGGTGAGGATGCTTTGAGTATTGCGGAGCTTTTAGCGCGATCGGGAGCGGTAGATGTGATCGTAATCGATTCTGTGGCAGCATTGGTTCCTAAAAGTGAATTGGAAGGAGAAATTGGAGACGTTCATGTAGGGTTACAAGCCCGTATGATGTCTCAGGCTTTACGAAAACTCACTGCGACTTTGGCTCGGACGAACACTTCTGCCATTTTTATCAACCAAATTCGAGAAAAAATCGGAGTGAGCTTCGGGAACCCAGAGACCACAACAGGGGGACGCGCACTGAAATTTTACTCGTCCATTCGTATGGATATTCGTCGTATCGGTTCCATAAAAGGAGGCGATAACTTTGACATAGGAAATCGAATTAAAGTGAAAGTTGCGAAAAATAAATTAGCGCCTCCTTTTAGAACCGCTGAATTCGATATTTTGTTCAATGAAGGAATTTCTTCTGCAGGATGTATTATTGATCTTGCTGTAGAGAAAAACATTATTGATAAGAAAGGCTCTTGGTTCAATTATCAAGATCGTAAATTAGGACAAGGCCGAGAGGCTGTTCGAGAGGAGCTTAAAAGGAATAAGGAGTTATTCCAAGAGCTCGAGCGTCGTATTTATGAATCTGTGCAAGCGACCTCGTCACAAGCTGTAGCATCTGCTTGTTTAGAGCAAGAATCCCGAGAAGTAGCAGAAGCTGCAAAATAAAACAGTTTCTCTACTTGTTTTGATCAAGGAAAAGAAGTCTCTTCTTTTCCTTGATGTCTTTCCAGTCTCTTTTTTTCAATAGCCCTGTAATCCGGATTTTTTCTGTCTTGCATGAACGCTTTATCACATACTTTTTCTTTGAAAGGTTAAAAATTTTTAGTGTAAACTCCGCGGCTCTTCGGAGAGGGTTTCTGCATAGTCTTAGGATTTGGAAACCAACTTATGAAAATCTTTTTAATCTAGCAGTTCAACGGGAGAGAAGGCTTTGTGATTCGCGTTTTCTTATTAGTGTGTTTTCTCCTTTCTTGTTTCTCCGCGGGAAGCCGATTATATCTATTTTTTTCTTCTAGAGAGACAGTTCCAACACAATACGAAAGTAAATGTCGAACCTTAGCACGATTAAAAGAAGGAAGTACCTTAGTGGAAGGTCTTCCCCTCGAACAAGAGCAAATGTATTTGCTTTGCTGTCAGGGGTTCGCTTTACAAGCTCAAAAAAAATTTAAAGAAGCGGAAGAGATTTTTTCTCGTATTTGCAAAAGAAAAACGGCTTCGCCCTTTTTCTTGAAACGAGAGTTGTTGGAAGGACGTATCATTAATGCGTATTTTTTAAATAACCTTCCAGTAATGGCAATGTGTATTACTGAATTGGAAGAAGCTTCTGGAGCGGAAGCTCATATTTGGTTGTTTAAAGCGCTACACGCCCATCGTGAAAAACATTATGATCAAGCCATTCATGCGCTCACCCAATGGTTTGAGCATACAGAGCAAATGAAGCCGCTATGTTTAGATACAGATGTCTATGAGTTATTCTCTCCTTATGTTTTAGAGGATCTAGCGGCAGAGAGTTTAATTAGTTCTGGCCGATATTCGGAAGGGCGAATGGTTCTGAATAGAATTTTTAGAAAAATTCTATCTCAAGAATATGCCTGGTCTGTAGATATGTACAACCGGTTGGTGTTAATGTTGGGACACAGTTACCTTCTAGAATTACAAGAAGGTGTCCGGGAGGATTTATTGCCAGAGTATTATAAAACGATGATTTTTTATCAGAAACAGATGCGGGGATTTGATGCTGTAGCATACAAAACCTTCTTTCCGGAGAATGTATTAATTCCAACGATCATGCAGCATATTTTTACGGCTTCAGAAACTTTGCTGCCGCTTTTTATGGATGCGTTGCTTATTTGGGAGAATAGTTGTGTAAGCCCGAATTATTCCTTGGTTTTGGAAGAGATCAAAAAAGATGTGCAGCAGGAGTACTCGCAGTCTTTAAAAATATGTCAAGCAATCGCGGATTCAAATATTTATAAATTAAAAGGGAAGGCTATAGAGGTTTTTAGTAACGAACTTGCTTTTTGGATTGCTCAAGGAAATTCTGTGTTGGCAACCCGATTCTTGGCTTTATTAAAAGTTTTAGATCCTAGAGTTTCTTGGGCCCACAAATTATTACTCCCTGAGCAAGATATCGTAAATATGGTTTGTGAAGACGATGAGCAGTACTCCCGACTAAAAGAATACCTTGTTTTGTGGGAGGAACAAGATGTTACCGATGTAAATCGGCAACAACTTGTTCATTATCTGTTTTTTAGCGCAAAATATTTATGGAGAAGAGGCCAGGAAGAGTCGTGTTTGCGTTTATTAAAAGAAATTATTGCGTTCTCTCGCAAAGAGAAGGCCTGTCAAAATCAAGCGCTTCGCCTTGTTAAACGTTTCTACACACAAGCTTTAGCTATGCGTAAGTTTTCTCATTTGACTCTGTTAGAAAATTTTTTAGAAGAAATGGATTTGCCTAGGACGTTGGCCAGTGACACAGAAATAGCCAATTGTTTGGCGGATGCACAATATCTATTTGCTAAAGAAGATTATCGACGTTGTATAGCCTATAGTTCTTGGTTAGCAAAAGTATCTCCTTCTCCTGAGGTGTTGAGATTACTAGGGTTGAGCTTAGTAGAACAAAAAGAATACAACGAAGCTTGGGAAGTTTTTCAAAAGCTCCCTTTAGGTAAGGATTCTGAGGATTCTCGTGTGCAGAAGGCTGCGCTTTTATGTTATAAACATCTGTCTCAACAGCAAAAAAGTAAGTCTTTTCCGTGAATGAAACTTCCGCATGTCCAAAGTATTGTACAATCTTTATTAGCACAAAGCATTCTGCTTCCTTTTGATATCGTGTTTGCGCAAAAGCATCTGGCTCAAGCCTCTTCTTCTAATGCGGAAGCTGAAGCGTTTTTAGCCGCAGCATCTGCATTATTACGTTGTGGCTATCCGTATTTTGCTATCCATAAGGATACGATCAACCCAACGCTTCCTGGAGTTTCCAACAAATTGTTGTTTCAATGGTTCCAAGCGGTACCTTCTGATACGAAAGAAATGTTGTTTGAGGTGGTTGATAACAAGATCTATTTACGGTCTCTTTTTCTTTTACGAGAACAAGTCTTTCAAAAATTACGCATCCTAGCAGAGGCTACGCCCCGGACTCCTTTATATTTTAAAACGATTTCTCAGCTATCGGAAGAGCAAAACTTCGTGTTGGAACAAGTGTTAAAGTCCTGTTTTTCTCTTGTTTGTGGTGGACCAGGAACAGGAAAAACGTTCTTAGCAGCACAAATGATTCGTTCGATCCTGGCACAAATTCCTTCTGCCCAGATTGTGGTAGCGTCCCCGACAGGAAAGGCTGCCGCTCATCTACAGAGCGTATTAGCCTCTCTGGGGATGATAGAAGGCTCTGTAGAAGTAATAACCATTCATAAATTTTTAAAAGATGTGCGTTTAGGCCGTTCTCCTGTGGACTTACTGTTAGTCGATGAGGGATCTATGGTTACTATGAATCTTTTACATGGGCTAATTAAGACCATCCGAGGAGAGCTTCGAGGGGAAAGATATTTTGCTGATAGAATGGTCATTTTTGGAGATGCAAATCAATTACCGCCTATAGGTATTGGAGTAGGAAATCCTTTTCGTGAAGTAGTGACTAATTTTACTGAGCAGACATTTGTTTTATCCACTAGTCATCGAGCTAAGCGCAAGGAATTACAGGATTTAGCAAAAGCGGTTCTTCATAAACAGCCCATACCATTTCAGCCGTTGCCCTCTCGACAGGAGGCTATCCGACAATTAGCTGCAGCTTTTATACATGCGGTTAAAGAAGGGGTATCATTATGTGCCTTGACTCCTATGCGACAAGGGCCTTGGGGGTTCTTACAGTTAAATCGGTTATTGTTTAGTGAGATGCAAGAGAAATACCCTCAGGCTCCTATTCCCATTATCGTGACAGAGAGATATGAGACTTGGGGATTAACGAATGGTGACACAGGTTTTTTAGACCCTGTAACGCAACAATTACATTTTATGAATGGAGAGACTCTACATAAAAATGATTTCCCCTACTACTCCTGTAATTATGTTATGTCGGTACATAAAAGTCAGGGAAGCGAATATGATCATGTGATTGTTATTCTTCCGAAAGGAAGCGAAGTTTTTGATTCGGCAATTCTTTACACCGCAATTACACGAACAAGGCATCGTGTGGAAATTTGGGCTGATCGAGAGGCTTTAGATATGGTCATTTCGAAACGGGGTCGTTATGAATAGAACTGGCACACTTTTTGCTCCTAGTAAAGATGAGTGCTTTCAAAAAGAAGGAGCGGATGTGATGGACCAGTTATCGCAAATACATCAAGAACTAGCCCGTTTAGAATTTGTTAATGATCAACTGCAATCAGAAAGGGCGTATATTCATGATTTACTGTGCGCTATAGGATTTCCGGAGGGATTAAAGACTATAGCTGCGATAGCTAATGAGGTGCTTTCTGAAGAAGATCCTCAAAGGTAGGTTTTTTTCATCAAAGATGCTCTGGTTTAACATCCGGAATGAGTTTCCAAGACTCGGATCTTACTTAATCCTGGGTCTTGGAGACTTTTTATGAGAGAATGATCATGAGAAAGAATCCCCCAGGTAGTGCTGTCTAACCATGGGATTAGCGATCATTTGTGCAGAAGATCCTTCGAAGAAAATTTTACCATCGATGATGAGGTAGCATCGATCGGCGATGGATAGGAGTTCCTTAGCGTTGTGGTCGGTAATTAAGATGCCAATACCGCGACTTGCTAAAATTTTAATCAGATATTTAACGTTTTGAATGACCAAGGGGTCCACGTTAGCAAAAGGTTCGTCGAGTAAAAGAACGCTAGGATTCAAGGCAAGAACACAAGCTATTTCTAACCGGCGACGCTCTCCTCCAGACAAGGATCCAGCTTTCTTATGCAAGCAGCCGGTTAATTGCAAGTCGTCGATTAAAACGTTCAGTAGATGGGTCTGCTCTTTCCGTGTTTTGTAAATAATTTCAAGGACACACAGCAGATTTTCTTTAACAGAGAGTTCTTTAAAGACCGTGGGTTCTTGTGCTAAATAACCAATACCCAAACGCGCTCGATAGTCCATGGGTTTTTTGGTAATGTCTGTATTTTTAAACAAAATTTTCCCCGAGTCTGGTCGGATTAATCCTACGGTTTGATAAAAAGCTGTTGTTTTCCCAGCTCCGTTAGGTCCTAATAGTCCAACGATTTCTCCTGCATTTACTTGAAAAGAGACATCGTTGGTAACAGGTTTTTTATTGTATTTTTTGATGAGGTTGCAAACAGATAATACTGACATAGAAGGGGTTAGTCTTTAAGCAGAGAAAGAGAGAGGACTTTCATTCCTCCCTCAGCAATCTCTTTATCGGTTTTTGTGATGGAATCTGGGCTATTAATAGAAAAACAACAGTTGTATACGCTTAACGAATAATCTTTGTAATTAAGAAGCCCTCCTGTCCCTCGAAACAACATCGCACGCTCTGCCGTTTCTGTTTGAAGGCTGCCTGTTAGATGGGACAAAAGTTCTCGACAATGCAAATTTGTATTGGCAAAGTACAGCTCCATACAGGACTTATCTATCGTACAATAAAAGAACTGCTTTTCAGGAGAAATAATGCGCTTGCAGACTCCGAGTTTTTTAATTTTCAAAAAAGGAGGTGGAGGTGTTGAAGGGTCTTGATACATAAGCATGGGATTCGTGAAATTTCCCATTTTGACAACGGCTAATACCGTTGCGCAAAAACACAAAGCTAAGACAACTACGCACCAAACACCATGGAAGAGAAACTTTGTCATACGGAAACAGCTTCCATCTCTCGAATATAGGAAAATAGTTGTACCCAAGAAGGCAATAATCGTTCCAGATCTCTTAAGGAGAGCATAGAGGCGGCGTCACTGAGAGCAGAAGCAGGATTCGGATGGGTTTCTATAAATAATCCATGTGCACCAGCTGCTATAGCAGAACGTGTTAATACGGGAATAAACTCAGTTTGTCCACCGCTTTGACTTTGTAAAGCCCCAGGTAGTTGTACGGAATGTGTGCCGTCAAAGATGACAGGGAAGCCAAAGCGTCGAAGAACTTCGATAGAACGCATATCAGAAACAAGATTATTATACCCAAAAGAGCAGCCTCTTTCTGTGAGAATAATTTTACGGTTTCCAGTAGAAAGGACTTTATCAATAGGCCCTTGCATGTCCCAAGGAGAGAGGAACTGCCCCTTCTTGATGTTCACGATAGCCTGAGTCTCCCCTGCGGTAACAAGAAGATCGGTTTGCCGGCACAAAAAAGCCGGAACTTGAATAATATCACATCCCTTAGCAGCCTCACGAGCCTCTTCAGGAGAATGCACGTCTGTTAAAATTTCCACGTCAAGGGACTCTTTAATTTTGGCTAATGTTTGTAAGCCTAGTTTTAACCCCGGGCCGCGATAGCTCTGTAAGGAAGAGCGATTGGCTTTGTCGTAGCTGCTTTTGAATATCCAATGAACAGAAGAAGCGAAAGGAGCAACAATTTCTTTTAGTCGTTGTGCAGTTTCAAACACGGTATGGTCTTCAATCACACAAGGGCCTGCAATTAAAAGCAGTTTGTTGTCCGGGAACATAAAAGCGGTCCTTTTTTAGTTTAGAGAGAACTTTTGCTGTTAATCGAGTCTTTTAAAGACCTTATTGCTGACAGAAATTTGACTATACACCATTTATGTTTGATTGGTACGAGAAACCTTGAAAAATCCTCATGAAGATAGCTTTCTTGAAGAAAATAGAGGGATTCGGAGAGCGCGAAGGGTGGGAGATAAACAAATAGAGAAAGGAAGCTTAAAAGGAGAAGACGGAAGAGTGCTTCCAGAAAATCGATGTCTGCGGTATAGTATCTTCCATCTCTGCGAGGAGATTTTTTGTTAAGGACCGATAGCTCAGTGGATAGAGCATCCGCCTTCTAAGCGGATGGTCGCAGGTTCGAATCCTGCTCGGTCCGAGATTCTGCAGCTTCCTTTTTAGATTCGTTTCCTTTCTCTTGTGAAAAATCCTTTTGTCTCCAGTAAAATACAAAAAGAATTTTGTATTCAAAAGAGGCTTGTATGGACGCGCGGTTTATAGCGGATCAGGTTATTCGGAACCAGGGGGCGGCTTCTGTTTCTAAAAAAATACAAGAAGACGTTACCTCTCCTTCAAACAAAACTTTTGAAGGCCCTGTACGTACTCTTGATCAATTGCGGCAAGCTCTTATTGCTAAAATGGGTGAGCAAAAGGGCTTAGAGATGTACGACCGTTTCATACAATCCCTATTGATCTCTACTTTTACCACGGTTCACAAAGAGATGGATCGTGCTCAGCGTGCTTCCAAGAAAATGCGTTCGGTCTATAAAGACTAATGGAAATCCTCCACTTCTTAGCCATCCCCTTATGTGAAGAAGATGTTAGTAAGCTTGTTCACTATTGTAAGGCATCTGCGTTCGATGCGGAGAAATATTTGATTCCTATTCGCTATAAACAGGTTAGGTATTTAGCTAAACCGGTAGAAAAATTTCCTATATCTATAGAAACTTGGGAACTACATGTGCGGCATGTAAGAAGTTTATTGAAATGCCGGTTTGGTTTTCTTTTGCAACGCGATCTTATTTTCCTCGCTTGTGAAGCTGGGTTAGTCATAAAAGAGTCGGTTTTTTAGTCATTTTTATTAAGATTTGTTGATGGTGATGAGGTTGAATAAAATCTCTCTCCGCAAGTATCATGGTGGGATTGAAAAGATGAGATCTTGCTTTAAGGAGGTCGCTTCTGGAAACTCTCTCTCCGGCTTTTGCTTTTGTTACAGATGAGAAGTTGGCGGGACGCCTAGATAAAGGGTTGGTCTTGTATAACAGTGAGTACTCTCGAGCCTTCTACCAGCAACAGATACATCTTGGCAGAGTCCGAGTGAATGGTCGGGTGCAGACACGTGTTTCGTATCCTCTGGTCGAGGGAGATTTGGTGGATATAGAGCTCGTTGAAGAGGAACCGCCTTCTTCTTTAACTCCGGAGAAAATTCCCTTAGACAAGGTTTATGAAGACGATACGATCTTAGTGATCAATAAACCTCGAGATATGGTGGTGCATCCGGCTCCGGGGCATGTGCATGGGACTGTGGTCCATGCGTTGCTTCATGAAATGGGAGAACGCTTAAAACAAGAGTTCCCCGAGGAGCCATGGCGTCCGGGAATTGTACACCGCTTAGATAAAGATACTTCCGGGCTTCTTATAACAGTAAAAACACGGCGAGCTAAAGCTTTGTATAGCGGACTTTTCGCTTCTAAGCAGATGAAAAAACTGTATCTCGCTGTCTGTATTCATTCTCCTTCCCAGGAGTATATTCATACACGGATCGTTCGTCATCCCGTAAAACGCAAAGAGATGACCGTGCTTCCAAAAGATGCAGAAGGAGGGAAGGAAGCGATCACACATTGTCGTGTTCTCGCTTCCAATGGACGATTAAGTGTAGTTGCTTTATACCCTGAAACAGGAAGGACTCACCAGCTTCGTGTGCATATGAAATATCTTGGATCCCCGATTCTCGGGGATCCTGTTTACGGGATTCCTTCTATAAACTTGCGTTATGATCTTGACAAACAACAATTGCATGCCTATAGCTTGATTTTTACTCATCCGGAGAGTGCGGAGCGAGTGGAGCTAGTGACAAAGCTGCCAGACGACATGGCTTCTTTAATAGAGAAAGAATTTGAAGAAGGAGTCTCTGTAGTGGATAGTGCGTGTGATTGGTTTAAAACCGTTAGGTAGTTTTGTTTTTTTTAGTAAGAAGTATAAAATTAGATTAGAAATACTATTTTATTTTTTTTCTTTCACACCTTCGGAAAAAAGCTTGTGTAGGATTTGCTTCGCATGAAAGAGTTTTTAGCATACATTGTAAAGAATCTTGTTGATAAGCCAGAGGAAGTGCACCTGAAAGAGGTGCAGGGAACAAACACCATTATCTATGAATTGACGGTTGCCAAGGGAGACATTGGTAAAATTATCGGAAAGGAAGGACGAACAATCAAAGCCATTCGTACCTTACTGGTCTCCGTAGCAAGCCGAGATAATGTGAAAGTCAGCCTGGAAATTATGGAAGAACGATAGGCTTGGTCCCGGCTAGCTATTCTTTTCTTTAAAAATTTGCGAAGTCTTTTTTGGCCCGAAAGTTTAGCCAACTCGAGGGCCCTGTGGTCATCAGAAGGAGTCGTCTCCTTGTTCGATAACAGCTAATTCTTTCTCTTTTTTGCGAACCAAGGTTTTCTCCGAGGGCAGGTCTGTAAATTGCGCCATTCTCGTCTTGCGTTGTCCGAGGTGTTTATACGTGTCCAGCAATTTCTTAATGTAAAGAATCGTATATTTTTTCAGTTGGCTAAGGTCTTTTTGCACGCAGCTGCGCTTTTTCTCTAAAGAGAGCAGCTCTTTCTCGTATATATTTTCATCAAAACACAAAATTTTTTTGATGGTCAGAGAGGAGAGTTGTGTGGTTGCCTGTTTATCTGGAGGAGGAAGATTTCCCAGAAAGGGTGTTAAGGCATCAAGAACTGCAGTGTGAATCGCGCTTGCTGAGGGAGAAGTTTTTCTTTGGGAGAGCGTGGAGCGCACGACGTCATACAATTTGTGTTTGATAAATAGGTATTCAAGGGTTTTATGGTACAGCTCGCGATTGAGCACATCTTCTAAAAGAAGAAGTTCTTTTTGTAGATAGTTTTGGAGGGTTTCGGTGTGTAAGCGAAGAATTTCGCTAATAGAGGTTTCCCACGGTTTCCCTTGGTAGATCACTGTTGGACGAGAGGTCAAGATAACTTGACATTCTGTATGCGCATAAAGCGGTTGCAATAAGTCCTTTGCATACACTCCTTTAGGGAGTTTGATTTCTATATGTGGAAGATCTGTCGAAAAATCTTGAATAGAATCGATCTTAATGAACCCGCGTTTGGCAGCATTCTCGATAGAACGAATCAAAGTTTCTGTCGTTGTGGATGGACAAATCTCTTTGATGAGCAAAGTTTTATCATTAATTATATCTATGGTTGCGCGGAGAACGATAAATCCTTGTCCATCTTGATAATTTGAGGCGTCCATGGTGCCTCCAGAAATAAAATCTGGAAAAAGAGAGAATGGACGGTCATTGAGTATAGCTATTTGAGCTTCTAGTAGTTCACAAAAGTTATGCGGAAAGATTTTTGTTGTCATGCCTACCGCAATGCCTTCTACGCCGTGAAGAAGCAATAATGGAATTTTTGCTGCTAAAACGTCCGGTTCTTGCTCCCTTCCATCATACGAATCATGGAACGTCATCAGATCGGTGTTAAAAAGCACCTCTTTAGCTAGAGGGCTTAAACGCGCTTCTATGTAACGAGCTGCGGCATGGGGATCTCCTGTGAGAGGGTTCCCAAAGTTACCCTGGGTCTCTATGAGGAAGCCTTTGTTTGCTAAAACTACAAGAGCTTCTACAATAGGCGCATCACCATGGGGGTGTAGCGCCATTGTTCGTCCTGCAATGTTGGCAACTTTGTGCATTTTGCCATCATCCATACGAAATAAAGTCCAAAGAAGACGCCTTTGAACAGGCTTCAGACCGTCTAAAACATGCGGGATTGCCCGCTCCAAAATGACATAGGATGCATACTGTGTGAAATGCATTTTGAATAAATCTGAGAGGTCGCTCATAAGTCCTTGTAAAGCTATAAATTAGTAACAAGATTCTCAATAATAAACAGCTTTCGCTCTTTCGTATTTTTCCCCATGTAAAATTGTAGAAGTGAATCTAGAGAGTCTGGGGAGGGGAGAGTAACGGGGGTTAAGCGCATATCGGCGCCTATAAAAAGTTTAAATTCTTTGGGAGAGATTTCTCCTAACCCTTTAAAACGAGTAATTTCAAGCGCAGACTCTTTTTTCCCAAACTGAGCTATAGTAGTTAATTTTTCTTCTTCGGAGTAACAATAGACTATTTCATCCTTATAGCGGACTTTAAAAAGAGGCGTTTCCAAAATAAATAAATGGTTGTTTTCTACCAAAGGAAGAAAGGTTTTTAAAAAAAAGGTTATCATCAAGTTGCGGATGTGCATGCCGTCCACATCCGCATCGGTAGCTAAAATGATATGATTATAACGAAGGTTTTGTAACGAATTCTTATGCAAGCCAAGTGCGGTAGCCAGGTAAAAAAGCTCGTCATTTTTATAAATAGTCTCTTCTTTGGAAGAAAAAACATTCATTGGCTTTCCTCGTAAAGAAAAGACGGCTTGTGTGAGCGGATTGCGAGAGGCCAGAATGGATGCAGAAGCAGATTCTCCTTCGGTAATGAAGATGGAGGAGTTTTTCCCGTACAAAGAGTTATCTGTAAGATGAAATTTGCAATCGCGAAGTTTAGGAATTTTATAGTGAAGCTTTTTTTGTTTGTCTTTTAGCTCTTGTTTGAGGAATTGTGCATTCTTTCGCGTTTTTTCATTTAGCCTAATTTTTTCTTGAATGCGATCTGCGCAGGAGGGGTTCTTTTTCAATAAGGAGATAACAGCCTCTTTTACACGTTTAACAAGGTCTGCGCGAATATGCGTGTTCCCCAGTTTAGTTTTAGTTTGGGACTCAAAAATAGGAGAAGCAATTTTAATAGCTATACAACCGGCGATTCCTTCACGAACGTCTTGTGAGGAGAAAGTTTTTCCGAAGAATTCATTTATACCTTTAACAATCCCTTCTTTAAAAGCCATAAGATGGGTTCCTCCATCAGCGGTTTCTTGGCCATTTACAAAGGAAAAATACTGTTCCGAAGAGGTCTCGGTATGAGAAAATAGAAAAGAAAGATCGGAATGTTGAAAAGCAAGAGGAGGATAGAGGAGCGGGGTTTGGACCTCTTCTTCAAAAAGATCTGCTAATCCATGCTTCGAGATGAAAGCTTCTCCATTATAGAGAATGGTAAGACCTGGATGAAGATAGGTATACTGGCGAATTTTCTTTTTTAAAAATTCGGGGTGAAACGAAAACCGTTCAAAAATTTCTTGGTCGGGAGAGAAAGAGATCTCGGTGCCATCGGGATCAGGCGTGTTTCCCTGTTCGGTATGCGAAAGAATACCTTTGGAGAAAATAGCTTTGAAAAATTTTTTGTTCCGCACAGAACGAACAGAAAAATGTTGAGATAAGGCGTTGACTGCTTTGAGTCCCACGCCATTTAGTCCAACAGAAAAGTGGAAAACATCTTGGGTATATTTGGCTCCCGTATTTATTTTAGAAACGCAGTCGATCACCTTGCCTAAGGGAATTCCGCGACCTTCATCTCGAATAGAGAGTTTTTGCGAGTCTCCTGTTATGAAGATGGTGCGCCCGTGTCCCATTACATATTCATCGATAGCATTATCAACGACCTCTTTAAACAGAGTGTACACACCATCTTCTGCTTGGGAGCCATCTCCGAGCCTTCCAATGTACATCCCAGCTCGCAGGCGAATATGATCTAGGGATGCTAAAGAAATGACGGATGCTTCTGAGTAAGCTGTGTTTTTTCGCATAAAAGTTCGTGGGCTTGACAAAGGTTCTTGGATTTTTTGTATTTTCTCAGACAAACAAAGAGCTAATAGTTATGCCCTCTTTAGAAAAAGAATGTAAGGCATAGGATTTCTTTTACTGTTCTCTTTACAGGTTGGGAGCTGGTAGATTCTAAGAAAAGAATCTCTTTTAACGTTTTTTCTATTTTTGGCTCTAGATTACAAAAATTTTCCATAAAACGCTGTAAAAGCGGATCAAAAATGTTGGTATAAAAAGGAGAAACGAAGAGAATAAGCCAACCAATAGAGGAACCACAGATCTTGTCTTTAAGAAAAGATTCGAAGGAGATCGCAGAAACCGAGATGGTTAAAGAGGAAGAACTGATAGGCAAGGAATTTTCATTAGGTGTTGTCGGAGTGAGTTATCGAGAGACTCCTTTGCAACAACGAGAACAAGTCCTTCGCTTTTTCCAGCGATTTCCTTCCTTTCCCCAAGAAGAAGGGGGTAGTGTTCTACTATCCACTTGTCATCGAGTGGAGTTGTATGGTGTGGCTCCAGATGCTTGGTTTTTTACTTTGAAAAAACACATTCAAGCTATAGGAGCAACCCCTTATTTTTATCGGAATCAAGACTGTTTCTCACATCTGTTCTGTGTGGTAGGAGGTCTGGACAGCTTAGTGCTTGGGGAGACTGAAATTCAGGGACAGGTGAAAAGAGCCTATGTACGCGCTATAAGCGAGCGAAACCTCCCATTTTCTTTGCATTTTCTTTTTCAAAAAGCGTTGAAGGAGGGGAAATTTTTTCGAACAAAAAGGGGGTTCCCTTCTACAGAAATCACTATTCCGGCTTTTGTTGCGCAAGAGTTAGCGCTGCGTAAGATAGCTAAGAACGCATCCCTATTGTTTATGGGGTACTCTGAGATTAATCGTTCCGTTGCAGATTATTTACAGCAGGAGGGATTTTCTCGTCTTATATTCTGTTCTCGCCACCAATTATCGTTACCAGCTGTTCAGCAAGTGTCACGAGGAGAGTTGCGTTTTCAGGATCCGTATCATGTCATCTTTTTAGGATCTTCGGAGCTTCAGGATGCATTTCCCGATTCGCTTTGGGCGGGGATATGGGATTTCCCAAACCGAGAGATTTTTGATTTTGCAGTTCCTAGAGCGCTTCCTGAGCAGCACGTATTGTCTAATCATTACATAGATATGGAACACATTAGCTCCTGGTTACGACAACATCAAAAAGAAGTCTGTTTTTCGCAACTTGATAGCTTAAGAACAATCGCTTATCGCTGCTGGGAGTCTTTGATGCAAAGACTCGAACGACGTCATCAGGCTGGCACGAGTGTTTAGATAACTCTGTACGTGTACGAGAAATTGTTTCGAACAAAAAGATGAAGTTATTCTAACGTGTGTAAAAGTCGAAGAAAAAGAGATAGGGGCTGGTGAGAGACCCTCTGACAGAAAAGCGCGCAATCAAAATTTTCTTCCGTCAGGTTCAAGACTTTTTAAAACGAGCACTTTCAAGTTGATTTATTTGTGTATTAGAGTTACGTTGCCCTATTCGGCCTTTCATTCGAAAGCTTGCAGATTCCCTGGGGAATGCAAAGCCTTGATAGAAAGCAGGGGAGGGGGATCTGTTAAGCTACGCTTAACCTAAGAACGAAAAACAAAGAGAGGGAAGACTTCTCTTAAGGTTTCTTAGATACATATTATTTCGCACATATACGACTCATCAATGCCGTTGCACGATTTACGCGCAAGTCCCTTTGGGGTCCACTCCGAATGAGTAAAAGTGTGTTAATAAGGTGTGTTTTTTGGGGGATGTCTTTAGAAATCAAAAGAACGAGTCGTTCGGTCCTGATTTTTTCTTAGATTCTTTTGTGCTTTAAATTGAAAGGGATAAAAGAGAAAGCGAAAAAGACTCCGCTATCGAGATGAGAAATCGTTTTTCTTTTTAAAGTAGGTATTGGCATAACTCGGCATAAGGTTAGCGGGTCCCATTCCATTGGGAAGGAGTATTTCGGACCCAGAGCTCACAGTTAGAGATGAGCACGTGAACACATGTTAGAAAAGTTGATAAAAAATTTTGTGGCTTACATGGGGGTAGTTTCCGAGCTAGAGCTCGATGCCGATGGGTCCTATGTGTTGCCTATTAGCGACCTTGTGAGGCTGCGTGTCCGTCAAAATGCTGATGAGGAAATTATCATCAGTGCTTTTTTGGGAGAGATCCCAGCATCTATGGATATAGAAAAAGCCTATACTCGAATGATGGAAGGTAATTTGTTCGGTCAAGAAAC
>SAMEA3663047__coassemble_149_pt1 | contig 27637 bp, 23 predicted proteins | sample SAMEA3663047__metabat2_low_PE_033 | metagenome-assembled genome bin SAMEA3663047 (sample SAMEA3663047) | pig gut metagenome | biome: pig gut; feature: pig-associated habitat; material: faeces | place: France | collected 2012
ATGGGGAATGGATCAGCACCCTTTCCTTCAATGAAGAAGAACGCCTATCCTTTGCAGCATGCAGTTGTCCTGATGGCGACTGCTGTGAGCATCTTCTTATAGCAACTTTAGCAGCCTATGACCCTAAAGAAGGCTCTCTGCTTCATAAAAAATTTGAAGCTTCTTTTTGGTGGAAACTATTTTGCAAACTTTTCCTTAACAAAGCCTCTTTACAAGCTCCGGGAGAAAGATTTTATACTGTAGAATCTGAACATCTTACTGTATCTATTCAATGTCTTTCCGCAGAATCTCTTGCCTCTTGGCTGCCTATTATACACGCATCTCCAGAACCTCAAACACACTCTGGAGAAACATTCCCCCAATCCGCTCTCTATCGGATTGCTCGAGAACTCTTTCTTTTTTCCCAGAAAGGCGCTCTTTTAACTATCCAAGAAAATCCCCAAGGATTTCCTTCATTATTCTCTTTTCAGTGGGCCGGGATCTCTTTGTCTATTGAAATCTTAGATGTAGATACTCTCAAAGAACTCTTCCCCTTACTAGAGCTGTCGCAGACTTCCCTATGTAGCGACAACTCATATTTGCTACAGAACGTGCATGTTGTCCCAGAAGAAGCTCGCATCCATTTTACTAAGGAATATCCACCTCTCCCTAAATCCATTAGAGAATACCAAGCAACCTCATTGGGCCCCATAGAGTATTTCGCAGGAGCACATAAATGCACTGCCGCCCCCAAAAAATGCTCTCTTCCTATACACATCATTCCTGCATTGGATCCCTCGTTTAGAGAGCAGCTCCTCTCCCAGCTCTGTTACGAAACAGAAGAACGTCCTATACATTATGCGATTCATTTCTTTAGAGATGCCTCTCTTTCCTTTTCCGCGTATCTCGAAACTCCCGGAGATCTGGCAGAAGGACATATTATCTATCCGGGATTCTGTTATATTCCGAATAAAGGCCTGCTTGCAGTGTCTGGGTTGTTATCCCCAGAACCTTCTTTCACCATACGTGCCGATCATATCGAATCTTTCTTAGATGAATATGGAGCACTCATTAAAGAACCTGGTTTTGAAACCTTTTCTAATAAATCACCGACAGGGTCGTTATCTTATAGCGTGACGGAACAGGGTGTTCTTCTATTCCATTATGATACAGGGAACTCTGCTGACGTAGAACTACGTTTTGGGAAATGGACTTACTATTCAAGACAAGGGTTCTTTTTAAATAGCCGTTTGGACTTCGCTCTTCAAGATGGCTTGACCATAGAAGCTCCCCAGGTAGCTGATTTCATTCACCAACATGAGGTAGCTCTTAAATCCATCCCGAACTTCTTTGCTCCACAGCCGCCTCTCAAAGCCATCCGGTTTGAAGTGCTTAAAGAAAAAAAAGGCTCGGGAATATACCTTAATCCAATTTTTGAAGGATTAGAAGAAGAATCTTGTCGTTTGTTCGGCCAATTTTTGTATCGAGAAAACGTGGGGTTCAGTTTGCTCCCCGCCTCTTTGCAAATGGTCTGTCAAATTCCCTCAGAGATTCCAGCTAACCAGGTAGCAGAATTTCTACAGCAGTTCTCGAAAGACGATCGCATGCTCTTCCCGGACCCTCAGCTCGCTCTTCCTGAACATGTTGAATTAAACATCCTTGCTATTCGAAGGCCTCATCCCTCCTCCCCTCTTCATCTTAAGTTGGAACTAAAAACTAATATTGGGTCCGTTCCTCTTAGCTCAGTGTTACAAGCCTTGAAAGGGAAAAAAGAATTCTTATTCAGTAAAGCGGGCTTTTTGAACCTCGACAATTGTTTGTTTGTTTTCCTTAAACAATTTCTCTCCTCTCAACGCTATGATATCCAAGAAAGCACCCTGATCACCATGGTGACGGATATTTTTAAATTAGATGCTTTAGCACCTCTCGTAACAGATCCAAATATCGAGGCCTCAGAAGAGGATCTTGCGTATTTCTCTCAATTAAAATCCGCATGTCTCCCTCCTATCCCTAAAAACTTATTTTCCACGGACCATCAACTTCGCCCCTATCAAAATAGCGGGCTTCTGTGGTTATGGTTCTTATATAACCACCGGTTATCTGGGCTTCTTTGCGACGAAATGGGGTTAGGGAAAACACACCAGGCAACAGCTTTACTCGATATCGTTGCGCAAACCGCTAAAGACCCCAAGTTTTTGGTCGTTTGCCCAACAAGCGTATTGCCTCATTGGGAGCACATCCTGGCTTCGCATCTACCTAAGGCCTCCCTCTTTTCTTTCCATGGCCCGCATAAACCTAAAACGCTTCCAAACAGCGATATTATCATTACTTCGTACGGAACCTTAAGGCAAAACTATGCTCTATTTTATAAAGTTCCGTTCACCACCGCTGTATTCGATGAAATTCATATAGCTAAGAACAAATCTAGCCAAATTCACAAAATTCTTTGCCGTTTAGACGCTCAGATGAAACTTGGGCTTACAGGGACTCCTGTAGAAAATAATCTCATTGAATTCAAAGGGCTTTTAGATATTATCCTTCCCAATTATCTTCCTTCCGACGGCCTATTCAAACGATTGTTTGCTCAAAAAAACACCTCCGAAACGGACGATGAAGTCGTCTCTTCTAAGGATTTACTACTTAAACTCACTCGCCCATTTATTTTGAGAAGAACAAAAAAACTCGTTCTTCCAGAACTCCCAGAAAAGGTCGAATCCTTAATTCCATGTCGACTTTCCCCAGAACAGTCTCAGCTGTATGCTTCGACCATGAAAAAAGAAAAATGCCAAATCCAACAGCTCGAAACAGAGGATTCTTCGGCAACGGTCAACTATCTTCATGTGTTTGCTCTTCTCAACCAGCTCAAACAAATCTGCGATCACCCTGCCGTGTATTTCAAAGATCCCGAATCTTACAAAAAGTATGATTCTGGAAAATGGTCTGCCTTTGTGAAATTACTCAACGACTCTTTGACAGCAGGATATAAAGTAGTTGTCTTCTCTCAGTATATCCAAATGATTCGCATCATCTCCTTGTACCTAGAAGAACACAATATTCAATATGCTTTGGTGCAAGGAAAATCCCAGAATAGAAAAGAAGAAATAGACCGCTTCTCCAATGATCCCAACTGTCGCGTCTTTATTGGCTCCCTTCTTGCAGCAGGAACAGGAATCAACCTTACCGCAGGGAATGTTGTGATTATGTACGACCGCTGGTGGAATCCTGCTAAAGAAAATCAAGCCTTAGACCGCGTGCACAGAATTGGCCAAAAAAACACCGTGTTTATTTATAAACTGGTCACTGAAGACACGTTGGAAGAGCATATCCATTATCTAATAGAAAAGAAAATGCGCTTGCTCAATCAAGTAACGACAACTCAAGACGCCAATATTCTTCATGTCTTAAATCGCGAAGACTTAATTACTATTCTTTCGTATAAAGATGAGCACGGACTATCCGACGAGACTCCAGCCGACGAGACTCCAGAAACCCCTGACGATTCTTAGAAAAAAGAAATGGTTGACCTTTTATTCTTCTTTTTACGTATTACCTTGATTTTTTCCTCCTAGGAACTATAATTCGGGTGGAGTATCGTCTTGCAGCCAAGGGGATGTTGCAAAGGGACATACGGATGGCAATATGGAAGCCATAAAAAGGCCTCAACGACTGTTAAAGAGGTAATTGCATGCCATTTGCAAAAGAAGCAGATCTACAGCGCACGTGTTGGAAATGCGAAGGGAGTGTTTCGGCCTGTATGCCTCAATGCCCCTATTGCAGCGCTTTTCTTCAGGATCCGCCAGTGACATCCAAAGGGTTCGCTTCTTGCCATATCACCTTCCCTTCAGAGGCTTCTCAAAAAAGTGGAGACAGCGACCTTTTTGCGGTCTCTTCAGAAGATTGGGAAGCTGTGCTCAATAGTCAGAACTCTTTTGAAGCTCCGGTTCAGGAACCCGCCATTTCTCAAAGAACGTGGCTGCAACATTGGCCAACCGCAGCTCTTTTCTTGGGGAGTGGATTTTTTGCCTTTGCTCTGATCATTCTTTTGTGTTCCACAGACTCTGGTCTTGTTCTCGTCTGGCCTAAGAATCGCTCGTACATCTATGCTCTGATTGGAGCTTTTCTTGTTTACCAAGGCTATCGCTCGCTTCCTGATGACTCGCAATAGTTCTTCCCTACTTAGAAGACTCTTTCCTTCTCTCTTGATTGAGATTTTATCGCTCCATTTGTACAATTCAAAAAAAATATTTTCCTGGAGAGGTCTTCTTTTCTTATCCTCAAAATGTTGAGAAAAGAAATCCCTTCCCTCGAGCTAATCATCTCATGTGGATCATTACAATCCTAAACCCTCTTTAAAAAGGTAATACTATGAATGACGCTTTCGACTGTGTAGTTATCGGAGCCGGCCCCGGAGGCTATGTTGCTGCAATTACTGCCGCTCAAGCAGGACTCAAAACTGCGTTAATCGAAGAGCGAGAAGCCGGAGGGACTTGTTTGAACCGGGGGTGCATTCCCTCCAAAGCGCTACTTTCAGCTGCAGAAATCGTAAACCAAATACGCCATGCTAACCAATTTGGTATTCATGTTGATAATTTCAGTATCGATTACCCTGCCATGGTGCAAAGAAAAGATTCTGTTGTTCGTAGTATCCGCGATGGGCTGAATGGCTTGATTCGTAGTAATAAAATCACTGTATTCTCTGGAAGAGGCTCTTTAATCTCTTCAACAGAAGTAAAAGTTTTAGGAGAAACCTCTTCTGTCATTAAAGCGCGCTCCATTATTCTAGCTACAGGATCGGAACCGAGAGCCTTTCCAGGAATTCCCTTTTCTCCATCCTCCCCGCGCATCTTATGCTCAACAGGAGTTCTAAATCTGAAAGAACTTCCTCAAAAATTAGCTATTATCGGGGGAGGTGTTATCGGATGCGAATTCGCTTCCTTATTTCACACCTTAGGATCAAAGGTGACTGTTATCGAAGCTAGCCAACAAATTCTAGCCTTAAATAATCCTGATATTTCGAAAACTATGCTCGATAAGTTCTCTCGTCAAGGGCTTCGCTTCATACTAGGAGCTTCTGTATCAGCTATTCAGGATATGGGAGATCGCGTTCGCATCACGATTAATGGCAATGACGAAGAATATGATTACGTTCTTGTATCGATAGGGCGCCGCTTAAATACAGACAATATTGGATTAGACAAAGCTGGAGTCATTTGTGACGAACGTGGGATTATCCCTACGGATTCTACGATGCGCACAAACATTCCTAATATCTATGCTATCGGAGATATTACAGGACAATGGCAGCTTGCACATGTGGCCTCCCATCAAGGGATCGTTGCCGCTAGAAATATAGCTGGCCATAGAGATGAAATCGATTATTCTGCAGTCCCTTCTGTTATCTTCACTTTCCCGGAGGTAGCAACAGTAGGACTATCTCCATCCGTTGCCCAACAACAGGGGATCCCTGTCAAAATCACGAAATTCCCATTCCGAGCGATTGGAAAGGCTGTTGCTATGGGAGAGGCCGACGGATTCGCAGCGATTATCAGCCATGAAACCTCTCAACAAATTCTAGGCGCTTATGTTATTGGCCCTCACGCCTCTTCTCTTATTTCCGAAATCACTCTAGCAGTCCGTAACGAGCTTACGCTTCCTTGCATTTATGAAACCATCCATGCGCATCCAACCTTAGCAGAAATTTGGGCTGAAAGCGCGTTACTAGCTGTTGATACCCCGTTACATATGCCCCCGACGAAAAAATGAATCAGTTACCGCCTTCAGACTCCTCAGCGACAAAAAAATCTCTACCACAAAGGTTCCCTAAATGGTTGCGACAAAAACTACCATTAGGGAAAGTTTTTGCTCGCACAGATGATAACATAAAAGGTACCGGGCTTCCCACCGTCTGCGAGGAAGCCTCTTGTCCGAATCGCACTCACTGCTGGTCTAAACGTACCGCGACCTATCTTGCGTTAGGAGATGCATGCACTCGTCGCTGTGGTTTTTGCGACATTGATTTCACAAAAAAACCTCTTCCTCCAGATCCTCAAGAAGGAGAGAAAATCGCAGCCTCTGCAAAAGCCTTAGGTCTAAAGCATGTTGTCATCACTATGGTTTCTCGGGATGATCTAGCGGATGGTGGAGCTAGTGCTCTTGTCCAAATCATTACTACCTTACACAGGGAATTGCCAACAGCGACTATTGAAGTTCTTGCCTCTGATTTTGAAGGTAATATTCCCGCTTTGCATCACCTCCTGGATACGCACATTGCTATCTATAACCACAATGTAGAAACCGTAGAACGGCTCACTCCATTTGTCCGTCATAAAGCAACGTACCGCCGGTCACTTATGATGTTAAACCAAGCGGCACAATACCGTCCGAACCTTATGATTAAATCTGGTATCATGGTGGGATTGGGAGAACAAGAAATCGAAGTCAAGCAAACCTTGCAGGATCTTGTGGACCATGGCGTTCGGATTGTTACCATAGGTCAATACCTTCGTCCTTCGCGAAGACATATTCCTGTAAAAAACTATGTTTCTCCAGAGACATTCGAGTATTATCGCTCGGTAGGCGAGGCTCTTGGTCTTTTTGTTTATGCAGGGCCATTCGTTCGTTCGAGCTTCAATGCAGATGCGGTTTTTGAAGCAATGAAGCAGCGAGAAAACCAAGCAGCAGCACTACCAGCAGAAGAAACGCCCTCATAACCCCTTCGGAATAAAGGCCTAAAGCATAAAAAATGTTCCCGATTGGCACTAATCTCCCCATTTGCTATGGTGAGTAAAAAGGTGTGCGTGGGTTATGTTTCGTTATACTCTTTTCCGATCCTTGTTTTTTATTTTTGCTCTTCTTTGTTGTTCGGCATGCGATAGCCGCTCTATAATTACGCATGGTCTTTCTGGACGAGAGGCCAACGAAATTGTCGTGCTCCTGGTCAGTAAGGGAGTCTCCGCACAAAAAGTGCCTCAAGCAGCCTCATCAACAGGGGGCGGGGCTTCGGAACAACTCTGGGATATCTCTGTCCCTGCAGCACAAATCACAGAAGCTCTTGCCATTTTAAACCAAGCAGGGCTTCCTCGCATGAAGGGGACCAGTCTACTCGATCTTTTTGCTAAGCAGGGACTTGTACCTTCTGAAATGCAAGAAAAAATCCGCTACCAAGAAGGTCTTTCTGAACAAATGGCAACGACCATAAGAAAGATGGATGGTATCGTCGATGCAAGCGTACAAATTTCCTTCTCTCCAGAAGAAGATCAGCTTCCCCTAACTGCTTCCGTTTATATCAAACACAGAGGCGTTTTAGATAATCCCAACAGCATTATGGTTTCTAAAATTAAACGTTTAGTAGCTAGTGCTGTTCCAGGCCTTTGTCCTGAGAATGTTTCTGTGGTAAGCGACCGCGCCTCTTACAGTGACATTACAATTAATGGCCCTTGGGGACTTTCAGATGAAATAGACTATGTCTCCGTATGGGGCATTATTCTTGCCAAAAATTCTCTCACTAAATTTCGGCTTGTTTTCTACTTCCTAATTCTTCTGCTCTTTGTTCTTTCTTGCGGACTTCTTTGGGTCATTTGGAAGACTCACACATTAATCGCAGCTCTAGGAGGAACAAAAGGATTCTTTAATCCTGCTCCTTATTCACAGCTAGCTTTCACGCAGAATAAACCGGCAGCTAAAGAAAACCCAGCACCTTCGGAGGGAGTCGGAGCTCAGTCTGCAGCAGAAGAGGCTCCTAAAGAAAACACAGAAAAACAAGAAGAGAGTAATGAGGACGCTTAAGTGACTGCGAACACCTTTGGGATTCTGAATATCCTAATGAAGCATGCAAAAGCAGATGATCTGGCTCAGTTTTTGCCAGAACATCTGCTGCTAGACTCTCCTCATCATCAGGATATCCCGCTACAGTCCTTGTCTTTTAACATGCGATGGTTGGCAACCGTCCATCCTTCTTGGATTAGCGTTGCTATGAAGGAGTTCCCTCCTGCGCTACAGTCACAGTTATTAGCTTGGCTGCCGCAGCCTTTAACACAAGAACTCCTCCCTCTATTAGATGCGAACGTTTCTCCTGCAACTCAACGGTGTTCGGACTTCGGGGCATTCTATCTATTGGATTTACTAAGTAAAAAAGTTCGTCCGCCAGGAATTACAGAAGAGATTTTTCTCCCCGCATCTCCCTTTAATGCTATGCTGTACTATTCAGGAGCTACAAAAATGGCCCTGATCAATTGCTTAGGGGTGCACTCCTTGGCTCAAGAGCTGCGCAACGTCGTCGATCGTGTAGTGATTGACCGTGTACAGCGCATGCTATCCGAAACGGAACGAATGTTTTTAACCTATTGCAAAACGCATCCTATGAAACATCTCGAGCCAACAGCTTTTCTTAGCTCTTGGGAAAAAGATGATGCGTTACGTCATTTTATCCATGTGCAGGGCTTACGCTTCTTAGCTCGGGCTTTGGCACAAGAAGATAGCTCCTTCCTTTGGTACTTTATTCGCAGACTGGATGTTGGAAGAGGATATATTTTTGAAAAGGCTTTGCAGCAATTGCTAAACAACCCCCATAACAAGTATTTCCGAGAACGCTTAGAACACTGTATCAGTATTCTTGTACAATAAGTCTGGGAGCCTCGTCACTTCTATCGCACTCCCATATATAAAAAGAAGCACCAAATAGCATTGTAGATTTTTTCTATGATGGCTATGTTAAAAACGAAGCGCCCGAGGAGAAAAAACCTCGGTCTTTATGTAAAACAGAATGAGATCCTTGTCTGACTATCTAGTAAAGGACATACCTCATCGCGTTGGGAATAAGGTAACGAGCAAAGGAGCGAGGTTCCCTACCTGTTGGCTTTGCCAAAGGATCCCCACCTCGTCAAAAGGATGAAATTTTTCAGTTTGATATTCAAAGACCAAGAGGTCGTCCCTAATAAAAGAGTTCTCTCCCCAGATGCCTATTCTGCCGTATTGAATGCCCAAGAGCTTCTAGAAAAAACACAAGAAGACTGCGATGCTTATACACAGAATACTCGCGAAGAATGTGCAAAACTCCGAGAAGAAGCAAAGAATCAAGGGTTCCAAGAAGGAAGTGAAGCTTGGAGCAAGCAACTCGCATTTCTCGCTACAGAAACACAAGCTATGCGAGAACAAATTAAAAGCTCTCTTGTTCCCTTAGCTATTGCTAGCGTGAAGAAAATCATTGGCAAGGAGTTGGAGACAAAACCTGAAACGGTGGTTTCTATTATTTCAGAATCCTTAAAAGAGCTCACACAAAACAAACGGGTTATCATCCATGTCAATCCCCAGGATCTCGCCATTGTCGAACAACACCGCCCTGAGTTAAAAAACCTCGTAGAATACGCCGATGTTCTATTACTTTCTCCGAAAGCTAGTGTAACCCCTGGAGGGTGCATTATTGAAACCGAAACCGGTATCGTGAATGCTCAGCTTGATGTACAACTTGCTGCCTTGGAACAGGCTTTCTCCGCTATTCTCAAACAAAAGAAATCTACAGCAGCCCCAACCACAGATCAGCCTCAAAGCAAAGAAGCCTAGGTATTGAATTTTATGCGATCGATTTTTCGAATTTTCTTCTTTCTATGCATGCTTAGTGCTACTTATAGTTTTGCCGATAGCTGTTCAGGTACCTCCTGTTCCATGGTGCAAGAGGCTTCTTCTTGCCGCCCTTGCTTTTCTGCTCCACAGCAAGAAATCCCAGCCTCACCAGAACCCCAAGAAAAAACATTTCGCTGTCCATCTTACAGACCAACCGTAGAGGCTCAAGATCTTCTTCCTCCTCCAGGAGAGCTTTCTTCAGGAGCTTTCTCAGAAACGTATCCAGATTTGACTACGCAAGCAGTCCTTTTGCTATTCCTTGCCTTGTCTCCTTTTCTGGTTATGCTGCTTACCTCCTATCTAAAAATTATTATCACGTTAGTCCTGCTTAGAAACGCCTTAGGAGTACAACAGACTCCTCCCAGCCAGGTTCTCAACGGAATCGCTCTAATCCTCTCCATTTATGTCATGTTTCCTACCGGAATGGCTATGTACAATGATGCGAAAAAAGGGATTGAGTCCAATGCTATTCCTCGAGACCTTTTCTCTGCAGAGGGAGCAGAGACCGTGTTCGTTGCTTTAAATAAATCGAAAGAGCCGCTGCGTTCTTTTTTAATTAAAAATACCCCCAAACCCCAAATTCAAAGTTTTTATAAAATTTCACAAAAAACTTTCCCTCCAGAACTTCGCCAGCAATTGACTCCTTCGGATTTCGTCATCATCATCCCGGCTTTCATCATGGGACAGATTAAGAATGCTTTTGAAATCGGGGTCTTGATTTACTTGCCTTTCTTTGTCATCGATTTAGTAACTGCAAATGTTCTCGTTGCTATGCAGATGATGATGCTTTCTCCTTTATCCATTTCTCTCCCCTTAAAACTTCTTCTTGTCGTTATGGTAGATGGATGGACATTGCTACTAGAAGGATTGATGATTAGTTTTAAATAAGAGACTTTCCTATGCTCATGCTCGCAACAAGTTTCAAATCGATACTGTTTGAATATTCATATGAAGCCCTCTTATTAATTCTAATCATTTCAGCTCCTCCCATCATTTTAGCTTCCATTGTTGGGATTATGGTGGCCATTTTCCAGGCAGCAACGCAAATTCAAGAGCAGACATTTGCCTTTGCCATTAAACTCGTCGTTATTTTTGGGACGCTCATGATCACGGGAGGATGGTTGTGTAGTATGATCTTGCGCTTCGCCGCCCAGATTTTTCAAAATTTTTACAAATGGAAGTAAATTGCCATGGCCACGTTACCCGAGGTTCTTTCTGGCCTAGGCTCTTCCTATATCGATTATATATTCCAGAAGCCCGCCGATTATGTTTGGACCGTTTTTCTTCTGCTTTCTGCTCGCATATTATCCTTATTAGCGGTTGTCCCTTTCCTAGGAGCAAAGCTTTTCCCTTCACCTATTAAAATTGGAATAGCTCTTTCCTGGATGGGAGTGATTTTCCCTAAGGTCGTACAGGATACGACTATTATGCACTATCAAGATCTGGATATCTTTTACATTCTTCTCATTAAAGAGATTTTGATTGGTGTATTAATTGGATTTTTATTTGCCTTCCCTTTTTACGCGGCTCAGTCCGCGGGATCTTTTATTACCAACCAACAGGGGATACAGGGGTTAGAGGGAGCAACATCTCTCGTATCTATAGAACAAACCTCTCCTCACGGAATCTTCTACCATTATTTTGTGACTATCGTTTTTTGGTTAGCAGGCGGCCATCGCATTATCTTATCCGTTCTTTTACAATCTCTAGAAGTGATTCCTCTTCATGCTGTTTTTCCTGAAGAGATGATGTCGCTACGTGCTCCTATATGGGTTGCTTTATTAAAGATGTGTCATTTGTGTTTGGTTATGACCATACAACTAAGTGCTCCTGCTGCTGTAGCGATGCTCATGTCTGACTTATTCTTAGGGATCATTAACCGAATGGCCCCTCAAGTGCAGGTCATTTATTTGCTTTCCGCGCTTAAAGCTTTTCTAGGCTTGCTCTTTCTGACTCTGGCCTGGTGGTTCATAGTCAAACAGATTGATTATTTCACCTTAGCTTGGTTTAAAGAAATCCCCACCATGCTTTTTGGAGCGCATCCCCCCAAAGTATTGTAATCGCAAAGGGAAACAAAAAGAACCCCCAAAGAAGGGGGTTCCTTTTGTTTCCAAGCAAGACATTCAAATGTTAAAGAAAAGAAGCGTTAGCCATTACGAGGAGTATCTTTGTGTTGTCCTTGAGCAAGTAAAACAACGATGATGCAAAGCACAATAAAGGACAAAACAAAAGAAGGCGCTTTAATCAGCCAGAAGAGAGAGAGCCCGCAGATCAAAGCGTTTTTGATAGGTCCATTCTTAGCATAATAGCTCTGAAGATTTTGCAGCACAGCTAAGATTTCTGGATAAAAACCAAGAACTATCCCGGAGGCAACGAATAATCCTCCAACCCAAGACACACAGTTCGCTATAATCCCAAAGACAATCAAAGCGCCGCTTATTGCCTCGCGTGCGTGTCGAGATAAGAATCTCTTCATTCCCCCAACTTTAGGACTGGCGTGCAAATCACGTACTTTTTGTTTGAATGAACCAAACTTAGAGGACGATGGTTCTTGTGAGGGGCTCTCTTTTTGCATCTCGTCCGCCATAAGCCATACCTGATTTTTTTCTTTTTATTAAACTAATCTCGTATTAAACAATTATCAAAAGATAATTTAAATATAAACATGAAAAACTCTTTAATTTGTTTTTCTTCTTGAAACGCAACGACTTCTGGCAACCTCTTTGTTTTCTGGGTCTACGATAAAAATATAATCTCCTGCGCTCCCTAATGTATAATCAAAAACCTTCTTATTGAGTAATGGAAGTAAATTATATCGATGAAGAATGACTTGCGTCTTGTCTTGTAATTCTGTACGAAAATCTGTTCTTGTTTTGAAAATTTCTAACGCTGCAGATTGCCCGTATGTTTTCACCGCAAGTTCTTGTTGCCGAGCACTTTCCCACACCTCTTGGCGAACCTGCTCTAACTCTTTGTAAGCGTTCGAATCGCACACAAAAGCCTGAAGAATCACAGGATCTGCAAAAAGAAGATTTAACCTGCCCTGGTTGGTGTTTTTCTCCTCATAATGCAGAAAATGCAATAAAGAACGGGTTCCCTTGGCTCCCTTTAACATGGCGTATAACCACTCCGCTTCCTCGGAAGGCAACACTAAGGTCTCTATACAATCAGCTCCAAGTTCCCGAGCTCGGGTACTAATGATCTCCTTCCGATCAAGCAAAGCCTGCATAACTCGGTACTCCGCTCCCGCTGGAATCACTCCGGACTGAACGTATAGCGAGTGTAATAATCGCGCAAAAATGGCATATGCCGAAAGAGAATCCCCATAATTTTCCGGAGATTCCTTAAGAAACAAATAAAGATTGAATCTAGAATTATTTGGAGGACGAGAAAAAGGCACCTCCAACAAACGATAGCGTTTCTGTCGGACAATTATGCTATCCCGTTCTTTCTCTTGCGAATACCCCTCTTCTCTTTTCGTTAGAGAGGCCAACCGCTTATTTTTATCCCTATAGCTCACTTCAGAAATAGCCGATCGCTGCGCAGAAAACACTACTTCGTCCTTTTCTACTTGTTGGGAATAAGAGACCCTCCTACGTGCCCCAGCAGCATCTAGAGATACCACAGTCAGCAACGAAGTTAAACAGAGTAACGTAAAAAGAAAATGCATACGCCCTAGCCTCCTACTGCAAAAACATAGAAAAGGGTTCTTGGGGACAAAGTCCCAACCTTCCTTACCAAGGTCAGACACACCCGCTCTCTCTTTCCCCCACATTCCTGCTGCCGAACGACTTTCCATTCTGCAGAAAGCACCTGTGTCCACAAAGGCAGGATTTCCTGGCGATCCTCCTCCCTCTCACTCGCTATCACTAAGGAGAGCGTTTGCTCCGTCGGATCGTAGAGAAACCTCCCCCGAACAACTCCGGCTAAATCGGGATCAATATATACTCCTCGATCAAAGGAAAAAACCAGTTCATTTCCATCTTCAAGGACAAAGGTTGATAAAAACACATCTCTAAGTAGACGGTAATTTTTTGCATCAAGGAGAAAGGTTTTGTAAGAGCGCTCCTTCTCTTTATGAGATACCCATATCCGCCGCGTCCAATACCCTAAAGATCCTAGTAATAAGCTAATAAGCACACAGGCAACCAAACATTCGGAAAGAAGAAAAGAACGTCTCTCTTTTATCTTTCTAAGCATAAACACCTCTGCACAGTGGCTCCTTTTTTCTGTCCAGGGAAGATATCCACCGTAACATCCACCGAGCACAAAAGAAGTAGCCCTTCCGCATTACGTTTCTCCTGTCGAAGGGTTATTGTATAGTTGTAGGGGACTTTAATAGCCTCTCCTTGACTAGTATACAAATAGACTCCCTCCAGCTCTCCCTCTCCCTGAAGAGAAAACGTCCCAACTTCCATCTGTCGAAGGAGCTGATCCTCGACAGCGAAAAAACAGTGATCAATCAACGCGGGAAGTTGTAAACGAAAAATATCTCTTTCAAACGAATGGGTTAGCCGGGTATAAAAAAACACACTAGGGAGCAGTACTGTGCAAAGAAGAGAAAGAGAAAGCAGTACCTCCACCAATAAAAAACAGCGTTTTCGTTGGAAGGCCATGCTGTTCCCTTATCCTCGTTGCTCATTTCTTATCTTTCTGGATAACACCACAATGTCATCCCCTCGATCGTTCAGTTTGACAATGAGATCCTCTCCCCAGGCATCTTTAAGAAGTTTTTTTCCTTCTTTACACCATGCAGAATTTTCTAAGAGGGATTCCTTATTCGCAATGACTTCTTTTAACGATAAGTTCCCGGAAGCATACTCCATCATAAGAACGTCGTAGACGCGAGCGCAATTTTGCTCTGTTTGGAAAACTTTTCCTTTTTGCAAGCTTCCCCGCATATTAAATGCCAAAGCCCCGCCGATAATGCCTATGAGCGTAATCACAACCATCATTTCAATTAATGTGATTGCTTGTTTTCTTTTTTTTGTTTTCACCACAGTTTCTCTCCTATAGTTAAAACGTTTGAATACCATTTGTTAACGGAAGAAGTATAGATAACATGATCAGTCCAATGAACCCTCCTAGTAATATAAGAACGATTGGCTGACACCATGCCGTTAGCCAAGTTAAAACCCTTTGAATATCCTCGTTATAAATCTGTGCAATATGCGCAAATACTACTGATAGATCCCCGGATTCTTCTCCTAGAGCAACCATCCCTATCACTAGTTTAGGAGTCCATGAACACCGGGATAACTCACGACTTAAAGAGCCCCCACGAATCACCGCTTGAATCACTTCTTGCAACTCTTCGCGTAGAAAATCCTGAGAGATAGCTCCACACCCTAATGTCAGAGCTTCAATAAGATTTCCTCCTCCCTGCAATACGGCAGAAGTAACGGAACAGAATCGACAAAACCCTACTTTAATCACAAAATTGCGTAAGATAGGGATATGTTTCATTCCGGTTTCGATCGCCTTTCTTCCTACTTGTTTCTTCCAAGCCGAGCGAATAGCGAATCCTCCGCAAATTCCCCCCACCAAAACGAAAAATTTGTATTTACAAAACCAAGTGCTGCACGAGAAAACAGCTCTTGTAAGAGCTGTCATCTCCACGTCCTCAAAAGTTTCTTTTAAATAGGGGATAACTCCAACCAAAAAGAACACGATTACCGCACACGAAAACACCAAGAGAATTGCTGGATAACTTAATGCCGCGGAAATGTTTTTGGAGAATTTTTCCTTTTCTTCTAAAACCTTAATGATATTCCTTAGGGCTCCCTCCAGGTTGCCGATGCTCTCTCCTGAACGCACGCTATTTTGATAAAAAGAATCAAAAATTTTTGGGAACCTAGCCAAAGCTTCTGAAAAGGACCCTCCTGAACGCAAGACCTCCATTAAAGAGGTAAGGATCCCAGATAAAGCACGTCCTTGGTACTGATCTCGCAAAGAGGACAGCGCATCGTACAGGGAAATCCCCGAGCCTAACAACAAGGCTAGCTGCTTGGTAAAAATTACCAATTCTGCCGTGGAAATTCGATAGTTTCTCTCGCGGGCCTTACGGATATCCAAGATCTGCGCTCCTTGCGCAACGAGAAGCTCTCGCGCTTCCTGTTGATGAAAAGCCTCTACAAAAGAACGGCGCTTTTTTTCCGATTGATCAAGATATGTGCATAAAAATCTAGCCATACCCGCTCCTATTATTCCGACCGCTTAGCAACCCGCAACACTTCAGAAAGAGTCGTTTCGCCTGCAAGAGCGAGCTCTACTCCATGCTCAAGCAAAGGCTGGTATCCATCTTGCTCTGCTACACTCCGTAAAACATGATAAGGTTTCCCTGAAGCAATCTCAGACCGAAGGGTGGGAGTCACATCGACAAACTCATAGATCCCCTGTCGACCTTTGTATCCTGAACGGAAGCACTGAGAACACCCCCGACCTTTATACAGGGGCGCGTCAGGATCTTTTCCCAAAGCTTTTAACAAAGCCTGCTCCTGCACGTCTGCTCCACAACGTTCCTTGCAGTGAGAACAAATTTTACGAACTAATCGTTGAGCAACAGCTCCGATCATCGTTGCCGACAATAAATAAGACTCTACCCCCATATCTAACAGACGAGGAATTGCAGAGACAGCATCGTTCGTATGGAGAGTGGAGACCACTAAATGCCCTGTGAGCGCTGCTTGAATAGCGATCTCTGCAGTTTCTTGATCACGAATTTCTCCCACCATCAGAACATCTGGATCCTGTCTTAATAGGTGCCGAAGTCCTCTAGAAAAGGTAAGTCCGATTTTAGGTTTGACAGCGATCTGAGCGATCCCAGGAAGTTTATACTCTGGAGGATCTTCTATCGTCATAATATTAGTAAAAGGCCCGGATAGATGTTGTAACACACTATACAACGTTGTCGTCTTTCCACTCCCTGTGGGCCCTGTAACCAATAAAATACCCTCAGGAACCCCTATTGCCTTTCTAAAAGAAGATTCCATCCTAGGCGGCATACACAGTCCGCGGATGTCTAAAATCACATTACGTTTATCTAATATACGCAACACCACACGCTCTCCGTGAATCACGGGGACTGTGCTGACACGCATATCCACCTCTTGTCCTCCCAATTGTAATTTGATACGACCGTCTTGAGGCAATCGGTGTTCCGCAATATCCAGTTTAGCAAGCACCTTAATACGAGTAATAAGCGCTGCTCTAAGATGATTAGGCGGGGCATGGCGATCATGAAGGACCCCGTCTATACGATATCGAATACGCAGAAGATCCTCTATCGGCTCAAAATGAATATCCGATGCACGTTCTTCAATAGCCTCTTTAAAAATCAAGTTTAACAGCCGAACAACCGGAGCACTATTTTCTAGATTTTCAAGGAGCTCTGTCGCATTGCTTTCAGACTCTGGGGCACCCTCTTCTTGCATAGAGAGCAGCATCTCAGAAGCCTTCCCCCCTTTATCGCTATAAAGTTTTTGCAGACCACGGACAATCTCTGTTTCTTCTTTAGTAATGATGGTGAGGGGCTTTTGTAAGATCAATCGCACCTCATCCAAAGCTTCTAAAGGAGTCTTTTTCAGATGTCTAGCCAATACGATCTTATCCCCAGCCTCTATGGGCAGTAGGTAATTTTTCTTTAAAAACGAGTAAGGGAGTCGATCCAATAGATCTTGCATAGAACATTTATTCTCGGCCATCATACTCTACCCCTTCCCGAGGACTCTGGGCGTCTTCTCTCCACAGTATGGATTCTTTTCTCTCCATAGCCTGTTTGGCGGCCTGTTTCCCCGACACCAAAGCTTTAAGAAACTCCTCGTTTTCTCCCGGACGAGAGGCTAAAAAGGCACTCTCTATCTTCTCTTCTTCTTCAACAGGATTATCTAAAATCTTCGGAGTGATAAACATGAACATCTCTGTTTGCGAATCAGAAGTCGTATCCATGCCAAATAATTTCCCTATTCCTGGTAATTCTCCTAAAAAGGGGATACCGTCACGAGAATCCATTGTTTGATTGCACCGCAATCCCCCAATGATTACCGTTTCTCCATCTTGAATTCGCACTTTATTGGTGATATTTCTACGCGTAACATCGGGGCGTTCTGCTTGATTTTTCCCTGTTGAATCAAACGTGATATCTGTCTCTAGAGTAATAAAACTTTTTCCATCTTCCTCCCCAATATTAATGACCGGGAGAATCTTGATCATAATTCCATATTGAGCTCGATTATATTGTGCTTTGTCTTTCTCTGAGGAAACCGCTATTGACATTTCTTCCACAATGGCAATTCTAGCGGGGGTCTGATTCATAGTTACTACAGAAGGACTGGCATTAATGCGCACATCTTCCTGAGCCATAAGAAATTGATAAGCAAAATCATAGCTAGGAACAGCTCCCTTAGCTCCCCCTTTAAATAAAAATTCTAAAATGCCTCCTTTTGACCAAGAAACTGCTTGAGCCCCCTGCTTACAAACCTCCTCTCCTAAACGTAAGAGATTCAACCCGGCTTTCCGCTGACTCGATAGTTTTCTTTCAAAAAGCAAGACCTCTATTCGGACCATTTTTTTCGGAACATCGAGCTTTTTCAATAACATCTTGATTTTGGGCAGAGCTTCTTTCTCTATGACCATAATCAAAGTCCCTGTCTTGGAATCTGCAATGAAGCTTCCATACTTAGCGGAGCCTTCCTTTACAGCTCCTCCGATAGACGTGTCTATGTGTACCGCCAATCCGTTTGAAGTTGACCCGGCTTTATTAGAGGCGAGGCTCATATCACCACTTCCAACACCTCCCGCACCATTTGAAAAAATATCATGGACCTGAGAGAGTAGAGCAGCAAGCTCCTGAGGATCCGAATGTTTGACGTTGTACCAGAAGACCGTTTTGTCTGTAGGGTTCTCAACACCTTCTTCTAATTCCCGAATGAGATCTGCTGCTTTTTGAACAATGGAGAGCGCTCCGCTTAAAAAAAGGGAGCGACCATGATTTTGCAAGGGGACAACCCTTAATCCTACCCCCGCAGTATCTTCTCCTTCCTTAGCAAGGTCTTCTCGAAAAGCTGCCTTTAAAATGGCTAACATTTCAAAAGGTTCTATCTTTGATAAAGAGACTATGCGATGCTCTTGTCGAAGATTATCTGACTGTAAAAATTCATAAATTTTAAGAAGTTCAGTTATCTCATTCACTGTTCCAAACAGCCATATTTTCCCCCCAATAAAATCGATCAATAAGGTATCGCTGTTTGCAAACTTCCGCAAAGCCTGAACATCCGCTCGTGCATCTAAATTTTTAGAGGAAAGAACAAAGGCAATATGGGCAGTTGAAGGAAGCGTATCTAGGTCTTGTCTAGCACCGAAAATACCAACAACTCCAGCTTCTTCTCGATTTGTTAAATAGAGTTCTTTGATCCAGGGGCTTACTAGTCTTACCCCAATCCCCAAACGGGCTAATAACAAAGATAAACTCTCTTCAAACCCTTCTTTAGGAACCACCAATTTTGACAAGGCTGTTATTCGCATAGCCCCAACACTTTGGGGAATCAAATAGATGCTTTGTTCATCCCCATAATCACTCACAAGATTGTAAATCGTCGTTTCAGGATGGTTCCAAAGAGCATAATCTTCAGGATCGCCGCCCTTTTCTGATACCTCTGCCGACCACAAATCTTCTAAAGCCCGTACTCGCTGTTTGGCACCAAGCAAACGCTCTCGCAAATCGTTCCAGACTTCGGGAGAAGTTTCTCCAAGCGAGCGTAAAGACATCGCTTCATCATACAAGGATTTCAGATGCGCATTTGCATCCTTTAACTCGGCATTAAAGGACGAAAGATGAGCAAAAGGAGCTTGGGCCTCCGTTTTCCCCTCGATAGAAGCAAATTTTTCTGCGATGGTGATGGGAAACACTTGCGAGTCTAAACTTCCCAAACAGAACGCCCCTATGAAACCATAGCACAAAACATTCTTCACTTAAGATCCTCCCCCTACACGAGCATTTTTCGCTCCACCCTCTTGCCCAGAATGGTCTGATAAGGCCGTCTCACTAACCTGCTTTAGTGGCAAAGAAAGCGTTTCAACAACTGTACGCTGAGCATTAAATACATGGCCCTTGAAGACAAACTCCCCAGCCTCTTTATCTATTTTTTCAAAAACTAAAAGAGGGCTGCGGATCTTCCCTGACAGGTATTCTTCTAACTGCCTTTTTGAGGTTACCCGCTCCCACTGCTTACCTGTATAGATCACCCAATCATCAGGAGAAAGAACCAAGCGGTCTTTACCTGCCATGATAATGGGACGCGACCAAGTCCGCATACCAATGAAAGAAAATTCTTTCGCCAACTCCGCTATTTCAATAGGAGATGGGACCTGTTTCACTAATGTGATTTGCTGACTCATTAACCCGTCGACACTCCACAGCTCAATCACCATCATTCGGTCGTCTATACGCTTTACTTCAAGGAGCGGAACTTTTGTTCCTTCTCCTAAGAAGGCCCCATAAGGGACCCACCGATCGCTATCCCATAAAAGCACATCCCCAACAGTCAGATATTGACTATAGGGCTCTCCAGACAAAGACTCGAAATCCACTCGCTCTTTTGCTGCCTGCACGACATAATCAGAGCCTCCATGCATCAATAAAAATTTATCTCCGCCAATACAGCGTATGCGCTGCTTCACAGCAATACTAGGCTCTACTCGCATCCCGCCGATCTCCCAAGATTGAGAATGTTTTGGAGCTAGGGATAGGGAAAATTGCGCCCGCTCTTTAGGGGAGGCGATCACTCCGCCTAAAACCCCTTTCATCCGAACAGAAACCTCCACAGAGCGTCCATCTACACTAGGACGACACTCTAACCACAAAGAGGTGTGCTCAGAACTAAATGCCCAGGTTTCTTCGTTTGGGTCTTGTTTAAGAAAAACCCTCTCTCCTAAAGAAATTTCCCGGGTTTCGTGGGTAAGCGCCAATTCTAAAAAAAATTTGCCAGCCTGCGCGTCTGGTCGCCGGTTACACCCGAGGAATAAAATGTGTTTGCGCAAATCAGGAAGTTCTTCCTTTATAGAAAAATCTTGTAGCGCCCAAGCTCCTGTACTCACAGAAGAAGTCTCCGCTGCTATGAGAGGGCCGCACACTCCGAAGATCGCGCCTAGCAAAGAGACGATCCTCACCCGCTGATAAAAAAACAAACAAAGTCGGCGCATAACAACAAATAAACAAAAAAGAATTGTATAAAGTAACTGATTCGAGGAAAAAAATCAATTCTTTACAAAAACACAAGAAAAGCCGCTTTTTTGTTTTTAAAACGCAAAAACGACTTTTATATGAAATTAAATGATAATTATCTCTGACGGGACTTGGCGATTTGTTAAATTTAAATTTTCATTAACGCCAATCATGATAGTATCTTCGATGCGGATTCCCCCTACCCCAGGGAAATACACCCCAGGCTCCACTGTCACCATCATATTATGTTGTAATTTCGCATCCGAAGAAGGCGATAGGCGAGGGTATTCATGGACCTCTCGGCCTACACCATGTCCTAGCCCATGAATAAACGCTTTCTCTAGCCCGTATTCTCGAAGAACTCGCACAGCCTCCTCATGGACCGCACGACAAGAAACCCCTTCTCGGCAAAACTCTATCGCTAGACGCTGAGCTTCGGCAACAGCAACATACCCGTCCAATAGTTGCTGTTCCGGAGCTTCCCCGAAAGCAACCGTTCGAGTCATATCCGAACAATACCCCTCATAGCAAACTCCAATATCAATTAAGACAACATCCCCCTTTTTCAATGCACGATCTGTAGGGATCGCGTGAGGAAACGCCGCATTCTCTCCAAAAGCAATTATCGGTGGGAAAGAAAGTTTTTCTATACCGAGATTCGCCCAAAAGACATGAAGTAACCGCACTAACTCTTTTTCGGTAATATTGGGACGTAAAGCTGCCAATATGAAATCATACCCAGCAGAACCTATTTCCGCCGCACGCATCATCTTTTGGATTTCGTCAGCACTTTTCACGCTGCGGAGCTTCTCTATCACCAAACTTTGCGGAACAAACGAAGGGCTACTAAGCATACGTTTTTGTCCGATACCGAAAGAAGTATACCCACTATCAAACCCTACGGCCTGTAATCCCCTTCTTTCGATATACGCGAATAATTCTTGCTCCATATTTCCGGAACAAACAACTAGCGTAACATCGTTTATACGAGCATAGAGATCCCGATCCAAAGGAGAAACAAACAACACGACCTCATCACGAGAAATTAATAGAGTTCCTGACCGCGCCTGATCTCGCAGGAAATAACTTATATCCTCGTCTTTCTCTACTAAAAAAGCATCGAGAGCATAATCTGCTAAAGAGCTCTGGAGTCGCATGATCGGATGTTGATTCATTCCTATCTCCTACATAAAATCTTCATCCAAAAGTACCCGACGGATCGTCTCTCCGTCAAACGCTTTTTCGGGTTTCCCCATTTGCCACAATATCTGTAACCAGGAATGATCAAATGTTCGCGCATGTTTAGAAAAAACCATTTTTTGCACAGTATTTTCCACAAGCTGTTTAAAAGATTCTGTCACCTGAACCATTCCCTCCTGAGCTAAGGAGATAATCCAGGCTTTTAATTCCTCTTCTTGAACAAACGGCGGGGCGCTTTCTATGGCAAAACTATCAGGACCAATTCGACACAATTCAATTCCCTGCGCAAGGAGAGATTCTAGGTGTTCTTGTACAAAATCCGCTTCTAACTGGGTCATTTGTATAGTTGGGGGAACGAGAAAAGTTTGACAGGCTACACGCGACTCAGACTGTTTGGACACTAAGGATACATAAAATAAGTGCTTGCGTGCAGCCTGCGCAAATACGGCATGCACCCCTTCCGAATCTTCGGCCAAAATCACTTTCCCTAGAGAGGCGAGAAAACGAACCTTCTCTACCACAGGAAGACAAAAATTTTCTTGGTTCCGATACAAAGTCTCCGAGGAGTTTGTTGTTGCAAGAAGGTGCTGTTGAAAGTTCGGACAAGAGAGTGAAGCAGGAGGCTTTATAGGTTGGATAGCCGGAATCTCTAATCTCCTAGGCTCTATTACGACGCTCCCCTGGATATCCTCTGCTACTGGCTTCTCTGGAGAGGGCGTGCAGCTCAATAACGCTTCAGAAACGGCCTCTACAAGAAGAGCTCCTATTTTCCCCTCTTGTAACAATCGAACCTCTGTTTTTTGAGGATGCACATTAAAATCGCACCACATAGGAGGAATTGAGAGTTTTAATACAAATACCGGATAGTGCTGCGCTGGGAGCATCCAGGAATAGGCTTCTGTAATCTTTTTAGATAAGAAAGCAGATTCCACTGCGCGGTTGTTAATGAACAACCGCTGACCTTGTCTTGTAGACCGGTGTATACTCGGAGCTCCTAAAAATCCTGTCAGATGAAGCTCGTGCTGTTGTTTGTCAATGAAGAAAGACTCTTTAATAAAAGCCTCCCCCATCACCAAGGCTACACGCTCTTCAAACCCTAGTCTCTTAGCTACATGTAATTCCTGCCGCCGCTCACTGATCCAAGTCCAACCAATACCCTCGGTAGAAAGAATACTGTTTTCCAGCAATCGTCGAATAGCCAACCGATCCATTTGAGAAGATTTTTGAAACGACTGCCGCATAGGAACATTATAAAAAAGAGAGTTTACCGAAATCGTCGTTCCTGGTTGCCTGGGGCAAGCCTCGCAACAAACCGGTTCGCCTTTTTCGATCAAGGTTTTAGACCCAGGACCCTGTGCTCTTGCTGTGTGAATTTCCATTTTGGAAATAGAAGCGATTGCAGGTAAAGCTTCTCCTCGGAATCCAAAACTAGCGAGAGAAAAAATATCCGTAAAATGGACTATCTTCGATGTTGCATGACGCTGGATAGCCACCGAGACTTCCTCAGGATCCATACCAGAGCCATTATCTCGGACGATGATCTGTCCTCTCCCACCTCCAAGAGTTTCTATACTCACTTCATCTGCGCCAGCATCCAAAGCATTCTCTATCAACTCTTTAACCACAGAAGCTGCATTTTCTATAACTTCACCAGCAGCAATCTGGTTAACGGTTGCACTATCCAACAATCGAATTCGAGAAGACGACAATGACACAACGGATCTCCGCTCTATTAAGACATTAATGAAAAAGAGACAGTGCGAGAGAAAGTGTGGCATCCACTCTTTCTCTCGCGCAGAAGGAACAGTACTGTCTACACACAAAAAAAGCAAGGCAACGACTAACGGTTCTTCTTGCAGTTAACTAACGTAAAAAGAATTAGTTATCGCTATTTAAAATCACAGATTAAAAAGTTTTTATTAATCGGCGCTGTTAAATCAATTCGATCGAGTTTAATATTGTTAGTAAGAATTGTTGTTTTTTTATTTTTTAGGAATTATCGCGATGAGCACCCCATCTTCTAATAATTCTAAAAAACCTTCGGCCTCTTTTAATAAAAAATCACGCAGCCGCCTGGCCGAGATTGCTGCACAGAAAAAAGCTAAAGCTGAAGATTTAGAGCAAAAGTATCCTGTTCCTACCGAAGAGGAAACAAAAAAAGTTTTAATGGAAATTTTGCAAGGGTTGAGTGACGGGCTCACTCTTCAACAAATTTTAGGTCTTTCCGACGTACTCCTAGAAGAGATCTACACTGTCGCCTACACTTTCTACTCCCAAGGAAAATATCAAGAAGCCATCGGTCTTTTCCAAATTTTAACAGCATCTAAACCGCAGTGCTATAAATATATCCTAGGTCTGAGCTCTTGCTATCATCAATTGAAAATGTACGATGAAGCAGCTTTTGGATTTTTCCTCGCTTTTGATGCCCAACCAGAAAACCCCATTCCCCCTTACTACATTGCAGATAGCTTAATGAAGCTCGATCAACCTGAAGAGTCTCAGGATTTTCTAGATATCACTATCGATATGTGCAAAAACAAACCCGAATACAAAGTTCTTAAAGAGCGCTGCAGCATCATGAAGCAGTCTTTGGATGCGCTCTTGAAAAAAGAAAAGAAAGCGTCTGCCAAAAGCTCTGAACCCAAATCTTCTACTTCTAAGGCATCAAAGACCAAAAAAGCTGCTCCTAACAAGAAAAAAGCAAAGTAAAGAAGCGAGGCCCTAGCTATGAGTAAAAAACATAAACCCAAAAAAGCTCTCTCTTCTTCTAAGCCTCAGGTAGATGCACACCTTTTAAAGAAGGACAGCTCAGCTTTGCAAGAATTGCAAAATGTGATGATTTCCTTTTCGCAGGACTTACCTTTGGCTCAGATGCTTTCTGAAATCCAAGATGAGAAGCAGTTAGCTAAGATGATAGCGGCCTTAAGCGGAATGCTGGACTCTTTACCTATAGAAGCCCTAACAAAAGGGATTTTGAATAACCCTACTGAAGAGGCGCAGCTTTCTCAAGAAATTTCCAACATATTCCTTGGCTTAAAACACCTAACCGAAGCCGTGAATAAACATGTGACTGATGAGAAGTAATTTTTTCATCTTACAAAGAGTTTTGGAGAGGTTATATGTCCATTTCATCTTCTTCGTCTTCTGACAACAACAATCTGAAGAACGTTTTATCTCAAGTCATTGCATCGACCCCGCAAGGCGTTCCGAATGCAGACATGCTGACAGGTAATCAGGTTAAGCAGGTTCAACAGACTAGACAAAATCGAGACGACCTGAGCATGGAAAGCGATTCTGCTGTCGCTGGAACTGCTGGGAAAGATCGTGCTTCCTCCGTTTCTCAAATGGAGGGACAAGAAGCCATTGAACAGCAGGGCTTAGCTGCTGGAAAAGAAACCGCATCCGCGAGCACAGCATCGCTAACTCAAAGCCCCTCTACAGGAGCGGCTTCTCAAAAACGCATCGAAGATACCAGCAAATCTTTAGAACTCTCTTCTTTAAGCTCTCTCTCATCTGTTGACGCAGCTCAATTGCAAGAAATTCAAAACATTATATTCTCGGCAACAGGCTCTGCTAACGAAGCTTCTTTGAAAAACTTAGAGACTCCGGGGCTGCCAAAACCGTCAACGACACCTCGCCAGGAAGTCATGGAAATCAGCTTGGCTTTAGCGAAAGCTATTAGTGCCCTTGGCGAATCCACGCAAGCTGCTTTAGAGAACTTCCAAAGTACGCAAGTGCAGGCTTCGAATACGAATAAAATGTCTCTGGAATCTCAAGGGCTCAAAATTGACAAAGAACGCCAAGAGTTCCAAAAAATGCAGGAGATCCAAAAAAAGGTTGGCGACAACGCTACGATGGACACTGTCAACAAAGTGATGATCGGAATAACTGTCGCTATTACCGTCATCTCTGTTGTCGCGGCGCTATTCACCTGTGGGCTTGGACTAATTGGAACGGCAGCAGCAGGAGCTACAGCAGCAGCTACAGGGGCAGCAGCAGGAGCTACAGCAGCAACAACCGCAGCAACCTCTGTAGCCACAACGGTTGCTACGCAGGTTACTATGCAAGCGGTCGTGCAAGTAGTTAAGCAAGCCATCGTTCAAGCGGTCAAGCAGGCTATTGTTCAAGCCATCAAACAAGGGATTAAACAAGGGATCAAACAAGCCATCAAACAGGCTATCAAAGCTGCCGTTAAAACCCTTGCTAAAAACATCAATAAAATTTTCTCTACAGGGAAAAATGCTCTCAGCAAATCCTTCCCTAGACTGTCCAAAGTGATCGACACCTTGGGAAGTAAATGGGTGACCATGGGAGTAGGAGCCCTCACAGCGGTTCCCCAACTCGTATCGGGGATTGGAGGCATCCAGCTATCGGATATGCAAAAAGATCTTGCGAAGATTCAAAAAGAGGTCGGAGCGCTTACCGCGCAGTCCGAAATGATGAAAGCCTTCACATTATTCTGGCAACAAGCAAGTAAAATTGCAGCCAAACAGACTGAAAGCCCTAGCGAAACACAACAGCAAGCAGCCAAAACTGGAGCTCAGGTAGCCAAAGCTTTGTCTGCCATCAGTGGTGCCTTAGCCGCTGCAGCGTAATTATTAACTTTTTGATGGAGATCGTGTGTTATGACAACAGGAGTACGTGGAGATAATACTCCAGATCCCTCATTGTTAGCCCAACTCACCCAAAATGCTAACTCAACATCCGCAAATGCAACCGGGAAAAATGGTGCTGCCGCCCAAACAAACCAAACGGATGCTGAAGCTAGCTTCGAGGACTTGATCAACGAGTCCCAAGGGTCAGGGAAAACCAAAAAAGCAACTACTAGTCAAACATCAAAAAGCAGCAAAAGCGAAAAAGCACAGAAAAGTAGCGCGTCATCAACAACTACATCCGTGGCTCAAGCTAGCCAAACTGCTACAGCCCAGGCTGTACGCGCTGCAAGAGATTCTGGTTTCAACAGCGATGGATCTGCATCCCTGCCTTCTCCGTCCGGAGCCGAGGTAAACGGAGTTGTTTTAAAAAAGAATATGGGTACGCTCGCGCTTATGGGGCTAATTATGACCCTGCTAGCACAAGCAAGCGCCAAGTCTTGGTCTTCTTCTTTCCAACAACAAAACCAAGCCATTCAAAACCAAGTAGCCATGGCTCCGGAGATTGGGAATGCTATTCGAACACAAGCAAACCATCAGGCTCAAGCAACAGAATTACAAGCTAAACAGAGCTTAATTTCTGGGATCACCAACATCGTAGGATTTGCAGTTTCGGTAGGAGGTGGGCTCTTATCCGCAGCCAAAAGCTTAGGTGGATTGAAATCTGCAGCTTTTACCAATGAAACCGCATCAGCTGCAAGTTCTGCTGCAAGTTCTGCTGCCAAAGCAGCTACCAATACCCTGGATGATGTCGCGAGCGCTGCTGCCACTGCCGGAGCTAAAGCCGCTTCAGGAGCAACCTCTGCTGCCTCGTCTGCGGCAACAAAGCTTACTCAAAGCATGGCCGAAACTGCCTCAGAAACTCTTTCTAAAACAGCAAGCAACGCAAGCAAAGGAGGTTTGTTCGGAAAAGCATTGAATACCCCCAACTGGTCCGAAAAACTATCTCGTGGAATGAACGTGGTAA
>SAMEA3663047__coassemble_177_pt1 | contig 24646 bp, 16 predicted proteins | sample SAMEA3663047__metabat2_low_PE_033 | metagenome-assembled genome bin SAMEA3663047 (sample SAMEA3663047) | pig gut metagenome | biome: pig gut; feature: pig-associated habitat; material: faeces | place: France | collected 2012
TCGTGCCGCTCAATTTGCAGGACGGGCGCTCTCACAAGCTATGAGTATCTCACAAATGGTTCATGGGCTAACTGCTGGTATTGATGGGATTGCAGGGGGAATCATTGGGGCGCAAGTAGCTCAGGAACAAAGAGCGGCAGGAATGGCAGAAGCTCGTGCAGAAGAACTGAAATCTCTTAACTCCGTCCAATCACAATATGCTGCCCAAGCCCAACAGCTCCAAGAACAATCTCAACAAAGTTTTAACTCCGCGCTTCAGACTCTTCAAAGTATCTCGGATTCTCAACTACAAACCACGTCATCGATGTTTAACTAATTCCTAATGCGCTTTGAGACAAAATAGCCCGTAAGAGTTTTCTCTCTTACGGGTTTTTTTTACTCCGAAGGGAGCACATATCCTTGGCGAAATTCCTCATGGTAGATCATTCGGCATCCCAAGACCATGAACCCCACAGCAAATAGCAGTCCTGGAGGGAACTTTTCTCCAAGAAGCAGCCAGCCAAAAAAGCTAGCAAACAACGGCATTACCAAATTACAGAAGGATAAAAATGTAGAGGAAAACGACCTTAGCAACTTTGCGAACAGGTTATAACAAATCAAATTCGAAAAGATAACCAAAGCGCCTATCGCTTGCAAAAATAACAACGGCTTTTCTACTGGCAAAGGATTCCATATTTCGACCATCGCGGAGTGCATTAACGATAAAACTCCAGAGATAACCATGGCATAGGCATTGACTGCTGTATTAGACAAAGACTCACATCTTCGACTTAGCTTTCTAAGTAAAGTCCACCCATAAGAAGAAAGGCATGTCGCTGCTATCAACAGCAATTCTGGAAGTCCCAACTGCCATCCCCACGCGGAGATATCTTCACCCCCGCCAAAAAGTAAGTACACAAGATAACTCACTAATCCTAAACTCAATCCCCCTAATTTTTTCCAAGTAACCACTTCTCTGAGCTGAATATAGGAACAAAAAGCTGCGGTAAAAGGAGAAAATCCGTAAATAAAACACGCCTTAGACGACGAGAGCCCCTGTAATCCAATAAATTCTAAAACATTGGCTAAGTAGAACCCAATTACAGCGAGCAACAAAACAGGCACAATTGCCTGCCGCGGCAAACGAAGCGACTCTCTTTTGCTAATCAAAAGCCCAAAAAGAACCACCCCAGCCAACACCATCCGACTTCCAGTAACGAATAAAGGTGCTGCGGCCTCCATTGCGAATTTGCTTAAAGCAAATGAAGAAGACCAGATAAAGGCGTTAAGGAAAATTAAGAAAATAGCCATGTTTTTGAACACAAAAATTTCAAAGCCACAAAACGAACAACATTTTTCCCTACAACAATAAGGGCCTTTGTCAAAATCACAGATCCATTCTGTGGGACAAATACAACATGTTGTTAGTCGTGTACTAAAAAAACACTTCCATTGTAGGGAATTTCTTGAAAAAACCCCAGTTTGAAAAAAAGTTTCATCTTTCTTTTTTCCTTCTCATAAAACCCTTTTGCTTAGTTCCGTGAAACGCTACAATAACCACTCTGCGAAAAAAGAGAATGTTTTCGCAGAAACCTTGCAGTAAAAATTTTTATTTATGGAGAAGGAATGATCCGCGTAACTTGTAATGAAGAAGCTTTCGAACTACCAGAAGGCGCCTCGGCGATGGATCTTGCAACCAAGATGAAACACTCGCATTGCTTTGCAGGAGCCCTTATTAATGACCAAGCAAAGGATCTTTCCACCACCTTACAAGACGGAGATACCATTCTCTTTCTTTCTTGGGACGATCCAAAAGGTCGAGAAATTTTTTTACACACATCAGCACATATTTTAGCCCAAGCAGTCCTTCGTTTGTGGCCTTCAGCGCAACCAACGATAGGACCCGTTATTGATCAAGGGTTCTACTATGATTTCGCGAACCTCTCTATTAGCGAAGACGACTTTTCTGCTATAGAGGATATGGCAAAAACCATCGCAGAGGAAAAATTTCCCATCTCTCGCCAAGTTTTTGCCAATAAAGAAGAGGCTCTTGCCTATTTTTCGGGAAATCCATTCAAAACCGAGCTAATTACAGAGCTTCCAGAAGATGCAGAAATTTCCGCTTATAAACAGGGGGAATTTGTAGATCTGTGTCGAGGCCCTCACCTTCCGTCAACAGCCCCAGTAAAAGCATTTAAACTATTACGCACATCTGCAGCTTATTGGAAAGGAGATCCATCTAGAGACTCTCTTATTCGGATCTATGGTATCGCCTTCCCTACAACGAAAGAGCTTAAAGAACACCTGCATCAACTAGAAGAAGCCAAAAAACGTGATCATCGCGTACTAGGGGCTAAATTAGATCTTTTCTCTCAACAACCCTGCTCTGCAGGAATGCCTTTTTTCCATCCTCGAGGAATGGTTGTGTGGAACGCCTTAGTCGATTACTGGAAGCGTCTTCATCACCTGGCTGGCTACCAACAAATTCAAACCCCTCAACTTATGAATAGGGAGCTATGGGAAATTTCCGGCCACTGGGAAAACTACAAAGAGAACATGTACACCTTAACCGTGGACGAAGAAGATTACGCGATCAAACCCATGAACTGTCCCGGATGTATGTTGTATTACAAAACACAACTCCACAGTTACCGAGAATTTCCTCTACGCGTAGCAGAAATCGGCCACGTGCATAGACAGGAACTCTCTGGAGCTTTATCAGGGCTTATGCGAGTCCGAGCTTTTCATCAAGATGATGCGCACATATTTTTAACTCCTGAACAAGTTGAAGAAGAAACGTTAAATATTCTCGACCTTGTTTCTAAATTATATGGAACGTTTGGATTAGAATATCACTTAGAGCTTTCTACTCGACCTGCACAAGGAACGATTGGAAGCGATGATCTTTGGGAACTCGCAACGGACGCTTTGCAGCGAGCTCTAGTTAAATCCCAAAAACCTTTTGTTATAAGCCCGGGAGAAGGTGCTTTTTATGGTCCAAAAATTGATATTCACGTACGGGATGCCATTAATAGAACTTGGCAATGTGGAACCATTCAGCTGGACATGTTCCTTCCAGAACGATTCGATCTAAAATACACCAACCAACAAGGAGAAAAAAGCACTCCTATCATGCTTCATAGAGCATTGTTTGGCTCTATTGAGCGCTTCTTGGGAATTTTAATCGAACACTTTAAAGGCCGCTTCCCCTTATGGCTAAGCCCTGAGCATGTGCGCATTATTACTGTAGCAGACCGCCATGAGGCTCGCGCTCAGGAATTAGCCAAGCATTTCACCCAACAAGGAATCCGTGCTACGGTGGATCAAACGAATGAGTCTGTTAGTAAAAAAATTCGCAACGCGCAAAATATGCAAGTGAACTATATGCTTACTATCGGAGATAAAGAACTTGAGACTCAACTCCTTGCCGTACGCACACGAGATAATCGCGTATTAAATGCAATTTCTGTTGAGCATTTCACCAATGCAATTCTTGATGAGCTCCATTCTCTTTCTTTAAGCTCTTCCTTGTAACCTTCCTGGCTTGCATAGAGGATTTCCTCTATGCAAGCTCCTATCCCTCAGTCCACTCCTGTAACCTTCATTACAGACGATCGTAGATTTCAAATGGTCAAAAGCCTTATAACATGTTCGCTGTAGCCAAAAATTCCTAATAGGAATACAACGGACTAGTCTAGGGTTCTGAGCTGGAACCAAGTTAACTATATGATTGTTCTAGAAAAACTCTTAAAAATCCCTCGAAGCGGAGGCTACAAAAATCTTCTTCCGTTTTCAAGAGACTGATCTCTAAAAATCGTCTTTTCTATCGGAGGAATGCTATACCCAGTAATAAAAAAAGAGGCCTCTGAAAGACTTGTTGACCTTTCTACCTTCCCAGAGCCTCGTCCGTCCTTGCTTATGGACAAACAATATAAGGAATTAAAGCAACTCAAAAGGAGCGAGGCTTCCTCCCCATGTCGGGGCTTCACCTCGTTATATACATGAAAACAATCGCTGTTAACAGTTTTAAAGGCGGCACAGCAAAAACCTCCACCACCCTTCATTTGGGAGCTGCCCTAGCCCAATATCATAAAGCACGAGTTCTTCTTATCGACTTCGATGCTCAAGCAAATCTTACAGCAGGATTAGGTCTAGATCCCGATTGCTACGACAGCCTTGCCGTTGTCTTACAAGGAGAAAAAACTATCGAGGAAGTCATTCGCCCTATTGACTCTTCGGGATTAGACTTAATCCCTGCCGATACGTGGTTAGAGCGAGTCGAAGTCTCGGGATCTTTGGCTGCCGATCGCTATTCACATGAACGGTTAAAAACCATTCTTTCCACGATAGAGCACCAGTATGACTACGTCATTATTGATACCCCGCCTTCCCTATGCTGGCTCACAGAATCTGCTCTGATTGCAGCTCAGTACGCCCTAATCTGTGCCACACCAGAATTCTATAGCGTCAAGGGACTAGAACGGTTAGCGACCTTTATTCAGGGGATCTCCTCGCGACACCCTCTCAACATTTTAGGAGTCACACTGTCTTTTTGGAATTATAGAGGGAAAAATAATGCCGCTTTCACAGAGCTGATCCAAAAAACATTTCCAGGCAAGCTTTTGAATACCCGTATACGCAGAGATATTACTATCTCAGAAGCCGCTATTCACGGGAAACCAGTTTTCTCTACAGCTCCCTCAGCTCGAGCTTCGGAAGACTATCTAAAATTAACTGAAGAACTGCTATTTTTGTTACGGGACATTTAACGCTATGGGAAACATCAAAACCCTTCTAGAAAATCGATTTAAAAAACCCGCCTCCGATAAGATGGAGTCCCTTGCTAAAAAACGATTAGAGGGCGAGCTCTCTCCCTTTCTAAATGGGTTCACCAATCCCAAGCTTTCTCCGCAAGAAGAAGCAAAATTCCGACAATTATTAGAAGAGTATTCCTTTTCTCAAGAAATCTCAGACCTCGACCTACAACAGCTTTGCCACCTGTCTGCCCAAGTAAAACAAATCCATCATCAAGCCGTTCTTCTTCATGGGGAGCGCATCAAAAAGGCCCGCGAGTTATTAAAATCCTATCGAGAAGGTGCATTTTCTGCCTGGCTGTTGCTTACCTATGGCAATCGGCAAACTCCCTATAATTTTCTAGTTTACTATGAGTTTTTTTCTATCCTCCCCGACCCTTTAAAACTTGAGCTAGGGAAAATGCCTAGACAAGCTGTTTACACACTAGCTTCTCGAGAGGGAGATCTAGAGAAAAAAGAAGCTATTATCCGCAACTATCAAGGAGAGACCAAGGGGGAGATTCTCGAAATTATCCGAAGGGAATTTCCTCTACTTCCCACAGATCGCCGTCAAGCATCCCTCCCCCAACAAGCTTTTGCCCTTTTTGCCAAAGGAACAAAATTATTACGACAATGCAACGAGATCTCTCAAGAGGAACTCCTCTCCTTGGAAAAATTGATTAAAAAGCTACAAAAAGTTACAACTAACCTTCTTTCTAATACTAAGGTGTCCCGTAATGACGACGAAACCCAAAAACCTAGAAATCGATAACAATACATTCCTACTTTTGGAAGGAAATTTAAAAAGAATTTTTGCGACGCCAATTGGGTATACGACATTTAGAGAATTCCAAAACGTAGTATTCAACTGCTCACAAGGACAACAAGAGCTTGCCAACTTTTTATTTGAAATGCTGATCAACGGAAAGCTTTTGCAAGAATTACCTGCAGGACAAAAACAATCTGCACAAAGCCTCATTGTACAATTTATGATGTTGATTCGTGTAGCAAAAGATATTCACGAACGCGGAGAATTTATTAATTTCATCACTTCAGATATGCTCGCTCAACAAGAACGCTGCGTTTTCTTGAACCGCCTTGCGCGAGTTGATGGTCAGGAATTTTTACTCATGACGGATGTACAAAACACCTGTCATCTCATCCGCCATTTGCTATCTCGTTTACTGGAAGCTCAAAAAAACCCTATCGGAGAAAAAAATCTTCAAGAAATTCAAGAGGATTTGGTTTCTTTAAGAGCTCATTTTGAAGAATTGACGAAATCTATGTAAATTGATTAGCCTTCCTGACGGCCATTTTCTAAAAATGGTGTTGATTTGCCCCCACGAACAAGTCTTTGGGGGCTTATTTTTTCAATCAAAGAATTAAAGAACAAACAAGGAGCGAGGTTTCTTCCCTCTCCCGGGTCCCGCCTCGAGAGTCAACCATGAATAAAAAACGTGTTCTTACCGGTGATCGTCCTACAGGAAAACTCCATCTGGGGCATTGGATTGGCTCCATTGCGAATCGCCTGCAGTTACAACAAGACCCTCGCTATGAGTGTTTCTTCATTATAGCAGACCTGCATACACTAACAACCAAGACACGAAAAGAAGAAATTCTTCACATTGATAACCATGTTTACGATGTTCTTGCTGACTGGCTAAGCGTAGGCATAGACCCGGATAAATCTGCTATCTACCTGCAATCCGCCATTCCTGAGATTTACGAGTTAAATCTCATCTTTTCGATGCTAACCCCCTTGAATCATATTATGGGGATTCCAAGCATTAAAGAAATGGCTCGCAATGCTTCTATCAATGAAGAAAGTCTATCTCATGGGCTTATTGGGTATCCTGTTTTACAAAGTGCGGATATTTTACTTGCTAAAGCGCATCTCGTTCCTGTTGGGAAAGATAATGAAGCTCATGTCGAATTAACTCGTGATATAGCGAAAACGTTCAATCGACTATACGGACCTGTATTCCCAGAGCCAGACACCCTACAAGGAGAGCTTACAGCTCTTGTAGGGACAAATGGACAAGGAAAAATGAGCAAATCAGCAAATAATGCTATTTATCTTGCTGATGATGCGAAGACAGTACAAGAAAAAATCCGAAAAATGTACACAGATCCTAATCGAATTCATGCGACAACACCCGGAAGAGTAGAAGGCAATCCTTTATTTATTTACCACGATCTGTTTAATCCTCATAAAGAAGAGGTAGAAGACTTTAAAACACGCTACCGCCAAGGATGCATCAAAGATGTGGAAGTAAAAGCTCGCTTAGCAGAAGAAATTAATCTGTTCCTGGATCCTTTTCGAGAAAAACGCAATGAACTCGTTGCTCGACCTAAAATTCTTGAAGAAGCTTTACAAAAGGGGACAGAAAAAATGCGCTCTTTGGCTAAGGCCACTATGGAAGAAGTCCATGACTGTTTAGGCTTAAGTCGCAAATGGCGAGCAATCCTAGCATCCTCTAAATAATCCATCAAACAGGAGGGGAGTTCTGAATCCACAATTTGTATTACATGCTCCTTTCCTTCCTTGTGGAGATCAGCCAGAAGCTATTCGGCAACTCTCTCAGGGAATTTTAGATGGAATCCCCTCACAGGTTCTTCTAGGAACCACTGGGTCTGGCAAAACATTTACTATGGCAAATGTTATTGCCAATGTTAATGTTCCAACTTTGGTGCTTGCTCATAATAAAACCCTTGCAGCTCAACTGTACCAAGAATTTAAAGCTTTCTTTCCAGAAAATGCTGTCGAATATTTTATTTCTTACTACGACTACTACCAGCCCGAAGCCTACATTGCCCGTAGTGATACCTATATTGAAAAAAGCCTGCTAATCAATGACGAAATTGATAAGCTGCGTCTTTCTGCAACATGGTCTATCCTGGAACGACGCGATACGCTAATCGTTTCCTCCATTTCCTGTATTTACGGAATTGGATCCCCCGACAACTATTCCTCCATGGCCCTTACTTTAGAGGTTGGCAAGGAATACCCCCGCGCTCAACTCTCCTCCCAGCTCGTGCGTATGCATTATCAAGCCACTGCTACCCCCCAGCGTAGCGCGTTTCGCGAACGAGGGAGTGTTATCGATATCTTCCTAGCCTACGAAAGCGATTGCGCTGTCCGACTTGAATTTGTGAACGACACTCTGGTCTCAATAGAATATACAGATCCGCTGACTATGATCCCTTCGGGGACAACCTCCTCTATCATTCTTTATCCAGGCTCTCACTACGTCACCCCCGAAGCCGTTCGCGAACAAGCGATCCGCACTATCCGAGAAGAACTCGAGCAACGGCTACTCTTTTTTGAAGGACGTCCTGTAGAGCAAGAAAGGCTCTTTCAACGCACGACTCATGATATAGAAATGATCAAAGAAATCGGTTTCTGTAAGGGAATAGAAAATTATTCTAGGCACTTTACTGGAGCTGCTCCAGGAGAGCCGCCAACTTGTCTTCTTGATTATTTCCCAGATGATTTTCTTTTAATCATCGATGAGTCCCACCAAACACTTCCTCAATTACGAGCAATGTATCGCGGAGATCAATCCCGCAAACGCTCCCTTGTCGAGTATGGATTTCGTCTTCCTTCTGCTTTTGATAATCGCCCTCTAACTTATGAAGAAGCTCGGCGCTATTTCCATCGCGTAGTGTATGTATCGGCTACTCCCGGAGAGCTAGAAATCCAAGAAAGTCGCGGTCATATTGTAGAGCAAATCATCCGCCCTACAGGGATTCCCGATCCACTGCCAGAAATTCGCCCTGCAACAGGACAAATCGATGACCTCTTAGAAGAAATCCGCCAAAGACTCCACAAAGATAAAGAAAAAATCCTAGTCATTTCCGTAACAAAAAAATTAGCTGAAGACATTGCTGCTTTTCTTGCTGAATTAGGTATTGCCGCAGCTTATCTACATTCGGGTATCGAAACTGCAGAAAGAACTCAGATTCTTACAGATTTACGATTAGGAACTATCGATGTTCTTATTGGTGTAAATTTGCTTCGTGAAGGAATCGACTTACCAGAAGTTTCTTTAGTCGCTATCCTCGATGCAGATAAAGAAGGCTTTTTACGAAGCAGTTCTTCTCTCATTCAATTCTGCGGACGAGCCGCACGTAATATCCATGGGAAAGTGATTTTTTATGCAGATCGGATCACTCCTTCTATGGATCATATGCTTAAAGAAACCGAACGTCGTAGACAAATACAACTCGATTACAATAAAAAACATCAGATCACCCCGCGCCCCATCATTAAACCCATCTTAGCCAATCCGATTACTAAAGAAGAGGCTCATGAAAAGTCTCATCTGGGACAGCAATCTTCTAAAGAGCTAGAAACGTCCATAAAGGCTTATGAAGAAGCTATGTATAAAGCAGCTCAAGATTTTCAGTTTGATGAAGCTGCTAAGTACCGCGATTTGATGAACGCAGCAAAACGGCAGCTCCTTTTTCAACAAGAAGAAGATGGCAATACGAACTGAAAAGAATACCACAGAATTGAATCCCTCGTTATGATCCCTTTCTATTAAGCAAAATAACCTTGCGGGCGTCTCTTTATTTAGTGCCATAAGATTCTGTCGGAGGAAACGGATAAAACGAGCAAACCGCTTTCATTAACCAGTCTAGAAAAGGATCTTGTTATGTTTGACGCAGTCATCTCTGATATAGAAGCTAGAGAAATTTTAGATTCCCGAGGGTATCCTACATTATGCGTCAAAGTCATTACTAACACGGGAATCTTTGGCGAAGCTTGTGTTCCTTCTGGTGCATCTACAGGCATTAAAGAAGCGTTAGAACTTCGTGGCCGAGATCCTAAACGCTATCAAGGGAAGGGAGTCTTACAAGCCATCTCCAATGTAGAAAACGTATTGCTACCCGCTTTACAAGGGGTCAGCATTTTTGATCAAATTACAGCAGACGCTATTATGATTGATGCTGACGGCACTCCTAACAAGGAAAAACTCGGAGCCAACGCCATTCTCGGGGTCTCTTTAGCATTAGCAAAAGCTGCTGCCGCAACCTTAGAAAGACCGTTATATCGCTATTTAGGTGGAGCTTTCTCACATATTCTCCCCTGCCCCATGATGAACCTAATTAACGGCGGGATGCATGCAACGAACGGTCTACAATTTCAGGAGTTTATGATCCGTCCTATTAGTGCTCCTTCTTTAGCAGAGGCTGTGCGAATGGGCGCAGAAGTCTTCCACGTCTTAAAGAAAATCTTACAGAATCGACAGTTATCTACTGGGGTCGGCGATGAAGGAGGCTTCGCTCCGCAACTCGCTTCTAATTCTGAGGCGCTCGATCTTCTTTTGACAGCTATTGAAAAAGCTGGTTTTGTCCCTGGAGAGGATATTTCATTAGCGCTCGATTGCGCCGCCTCCTCTTTCTATAATACACAAGATAAAACGTATGATGGGAAATCCTCTGCCGATCAGGTCGCAGTGCTTGCAGAACTGTGCGATCAGTATCCTATTGATTCTATCGAAGATGGCCTTGCTGAAGAAGATTTCGAAGGGTGGAAGCTTTTATCAGAAACTCTAGGAGATCGTATTCAACTCGTTGGAGATGATTTATTTGTAACGAACTCTGCTCTAATTGCAGAAGGCATTACGCAGGGCCTTGCCAATGCTGTTCTCATCAAACCTAACCAGATAGGAACACTGACAGAAACAGCGGAAGCTATCCGCTTGGCAACTACACAAGGCTATGCAACGATTCTATCGCATAGATCTGGAGAAACAGAAGATACCACAATAGCAGATCTTGCTGTTGCCTTTAACACGGGACAAATCAAAACAGGCTCTCTTTCCCGTTCAGAGCGCATTGCTAAATACAATCGCCTCATGACCATTGAAAAAGAAATTGGCGCTGAAGCTGTATTTCAGGATTCTAATCCCTTCTCTAAAGCTTAAACTGTGCCTGAGAATATCCTGTTCTCGTTACGAGAGGGGCTTTACAAAGCCCCTTTTCCTCTTTGCTTGTAGATTTTTCCTTGGGAGAGTATGTAATACTTTATCTTGTCCCTTTAGGGAAAAGTACAGAACATGCCCGCCCCTATACATGAAAACCGCTATACTATGATCTCTTTTACACGAACGATAGGTTTTCGTTTATGGCTTATCTGTGTGGCCGCGATCATGTTCCCTTTAGGGATTAATATCTTCCAGTTGAATCTCCTGCAATATAAAAAAACTCTGCTTTCTACCACTTCTGATTTGCGAGAAAACGCTTTATTTAAAGCGCATACGCTGCAACAGATCATTCCTTTAAACATTGATATCCTCGCGCTCTTTTCTGAAATTTTTGATCTAGACAGAGGGGTTCCTTCCGAACCCGATCTCGCGCTCAGCAAAGAAATGGAAAAAATTTTTTATTCTACATACAAAGAGATCTCTCTTGTAAGAAAGGATCCTGATGGCAATTTTATTGTTGTTGCTTCTAGCCAACTGCAACAACTTGGGAAAAACTACAACCAAGAAATCTTTCTATCCCCATCACAGCCTTTTTTGGCCACTCTGAGGCACTCTGATGGAGATTCTCCGCTTCTTTCCGTATTGCAAACTCCTATTTTCGATATTAGCTCTCAAGAAGTTCTTGGCGTTCTATATACCCTTTCAGATACTGATTATCTATTAGATGGATTGCTAGCTGCAAAAGACCCTCTTTCCATGAAAACGGCAATCCTTTCTAAAAATGGGATTATTCTACAAGCAACAGATGCTAGCCTGAATCTTGTATCCACACATAAGGAGGTTGCGCAGGATCAATTCTGTGATGTCTTTCTTCGAGAGGACTTCTGCCCTCCACACCTCCTATTACGAGCACCTCTAGATCTCTCCCCACTTCCTTACGGAGAAGGTTTTGTTTCTTTCCGTATCCAAGATCAAGAAATGTGGGGATACATTTATACACCCTCTGATATGGATTTTCGCATCCTAACCTACACAGAAAAAACGATTATTTTTGCTTCTTTATGGCGTCGAGCCCTGCTGTACTTTGCTTATTTTTGTTGCGTACTTTTAGGAAGTATTACTGCTTTTTTAGTAGCAAAACGCTTATCTAAGCCTATACGAAGGCTCGCTACAGCGATGATTGAAACTCGGCGTAATCAACACCACCCTTACGAACCAGACTCCCTAGGCTTTGAAATTAATCGCTTGGGGGAAATTTTCAACTCTATGGTACAAAGCCTCTCTCAACAACAATCCCTGGCAGAAAAAAATTACGCGATCAAACAGCAGGCACAAAATGCTCTACGATTAGGAGAAGAAGCGCAACAGCGCCTTCTTCCTAACCAACTGCCCAATTATCCAACAACAGAAATTGCAAAAGCCTATATTCCAGCAATTACCGTAGGGGGAGATTTTTTCGATGCCTTTGTTATCGGCGAAGGAGACCAGGCTAAACTGTTTCTAATCGTTGCCGATGCCTCCGGGAAAGGCGTCAACGCCTGTGCCTACTCCCTTTTTCTTAAAAATATGTTACACACTTTCCTGAGCGAGCTTTCGTCTATTCAAGAGGCTGTTCAACGAACCTCTTCTCTCTTCTATCAACAAACCGCAGAATCGGGGATGTTTGTCACCCTATGTATCTATTGTTATCACTATACAACACGACAGCTAGAATACTACTCCTGCGGCCATAATCCTGCTTGTTTACGCGCGCCTAATGGAGATGTCTCTTTCCTCTCCCATCCGGGCATGGCTTTGGGATTTTTACCAGGAGTAGCACCTCATCTTACCTACACTCTCACGCTCGAAGAAGGGTCTCTTCTCGTCCTTTATACCGATGGCGTAACAGAAGCCCATAATAAACATGGAGAAATGTTTGGAGAGGAACGCTTAAAAAATTTGGTCGCCTCTTTAACTCATCACAATGCAGAGGAAGCCGTACAATCAATCATGTTCTCTATTAAATCTTTTGTAAAAGATTGCCAGCAACACGATGACATCACGCTGCTAGTTTTAAAAACCCCTAAGGCCCACGGCCCTCTTTAAAAATTTTTTGCTTAGCAGCTCCTTAAAGAATCCTTGTAGATTTTTTCTTTTCCTCTTCTTTATCGTGCCGTTAAGAAGGCTTTTTGAACACTTCTTCCCCAAACAACATTTTTGTGTGTAGAATGAGACAAACATTCACAAAAAGAATCCTACTTTTTCTTTTTCTGGTGATTCCCGCTCCCCTCCTCTTGAATCTCGCTGTGCTCTCCTTTTTCTCTTTTGCAGCAGTCAAAACAGCGGTTGTTCAAGATCTACACACTCGAACCATGAATTTTAATTTAGAGCTCGAGAAAAAAATCGCCATCCACAAAATTTTTCTCAAACGGTTAGCAGAAACTTTAGCCCTGAAAACCCTAACCACAACGCAGGATTTTTTTACCGAAGCATATAGTGAAATGATCGCTCTGGGAGACACAGATTTATCGCTCTGTTTACTCTCTTCTGCTAATGATAGTATCCGCACTAAAAATCCCAGAGATCCTTTTATACGGTATATAAAAGCGCATCCAGAAATACGTGACAAACTTATCCAAAATCCAGGGAATGCTAGCCTAGTCTCCATTTCAGGATATTTGGACAAAGAGGAACACTATCTTGTGTTTGCGGAGCCGCTTCCTACTACACATGAAGACTCGGCTCTTGCAGGCTGGGTCATTGCCTTCTACTCCATGCAAAAGCTTCGCAACTATTTATTCCAAAACCCAGCTTCTCGCCAAACCCAGCTTTGCTTCCTAAATAAGCAGGGAGAATTACTTTTTTCAGATGCGGCCTCTCTTCAAAACGGAGCCTTCTCTCTTGCATTAGCAGGATATCCACAGCTTTCCCCTTCACACACTACGTACCCTTTGGAACCCTCGCCTAAGACATTCAAATCCAAAGAACTTTTACAGGTTACCATACAAGGAAAAACCTTCTTGGGCTACCTTTCTTCTTGGCAGCCAATCCCGCACACCTATTCTCTCGCGCTTGTTCCACTATCAAACTGTATTACACAAGCCTTAAGACTCCCCATTAACGTCATTGTATTTTACATCCTTGCTTTTTCTCTGATGGGATGGTTGCTCTCTTGCACTAGCAAACGCTTAAATCGCCCTTTACAAGAACTCACTGTCAGCATGGAATCTGCCTGGAAAGGAAATCATCTTGTTCGTTATGAACCGCAGCCTTTCGGATACGAAATTAATGAACTAGGGAATATTTTTAACTGCACACTGCTATTACTTCTCAATGTGAAAGAAAAAGCAGAGATAGAATATGCTTCTGGTAGCTTATTACAAAAAGAGCTCGCTTTGTTGGCTTCTTTACAAGACACTCTTCTCGGTCAACGTTCTGATGAACTTCCTGGAGGAATCTTCTCGTTGAATAGATTGAAAGGAGAACAACAAACAGGGCACTTTTATGGCTGGGTAGCATCTCCTCAAAAAACAAGCTTTCTCGGCGTGATTGGAATTGCTGGAGATATTGGGCTTCCTTCTTATCTATATGCTCTCTCTGCCCGAAGTCTATTCCTTACTTACGCAAGTTTGGGATACTCACTACGTGCTATTCGCGATAAAACCACTCAAAATTTCAATGAAACAACCGAAGGGAATGAGGCCTCCATTTCTATGGTTTTCCTGGAATATAATCCGGCATCCCGATCATTATCCATGCTTTCGCAAGGGATTAATCCTCCCTCTCTATTCCTGAAACGCAAAGAACGCCTCCTAGCTATTGCAGAACAACAACAGATAGAATCGGGAGATATTCTGATTTGTCTCACAGGCTGCCCAAATATCTCCCAGAGTCTAACATCACTCCCCATAGAAGCTTTACTCAAAGACCCTCTTGCTCCACTACACTCAGAAAATTTTACTGAAATACTAACCACAATGTTGAAAAATAAAAACCAAACACAAATTGATGGAGCTGTGGGTTTCTTCTCTTTTATCTAAAGCAAGGCCTTTTTAGAAAAAGCCTTTGGGCAGTCCACTTCGATACCCAGGAGGAGGCGTCATCCCATACTCAATAGGATTAGGATAAAGAACCCAGGGAGAGGGAACAGCAAACCAACGTTCTTTATGTTCTGAAGGGCGTCCGGATAATCCTAAATAATTAAATTCCCATAAATCCATTTCCTGGGTCCCAGGATGCAAAATAAAACCAAAATACCGGTAAGCCCAATTCGTATCTCCAAAAAGAAGCGGAGCCGGATATGCCAAACCATGATGACGCATAGCGGCTATTAATCGCATAGAAAGGTCCTCTTCATGATAAACACGTTGATATCCAGCCATCAACAAACCTTTATATAGACGTCTAAGATCCGCGGAAGATAGTAAAGAGTGTTTTTCTATGTTTGCTTCCAATAATTCTGCAAAACGGTCGTAAGAAATCCTAGAAGAAATGCCTAAATAAGAAGATATATCTCCTATCACTTCAGGCAATCGCTGTTCCGAGATGTAAGGTGCTTCTTGCACGAGTTGCTGCGCCAAATATTTTTGTAACACAGCGACCTCTTTTTCCTCTCGAACTGTTGCCTGAAAAAAGCGCGTACTTTTTTCATAGAGTTCTGGAATGGATAGCGATAAATCGTCACAAAAATAGACAAAATCTTGAGTCCATTCCTGCAAATAGTAGCGTGTACAGAATCTTGTGATAAAAGCATAAATAGCTGTTTTATCAAAAACTGTGTGTTTTAAAAAGGCTTGGTGCTTAGAGACCCATACATCTCGTAACCAAGTATAACTATACCAGTCATTCGTCCAAGCATCTCTAAATAACGGCGACCCAGCTGTTATAGAAAATACATGGGAGGGTGTAGCAGCTAATAAAGCGTGCTCTCCATCCTCCAAATATTCTTTCACTGCGCTTGGGAGGTCTTTCAAAGCATCCGTAAAGAATGCTGCTAATTCATGTGGATCTGCTGGCAGTTTTTTTAGCTGAGATACAGGGTGAGGATTTTCAAAATAATCACTCACCAATGTCGTTACCGTTCCTCCAGAAACATACACCCAAGGAGTATGCGTAATCCGATTCAAATTCTGAAATATCCCCTGGGGAACAGGGCAATTATACGCTTTAAGGATCCGTTCCATTGCTGCCTCTTGAAAACGAGGCTCATGTAAAGCAGCTGCTATACGATGCAACAAAACAGAAGTTTCTTTCTCTAATCCAGAAACATTATGTTTGGCTAAAAGATCTCCTTCCGTAGAAGAAAAAAAGTCCGTCAACGCATGAATAAATTCCTCTATAGAATAGATCGGTTCCCAGGTGTTAGGATGACTTCTTCCGTAGGTAAATACTATACGGAAGCCTGCAGGGACATCCTCATAATGGTCAGAAAATTCCCTAATAAAAGCATCATAGACACTGCGGAAATATACTGGGATTGCCCGCGAATAAAAAGAGAAGAGAAAGTCCGGAAGCGTGAGAATTTTTTTTAATTTTTCTTGCGCAGCGTTCCAATCTTGTAAAGCCTGGTTCAGCTCTTGCCGGAATCGCACATGATCCATGGCTAAAATTTGACTGTCCTGCTTATTAATGGGATTGCGCATCCGGCTTTCCACATACTCCAACTGGGCTTTTGCTTCCTGATAAGTCTGTTCACACTGTCCTGCAAAAGCTTGTGTTGCTGCTATCTCCTCCGCTAAAAAATTCCGCATGATGTCGTGTAAACCATACTCATCACCGCTACTCCACCCCAAAGCGATTTGTAAATGCTTGACAGTTGTTGTCTGACTGGCATCCGCTAATGTAGCTAATGTATACTCCCAGGATTTCAACAATACATTCTGTGTATCACGAATAAACCCTTGCTTAGCCTGCTCATACGATTCTAGGTAGCTCAGCACATGCTGGCTACTCGCAGAGAGTACAGATGCCCCAAGACGACTTCCCCATTCTCTATTACGAAAACCCTCTTGCAAAATGGATGCTTGAACCTCAGAAGGAGAAACTTGATAATGATGTAATAATCCATCTTGAATGATATCATGCGCGGTGATCGTCCCATGAACATCCCGAATTTTTTGAAAAACTCTTTCATTAGCAAGCACTGACTGAATTTCTTCTGATATATCTCCCGTTATCGGGAATATCCCTGAAGCAACAAACGCGGCTTGAATATCTGGAGAGGTTGCCAGAGTAGCGATAGGATTAGGATGCAGATCCACCACACGAATAGGTCGGAATAAATCCCCGATGCAAGGAAGAAGATTGATCGGAACAGTGATTTCCCGATCTCCAATAGTACGGGAAATTTTTCCAGAAGATAATAAATCTTCCAAGTCACGAATAAACAATAAGGGATACTCTCGATGGATAAGAATAGCTAGCGCTGTTGCAAAACAAGACCCCACGTCTTGTCTTAAATAGGTAAATAAAGAGACCAACACAGCTTCGCACACATGCCGAACGGTTAGCTGCTCTCCTGCAGGCAGCGCTAATGTATGACGAATTAAATCCTGAACTCTTGCATAAGATGGAACAAAAAAACGCCGAAAACGGCTTTTAATTTCTTGATTATCATGTAAAAACTCGAGCATTTTCAATAGATGCTCGCGCGCTGGACCTTCTTCTTCTCGATGAGGGCCTAAAGGATATAAACATTTTGTTAACAGCTGAATACTTTCTGCTATCTTTCCTTGTTCAAGATCCCCCTGCTCATTTAAAATGTAGCTAGCTAACTTCCTCGCAATGGAAAGATTTTTCTTAGCTAAAAAGGTTTTGCTATGCTGAGCAAAATCTTGCGGATTTTCCCCACATAAAGCCTCCTCTAGAAAAGAGGTCTTTTCCTTATTACTAAAAGAATCGAATACAAGGACGTCCAACCGAGACATAACGTAGAAAGGTTGTTTTTCTCTCCCTTTACCACGGAATAAAATTGCGATGCAATCTCTGAAACTTAAGAGAGCTGATCTGAAGGATTCTCTTCTTGTTTCTCTTTTTTCTTCTTAAATAAAGCTGAAAATAGCGCTCGTAAAGAAAAACGAGAGACCTCTCTCCCCATAGCAGAGATACTTTCTGTTAAAGGCAATTTTTTGGGACAGACTCGTACACAATTGTGTGCTTGGCCACATCCTTCTATTCCTCTATTTCCCATAAGAGCTTTTAATCGCTGTTCTCGTCGTTTCTCTCCCGGATAAGAATTAAAATAGCGAGCTTGCGCAATCGCTGCAGGCCCCATAAAATCACTTTTCTCATTAACTTGAGGGCAAGCTTCCGTACAGCATCCGCAAGTCATGCACATGGATAATGCATACATTAAAGCCTGCTCCTCTTGAGAGACCTGAGGGCCTGGGCCTTCACCGCATTTATCAGCAGAAATCCAGCCTTGGATTTCCTCTAAATTTTTAAACATCACAGAGCGGTCGACAATCAAATCCCGAACTAAAGGGAACTTAGAAAGAGGCGCTAACTTGATCTCTCTTTTAGCATCTATATGCTCATGAATCAATGCGGTACACGCTTGTCTTGGAACGCCATTTACCAACATGGCACAAGAACCACACACTTCTTCTAGACAGGCCTGCTCCCAAACCACAGGATCTACTCGTTCGCCTCGAGTATTCACGGGATTCTTCTCAATTGCCATAAGAGCGCTAATTACGTTCTCTCCTGGGTGTAACTCTAACTCAAAACTTTCCCAATACTGCTTCCCAGGAACGCCTCTATAAATCTGCAATATAAACGTCTCTTTCACCCCAGCCTCCTATATAGGGAACTGAATATTCGTCGGAATATTCTCTAATACAACGTTTTTGTCTCCCCGTTGTGTATAATCTCGTAATTCAGGGTTCACATGTCGAGTATCTACTCGCTTGTAAAAAATTTCAGGCTCGTCCTCCGAATAAGTAGCAATAGTCGTTTTCAACCAATTCGCATCATCCCTTGTCGGAAATTCTGGTTTGTAATGCGATCCTCGAAATTCATTTCGCAATAAAGCCCCCTTAGTAATGGCTAAAGCTAGCTCTAGCATCGGCTCCATTTGCCGAACAAAATGAAAAGTTTTATTAGCAAATCGAGATGAGTCATGTACAGAAACTTTCTTCAATCTTTCTCGAAATTCTTTTAACTTCTGCAAAGCCGCTGCAAGAGCGCTATTCTCTCTTTTTACAGAGACATGATTCACCATGACGCGAGCGATTTCTTCATGCAAAGAAAAAATATTTTCTCCGCCTTTACGTGATAAAATTTCTTGTGAAAGCTCTTGTTCCTGCTGTAAGGCTTGTTTTAGATCTTGTTGCGAGTAAGGGCTACTTCCAAAAGATGCAATAAATCGAGCCGCTTCATCTCCCGCCACTAATCCTGCATATAAACAGGATAACAAAGAATTTGCCCCTAAACGATTAGCTCCGTGATATTGAAAATCAGACTCTCCACAGTTAAAGCATCCGGGGATGTTGGTCATATGGCGATAACGAGAGCCTCGATCAACATCATCACTTGCCGGCCAATCTACCCATGCCCCGCCCATAGAATAGTGTACGGCTGGGAAAATCCTCATAGGAACCTTTCTGGGATCCTCTCCCGTAAATTTATGATAGATATCTAAAACGACCTCTAACTTGTTCAACGTCTCCACAGGCAAATGTGTAACATCCAAAAACACTTCATAACGCCCATCGATCCCCATACCTGCTTCACAAACTTGTAAAATAGCCCGAGCACCAACATCCCGGCTTACTAAATTGCCATAGGCTGGATACATCTCTTCTAAAAAGTACCAGGGTTTCCCTGTTTCTCCACAAGGACGACGAGAACCATCGGGGAAAAGGATTGTCTTGGACGAACACCCTGGCACCCAAACTCTTCCTCCCTCACCACGAACCGACTCTGAAATTAACCGTAGTTTATCAATGCCAGGAATTGCTGTAGGATGAATTTGAATAAATTCTGGGTTGGCATAATGCATTCCTTGCATAAATAAACGTCCATTCGCAGCTCCTGTACAAATAGTCGAGTTAGTAGACATTTTAAAAATCACCCCTAACCCACCAGTTGCAATAATGACAGCATCGCCTTGTATCACTTCTAAACGGTTGTTGAACAAATTCATGACAACAACGCCGCAGGCTCGGCCTTCCGCATTTGTGATCAATCGCACGAACTCATGATTCTCTCTTTTAATGATTTTCCCCTGACATTCCCGACGACGAACTTGCTCATCCATCGTGTACATCAATTGCTGCCCTGTGGAGGCTCCACAAAATACGGTACGATGATACAAAGTCCCTCCAAAACGACGGACATCCAAATTTCCTTGAGCATCTCGATTAAACGGACACCCAAACCTGTCTAACATATGAATAATCCGTGGAGCCGTTAAGCACATTTCTAAAACCGGAGGCTGATCGGCTAAAAAATCCCCTCCTTTTATCGTGTCGTAAGCATGAATATATGGAGAATCGTTCTCATTTTTTAAATTTAAAGCGGCATTAATGCCGCCCTGAGCACATACAGAATGCGAGCGTTTAACTTTTGTTAAAGAGAATAGCTCAACTAAAATCCCCCGATCAGCAAGTTGCATAGCGGCAGAGAGCCCAGCTAGTCCTCCCCCAATAATAATGACTCGACAACACTTTCTCGTCATAACAAATACATATTCCAAATTACGCTAACGCCCATAGCCATCACAACAAACATGCCTATGTAGCATACGATTTGACATAACCGTAAATATCGCGATGATACGATAATTCCCCAGCGCGCTACAACAGTCCATATTCCATTAAATCCATGAAAAACGGCAGCCATAACAAAAAGAGTATAAAAAATCGCCATCCATAAAGATCCCAAGGCATTTCTTACCGCATAAAGAAATGCTTTGCCAACCTCAGGAGTAAAGATATACGGCTTACGTGATGCAAATAACGCTCGATCTTTTTCCTGTAAAAAATGTTCCGTGATTTGCGGCCCCCCTTCTGCGAAAGGAACATTCATGGTAAAGAATCCTGTAGTCCCTTGCACGACAGCAGAATAACGAGAAGCTTCGAAAGCTACTGCATAAAAGGTTTTTCCCTGAATGTTTACATGAATAGGATACAAGATAAACCGAAACTGAATGACGTGAAAAGCCAAGCTAGCCAACAAAAACCATGCTGTGATGCGTTGTAAGGTATATGCAAGATTTCTGCCGTAACGCAAAGAAGGTTTTCTTCCGTCAGACGCAAAAAAATTTTCTTTGCTTCGAAGCAAATACCCTATCCCAATGAGAGTATGAATTCCTAAAGGCAGAGCTAAACCGACAATCTCAATCACTTTAAGCCCAGGAATCTTATGGAACATATTCACCAAGGCAATAAATCCTTGGCTTTTTGCTAAGAATGATGCTGCTAAAATATTGGTAAGAAGATGTTCACACAAAAACAAGGTAAATATGCAGCCTGATATAGAATGAATACATCGTATGATGAAACGAATGTAGGAAGCTTTTTGCACGATCTCCCTTCTCATGTGAATGCCTCCCTATCCGCCGCTCTTCGATATTCCCCAGACTTCTAATCAAAAGCGTTTTAACGCTATCTTTTCTAAGCTATACATTTATCTTGGACGTTAACAAACAGCAACTATATCTCTCAACAGAAAGGCTTTTTCTTCTAAGAACCTCGCAACCATCTCTGCACATTAGCAAAAACAGCTTCTTGTAGTTCATTAAGACTAAGGCCTTTTATCTCCGCAATTTGTGTTAAAGTATAGAGGATATTTGCTGGCTCATTCCTTTTTCCTCGAAGAGGCGTGGGAGCAAGATAGGGGGCATCTGTTTCTACAAGTAGTCTTTCCAAAGGAATTTGTTTCACAAGGTCTCGCAATCCTTGCGCATTTTTAAAAGTCACAATTCCACTAATAGAAATATACCAATCGCGAGCTAACAGCTCCTTCGCTTCCTCATATGTCCCTGTAAAACAGTGCAACATTCCAGGTCTAGCCCGTTCATCTACACAATATGCGTGGTCTAAAATAGAAAAGAAATCTGCAAACGCTCCTCGACAATGTACAACAAGAGGAAGTTCGTGCTGTAAAGCCAACCCTAAATAACGCCGAAGAACTTCCTTTTGTCGTTCCTGCTCGTGTTCTTGTACTGCGAATAAATAATCCAGCCCGACTTCTCCAATAGCAGCGAGCTTCCCTCCTTCTGCCGCTCGACAAAATTCTTGGAAATCCTCCTCGATGTCATCCTGTGCATCTTGAGGAGGCGTCCCAGCAGCATGATAAAAAAGCCAAGACGGATACGTCTCCGCATAAGCAAATGAGCGATGCAACTCTGTTTTTGTTGTCGCGACATTAACCACTCGAGTGACTCCAGCTGTTTTACCTCGTAAGTGGACTTCTGCAAAATCTTCTATAAATTCTTCGGACGAAAGATGCACGTGCGCATCGATTATCTCCATACTTCCCTCATAATCTATCATTCTTAATCAAGAATCATGAAGGAAAAGCTGCTTTTAGAGGAAAAGGTTTCTATTTAGCGAAAATCATTTCTTCCAAAGCAGCTTGTGATAATCTTTCTGGTAAAATTACAGGAGCTCCATTGCCAGCGGGATAGAACACGTAAGAAGGCACGCTTGCTCGTCCTAGACGCGCCAACTCCTTTGTGATCAAAGGATCTTTTTTCGTCCAATCCGCTTCCAAGGTAGCAATACCCTTTGCAGCAAAAGTATGTGCATTAGCATAAAGAATCGGTTTATTGACTTGGCAAGTCAAACACCATTTTGCTGTAAAATTCACAAAAACAGGCACTCCCTTCTCTCGTAAATCTGCTAATTTTTCAGGAGAAAAAGCCTGCCACTGAGAACTTTGCCCAGGACTAGCATCCTCATCAAAGTAACGCACTCCCACAGAAGCCGTGACTAAAGAGCTTATAATGCAAAAAATAAACGCTGCAGAAGCACACAATCTTTGCCGGCGCGGAGATACAGGAGTTCCCCATCGGCCTAAAATCCATGCCCCAATAGCAACCAACCATAATCCTATGAGGAGAATCGTCACAGCAGCTGTACTTGTTTCCTCGCCAAAAATCCAAATCAACCAGGTTGCTGTAGCAAGCAACATAAATCCAGTTAGCTGTTTAAACGTGCTCATCCAGGGGCCTGGTTTAGGTAAAATGGCTAACATTTTTGGAAAGGAAGCAAATAAGAGATAGGGGCTTGCCATACCCAAACCTATGGCAGTAAAAATAGCTATTTGCTTAACAAACGATACGGCCATAACTAATCCAAAAACCGAACCTAAAAAGGGCCCGGTGCAAGGTGTTGTGACAAAAGTCGTTAGCACTCCATTGAAAAAAGCACCCCAACGCTGGTGTTTCCTTGCCGAAGAGCCCCCCTCTTTTTGCAGTTTTTTTCCTAAGCTCAAACAGATCATCCCCATCTCGAAAACTCCCAGAGAGCTTAAAGCAAATAAGAAGAAAATCAAGACTAAGACTGCTACAAACATAGGCTCTTGGAGCTGAAAACCCCAACCAATATTTTGTCCTAGAATCTTCAACAACCAAGCACAAAAAGCTAATCCCCAAAAGCTCGCGATTGCCCCTAGAGTAAACCAAACCCCGCTAACAACAGATGAGGAATGATGATCTGCTGCAGACTTAATTAAACTGAATACCTTGAGAGTGATGAGAGGCAAAACACAGGGCATAATATTTAATAAAACCCCACCAACAAAAGCCATAAGTAGGATCGAACAAAATCCCCAGCTCAGGGCAGGAAGCTGTTGCACTTGATGTTCTTGCACCTGATAAGCCGCTATTACCCTACCCGAATCGTCTGTAAACACTAGAATCCCAGACAAGCCGGCTCCCTTGGGCATGTTCCTTTCAAAATGTTTAAGCCGCCATATACGAGCATGCTCTCCTTCTGGTAAATCTCCCTCTGCGCAAGCAAAATCGCGAGTATTTTCTGCAATGAACCACGCTTTAGCCGCCCCATTAGATTTCCCCTCTTTCACAAGGACATCCAATCCATCTGTCTGATACGAAATTGTAATTGCCGCATCCAACTGACGGGGTTGAGCAGTTAAGGCGCGAGAAAAGGCTAATGACTCTTGACTATTAGGGATTAAAGGCCCCTGGCCTATCGGAAGCACAAGGGTTCTTTCCGAAGATCCTGGAATACAGGACTCTCCACAAGAGAGCCACTCCACTCGAGCTTTTATTTCTAATTGACTGCTTTCCAGATTCTTAGAAACATGAATATCCGCTACAACCATAGTGGAATGTTTATATCCAAAATAAACCGTTCCTTCCTCTTCAAAAACTTCCGGAGTAGGCCAATGTTCTTCAAGCAACTCGCACCCGGTAGGCAAATCCCAAAAAATGCGCAACGGCATGCCAAGCCTCCCGGGATTCTTCCAGTAGATATGCTCTCCCTTGGGTATAGCAATAAGCACCCCGACACGAACCACCTCTCCCTTAACCGCTTGTTCACTTTCACCCACAAGATCTACAGTAGGTGACGCTCTTCCACTATTCTCTTCCAGGCAAAAACAAGACACGCTACTGAACAGAACGCAAAGAAGAATTCCAGTCCACTTCCGAATCATAAACACGACTCTCTCTCCGGTTTAGCAAAAACGAAAACAAGAGTAGAGTTGTTTTTGTTTTTGCAATACATTACACACCAAAAAGGATCTTGGTTCTATACAAGAAATTTGTTAGGATCGTCTAGGAACTCGTTGGTTAGGTCTATGTCCTTATGTTCCAACCCGCAAATAATCCCATTATCCAATCCTTTCAGGAAGCCGATCTTTTTGGAAAGGTGATTTTTTTCTCGCTGTTCGCCCTTTCTGTATGTACATGGACGGTCCTTCACCAAAAACTCACCATTCAAAAGAAATTTCTAAAATCAGGAAAATCTTTAAAAGAATTTTTAATAAAAA
>SAMEA3663047__coassemble_183_pt1 | contig 24115 bp, 23 predicted proteins | sample SAMEA3663047__metabat2_low_PE_033 | metagenome-assembled genome bin SAMEA3663047 (sample SAMEA3663047) | pig gut metagenome | biome: pig gut; feature: pig-associated habitat; material: faeces | place: France | collected 2012
TGTGAGAGGTGTTTCTCTCAAACCTTCGTTCGAAAGAAAGCAACATCTTATGTCACCCCCTATTTTTTTTGCACCTTTTTTTTATCAAACTTTCTTTCCCCCTCTACTCACAAAAATATTTTTCTTGCCCCACAACACCTCCTCAACCCCTTTTTTCAACCCCTCTCAACCCCATATTTTTTTTCTTTTTCACTTCCCTCTTTCAAAAAAACTCCCCGCCCTCTCCCCTCTTTTAACGCTTTCAAATAAAAGTTTTCTGTCCCCCTCTATATTTGCGAAAAAACTTCTTCGCAGATTTTATTCACCTTCATCTTCCATAAAAACAATCCCTTCATTATACTTCCCTTTCCCCAACGTGCAGCGCCTGCACGCTACACTGGTTGGGGAGTTTTTCATGGCGAACGTAGCTCAGCTGGTTAGAGCGTCGGATTGTGGTTCCGAAGGTCGCGGGTTCGAACCCCGTCGTTCGCCCTTCTTCATCTTCCTAAAAAGACTACTTCGATTCTTTTGTTTTTCCTGTTATAACAAGCTGTACATGCGCGTTGGAATAACCACACTCATTCACAAACTATTATCTCCATTCAAGCGCTATTCCTTAAAGATAACGGTCCGCGTATTAAGAGAGGAACCATGAGAAAAGAACGAAAGAAAGCAAGCGTCTCTCTTTCTCCGCAAGCAATCTTCGCTATCAAAACTTGTGTTTATCTAGCCTTAGCCTGCTTTTCTGGACTTAGTTTATGGAGCTTTCAACACAATCAACCGTACACGCAAAACTGGATAGGATTGCTTGGATGGTCTCTAAGTTCTTTTCTATTCTATAACTTTGGCGTGGCTGCTTTTCTAATTCCCCTTCATTTTAGCTGGCTTTCTTTCTTAAATATGAAAAAAACCCCAGCTCCACTGGCCTTTAGAAAAGCGGCCGCTTTTGGAACCATCCCAGTTTGCTGCGCGGTACTACTATCCATGGTTTCTCCTGCACAAAATCTTCCACAATTTTTAGCTACAAGAGTGCCGCTGGTTATCATGGATCTTCAACCCCCAAAAGCTTACCTAGGAGGCATTCCCTTTTACCTGTTATACGACGGCCATTCTTTCTCCTTAAAACTCTTGATTGGCGCAGTAGGGACTGGGTTAATTTTTCTTGCTATGTTGTTGTGCGCGATCTGCTACCTTGTCCCCAAGTCTTTCGTATTAAAAAAAAAAGCTCTTCTAGACGTTCTCCTAAAATTTCTCAAAAACAAATTTTGCGCATGCTGGAACGCTTACAAAAGGCTTTTAAAAAATCTTGTTGACCACAAGTCTTATTGCCCCGAACCTTCGCTACATGTCCCCACTCCGACTTCCGTGGCTAAAAAAGAAATCTTAAAACTTCCGACACCCGTTATTTCCCTCCCCCTGGAAAATAAAGACCTTCAAGATAACTCCCCCATTAATCGGACTATTTTTCTCTCCCCTCCCCATCCAGCAAAAAGAGCTGTTTCTTCTCAGAAAAAACCCGATCTTCCGAACCTTTTATCCCCCAAAAACTCCCCATCTTCTTTCGCAACGGCTGGGGAGGCCCCAGATCTACCGCAATACCATCTCTTAAGCAAACGAAACGTACGACGCCCAGAGTCTCTTTTAGAAGAATTGAAAAAGAAGGCCGCGATCTTACAACAAACTTTAGCTAGTTTTGGCATAGAAGCCGCTATCGGAAATATCTGCTCAGGCCCCACTCTTGCAGCCTTTGAAGTTCTTCCTAACACGGGGGTCAAAGTACAAAAAATTAAAGCTCTAGAGAATGACATCGCGTTAAATTTACAGGCTTCCAGCATCCGCATTATTGCCCCGATTCCCGGGAAAGCTGCTGTGGGAATTGAAATTCCCAATCCAGATCCCCAACCCGTCAACTTCCGCGATTTATTAGAAGACTACCAAAAACTTTCCCAGCGACTCCAAGTTCCTCTTCTTTTAGGGAAAAAAGCTAACGGAGATAATTTTTGGACGGATCTAGCAACCATGCCTCATTTAATTATTGCCGGGACCACAGGATCCGGGAAATCCGTCTGCATCAATACCATCGTCATGTCTCTCATCATGACTTCGCCGCCTACAGACATAAAACTCGTAATTGTAGACCCTAAAAAAGTAGAATTAACCGGATACTCGCAACTTCCTCATATGCTAACGCCCGTGATTACAGAGGCTAAAGAAGCCCATAGCGCTTTAATTTGGCTTGTTCGAGAAATGGAGCTTCGTTATGAAATTCTTCGATTTTTGGGGTTGCGAAACATCCAATCATTCAATTCTCGTAGTCGTAATGCAGAAATTGAAGCATCTTATGACAAAGAGATTCCCGAAAAAATGCCTTTCATCGTGGGCATTATTGACGAACTTTCCGACCTACTTCTTTCCTCTTCTCACGACATTGAAACGCCTATCGTCCGTTTAGCCCAGATGGCTAGAGCTGTGGGGATTCACCTCATTTTAGCGACACAACGTCCTTCTCGCGATGTGATTACAGGTTTAATCAAAGCGAACTTCCCCTCTCGCATAGCTTTCAAAGTAGCCAACAAAGTCAACAGTCAAATTATTATTGATGAGCCTGGAGCAGAAAATTTGATGGGGAACGGAGATATGCTCGTGGTTTCTCCAGGATCTTTTGCCCCCTTGCGCGTACAAGGAGCATATATTTGTGATGAGGACATTAACAAGGTCATCAAAGATTTATGTTCCAGGTTCCCCTGTAAGTATGTGATTCCCTCTTTTGACACCTATGATGATGCATCTTCTTTAGATCCAGACAGTCTAGATCCTTTATTCAATCAGGCAAAAACTCTTGTATTACAAACAGGGAATGCTTCAACAACTTTCCTCCAAAGAAAACTCAAAATTGGCTACGCTAGAGCAGCTAGTATTATTGATCAGCTAGAGGAAGCGAGAATTGTTGGCCCATCAGAAGGGGCCAAACCTCGTCAAATATTGGTCCAGCTGTCGAATCAGGACGATTAAAATGCCATGGAAGGTTTTTTCCCTATAGCTTCAGGTTCTAAGGGCAATTGCGCCTATCTCGGCACGAAGTCATGCAAGTTACTCGTGGACTTAGGAATTAGCAAACAAGCGACGGTTGAAGCGTTGCGCTCTATGAACATTCATCCGGAAGAGATTCAAGGAATTTTAATTACCCATGAACATTCCGATCACATCGCAGGGCTTAGAAGCTTTATTAAAAGCTATAAAACTCCCATTATATGCAACATAGAAACCGCGCGCAGTTTACGCCACTTATTAGATCTGTGCCCAACTTTTAAGATCTTTACCACGGGACACAGCTTTTCTTTAGAAGATCTTCGCATTCAAACATTTAATGTGCCGCACGATGCCGTGGATCCCGTAGGATTTATCTTTCACTGTTTTGGGATCAAAATAGGCTTTTGCACTGATTTAGGATGGGTGACCTCTTGGATTACTCACTTCCTGTATGATTGCGATTACTTACTCATAGAATCCAACCACGATCCCGAGATGGTCCTTCAATCTTCACGCCCCGAAAGTTGCAAACAACGAATTCTTGGCAAACAAGGGCATATTTCTAATGCAGAATGCGGAGCTTTACTTCAACGAGTACTAACTCCTCGTATTAAAAAGATTTATCTTGCACATCTTTCTCTTGAATGTAATACGGAAGAAAAGGCCTTACATACCGTGTCTTCTGCAATTCAAGAGATCACCGCCATTCGTCCGATCGTTGCTCAAAGTTTTGGTATCACAGCCCCAATTTTCTTTTCTTCCCCGAGCCTTGTATGACTGCTAGCTATACTCAAGACACTCTGTATCTTGCTTTACATGGAGGAATAAAATCCGCGACCCCCTGTTCTTTAGCCAAAGTTGAGAAGCTGTTGCAATTCTCATTTCTTCCTCGCCTCCAGTTTCAAAATTCTAGAGTAGAGAAACGCATCCGACAATTATGTTCTCGCGAAGAGAAACGCCAATCCGTTTCCTCTTTAGCAAAGTGGCTAGGCCAACTACATAAGCAGCAACTCCAAATCCCAGACATCCCTCCGGTTGCTATCTGCTGGATCGACGCCTTTGTAGGATATGGGGTTTTTGCCCGCGAGTTCATTCCTGCCTGGAGCTATATCGGAGAGTACACGGGAATTTTGCGACGAAGACAAGCTTTTTGGCTCGACGAGAATGACTACTGCTTTCGCTATCCGGTCCCCCATTACGCATGGCGTTACTTTACTATCGATAGTGGAAGACAAGGGAACATCACCCGTTTTATCAACCACAGCGATAACCCTAATCTAGAAGCCATTGGCGCTTTTGAAGGAGGCCTTTTCCATATTATTATCCGAGCCATCAAAGATATCCTTCCCGGGGAAGAGCTTTGCTACCATTACGGTCCGTTGTATTGGAAACATCGTCAAAAAAAAGAAGAGTTCATCCCTCAAGAAGAGTAGCCTTGCTAGTCTTGCTCATATGTTCCCATAAGTTCTGCTGTAGCAAGGACATGCCCTTCCATAGCCTCTAATAGCTGTTCTTTTGTTACCCCTTCTTCTTCGGGTAAAACGACATCCAAAGCATAAACATAAAAGTAATAGCGATGCTTTGCATCTGGAGGACAAGGAGGACAGTACCCAATTTCTCCTGCGGTATTCAACCCCTGAACAGCAAAAATTTGAGCTCCTTCTGCCAAATTAGCTACCATAGGGGAGAGATTGTACACTATCCAATGTACCCACAATCCATCTTCCCGAACATGAGCAGGAACATCTGGGTCTTCAACAATAAGCGCGAGACTTTTAGCCTCTTTGGGCACTCCAGAAAAAGAAAGCGGCGGAGAGATCCCAACCCCCTGACACGAATATTTTTTAGGAATGGGACGACCATAAGAAAAAGCCTGCGAAGAAAGTTGCATTATCGAGATCTCCTGTTTTTGACGAAAAGGCAGGCCGCTTTTTGCAATAAAGCGGCCCCAAGCTTTTTCGTTACTGTCTTAAAGGATCGGATTGGGCGTTTGCCTCTTTACGGAGAAGAGCGACCTCGTACCGAGTAGCAACCACCTCCTTAAACAAGGCAATCAAACTGATCGAGTTGAAAATGACCATTCCACAAAAACCCAGATCAGATAGGGCCCAAATGAATTGCATACCCAAAACGCCGCCAAAAGGGATCACCAACAGGTAAATCGCTTTGAGCAACAGGTTTGCCCGCCTTCCTGGGATCATATATTCTAAACTTTTTTCTGCGCAAGCAAACCATGACAAAGCTGTTGTGTACCCAAACAAGATCATAGATATGAGAACAACACCTCCACCTAACATCCCTAAGGAAGATTTGAAAGCCTGCATAACCATCAACACGCCCAACTCTCCCGAATCGTAAGCCCCTGTTACAAGAAGAACTAACATCGTAATAGAGCAAACAGCAGCGACAATCACAGGAGGGAGGAGTGTTACCAATCCATCAGCAACGGGATTTGCGCTTTTAGAATTGGATTGTAGGATAGAAACCATTCCGCTTCCACAATCCGTAGCCATAATAGCTCGGTTCAAACCTGTTGAGATTACCTGCCCCAGCGTATAACCTCCAATACCAGCGACTCCAGCCTTTACCCCAAGAGCAGAAGAGAAAATCAGGTGGAAGGCTAGGGGAATTTTATCACAATGTATCGCCAACACTAAGATAGAAAATAGGAAATAAAAGCCTGCCACGAACGGAATAGCTTTTGCTGAGAAACGGAGAACTCGCGTATTCCCTCCAGCTAAAACAGGATAAACAGAGAGGGCTAGCAATATACCCACTAAAATCTTGGGGAAAAATCCATCTGCACAGAGAGAGACAATACAGTTCACCTGAACTAGGTTCCCTGCAGAAAAGGCTGTGATTAAGCCTGCTATACAGAAAGCTGCAGCTAGGAAGCGGCTTTTCATTTTATATCCCAAACAGGCTATCGGTCCCCCGATATATTCCTGGGATTCTGCTTGGAACTGCCGATGCTTACATCCGAGAAAAGCTCCTGCATATTGAACGATCGCAGCTAAAAGAGTGACCACCCAGATCCAAAGTAAGGCTCCTGGCCCCCCGCTCGCGATAGCGATGGCCATCCCAGCTATATTCCCCGTTCCGAAATTCCCGGCCAACATACCAGCCACAGCTTCGTACCGAGAAACCCCTTCTCCCTCAGAGGCTGCGCGCTCTTGTTTGTTATTTAACATCAAACGGAAACTTAATCCCAAAGAGGTAAACTGCAGCCCTCGCAATTTCCATGTTAGTATTCCTCCCAAGAAAAGGATCAGGGGGAATACACAGAAAGAAGTTAAAAAATGATTAATTTGCTCTAAAAATTGTAACATCGTCCTACTCTTATGCTTAAGCCCGCTTTGGAGGCAAATAAGCGGAATATACAAAAGCCCCCTTTCTCCTCTGTCCTGGGGAAAGGGGGCCTTTTAGAATGGCCTTTATATAGTAGGATTCTGAATCACAACATCGATCAGCTCAGCCCACCTTTCCCCATCAACAATTGAGGTAACGGTCCCCGAGTCTAATCCCAAGGTCGACGCGAACGCGGCAATATCTGCAACGTTGAAGGCTCCTAAAGCCGCTGCTTGAGAGAAAACTTTGCTTAATTCTGTGATAAAGACATTCCAGACCCAATCTCGTCCTTGCATCTTCTTCATTCCAGCAATCAAAGCTGGGTCTTCTGCAAGAGCTTGAAGTAACACGAGGGGGTGAATTTCTCGGATACGAGACAACGCGCTTTTGATCTCTCCCTGAGCCATAGCCAAAGCGATCGAAGACTTATCTGCAGCAGCTGACACCACGAAAGAAAGATCCTTTCTTTCAGCATCTGTCATCGGATCTGCATAAGACTTAAAGTTTGGCGTCACAGGCTCTAGCTTCTCTTTAGACTTCTTGCGCGAGAAAAATTTTCGTAAACAACAAGAAGATTTCCTTTTACAGCCGGAATCCGGCTTTTCGCGAAGTATAACAGATTCTTCTTTTATCTCGGCTGTATTTTTTGCAAGAGTCGATCCATAAGAGTTGGCGCAACAGCTGCTTAGTCCAGAGAGCAGCAATAGAGCCCCAAAGCTGTACTTATAGACAAACTTTTTCATAAAACCTGCTAAATTAAAAATAAATTTGTAACATTATAACACAAATCTTATTAACTAAGCAGCTTATAAAAACCTTCTCTTGTTCACACGTAAATTAAGGTCTTAACATTCTATTCAACTTCTCAAGAAAGGAATGAAAAGATCTTTGCAAGGCCCTTGCCCCTAACAAAAAATCATGCTAGCATAAAGCCGGTAGAGTCTCTCCGAAGCCCCTAACTAAGAGAGTATTTGCTGCTTAAAAATGCTTAGAACACAAGGCTTCTTCTTAAAGACCTGTCACCACCGATGATATCAACCACAATTCCCCGTTAAGCTCTTTACAAGTTACCCCGCCGATCGGTATTAAAGGGGCAAAGCTTCGGGAGTAGCAGAGGATTATATGCCAACAAACTTTACCTTTCGCAACTGTCTTTTGTTTTTTGCCACACTCGCCAGTGTCCCGGTTTTCTCAGCCACGCAGCCTCGCGTAATGATTCCTAGCACCACCACAAAAATTGGATCGGAAGCTTGGATAGAGCAGAAAGTCCGTCAATATCCAGAACTTTTGTGGTTGGTGGAGCCTTCTTCTGCCGGAGCTTCTTTAAAAGCTCCCTCTGGGACGATCTTTTCTCCTTTGCTATTCCAAAAGAAAGTCCCCGCCTTTGATGTTGCTGTACGCAGCCTTATTCACCTGCATCTACTTGTCCAAGGGTCGCGCCAAGCCTATGCTCAGCTGATCCAGCTACAAGCCAATGAATCCCCGCTGACTTTTAAACAATTCCTTTCCTTACACAAACAGCTCACGCTATTTTTAAACTCTCCCAAGGAGTTTTATGACTCCATTAAAGTGTTAGAGACTGCGATCATTCTTCGTCATTTAGGGTGTTCAGCACGAGCTGTTACAACATTTAAGCCCTATTTTTCTGAAACACAACGAGAAGCTTTTTACACAAAAGCTTTGCATGTGCTCCACACCTTCCCAGAATTAAGTCCTTCTTTTGCTAGACTTTCCCCAGAACAAAAAACGCTCTTCTTTTCCTTACGAAAACTGGCGAACTACGATGAGTTACTTGCTCTGACAAACACTCCTAGTTTTCAGTTATTGTCTGTTGGACGCTCACAACGAGCTCTTCTGGCGCTAGATTTATATCTTTATGCTTTGGACTTTTGCGGCGAACAAGGGCTGTCTTCTCAATTTCACATGAACTTTGCTCCTTTGCAGTCCATGTTACAACAATACGCGACTGTTGAAGAAGCTTTCTCTCGCTACTTTACTTATCGAGCTAATCGCCTAGGATTTGACGGAACATCTCGGACAGATATGGCTTTAGTTAGACTGGCAACCTTAATGGACCTATCCTCTTCTGAAGCCGCTATTTTGACAACAAGCTTCAAATCTCTTTCTCCAGAAGACGCAGAAGGATTGGTGAATAGTTTTTATACAAACAAAGGAGACTCTCTAGCGCTTTCTTTACGAGGGCTTCCCGCTCTTATTTCTGAGCTCACTAAAACTGCTCATGGGAATACAAGTGCAGAAGCTCGCTCTCAGCACATTTACGCGACAACTTTATCTTTGGTAGCGAAAAGTCTGAGAACGCACAAGGACATGCAAAATAAACAGATTCTCCCTAAGGATGTTGTTTTAGATTTTTCGAATACAGCCGCTTCCTGCCAAGGATTGGATATTTTTTCTGAAAATGTCGTGGTTCAAATTCACTTAAATGGAACGGTCAGCATCCACCTATAAGAGCGTCCGTAATCGGACGCTTTTCTTTCTTACAAATCCTTGTCTATCTGCGCAAACAGTGACGCCATTTCCAGCGCAGTCTTCATTCCCGAAGCACCTAGATTAGGACCTTTTATTCCGGCCCGCTCCCAAGCAGCTTCCACACTGGACGCAGTTATTACAGAAAAAGAGATCGGGAGACAGAACTCTACCGACAATCGACTGACTCCTGCGGCAACGTTATCCGCAATATACTGATAATGCGAAGTCTCTCCCTGGATGAGGACTCCGCAAGCAACGATAGCTTGAAAACCACCCTCTTTAGAAAGCAATTTTTTGATCGCACAAGGAATCTCAAAGGCTCCAGGAACTCGAATAATCGTCAGGGAAGCAGGGTCTCCTCCAAAATCTAAGAAAGTTTCTTGCGCCCCAGAAACCAACCGATCCGCAATAGGAGCATTGAAACACGACCCGACAACAGCCGCACGTATGCCCTTAGCGATAGGAAATCCTTTCAATAGATGCATACTCCTCCTCCGATTCATCAAGCATGGGGAGGTCTAACCAATGCCCCATTCGTTCCTTTTTCGTACGTAGATACCCTTCGTTTTCTGCTGAAATACTTACAGGCAAAATAATCCTATCAAGAATTTGTATGCCTAGTCGTTGTAGTCCAAAAAACTTTTTGGGATTATGGGTAATCAATCTCACGCTTGTCAACTGAAGATCTTTAAGAATCTGCGCGGCCATCCCATATTCTCTAGCATCTATAGGGAACCCCAATTGCAGATTGGCATCGACCGTATCATACCCTAGATCTTGCAATGCATAGGCCCGAATTTTATGGCCAAAGCCTATACCGCGCCCCTCTTGCCCCCGAAGATACACAACAACCCCTAGTCCTTGCTCTGCAATATACCGTATTGCCATATCTAACTGAGCTCCACAATCACAGCGACAAGACCCTAAGATATCACCAGTCAAGCACTCCGAATGCACCCGTACAGGAACAGCTTCCTGTGCATGGATATTCCCTTTCACCAAGGCAAAATGCTGAGTCCCATCAATAACCGATTCATAAACATGGATCGAAAATTCCCCGTACTTAGTAGGGAGGCGCGCTGATGAAACGTGAGAGACCAAAGAATCAAAAGTGAGGCGATAGGTAATCAGATCGTCAACAGTAATAACAGTCAGCCCCTGTTGCTCTGCAAAATCCCATATCTGCTGTTGCCGCATCATGGAATGATCTGCGTTAACAAGCTCAGCAAATATACCGCAGGGTTGCATCCCTGCAAGTCGCATAAGATCCATAGAGGCTTCGGTATGTCCCGGGCGTTGAATAACTCCTCCCGGCTGACTAACCAAAGGAAAAACGTGTCCAGGACGAACAAAAGATGCGGGAGTCGATGCGGGATCTGCTAACAACTGAACTGTTTTTGCTCTATCCGCAGCAGAAACACCTGTAGTAATCCCGACTCCAGCATCAACGGAAACGGTAAAGGCTGTTTTGAAAGCACACTGATTCTCTTGAACCATTGCAGGTAAATCCAACCTTTTTGCTCGTTCTTGAGTAACCGAGGCACAAACAATGCCTGTCGTGTGGGATAAAAGAAAGGCCATTTTCTCTGCAGAAACCTTCTCTCCGGCTAAGATCAAATCTCCTTCATTTTCCCGAGATGCCTCATCAATAACTATGACAAATTTTCCTTCAGCAATGTCCTTTATTGCTTGCTGTACCGAAGCTATCCCGGTTTCACATGTAACCATTCCCCATCTACCCCGTTTTTGAGAAAAACCCTGCCAGTGAAAAGTTCTTCAACAGCAAATTCCTTGCTGTGTGTAGAGTATAACATAAACACATACTTTCTGCGACCCAAAGGCCTTCCTATCTACATTCTCTTTCAAAACACACCTTTACAGAGTCGCCGACTAAAGAAATTTCTGTAATTTTCACAGATTTTGCATTAGCTAAACCCACCTGAAGATCTTGTAGCATAGGGCTCCCTTGATCCCCCAAAAATTTAGGGCCTAAATAAATTACGCCAGCATTTACAAGATCTTCTTTCCAAAAAGCGGAGTGTAACTGAGCCCCTCCCTCAACCAGCACTTGCAGACATCCCTTAGCCGCAAGGGTTTGTAAAAGCTCTCTTAGATCCACCTGTTGAGAAGAGGATTGCCATACCTCCACTCCTAAATCTTCTAATCTTTGCTTGTATTCCAACGAGCATTGTTCTGTTGTCGCAAGTAAAGTTTTCCCTGAATCCGAATTCCACACTCGAGCATCCAAAGGAACTTTCCCTAAACTATCTATGACGACCCGTAGCGGTTGACGCTCGTACAAATTTCCATGAGCCTGCCGAGCAGATAATCGTGGATTATCTAAGCAAACTGTACGCGATCCAACAATCACAGCCTGAGACTCGGCGCGAAGCTTCCCCACATCTGCTCGAGCAAGCTCCCCCGAAATCCACTGCGATCTTCCTTCCCGATCTGCAGTCTGCCCATCAAGAGAAGCCGCCGTTTTCATAACAACCCATGGCAGCCCTGTTTCTCGTTGATGCAAATAGGGTTGCAAAGAAGCTTTTGCTTCTTTGCTCCCTATCCCCACGTAAACAGGAATCCCTGCCTCTCTCAAACGAGCAATTCCTTTTTTGCACACACGAGGATCTGGATCCAATAAGGCAACGTACACCGCCGCTACCTTGCTTTTGATCAAAAGATCTACGCAAGGAGGAGTCCTGCCAAAATGACAACAAGGCTCTAAAGTAACATACACTTCCGCTCCTTCCAAGGAACACGAGGAATCTTGGATAGCACATACCTCCGCATGGGGGAACCCGATCCCCTTATGCCATCCCTCTCCTATCACACATCCATTTTTTACAATCACACATCCGACCCAGGGATTAGGAGGAGCCAAAAGCCTTCCTCTTTCTCCCAATGCAACGGCCTTACGCATAAAAAACAGTTGTTGCTCAGACAAAACTTCCATATACTCAACCTGAAAAATCAGATAGCGAAAGAGATGCAAGGATGTTGGATATACGATTAATACGCAAGGAACCAAAAGAGTGTGAAGCTCGTCTTCAAAAAAAAGATCCTCTTATTTCGTTAGAACGACTCCTAGACTTGGATAAAAAAGTGCGGCAGCTAAAGTCTGATTCAGATGCTCTGCTGGCAAGACGCAAGACTCTCTCTGGGCAAATTCATAAAGCTAAGGTTGCTAACGAGGATGCCACCCCTCTAATTCAAGAAGTTAGTGCTATTGCAGACCAACTCATTGCACTGGAAAACAGTTTACAAGAACAAGAAGCTCTTCTGCAGGATCTCATGGCAAGACTGCCTAATTATCCCGATGAGGACGTCCCCGTCTCTCCTGATAAGTCTGGGAATCAAGTCATCAAAAGCCATGGGGAACTACCCTCTTTTACCTTTCCTCCCAAACACCATATGCAATTGAACGAAGCTTTGCATATTTTAGACTTTAAACTTCCTGCCAAAACAACGGGGTCTGGCTGGCCTGCTTACAAAAATACTGGGGTTCTTCTAGAATGGGCACTACTTACCTACCTTCTAAATAAGCAGCAGTCTCACGGGTTCCAATTGTGGCTTCCTCCCCTGCTTGTTAAACGCGATATTCTTTTTGGCTCCGGTCAAATTCCAAAATTTGATGGACAATACTACCGTGTCGAAGATGGGGAACAATCTCTTTTCCTCATTCCTACAGCAGAAGTTGTGCTTAATGGATTCCATTCTCAAGAAATCCTAAACGAACAAGACCTCCCCCTCTATTATGCAGCATTCACGCCCTGTTTTCGAAGGGAAGCAGGAGCTGGAGGATCTCATGAACGCGGCTTAGTAAGAGTTCATCAGTTTCATAAAATAGAAATGTTTGCTTTTACTACTCCGGAACAAGAAGAGATGGCTTATCAAAAAATGATTGGCGTTGTTGAAGAAATCCTTTCCGAGCTTCAGCTTCCTTATCAGCTTTCTCTACTTTCCACGGGAGATATGTCTTTTACTGCTAAAAAAACCATTGATGCAGAAGTTTGGCTACCAGGACAAAATGCTTTTTATGAAGTCTCTTCTATTTCCAAATGTGGAGATTTTCAAGCTCGGCGCTCTGAGACTCGTTATCGAGATGCTCAAGGGAAGCTGCATTTTGTCAACACTCTAAACGGCTCAGGATTAGCTACTCCTAGATTATTAGTTGCCATTTTAGAAAACTATCAACAGGAAGACGGCTCTGTCGTGATCCCTGATGTACTCCGCCCCTATATGAACAACCAAGAAATTCTCCTACCCAAAACGGATAGATAACTCTATAGTGGGATCGAAAGGGAGAGGGAGTATTATGCCATCCGAATACGAGCATTTTGGGGATTTATCCCCAGAAGAACACCTCAAAGAAGTGCAGGATATGCACAAAGTCTGCAAGGGAGAACCCCATCAGACAAAAAAGGGGGGGTGGTATCACTTAGCTAGTGATGCCATAGACTGCGGTGTCTTTATATTTTTTATTCGCACTGTATTTTTTCTTACCCCCACCCTCCCCTTGGCATCTTATGGAAAACTTCTTCTTGCAACGGGAGTCAGCTGGATTTTTTACACCAGCTGTAAGTGCGCGCAATCCGCTTGGGCCTATATGGAACTTACCCATAGGAACATGTTACAAGAAAAAAAAGAGATCGAAACGAACCCAGAACAAGAGCGAATGGAATTACGTGTGCTGTATGCCAATCAAGGATTCCAAGAGCCGTTACTTTCACAAATGACGGACTTTGTGTGTTCAGACTCTTCTCTTCTTTTAGATACGATGCTCAGAGAAGAATTACATATTCAATTGGAAAACTATCCTCATCCTCTTAAACAAGGCGGCATGAAAGCTTGTGGAGGAATTCTTGGTCTACTCTTATTTTTCCCAATTGCACTGACCGTGAGCTACACAGTATCTGTCCTTCTAGCGGCTTTTGTTATTAGCGCTCTATTTGCTCTGAAAACCCGTCTTATAAACAATGCTGTTACCCCCGCAATCGTTTGGGGAGTAGGAATCTTTATTACCACGATCAGCTTTTGCTGCTCTGTGATACGATTATTCTAGTCTATACTCCTAGCAGGTAGCCTATGCCTTCGAATCTTTTTTCCTCCCCATTTTCTCGAGAACTCTTAAACGATTTTTTTGAATCTGGAATGACGGAAGAAACGAGCCCTTTGCTCTCTCGAAAAAACCGTCTTTTAAGTCAAAATTTAACACTTAAATCTGCCTATCTATCCCTTGCCCTTTATCTAGGAGCTCTCTTTTCTTATTGGATCGGGTATCAGCCTCTTTCTTCTTTACTATTGATTCTTACTTTTTTCCTCGCGGGCACGCCTGCTCTCGTCAAATCTTTTGAGGATATTCTTAATAAAACAGTGAATATCGACATTCTCATGACGTCAGCAGCTTTCGGCTCTATTTTCATTGGAGGCGCGTTAGAAGGAGCTTTACTTTTAGTACTTTTTGCTATTTCAGAATCCCTGGGAGCTATGGTCTCTGGGAAAGCCAAGAGCACTCTCGCCTCTTTAAAACATTTGGCTCCTACCGTGGCCTGGGTTGTCCAGCTAGATGGTTCATTGCAGAAAGTTTTAGTGCAAAATGTCAAAGTTGGAGAGATTATCCGAGTTAAGAGCGGAGAGGTGGTTCCTTTAGATGGAGAAATTATCCAAGGGGCCTCTTCTATCAATCTGATGCACTTAACAGGAGAAAAAATCCCTAAATCCTGTGGAATAGGAGATGCGGTTCCTGCCGGGGCTCATAACTTAGAAGGAAGCTTTGATCTTAAAGTCTTGCGAATCGGGGCAGAATCCACTATAGCTCATATCATTAACCTTGTTGTCCAAGCTCAAAGCACTAAACCCAAGCTACAGCAGCGTTTAGATCGTTACTCGTCTACTTATGCTTTAACGATCTTTGCTATTTCCGCGGCTATAGCAGTAGGAGGGGCATTATTTACAACTCTACCATTCCTTGGACCAGATAGCGCTTTTTATCGGGCCCTAGCTTTTTTAATCGCAGCATCCCCCTGCGCGCTTATCATCGCCATCCCTATTGCTTATCTCAGCGCTATTAATGCCTGCGCCAAACACGGAGTTTTACTGAAAGGAGGCGTGGTCTTGGACCGCTTAGTCTCCTGTAACTCCATAGTTATGGATAAGACGGGGACTCTCACTACAGGAGATTTAATTTGCTCGGGATGTGAAGATTTCGGCCCAGAAACCCCGCTTTTTTATTCCTATATATTAGCAATGGAACAGTCTTCATCCCACCCCATTGCCCAGGCCTTAGTTCATTATCTTTCAGAGAAACAAGTGCATTCTCTCCCAGCAACACAATGCACAACCATCCCTGGAGAAGGCGTGCAAGGAGAATTTAACGGGGAACTGGCGTTTGTAGGACGAGTTTCCACCGCTTTACGCTACGTCCCCGAAAAATATCACGAACAGCTTCACGAGCGAGTGAAACAAGCTCAAGATCGAGGTGAAACCTGTTCCATTGCTTGTCTAGGGGAACGTGTTTCTCTTTTTTATTTTCGAGATACCCTTCGCCATGACGCTGCAGATATTGTCTCCTATTTGAAAAAAAATAGATATCCGGTGTGTATGCTTACAGGAGATCATCGTATCAGTGCAGAAAATACTGCTCGGATGCTTGGTATTGATGAAGTGTTTTACGATCTAACTCCAGACGATAAACTAGCTAAAATCCAAGAGCTAGCAAGTACACGGCAGATCATGATGGTAGGAGATGGTATCAATGACGCCCCTGCTTTAGCTCAAGCTACTGTGGGAATCGCTATGGGGGAGGCTGGTAGTGCTACAGCTATAGAGGCAGCAGATGTAGTCTTGTTAAACCAAGGACTGTCCTCTCTCCCCTGGCTCATAAAAAAAGCCAAAAAAACTCGGCGCATTGTTTCGCAAAACCTAGCTTTGGCTTTAGCGATTATTTTATTTATCTCCGGCCCAGCATCTATGGGAGTTATCCCTTTATGGCTTGCCGTAATTTTGCACGAAGGGAGCACCGTCGTTGTAGGGCTTAATGCTCTTCGCCTTTTAAGAAATACATGATTTTAACAGTATTTATGTCTGAGAAAATTGGTGGATAGAACAGTACGCCTCCCTCTCCAAAGAAGGCGAGAACATATAACATCCCTTTTATGAAAAATACAAAATACTTGCGTCAAGTGAATGTATGGATCTTTGTAGTGATTATTCTACTTATGAGCATAAGTGTGGTTGTGATCTCATCTCAAGATCCTTCCTCCATGTTAGTCCATACATCACGAGGGCTCTTCTCAGCAAAAAGCAAAATACAATTACGTCATTTTGCTTTAGGATGGATCGTCTATTTTATTTGCCTATACGTAGATTACCATCAATTCAAACGGTGGGCTTGGGTTCTTTATTCGCTAATTCTTTTTAGCCTCGTCGGCCTATTTTTCGTTCCTGCAGTGCAAAATGTGCATCGCTGGTATCGTATCCCCATTATCAACCTTAGCGTCCAACCCTCTGAATATGCAAAGCTTGTAGTTGTAATCATGCTCAGCTACATTCTGGAAATACGAAAAGCTCGCATCTCTTCCAAAACGACAGCTTTTATCGCTTGTATCATTGTAGGGATCCCCTTTCTGCTTATCCTCAAAGAGCCAGATCTTGGAACAGCCCTAGTATTATGTCCGATAGCCCTAGCGATTTTTTATATAGGGAATATTTATCCTCCTTTAGTGAAAGTCTGTTCGATTTTTGCTGCTTTAGGAATACTCGGCTCCTTACTGATTTTCTCCGGGATTATTCCTCATGACAAAGTAAAACCCTATGCTCTTAAAGTGTTAAAAGAGTATCAGTATGAACGCTTAAGTCCCTCGAACCATCACCAACGAGCCTCTTTAGTCTCTATTGGAGTGGGGGGATTAAAAGGTCAAGGATGGAAATCTGGAGAATTTGCAGGCAGAGGCTGGCTTCCCTATGGCTATACGGACTCCGTATTTCCAGCCATAGGAGAGGAATTCGGTCTGCTTGGGCTACTTTTCGTGCTGTGGCTGTTTTATAACCTGGTCTGTTTCGGCTGTCGCACTGTTGCCGTTGCTGTCGATGATTTTGGACGTTTTTTAGCGGGAGGTGTCACAGTGCATCTTGTCATGCATGTATTGATTAATGTTAGCATGATGAGCGGGCTCTTGCCCATCACAGGAGTTCCCTTGGTTTTGATTTCTTACGGAGGGTCTTCTGTGATCTCCACAATGGCATCTTTAGGTATTTTGCAAAGCATTTACAGTCGACGTTTTGCTAAATACCCGTCCTCTTTACACAGCTCCCCATAAAGGAAGTCCTCGTATGAGATCTTGAATTTCTTGGGCAAGCCGATAAATCTGTTCTTCTATATCTAAAGACCTTCCTATTAATTCTTGCAGAGAAGTTGCGGGTTGATCCACCACTAACAATTCCTCTGCACTTACATTCCCATTGATTCCGATACCGATAATAACTCCCATCCCATTCTCTACAGGGACCGTTTCACAAAGTACTCCAGAAAGTTTTTTTCCTTGGACCAGCACATCATTCGGCCATTTCATAACAATTCCTGGAATCCCTAAAGAAACTCCAAGACGAATAACGGCCTCTGTGCCTATACGAAATAACAAAGCACTATCCACGCTATCTACTCGTAAAAAGAAGCAAAAGGAAGCGAGGAGATCTCGATCCGTAGAATGCCAGTATCTACTAAATTTGCCTCGTCCTGCCGTTTGTTTCCTGGTTGTGACGATAGTAAGAGCATAAGGATCCCACAACGATATCCCCCGTTTTGCCGTTGTATTTGTGGAATCCGTACTCGCTATTTCGTAATAAATTTCTTTCATCTACTAACTATCTTATTCTCCTAAATCACTTCAGCTAAAGACAGACGTGTTATTTTTGGGAAACGAAAAAGTTTCCCTGCAAAGCTAATAACCGGATGCTTATGAAGCGATACATACTTTTCTGTTGCCTCGTCAAATGCTCGCGCCTCAAAAGCAAAGGCGTTTTCATAGGCAAGCAGCTCCTCCATTAAACTACAAAGCTTTTCTTCGTGAGGGCTTGTTAACAGTAATTCTAAAGACTGTTTTAATCGAAGAGTAAACACCCTCTCCATCTCATAAAAAGTCAAACTATCCTCATCATAAGCCTTAAGAAATTCTTTCAAGGAGTACTCGGTCCCTCGTAATAAAAAGGCTTTTTCTTCTTCTATCTTTGGGAGAGAGCGCGCATAAAGCTCAACGATTTCATGAAGCACGCCTCTTTTTTTCGCGGCACAGATAAGAAGCTGCTTCCAAGATAATAGCAAAGCTTTGCCCGCATACCGCAAGCGAGAATACCCCCCGATTAATCCTCCTAAGAATAAACTACATACCATCCAAAATAACATGCCCACTCCTAGCTTCGGGATCTCCAATACCTACCAGAGAGTTTACCTTTACCCCACACACACAAAAAAAAAGAAGGGGCATCCCCCTTCTTTTTTATGATTTATAGAACAATAAACCTTTCGAATCTAGGCAACGAGAGCCGCCCCCTTCCCAGATAAACAACTATTGAGCTCTGCATCGGTCAATTCTCGATATTGGCCATAAGGAAGTCCGCCCAATACCAAACTTCCTATACGAATCCTTTTTAGCTCTAACAACTGCAGTCCTGCGGCTTCTGCAAAAAGACGAATTTCGTGTTTTTTCCCTTCATTTACAATAATTTTAATGGTTCCACGACGCACTTTTTTAACGGAAACCGGACGCACAATGCGGCCATCGATCACGACCCCGGCCATCAAGGTCTCGAGATCTCGAGCCGAAACATCTCGGCTCACCTTTAGTAAATACTCTTTCGTGATCCCGAAAGAGGGATGTATCACCCGATTCGAAAACTCTCCGTCATTAGTTACCAAAATCAATCCCGAAGTTTCTTTATCTAAACGCCCTACGGTGAACAAACGATAGGGACAATGGGACAAAAGATCGATCACTAACTTGGATCCTGGGAATTTACGCTCAGAAGAACAAAGATACCCTAGAGGTTTATGCACCATAAAATAGACTTTCTTTTCTGTGCCAATGCGCTGGCCTCCCACTTCTACAGAATCCAGCTCTTCATCGACGATCACAAAAGGTCCTGCGGCCACCTTACCATTAACAGTGACGGCGCCAGCAAAAATGATCTCATCGCACTTTCTCCGCGAAGCGACTCCTGCCGATGCTAAAAATTTATTGAGGCGAACCTTTGCCATTCTAGTCCTCTTGTCTTCGACATATTTTGCATTCAAGCGATTTTCTAAGATACGGAATCCCCAAGTATTTGGGGCTCTTATAGGGATAAAAATAAAAATGACTCACTATCATATCAAGATTTCGCTAGAGAGTCCAGAAGAAGTTCGCTTTACAACAGCGATAAATACCTCTCCCCCGTTACCATCGACAAGGTAAAAAATCTTTGCAAAGATAATCCTTAAACAGGGAAGATAAAACTTTCCTTGTCACCTTTTGAATCGTACTTCTTATGACTCTTCTTATTTTGCTACGCCACGGGCAATCTGTATGGAATCAAAAAAATCTGTTTACTGGATGGGTGGACATTCCTCTTAGCCAAAGAGGGATTCAAGAAGCCCTTGCAGCGGGAGAAATCATTAAAAATCTTCCTATTGATTATATTTTTACATCGACGCTAGTTAGAAGCCTCATGACAGCGTTGTTAGCCATGACAAACCACCTCTCTCAAAAAATTCCTTATATTGTTCATGAGGAACGCCCCGACATGAGCCGGATTTATAGCGAAAAAGAAGCTCAGCAAATGATTCCCCTTTTCCAATCAAGTGCTCTTAATGAACGGATGTATGGCGAGCTTCAGGGGAAAAACAAACAGGAAGTCGCAGAGCAGTTTGGAGAAGAACAGGTTAAGCTCTGGCGCAGAAGCTACAGAATCGCTCCTCCTCAAGGAGAAAGCCTTTTTGACACAGGGCAACGAACTCTCCCCTATTTCCAAGAACGCATTTTCCCCCTTATCCAACAAGGGAAAAATATTTTTATCTCTGCTCATGGGAACTCTTTACGTTCCTTAATCATGGATCTAGAAAAATTAACCGAAGAAGAAGTACTCTCTTTAGAGTTGCCAACAGGTAAGCCAATTGTATACGAATGGACGGAACAACAATTCACGAAGAGCGCTCTTTCGTTTGGTTAAATAATCAACAAGCCATCCCTCCTTCTGAGATGGTTAAAGAGGCTTTTCAACGTTATGCCAATGTGTTTACTTGCAAAGCCTCCTCCTCTGCTCTTGCTTTACAAGCAGAAGCAGAAGCTTCGGCTCGCAAGCTGACCGGATGCCAAGAAACCGCCTTTTCCTTTCATTTCGTTCCCCATTACCCCCATGTAGCAGCCATTATCGTGGCAGCTCTTCTTGAAAATCAGCAAGCATTCCAGGGGCGGAATCACCTGCTGATTCCTTCTTGTGAACAGCAGTGGATTATTAACGCTCTCTGCCGCCGTCAGAATTTAGGAACAACCTATGATTGGGTAACGAGCAAAACAGGCTGTGTGAAAGAAAGCGATTTAGCGGAAGCGCTTTCTCCTCGCACCCTACTCTTTTCCCTATCTGCCGCCAACGGCATGACAGGATTGCTAGAAGCCATTCCAGAGCTTGTCGCTTTATGTAAAGAACGCGGGATCATTTTCCATATCGACCTGAGTGACATTCTTGGCCGATGCGCACTCCCTTCAGAACTGTATCAGGCAGACATTCTCACATTCTCCTCACAGGCCCTTGGGGGAATCGGTTCCTCTGGAGCTATGTTTATTCGTCCCTCTTTAGCCAAATATTTTTCCTTATGGCTTCCCGGAGGAGCTCAGCTCTCAACTTGCCTAAGCTCTCTTGCTGCGTTCTCTCTAGCCTGTCAAGAACGTACGGCAGCATTCTCCTCTCTTGTTCTTTCTTCTATTGCTTCTCGGGAAAGCCTGAAACAACATCTAAAAGCTATTCCTCAGGTGCAATTTCTTTTAGAAGATAGCCCTCAAAGGCTCCCTAACGTAGCTGTTTTCGCTATTCCTGGCATCCCTGCAGAATCTTTGGGATTTTTCCTTTTCCAGAAACAAATTTTTGTAGGGCTGGGGCACGACCGCTTTCAACCTTTATCTCAGATTTTACAAAGCTCTGGAGTTTCCCCTTTTCTTTGTCATAGCGCCCTACACATATCTTTTACCGAACGCACTCCTATGACACACTTCTCGGCTTTAACCGCCGCCCTACAAGAAGGACTCTCCCATCTACAACCCCTGATCACCTCATCTCTATGACTGTTCCTTTTTACCCTTTCTTTTTATGGAAAAGCTTCCCTGCAAAAGCTTTACGCCTATTCTTTCAACCTAAACACGGAGGAGTTCTATCTCAAGAGCAGGAAGATGATCACTCCCAACTCATTATAGGGAAGCAGGGGCACCTGCTTATGGGGAATACAGTACTATTTTACTGGCTTGTCGATACGACCAACGGCCTTATTCGAGAGGCAAAATTTCAATACTTCGGGCATCCCTATCTTCTTATCCTAGCCGAAGCCGCTTGCTCGCTAGTAATTGGAAAAACTTTCGCTGCAGCTTACAAAATCACTATCAATGATCTCAATGACGAGATTCGCGGGTACTCCCTCCCATCTATTGCCCTAGAAGACCTTTCTCCTCTTTACCATCTGGTAATGGATGCTCTTGATATTGCTTCTGAACAGTGTGTCGATATCCCTGTGGAAGACGGGTCCTTTCCTTTCCGAGAGGCGCTATTACACCTGAATGATTGCCAGCCTTTCTCCAAAGAAGAGTGGGAAAATCTTTCTTACGATGAACAGCTCTCAACATTAAATACAATGATGAAAGAAAAAATAGCCCCTCTAGTTGCTATGGATGATGGCTCTGTACGTATCGTTCGCTTTGAAGGACTTACCGTAACTATTGCCTATTCGGGGAATTGTTCCTCCTGTTTATCCGCTGTAGGGTCTACTCTAAATTCGATAGGGCAGCTTTTCCGAGCACACGTTTATCCTTTATTAGAAATAAAAGTGGATGAACAGTCTCTCTTGTTTTAATCCCTTTAAATCTCTAAAAAAAACAAATGTGCATCGTTCTTAGATAACATATTGTTTTTAATGGCCTTTTTTTGTTACAGAGAACAAAAGGTCTTTTTTAACAAAAAGACTCTTTTGAGCCTTTTGGTCATTCCGGCTGCACCTCCTTCTTGGGCACAAGAAGAAGATTTCTTTTTCTTTCCTTTCTTTGCAGGATACTTAGTAGGCTCGACCTTTGCTCTATTCTCTACGTATACGTAGAGCTTTTGTAAGAACTTGCTTCATGGAGAATACCGGTGCTACCTCGCTTTCTAAAACATAAGACTGCCTCCGTTAAATCATTTGGATACCTTCTTGCAGCTATTCTGATAGGGGTGATCCTCTTGTATAAACCATCTTCTCCACAGCCCGCTCCCGCCACAACATTAACAGAGAAAAAACCTTCTCCTTGGCTTAAACTTTCTCATCTAGGGAATCTTCAGTCCATAGACACTCAAGCAAAAAAAGAGCAGATAGAAAAGGACCTGACGATGTTCGATCCTATTCTACAAGCTACAGTTGCCTTATCTCAAGGAGAGGAAACCCCAGCAGAAATATCTGTGATACTCTCACTCCCTCATGCACAGACATTATCCCCATCACTTGTACATTCTATTACGGATTACCTGATGCGTAGTGTTCCTGGATTAACTAAAGAACAGATCACTCTATCTGATCAGCAAGGGAATCTTTACTCCCCTTTCCTTGAACAAAACACTACCCTACTCACAACTTCACTAGAACGCTCTTTTCAGGCCATTCTTCCTCAAAAGCATTTCACTCTTAACTATATCCCCCTAGCTAATGAGTGGCGCCTACAACTTCTTATTGATGAAAACTATCTCGATACCCTTTCTAAAACCGCTCGCGTTAACTTACTATCCCATATACAAGAGATCCTCGCTGCATTCCCTGAAATCCATACCTCTATGGATATCGTTCCTTTCCTGAAGCCCGCGACACCAAAAATTTCTCACTTCTCCTCGATAGCTCTAAGCATCGCAATTGTTTTACTAAGCCTCAGCATTCTAGGCGCAGCCACCTTTTACCTTGCTTTCCACACTTATGATCACGTCTCTCAGCAGAAAGAAAAAATACAAAGCATAAATATCCCAAAGCTGATAGAGATGATGAAGAGAGAGTCCCCAGAAAAAGTCGCTTTGATTCTCTCTTATCTAGACGCGGCAAAAGCGGAAGAACTTCTTGATAAGCTTCCTGAAGATATGAGAAACGCCGTGCTAAAGTTAAGGACATAAATCTTCGGAGGATTGCGTGGTTTCTCCTCATCTTCATTCCCTCTCTTCTCCTGAAACCCCGCAATTTTCAACAGAAAACTCTCTTTTAGAGGAAGAAGCTCTCTCTCATGAGCTTCTTTCTTTAGTTCAGGTTTTCCGAAAATTATCCATACATCTTCTTTCCGAAATTGAGAAAGTCTCTCAAAAAATTAAACCCGATCTCCTTGAAATTGCTGTTCTCGTTTGTGAAAAATTTTTGTATCGAAAACTCGCTTGTACAGAAGAGCTCGCTCTGCTGATCTCTGCAGCTCTTAAGCATCATTTAGCCACCTGTGCCCATTCTTCCATAAAAATCGGCCTGCATCCCGAAGACCTTTCGAATCTTTCCCAATGGTTAATGCTTAACGACGTTCCCTTATTAAAAAATATAGAGTTTATTGCAGATCCTCTATGTAAAAAAGCAAGCTATAAGATGGAACTTCCTTTTGGGATTCTGAGACAAGACATTGGCGAAGAGCTTTCCCATCTGTTAAGCGTTCTCACGCCGTAGCCAACAAGTCTGTTACACAAGCGCCTCTATTAAGAATTGCTTAACTAAACCATTCTATGGCCTATCTACAACAAGAAACTTCCTTGATCCAACAGTGGAATCCTTATCGAGAATGCGGAATTTTATCCCGCATATCAGGAACCCTTATGGAGGCTCAAGGACTGGCCGCTTGCTTAGGAGAACTATGTCATATTCCTTCCTTCAGATCCTCTCCCGTTCTGGCAGAAGTCATCGACCTTCATCATCAAACGACAGTATTATTAGCGCTCACTCCAGTACACGATCTTGCATTAGGGACTGAGGTTATCCCCTTACGCAGGCCTGCCTCTCTTCCCCTTTCAAACCATCTTCTTGGAAGAGTCATTGATGGATTTG